>WNGB01013859.1_pt1 | contig 23330 bp, 23 predicted proteins | sample 5400681 | NCBI WGS metagenome assembly WNGB01 (sample SAMN13153367, study PRJNA577476) | soil metagenome | isolation source: 115 cm soil or saprolite under grassland replicate 2 | place: USA:California | collected 2016-06-15
CCGGTTTTCGTCTTGGTTTGTTCGACGGACATCGCTTGTCGGATTGCAGTCGGCGGCTTTATCCTCGACTTTGCCACGATAAACCAGTGTGAGCCCGCGATGGCAGCCCTTCCGGAAACGCTCGCCGCCGACGCCCAGGCGCTGCCGCGCGCGCAGGGCGACAGCCGCCTGCGCGCGATCGCGCGCAATGCGCTGCCATTCCTGGTGCTCGGGCTGATGTGGGAAATCGCGGCCCATGCTGGCATCTTTCCGCCCAAGCTGTTTCCCCCGCTCGAGATCATCGGGGCGACGCTCTACCGGCTCACCCTCTCGGGCATCCTGCCGCATCATGTGGCCGAGACGCTGCTGCGCCTGATCGCCGGCTTCGCACTCGCCGCCGTGGTGGGGGTGACGCTCGGCATCCTGATGGGCCGCTCGCGCCGGGCCGAGGATTACCTCCTCCCGCTCGTGAGCATCGGCGCGCCGATCCCGGGCATCGCCTACGCGCCGTTGTTCATGCTCTGGTTCGACCTCGGCAACAAGTCGGCGATCCTGGTGGTCGGCTTCGTGTCGGCGTTCCCGATCATCTTCAACACCTGGACCGGCGTGAAAGCCGTCAAGGAAATCTGGGTGCGCTCGGCGCAGGTGATGGGCGCCGACAACAGCCGCTTGTTCCGCCAGGTGATCCTGCCGGGCGCCCTGCCCTACATCCTGACCGGCTTGCGGCTCGGCGTCGCGCAGGCTTGGCGCATCCTGGTGATCGTCGAATTGCTGGCGGCGGTGCCCTGGGGGCTCGGCCTGCTGATCTTCGGCGCGCGCCAGTTCCTGGCCACCGACGTGATGCTCGCCGGCATCGCGGTCATCGGCATCATCGGGCTGGCGCTGGAGAAGCTCGTGTTCCAGCGGCTCGAGCAATACACCGTTGTGCGCTGGGGCATGATGCAGTCATGAACGCCGACCGCATCCCCTCGATCATCCGCGGCGCGACCGCCATCCTGGTCGTGGCGGCGCTCTACGAGGTGACGGCACGTAGCGACGTCTTTCCGCGCGCCCTGATGCCGACGCTGCCCAAGGTGGCGAGCACGTTCGTCGATCTCTGCGCCGACGGCACGATGGTCTGGCACGCACTCTACACGCTCTATCGGATGTTCACCGGTTTTGCGCTTGCGGTGGCCGTGGGCCTGCCGCTCGGCGTGCTGATGGGCCGCTATCGGCCGGTCGAGACCTTCTTTCTGCCGATCACCAGCGCGCTGATGCCGATTCCGTCGCTGGCTTGGGTGCCGGTGTTCATCCTGTGGTTCGGCCTGGGCAATACGGTCACCGTATTGATCGTGTTCTACGCCGCCATGTTCCCGATGGTGTTGAGCGCCTGGTCGGGCATGCGCGCCGTCAACCAGCTCTGGCTGCGGGCCGCCGGCGCCATGGGCGCCAACGAGAATGCGATGTTCTGGAAGGTGATCCTGCCGGGAGCCTCGCCGTTCATCATCACCGGACTGCGGCAGGCGTTTCTGCGCTCCTGGATCGCGGTGGTCGGCGCCGAGATGATCGCGGCCTCGGAGTGGGGGCTCGGCTGGGTGATCTACGATTCCAAGGAGTTCCTCAACGTCGACGTGATGCTGGCCTCGGTCGCGGTCATCGGCCTGATCGGCTTCGTGTTCGAGCGGCTGGTGTTCGGCTCGCTCGAGCGCGCCACCGTGCAGCGCTGGGGCATGGTGCAGGCCGCCAAGGCGTGATGATCGCCGGCGGCCCGATGGGCTTGTGCGCTTCTCGAGGACACGTCAGGCTGCGTCGCAAAAATCCATATCGGCAAGGACGCAACGCCAGGGAATTCCACCCATGACACGGCTTTCGGCAATCGTGACCATCAGCCTTGTCGCCGTGCTTGCATCCAACGCATGCGCGCAGGATGCCTATCCGTCCAAGCCGGTGCGGCTGATCGCGGCGGCCGCGCCCGGCGGCAATCCCGATGTGCTGGCGAGGCTCCTCTCGGCGAAGCTCGCCGATGCGCTCGGCAAGCCGTTCGTGGTCGAGAACGTTCCCGGCGCCGGCGGCGTGGTCGCTGCCAAGTCGGTCGCCGCGGCGCCGCCGGACGGCCACGTCCTGATGCTCGGCGACTCCGGCGCGCTCGCGATCAATGTCGCGATCGACCCGGATGTCGGATATAACCCGTTGAAGGACTTCGCGCCGATCACCGCGCTCGCGACGGTGCCAACCGGCCTCGTGATCAATCCCGCGGTACCGGCCCGAGAGCTGCAGGAATTCATTGCGCTGGCCCGGTCGAAACCCGGCCAGATGAACTACGGCTCGGCCGGCGCCGGCTCCGTTCACCATCTGACGATGGCGATCTTTGCGGATCGCACCGGCATCGACCTGCAGCACGTGCCGTACCGCGGCGGCACCGCGCTGGTGAACGGCCTGCTGACCGGCGAAATTCAAGCCGGCTGGTCGGGCCTTCCCAACGTCATCCCGCTGATCGAGACCGGCAAGCTGCGAGGACTCTGCCTGAGCGTGCTGCGGCGCTCGGCATCCGTTCCGAGCCTGCCGACCTGCGACGAACGCGGGCTGCAAGGCTTCGACATCGCCACCATGATCGGCCTGCAAGCACCGGCCGGGACGCCGGCGCCGATCGTTGCCCGCCTGCAAGCCGCCGTAGCCAAGGCTCTGCGCGACCCAGGCATGGATCAGCGCCTGGCACAGCTCGGCATCGAGCTGCAGGAAAACGGAACCGCGCACTACACGCAGTTCATGAAGGACGATCTGGAGCGCTACCGCGCGCTGGTTCAGAAATTGAATCTGCAGACCAAGGCGCAATAGGCCGCGCGCCGCATACGGGAGGATATCGATGCAGGCACGCTGCGTTCCGTCCGTTGTTGCCGGTCTCCTCGTGTTCGCCGCGGCGTCGCCGAGCAGCGCCCAGGACTATCCGACCAAGCAGGTGAGCTTCGTGCTGCCGTTCGCGCCCGGCGGCGCGATCGACCTCGCCGCCCGCTTCCTGGCGCAGAAGCTCACTGATCGCTTCGGCAAGCCGTTCGTGGTCGAGAACCGGCCGGGTGCCGGCACCGTGGTCGCCTCGAACATGGTCGCCAAGGCGGCGCCCGACGGCCACACGATCCTGGTGGCGCCGAGCCCGCTCGCCACCAACGCGACGCTCTACAAGCAATTACCCTACGAGCCGACCAAGGATTTTGCGCCGATCGCGCGCGTCGCCGACATCCCGTTCGTGCTGGTGGTGCATCCGTCGCTGCCGGTGCGCACGGTGCCGGAGCTCATCCAATACGCCAAGGAACGGCCGGGCCAACTCACCTATGCGTCGAGCGGCTCGGGCACCACGCTCCACCTCTTACCCTTTCCAGCGCGGGAACAGCGCCTCCGCGTTCTCGCGCTCGATCGCGCGCAGCAGCGCCGGCGGCAGATCGAGCCGCTGCAGCCCCGCGACGCCCGCTCCAATCGAGAAGTAGGGATAGTCGCTGCCGAACAGGATGTGCGAATCAGGAACGAGCCTGCGCATCGCCTCCATGTTCACCGGGTAGGTGCCCTGGGCGGTGTCGAAATAGAGCTTGCGGTATTCGGCCTCGACGCCATTGGGAAACAGGTCGCGGAATTTCTCCTGGAAGTCCGCCCGGGCGCTCTGGGTGAAGCCGGCGATGCGGCCGATCAGCATCGGCATGGTGCCGCCGTCGTGGGCGAAGATGAAGCGGATGTCCGGCAGCTGCAGCGTCACCTTGTTGAGCATCAGGCTCAGGATCGTGCGCGCGGTATGCATCGGCCACTCGATCCACGAGCCGACCACGGGCGGCGTCCAATAGCTCATGTTCACGCAGCACGGCGCGTCGGTCGGATGGACATAGACCACGGCCTTGCGCCGGTTGAGCTCCGCGAGCACCGGCCGCAGCTTGGGGTCGCCGAGCCACAGCTCGCCGTAGCTCGTTACGAGGCCGATGCCGTCGGCCTTGAGCACGTCGAGGCCGTATTCGATCTCTTTGAGGCTGGCGTCGATGTCGGGCAGCGGCAGTGTGGCGAACAGGCCGAAGCGGCCGGGATGATCGCGCACGACCCGCGCACCGAATTCGTTGAAGGCGCGCGCCTTCTCCACCGGCAGGGTTGAGCCCGCCGACGCGATCCCGCTGGCGATGCCGTTGCGGTCGAGCTCGTCAATCGCGCGCTGCACCGTCCAGCCGGCCTGCGCCGGATTGCGCGACACCGCCAGCGTCTCGGGCGGGAAGATGTGGTAGTGCACGTCGATGCGGCCCTTGCCGGCTTGCGCGACGGCGCGCCCGCCAGGCATCAGGGCGCTGGCACCGGCGGCGGCGAGCCCGCCGAGCAGCGCGCGGCGTGACGGATGGGCGAGGCCAGGCGCGCGACAGTGCGGACAATCGTGATGCTGATTCTGTTTCATGTCGTGATTCGCTCACGCTCACTCCGGCTTAAGGTTGGCGTCCTTGATGATCTGCAGGAATTTCTCGCTCTCCGATTTCACGAAGATGACGAACTGATCGACCGGCATCGGCATCACGTCGGCGCCGGCATCGAGCAGCTTGGCCTTGACGTCGGGCTCCACCAGGATGCGGTTGATCTCGCTGTTGAGCCGCGTGACCACCGCCGGCGGCGTGCCGCGCGGCGCGAAGAAGCCCTGCCAGAGTGTGATGTCGAAGCCGGCGATGCCGCTCGCCTCGGCGACGGTCGGCACCTCGGGCGCCGCGGCCGAACGGCGGCCCGACGACACCGCGAGGAGCTTGAGGTTGCCGGCCCGCACCTGCGGCACCGCCGCCGGAAAGCCCGAGAAGAACAGATCGACGTGGCCGCCCAGCAGATCGTTGAGCGCCGGACCGGCGCCGTTATAGGGCACGTGGGTCATGTTGCTCTTGGTCCTGAGCTTGAGCACCTCGCCGGCGAAATGGCCAGGCGTGGCGGTGCCGGCCGAGGCGAATGCGAGCCCGCGGGTCTTCGAGGTCGTCAGCATCTCGGCGACGGTCGAATAGGTCGCCTTGCCGGGCACCACCAGCGCGAGCGGCACCACGGTCGCGAGCGCGACCGGCGCCAGGTCCTTCTCGGGCTCGTAGCCGAGATTCTTGGCCCAGTGCTGGTTGATCGCCATCTCGCCGGTCTGGCCGACCAGCAGCGTATGGCCGTCGGGCGGGGCGCTGGCGACCGCCTTCGAGCCGAGCGCGCCGCTTGCGCCGGGGCGGTTCTCCACCACGACCGACTGGCCGAGCGCCTGCGCGAGCTTGTCCGCCACCACCCGCGCGACGATGTCGCCGGTGCCGCCCGCTGCATAGGGCACCACCAGGTGCACGGTCTTGGACGGGAAGGGCTGCGCCGCGGCGGGTGTCGCAAGCGCCGCTGCCACGAGCGAAGCCGCGATGATGCGCGAATGAATGACCATGGCCGTGCCCTCCGGACGGTGACCGCTCGCCCAGCGGTCTTCGCCGATATCATAGCGGCATCGGGCGCGGCGAGGCTAGAAACCATAAAGCCGCGCCGGGTTGTCGGTCATGATCGCCTGCGCCAGCGTGGCGTCGCCGAGCGCCGCGAGGAAATCATCGACCAGTTGCATTTAGGACATCGGCCGATAGGGCAGCGGCGTCTCGGCATTGTCCTGCAGCGAATGCAACGGCGTGTGTGGCCAGTCGCTGCCCCACACGCAGCGGCCCGGCGCCACCTTGAGGATCGCGGCGAGCCAAGCCGGGTCCGGGCGCGTCTCCAGCGCATTGTCGGAGACTCGGTAGGGCGCCGACAGCTTGATCCAAACATTCGGCAGCGCGAACAGGTCGAGCAGCCGGCGCCCGGTGTCGCTCTCTGCGGCGTGGCGCGGCCGTAGACGCCATAGTGGTCGATCACGACCGGGGCGGGCGACCGGGCAAACACCTCCGCGGCGGCGATGAGCACCTCGGCCGCGGCAATGACTTCGACGTGCCAGCCCAGCGGGGCGGCGAGCTTCGCCAGCGCCGCGAAGACATCGTCGAGCCGCTTCACGTCGCGCCCCGCCGCCGTGCTGTAGAGGTTGAGGCGCAGCCCGCGCACCCCGCGCCGGCCGAGGTCAGCGAGCGTGGCGGCGGACGTGGCCGCGGGATCGATCACCGCGACGCCGCGGCCATCAGGACCGAGCGCATCGAGGCTCTCCAGCAGCTGGGTGTTGTCGGCGCCGTAGAAGCTCGCCTGCACGATCACGAAGCGGGTCATGCCGCGTGCCGCCCCGAGCGCGCGCAGCGTGTCGAGCGAGGCTTCGCCGGCGAGGTATGTGCGGGTCGGGATCTGCGGGTAGCGAGTGATCGGACCGACGATATGGACGTGGGTGTCGCAGCGCATTCAGGGGGCTATTGATAACATTCGAGAATTCCAATCGGTGGGTTCGTTTTGGCCAAAATAGATGGTCTCTAATTACCTCTTTGCCGCCCGAAAGCGACCCTCAAGAGAGATAGGAATAATTTCTGGAAAGTCAACCTTGCCCGCTCAGTGCTTCTTGCGCTTGCGGGCCTTGCTGCGCTTGCGCGCCGAACGAACCACCATCTTCTTCTGGTGGCAGGCCGCGCAGCGGCAGCCCTTGTCCTTGATGAAGGCGTTGAAATAGTCGCGGCCGTAGTTGTAGGTGATCTCGTCATCCGGGTAGATGGTCCTGATCGCCGAGATCAGGACCTTGTGCTTCTTCACGTCGGTTTCGGCGTTCGGCTTGCAGGAATGGTTGATATAGCGCGCGACGTTCTTCCGGCTGGAGCCGTCGATGGTCCAGCGGTTGTTGATCTCGAACAGGTATTTGGTGTCCAGTTCGTCCGCGATCTTGTTGGGCAGCTTCCGGCCCGTATAGCGGACGATGAAGGTCCCCCGGCGGATCAGTCTGGTGGCGAAGAGGCCCAGGCCCGTTTTCGAACGGCCGACGCGATACGGCCGACGCGACGATGACGCTTTCATGGCAGCTTGACGATGCTTCCCTTGTGTAGACCCCAACGCGAACGTCTGCGGCCGTCGCGTGTTAGCTTGGCGATGCTGATGCACCCCATCGCGGTTGCAACGGACGGCACCGGCATTCGTTCCCGAAAGGTGCGGGAACAGGTGTTGCAAGAAGCAGGCCGATCATTCGAGCGGGCAGTCATGTCCCCATTATCAGATGTCGTCGATGCAGACCTATGACGTCGTCATCATCGGCGCAGGCCATAACGGACTGACCTGCGCGGCCTATCTCGGCATGGCCGGGTTGAAGGTCAAGGTCCTCGAGCGGCGTGGGGTGGTCGGCGGCGCAGCGGTAACCGAGGAGTTTCATCCGGGCTTCCGCAATTCGGTCGCCGCCTACACCGTGAGCCTGCTGAACCCGAAGGTGATCCGGGACTTGAAGCTGGCCGAGCATGGCTTGAGGATCGTCGAGCGACGGGTGCAAAATTTTCTTCCCACTCCCGATGGCCGGTATCTGCTGGTCGCAGAGGGACAGACCGACCATCAGGTTGCAAAATTCAGCCGCACCGACGCCGAACGACTGGCCGCCTTCAACCGCGAGATCGACGCCAGCGCGGACGTGCTGCGCGATCTCGTGTTGCGGGCGCCGCCGAACCTCAAGCCGCGGCGTACGCTCAACGCCATCGGCGAACTAATCAAGGCCGGCGCGCTTGGCAACCGGCTGCGCCGGCTGTCCACCGGAAATCTGCGCACGCTGTTCGATCTGTTCACCAAGTCGGCCGGCGACTACCTCGACGGCTGGTTCGAGGGCGACCTGTTGAAGGCCCTCTACGGCTTCGACGCGGTGGTGGGCAACTACGCGAGCCCCTACACGCCCGGCACCGCCTATGTGCTGCTGCATCACGCGTTCGGCGAGGTGAACGGCAAGCGCCGGCTGTGGGGCCATGCCATCGGCGGCATGGGCGCGATCACGCAGGCCATGGCAAAAGCGGCGGCGAGCCACGGCGTCGAGATCGACACCAACGCGGCGGTGCGCGAGGTGCTGATCGAGGGCGGCCGCGCCGGCGGGGTCGTGCTGCAGGACGGCCGCAGCATCCGCGCCCCGATCGTGGCCGCCAACGTCAATCCCCGGCTCCTCTACACGGCGATGATCGCAGAAGGCGCGCTCGAGCCGGACTTCCTGCGCCGGATGCGCAACTGGCGCTGCGGCTCCGGCACCTTCCGCATCAACGTGGCGCTATCCCAATTGCCGAGCTTCACGGCACTGCCCGGCAGCGCGGTCGCCGATCACCACACCGCGGGCATCATCATGGCGCCGAGCCTTGCCTATATGGACCGCGCCTTCTGCGATGCGCGCCTGCACGGCTGGGCGCGCGAGCCGATCATCGAGATGCTGATCCCCTCGACGCTCGACGACACGCTGGCGCCCAGGGGCGCGCACGTGGCAAGCCTGTTCTGCCAGCACGTCGCCCCGGAGCTGCCGGACGGCAGTTCCTGGACCGCACACCGCGACACGGTCGCCGACCTGATGATCGAGACGGTCGACCGCTATGCGCCGGGCTTCAAGGCGAGCGTGCTCGGCCGGCAGGTGCTGAGCCCGCTCGACCTCGAACAGATGTTCGGGCTCCTCGGCGGCGACATCTTCCACGGGGCGCTCACGTTGGACCAGCTGTTCTGGGCGCGGCCCATGCTCGGCTACGCCGACTATCGCGGGCCGCTCAAGGGCCTCTATCACTGCGGCTCAGGCGCGCATCCGGGCGGCGGCGTCACCGGCGCGCCCGGCCACAACGCGGCGCGCGCGATCCTCGCCGACCGGCGCTGGCGCCTGCGGCGGAGAAGTCGCTAGCTGTTCTCGACGCTCGTGTTGGGTTCGCCAGCGCGGCAGGCTCGGTCTGCTCCCTCTCCCCGCAGGGGTGGGGGTGAGGGGGTTACGACTTATCGATGGACCCGAACCCCCTCACCCGCCGCGCCATAGCGCGTCGAAGACGCGCGTGAACGCGCTTAAGGCGCGTCGACCTCTCCCCTGCGGGGAGAGGTGAACCCGCCTCACGAGCGGCGATCAATCGAACAATCCGCATTGGCGGACAGCGCGCGATGATCGGGCGGCGTGCCATCCTGGCATTGCCGAGAGAGCCATGGCAGCATGCCGCGCCTTGAGGCCGAGGGGCGCGAGACCCGGACTGGAGGGATACGCATGGCGGACGCCAGGGACCGCACGGAGGACTGCACGCTCGAGGAGCGCATTCGCACCATCGAGGATCGGCTCGCGATCTACAATCTGATCGCCAGCCATCCGCCGAGCGCCGACACCGGGGCGCAGGGCTACATCCGCTCGATCTTTGCCGAGGACGGCGTGCTCGACCTCGGCGGCGCCAAGACCGCGACCGGCAATTCCGCCATCTCGGAAATGTCGCAGCGCCCGGAGCACCAGGCGGCGATCCGCGGCGGGCTCGCCCATTTCGCCGGCCTGCCGCATGTCGAACTCGACGGCGACCGCGCCGTGGTCACGTCCTATCTGCAAATTCTCGCCCCGCATGCGACGGCCGAGCCGGTCGAGGTGCCGGCCCACGGCGCCTCCAGGGGCTACCGCGTGCATCGTGTCGGCGCCAACCGCTGGGAGCTCGTGCGCACCGCCGCCGGCTGGAAGATCAAGCGCCGCAGCTTCCGTTCGCTCGACGGCAGCGACGGCGCGCTCGATATCCTGCGCCGCGCGCTCGCCCCGACTGCGTGAGCGCAGGCCAACGTCGACCCTCCGGGAGCCCCGATGCCCCACATCGAAGTCCGCAATGTCTCGCTCGTCTACGACACACCGTCGGGGCGCGTGACCGGCGTCGACGGCGTCAGCTTCGACATCGAGCAGTCGCAGTTCCTGTGTCTTGTCGGCCCGTCCGGCTGCGGCAAGACCACGCTGCTCAACATCATCGCGGGTTTCCTCAACCCGACCGGGGGCGAAATCCGCATCGGCGGCAAGGCGGTCAGCGGCTACGGCACCGACCGCGGCGTCGTGTTCCAGGACTTCGCGCAGCTATTCCCCTGGCGCACCGCCCTCGGCAACGTCGCCTTCGGCCTCGAAATGAAAGGCATGGGCAAGGCCGAACGCGAAGAGGTCGCGCTCAAGCAGCTGCGGCTGGTCAAGCTCGAGAAGTTCGCGCGCTCCTACCCGCACCACCTCTCGGGTGGCATGCAGCAGCGGGTCGCCATCGCCCGCGCGCTGGCCTACAATCCCGCGGTGCTGCTGATGGACGAGCCGTTTGCGGCGCTCGATGCGCTCACCCGCGACGCCATGCAGCGGCTGCTGGCCGACGTCTGGCAGGAAACCCGCAAGACGGTGATCTACGTGACCCACAACGTCGCCGAGGCGGTCTATCTCGCCGACCGCGTCATCGTGATGACGCCACACCCCGGCAAGATCAGGACCGAGGTCAAGGTCGCGCTCGCCCGCCCGCGCGACCCACTGAGCGTTGAGTTCCTGGATTACCAGAAGCAGCTGCTCGGCCATCTGGGCGAGCAGCCCTCCGGCGAGGAACACTAGCACGCTCTGCCACTGGGCGCTTTGGTCGCTATCCCCCGAAAGCGGACCAACTATGCTCACCCTGAGTTTTGTCGGTCGTGACCCTAAACCGTCATCAAGCGATGTCTACTCTTACTTCTGCTTTCGGGAGAAAGCAGAAGTTTGAATTTCCCATGGCAAAGCACAACGAGCGGACGGCCTATTTGCCTTGTTGGCATGACATCGTTCGTCCCGCGTGCCGGCACCAGTTCTCCCAGGTGCGATTGGTCGAGAAAGGACCAGCCTCGGCGATGATCAGGTCAACCTCACCTCTGGTCAAGAATGTGATTTCTCCCATTGCCATCGCCTGCATCTGCAATTTGGCGGCGACCTCCAGATAGTAAGCGATATAGACCGCCATACGAATATCGCTGCCAGCGATCACGGCCCCGTGGCCACGCATCAGCGCGGGCCGCGCTCGATGCTGTCAACCAGCAAAGCCGTATCGCCAAATTTGCTTTGGCAATCCCAAACGGGGACTTCATGCCCGATACATCCGCACGTATGAAGCAAAGGTTTGAGCTTCTTTTTGGTCACCCCAAATGGAATCACGCTCAAGCTGTGGGTGTGGACTACCGAGTTGACATCCGGGCGTGCCTCGTAGATGGCGGCGTGGATATATCTTTCTAGAGGGGGCTGACGTCCAAGATTATCGATCGCAACTCCATCGAGCTTAAATTCAATAATGTCTGCACGTTCGACAAGCTCAGGAGCACGAACGCGATTGAGCAGGAAACGGTCTGGACGATCAGGATGACGCGCGCTGATGTGGCCGAAAGAGTCAAGGATCCCCTCGCTGGCAAGGATGCGATTTGCAGTTACGAGTTCATCAATATTCGTTTCGAGTAGGGTCATCATTCCGCTGCTAAGAGATTACCTCAGACACCACTGACTTGAGTCGAAGCGTGATTGCTATTCAGGCTTCAGGCCGGCCGCTCTCAGGAGTGGCGGCCACTTTTGCTTCTCGGCAGCGAGAAAGACGACAAACTCCTGCGGCGTCTTGATCATCGGTTCGAAGCCGAACCTTGCCAGAGCTGCCTTTACCTCCGAAGATTTCAGGCTCTCATTAATTTCGGTGTTGAGCGTGTTGATCACGACGCTTGGAGTTCCGGCAGGGGCAAGAAATCCCAGCCAAGTATCTGGGTTGTAGCCGACCTGCGGAAGGCCGCTTTCGATCATCGTGGGAACGTTCGGCAGGTCCGGACTTCGCGTGGGTCCGGTGAAAGCCAGTGGACGCACTTTGCCCTCCTGAATAAGGGCGAGCAGAGTCGATACCGGCGCGAAGTTGATGTGAATGCGACCGCCCAACAGGTCGGCTCTTGCCTGGTCGCCGCCGCGATACGGGACGAAGGCGATGTCGGTCGCGGTCGCCTGCTGGAAGGATGCGCCCAATATCTGAGGTTGGGTTCCGAGACCGAATCCGAAGTTCAACTTGCCCGGGTTGGCTTTTGCGTATGCGATGAGTTCAGCGATGGTCTGGGCTGGAACACTGGGCCCGACCACCATCACGTGCGACCACTCCACGACGGTGGCTACCGGTGCGAGGTTCTTGGTGGGATCGAAGTCCAGCTTGGGATACAGCACCGGGAAAAATAGCAGGTTCGAACCGTTGAACAACAACGTGTAACCGTCCGGGGCGGCGGCCGCGACGGCCATAGTTCCGGTCGTAGTACCTGCGCCCGTTCGGTTCTCAATAACGATGCTCTGGCCGATACGTTTCTGCAGGTGCTGCACGACCGTTCGGGCGGCGGCATCCGGCGGGCCGCCTGCAGCGAACGGCACGATGACCTTGATGACCTTGTTGGGATAGGTCTGGGCCAATGAGGTGCCCCCAATCATCAGGGCCACTGTGACCGCCGTAACTGCTGGCACGACTATTGCCCCAAGCACGTTTGCGCCACGCTTCCAGGGTCGCATTACGATCGCCATCGGGATTCTCCTGCCTATTGCGTCATGCGGCGACGATAGCAGGACCGGGTATAACCGTGTAATGCTATGTTCTGATATCACTATGACTTCATATTATAGGGTGCGGAAGATGGATCGGGACTTTCGCATTGGGCGCAGGCTCACACTCCGCCAAATGGAAATCCTCCTCGCGGTCGTCGAAGCCGGCAGCATGGCCAAGGCGGCGACGCGGCTCGCGATCTCCCAGCCTGCCATTTCAAGGGCGATCGCCGACGTGGAATATGCGCTCGGGGTGCCCCTGCTCGATCGCAGCCCGCAGGGCGTCGAACCCACGCAATACGGCCGCGCTCTGCTCAAGCGCGGCGTCGCCGCATTCGACGAGCTTTCGCAAGGCGTCAAGGACATCGCGTTTCTTGCCGATCCCACGACAGGAGAATTGCGCATCGGAACGGCGCCCGGCCTGGCAGAGGGGGTTGTTCTGGCCGTCGTTAATCGGCTGTCCCGAAAATATCCGCGCGTTGTCTTTCATATCGTTCAATATTCGCCGGGAGTAGATGACGTGTTGCGCCAGCGTCGGGTCGAGCTTGGATTCGGACGGACGGGCACGTTAGCTCTTGAAGAGGACTTGAGCGCAGAGGTTCTTTTCGAGGATTCGCTGGCTGCGGTAGCTGGCGTGCGTAACCCATGGCTTCGCCGTCGCAAGATCAAGCTTGCCGAGCTTGCGAACGAGCCGTGGACATGGCCGGCGCAAGGAACCGACATTGATGCGCTGATCGGCGACGCTTTTCGGGCAAGCGGGATCGAACCACCGAGGGCTACGGTTTACGCCGACGCCATCAACATGCGGACCAGATTGGCAGCGACCGGTCCTTATATCGCGGTCATCCCTGCCTCCATCATGAAATTCCCGGGCAAATCCACATTGATCAAAGTGCTGCCGGTCACGCTCCCCACCACGCAACGGCAGATCGGTATCTTCACGCTCAAGAACCGAACGCTGAGCCCGCTGGCGCAGATTTTCATCGAATGCGCACGCGAAGTCGCTCAGCCGTTGGCGAATGGAAAATAGCGGTCGGCAAGATACCGGTGTTACTTCAGCTTTTGGCCCGACTCGGACCGCCCGGGATGTCCGCTATCGCGTCGCTCTTGGGGGACAAGCGGACATCAAATGCGGCCAATCTGACCGCCTCGATTATGAGTACACGGCCTGAAGTCCTCGAGTGGCGCATGTCCTTATCGGCAAACCGGTACCCACCCCGGATCAGGTCCGAGGGCAGGCTTTGCCGGGACATAAGGCGTTCACGCCCGTCTTCGCGGGCTATGCGCTAAAGCCGCATGGCGCAAGCCGCGCTGGCATGATCAAATCGGGTGCGAGGCGACGTACAAGCCCTGGAGGAACCGCCATGCAGACGATCACCCGCCGTCACTATCTCGCCGCGACCGGCGCCAGCGCGCTCGCTTTGGGCCTCGGCTCGCATCCGGCGTCCGCCCAGATGGCGACCGTGCGCCAGGGCTACCAGACCAACATCTGGGGCATGCCGACCTACTACCTGCTCAAGTCGGGCGTGCTTGAGAAGCGCGGCCTCAAGTTCGAGGAATTCGCCGTCGCGTCGGGCAACATCACGATGCAGCAGATGGTGGCGCGCCAGGTCGACATGGGCACCTACGCGGCGCAGTCCTTCATCATCGGCCACGACAAGGGCGGCCTGGTCGCGATCGCGCAGATCGAGCACGTCGGCAAGACCGCGCAGATCGTCACCCGCAAGGACCTCAACATCACCAAGGTCGAGCAGCTCAAGGGCCTCAAGGTCGCCAACCAGACCGGCTCCTCGGTCGGCAACATCTTCGTCGACATCATCGCGCCCAAGGCCGGCCTGAAGAAGGGCGACTTCCAGGAGATCCGCATGGACGTCAACAACATGGTAGCCGCGATGGCCGCCAAGACCGTCGACGCCATGGTCAATGTCGAGCCCTACAACGAGATCGCGGTCGCCGAAGGCATCGGCACCTCGATCATGGACTTCTCCAGCGTCGACAAGATGCCGGTGTTCATGGCGGCGACGCCCGACTTCGTGCAGAAGAACCCCGACACCGTCGTCGCCTATCTCAAGGCGTGGCAGGAGGTCGGGCGCGAGTTCAAGAGCAACCCCGGCAAGGTGTCGGACGTCATCCACTCGTTCTTCACCTCGAAGGGCTTCACCATGTCGCGCGACACGCTGGCCAAGGCGCTCGCGCGCGTCGAGGTGAACCCGGGCTTCCCCAGCAACCTCGAACCCGACCTGCAGCGCGACGCGCAAGTCCTGCTGCGCGAGAAGAAGATCGAGCGCATCCCGGATTGGAAGAAGGCGCTGCGACCCGATTTCTGGGCCAAGGCGGCGTCGTAGCGGCTGCTGAACGCTGCGCTTGTAGCCCGCATGGAGCGAAGCGCAATGCGGGGCTGGCATCACTGCGGATCAATAACCCCGGATTTCGCTTCGCTCCATCCGGGCTACGCCGCTTGCGAAGAAGATGGATGCGCGGGTGAAGCCCGCGCATGACGCGGAAAGGATCCCTTAACGACCCTCGCCGTCACTCCTTCTTCAAATAGATCCCGTGGCAGGAATCGCAGGCGATGCGCAGCTGCCCGATCTGGTCCTTGAATGCGGCCTCGGTCCCGGCGCGGCTCGCCTTGAACGCGATCTCCGAAGCGTCCTTGGCGCGCTTGTAGAAGTCCGCGTAGTTGGTCCAGACCTCGGGCGCCGCGAAGGTATCGGTTCCGGGGTCGCGATTGCCGCCGGGCTTCCAATCATTGGTAGCCGGCGGGAAAAGGTGGGGGAATGCCATCAACATCACCGACACGATGTTGGAGTGCGGCTTGCCCTCGTTGAGGTCGATCTTGCCCTGCGCGACCATCGCCTCCAGGTCGTCCATGTTGTCATTGATGGAGTCCATCAGGATCTTGCGGGCAAAGATGATCTCCTTCGGCGGCGCCGACGCGTCCTGACCGAACCCCACCGAGCCAACGCCGAGCGCGCCTGCAACGAGCACGGCGGCCCCCATGGTGCCCGCAATCCAGGTGCGGCAGCGCAACACGAATGGGTTCATGGTGGACTCCTCCTCAAGCGTGACGCCCCGGTTGAGTGACCCTCAATGGCTTGCCGCGATCGCCCTGGCGCGCCGGGCTTGCCGAATGGCGGCGACAACGGCGATCAGAAGTCCGAGCCCGAGCACCTTCCACGCCGGCGCGACGCCCAGCACGAGACTGAAATTGTTGCGGAGCGTGCCCAGCGGCTCGAAGCCGTGGTAGGCCCAGATCCAACCGGCTTCGAGAAGCGCCGCGAACAGCGCCGAGCCCACGGCGAGCAGCGCCAGCGCGCCCACATCGGCGCCCAGCCCGCGCCGGTTCAGCCCCCGCCATCCCATGAGCCAGCCGAACATCCCGCTCATCAGGTACTGCTCCGGGTAGATGTCCGGCGACAGCAGGTAATGAACCAGCGCCAACGCGGCGATCGCGTAGATCGCGTTGTGCAGCCGCTGCCAGCCTTGCGCACCCATGCGCCGAACGGCGGCATCGAGCGAGGTCGCGCCCAGGGCGATCAAGCCGATGGTGGCGATGGTCGCCAGGATCAGGCTCAGTCTAGTCGCCATCTCATGGGCGATGTGCACGAAGTCCCAGAATCGCAGTGCGAAATAGATGATGATGTGCGCGACCGTATAGGCCAGCGCCGTCACCCCGACCATGCGCCGCACGATGATGAGCCGGCCCGAACGCAAGATGGCCGACGCCGGCGTAATCGCCAGAGCCAGCATCAGCAGCGCCGTCGCCCACAGTCCCGACCAGTAGGTCATTCCTCCCAGCGGAACCGGGCCGAACTGCTCGGTCGCGACCTGATAGGCGAGCCAGAGTCCCGGCGCGAACATCAGCGCGAAGGTGCCAGCCTTCAGCCAGGAAAATCCGTATCTCCTGTCGTGCCATGGCCACATCAACTGCACGGACTGCACCTCCACCAATGCCGACCTCCGGATCGTCAGCGGGTGACCCCGCTGTTCCGTCACGTCGGGTACAACGTTCCCAGATACGCGGTCAGTCGCCCGCCGATGGTCACGGCGGCCCACAACAACGCCGTCGCGGCGACGACCTTGACGCCGCGCGGCGAGGCGGCTTCTGCGGTTTCCCAGGCGGCGGCCTCGCGGTTGACGGTCCTGTGCAGGATCGCAGTCACCACGAGGCCGACAGCCAGAAACCCCATCTTCATCTCGAACATGCCGTCAGCCAGGTATTGCGCCGGTTTCACGGTCCACAGCGTCAGGCCGCTAATGACCTGGCAGGCGACCCCGATCCAGATCACGACAATGAGCTTGTTCAGCGCGGTGTATGGAATCGGCCGGAACAGCCCGAACAGACGCAGGCCGATGATGAACGAGAGGCCGACGACGATCGCCGTCCCGAACGCATGCAAGGTCAGGGCGATCGGCCAGCCCGACGCTTGATTGACCCAATTCGCGTAGTCGGAATTCCCAATCCAGTCGAGCACGACCATCCTCCTGCTTGATTACGTGGACTAGTGTCCCGATTCCGAAGTTCGCATACGCCCGCGGCACATTCTGGTGCGAACTTCGGAATCACGGGACACTAGCAACTCTGATTCTAGTGCCCCTTTTTGAACCCGAAGTTCGCGATCGAACTCGCGGCACTGGCGCGCGAACTTCGGGTTCGGGGCACTAGCGCTCGTTCTGGTCCACCGCCCGGTTCAGGCAGTACAACGCACCCGCGGTGATGCCGAGAACGCACAGGACGACGGCGACGACTGCGAGCATGACGGTGAGGTTGCTGTAGACCATGACGTCCTCCGCCTACACATAGGGTATGAGCCGGCCGCCCATGATCACGCCGGCCCATGCCAGCAGGACCGTGGCGGCGACCCATTTGGCGCTCATCGGCGCGTCTTCACCGGCCTTCACGGTCCAAAGCTTCTCGGACACCGAGAAATACAGGACCGCGACCGCGCCGATCACGATGAACGCGATCTTCGGCGGGAACGTCGCCGAGTTCAGATAGCGGTGGGAGTCGGCGAGCAGGATCAGCATGCCGCTGAACACGTTCATCACCACGCCGCAGACACCGAGCGGGAGCAGCCGGTGCACGGCCGCGAACGATATCGATTTCCAAACGCCGAGCACGCGCAGGCAAACCGCCAAGGCGGTGCCGAAGATCAGCGAGAACCCGAAGAAGTGCACGGTCTGCCACGGCACGAACCAGATGACATGGTTGATCAGCAGCTCGATGGCGGGTGTCCAGCCGACCCTCGGGTCAGTCGGCAGGATGTCGGTCGGCAGCCGAATCTCGGGGTGATTGATCTGCCCACCGCGGTGGCCGGTCTCGGCCATGATGCCGAGTGTGATGATGGCGAACGCCAGCACCAGATAAAGCGTGCGGTTGGAGAACCGCCCGAGGTGGCGATGCCGCCAGAGCTCGATCCAGGCGGTAACGCCGGTGAACGCCAGGCCGAACAGCGCGATCAGCGCCATGTCGCGGTGGGCGTTGATCACCGCCTTGGAAATCCCGGGCACTTGCGGATCGGTCAGCGCCCACATCGAGGCGGCGCCGGTGACATAGGTCGGGACGCCGAAGATGGCGCAGATCACGAAGAGGATGAGGCCGCCCCGCTTCATGCCGACATTGTTGATGGCCAGCGCGGTCACGTAGAAGCCGAGCGCAAACACGAACCCGATGGTCGGGATGTGATTGATGATCATGTGCGCATAGGACCAGGCCTGCGGGGTGTGCTGCGTCGCCGGATCGAGGCGGAGCTCGTGGTGGCTGATCTCCCAGCCATACTCATCCGTGATGATCATCAGAGCGAGCGTGACCAGCGCGAGGCCCAGCACCAGGTGAAGCGTGTTGTCGGACACGAACTCCTTGCGCCGGAACCGCCACAGCCCGATCAAAGCCGTGAGGCCGGTCAGCACCAGGGTGGCGAGCGCCATCACGCCCCACCCGAAGTGGCTGCTCATCAGGCTCTGGGAGATCTTGGGATCCTGGGACAGCAGGTCCATCGAATGATCGCCGCTGAGATAGGTCGGGACCGCCAGCAGGCCGAGAATCGTGAAGGCGGCGAGGCAGGTCCGCTTCATGGCCTCGTTGGCGGTGACGAAGGCGGCGACGTAGAAACCCAGCACGAAGACGAGCCCGACCGAGGGGAAGACGCTCACCAGAATGTGCCAGTGCGACCAGGACTGCGGAACGAGATGCATGTACCCCTGCCTCCGGATCACGAGCGATCCGTTATGTTATTGCCGGCGCGTGCGCATCGTGCCGGGTCATGCGCGGTGGGCCTCCATTGTCACCTGCGTTGCGTCACCTGCGTTGCGGCGTGAAGTAGCGCAGGTCCGGCGCCGGCTGATCCTTGCGGGTGGGCGTGAGATAGCCGTCCTCGCTGATCGCATAGGTCTCCGCGCCCAGCGTCACCTGCTGATTGTTCTCCGAGCAGACGAACTCGCCCCAGACCGCGTCGCGCTCGCGGCGGTAGCTGCGCGTCACCGTCCAGGGACGCGTGAGCGCGTTGTCGATGGTGGTGACCTCGTTGTGCAAGAGGTCCGGATTGGCCTTGTCGAGCGTGATCCGCTCCTTGACCACGGTGAGATTGTCCTTGTGCAGCGGGATGCCGCTGTCATCGAACGTGCGCGTGCCCTTCATGGCGCGGGTCTCGATCACCAGCGTGTCGAAGCGGCCGTCGCCGTCGGTGTCCTCCCAGCGGCCGATCGAGAACCCCGCGTAGGAGGGCTCGATGTCCTCGCCCCACTTGCGGCCGTCGGTGAAGATCCGGCGGAATTCGCTCATGTGCGAGAGCATGACGTAGGTGGTGTCGGGCATGACGATGATCTCCATCGGCTCATGCACGATCATCGCCCGCGGCATTCCGGGCGGAATGCAGGGCCGTCAGCGGCGCCTGCTGCCCGCGGCCCGGCGGCTTGGTCGGATCCCACCGCGCTGGCGCATTGCCGTCGGTGCTGACCCACTGGCCCTTCAGGTCGGGATATTTGGATTCGTCGTGCGCCGACGCGGGCGCGACCCCGAATGCGGCAGCCATGGCGACTGCACCGATCAAGCAACGCATAGACGTCCTCCTGTCGAGCCGTGTGGCGGCCCCCGTTTCTCGCAACCGTCACTTCGGCGGTTGATTGAAGTACTTCAGGTCCGGCGGCGGCTGATCCTTCTTGACCGGCATCAGGAAGCCGTCGGCGCTCACCATGTAGTTTTCCTTGCCGATGAGGACCTGCTGATTGCCCTCGTTGCATGCATACTCTGACCAGTACGGGTCGCGGCTGCGCTTGTATTTCCGCGCCACCGACCAGGGCCGCGTCAGCGCATTGTCGATCACCGTGATGTCGGCGCGCAGCACGTCGGCATCGGCCTTGTCGAGATAGATGCGCTCCTTCACCACGGTCTGATTGTCCTTGTGCAGCGGGATGCCGGGCGTGCCGTCGAAGGTGCGGGGACCCCTGAAGCCGCGGGTCTCGACCACCAGCGTGTCGTAGCGGCCGTCGCCGTCGCTGTCTTCCCAATGACCGATCGAGTAGCCCATGAAGGTTGGCGGAATCTTCTCCGGCCAGCTGCGTCCGTCGGTGTAGATCCGGCGCAGCTCGCTGATCGACGACACCCGGATATACGTGGTCTCCGGCGTGATGATGACATCCATCGTTTCGTACACGATCATCGCCCGCGGCATGCCGTACGGGATGCACGTGACCGTGTTGTTGCCTTCCAGCGAGCCGGTGGCGCGAGCGGCGTAGATGCCTTCGAGGATCGCCTGGTACTCCGGCGTGAGCGGCGCTTGCTGGCCGCGGCCCGCCGGCTTGTCGGGATCCCACTGGGGGCTGCCGATCCGCGTCCATTGCGCCCGCATGTCCGGATATTTGCTCTCGTCGTGCGCCCGCACGCCGGACGCCGTCATGGCCAGCGCCGCCGCGCAGGCAACGAGACCGATTGGAAGGCGGCGGGCCATGGCGTGCTCCTGTTGCACCGCTCTACTGAAAATGCCGCAGGTCCGGCGGCGCCTGGTTCTTCCGGGTCGGCATCAGGTGTCCGTCGGCGCCAAGGACGTAGTTTTCGCTGCCGATCTGAACGTGGCGGTTGTTCTCCGTGCAGATGTATTCCGACCAGACCGGCTGCTTGGCCGGCAGCCGGCGATAGCTGCGCTTCACCGTCCACGGCCGCGTCAACGCATTGTCGATGGTCGTGATCTCGGCATGGAGCACGTTCGGATTGGCCTTGTCGGAATAGATCCGCTCCTTGACCACCGCCTGCTCGTCCTCGTGGAACGGGATGCCGCTGTTGTCGTAGCTGTGCGGGCCCTTGATGCCACGGGTCTCGACCACCAGCGTGTCGAAGCGCCGGTCGCCGTCGGTGTCCTCCCAATGGCCGATCGAGTAGCCCGCATAGCTGTGCTCGATCTTGTCCGGCCACGGCCGCCCGTCGGTGAAGATGCGGCGCAGCGTGCTGAAGATCTCGAACGTCATGTAGGTGGTTTCGGGCAGGATGACGATTTCCATCGGCTGCACCGCCAGCATCACCCGCGGCATCGCGGTCGGGATGCACAGCCAGGACGGATCGGTGCCCTGCCCGCCCGCCATCTGATCCTTGATGTTGTCCTCGAAGATCGCCTGGTATTTCGGCGTCAGCGGCGGCTCCTGCTTGAGGTGCTCCGCTCAACATCCGGTACGGCATGTCCGTCATTCCACCACCGCGAAGGGCGCGGCGCCAGCGGGTGTCCCGATTCTTGAAAGTCTTCTCACCTCTGCGGCTGCTGGAAGTATTTCAAATCCGGGGGCGCCTGCCCCTTGCGTACCGGCATCAGGTGGCCGTCGGCGCCGAGCACGTAGTTCTCGTTGCCGATGCGGACGTGGCGATTGTCCTCGTTGCAGATGTATTCGGTCCAGGTCGGCCGCGCATTGTTGCCGTCGCGACGGTAGCTCCGCTTCACCGTCCAGGGGCGCGTCAACGCGTTGTCGATCGACGTGATCTCGTTGTGCAGGATGTTCGGGTTATCCTTGTCCGAGCTGATGCGTTCCTTGATGACCGCCTGCTCGTCCTTGTGGAATGGAATGCCGCTGCTGTCGTAGGTGTGCGGCCCCTTGATGTGGCGGGTCTCGATCGCCAGCGTGTCGAAGCGGCCGTCGCCGTCGGTGTCTTCCCACTTGCCGATCGAATAGCCCGCGTACGACGGCTCGAACGACTTCGGCCAGTCGCGTCCGTCGGTGAACACCCGGCGCAGCGTGCTGAACAGTTCGAGCATCATGTAGGTGGTGTCGGGCGTGATGACGATTTCCATCGGCTGCACGGCGATCATCACGCGCGGCATCGCGACCGGAATGCACTGATAGGACGGATCGGTGCCTTGCCCGCCCGCCTTCTGGTCCGCGAGATTGGCCTCGAAGATCGCCTGATACTCGGGCGTCAGCGGCGCCTGCTGGCCGGGACCCCACGGCTTGGTGGGGTCCCAGGGCGCGCCCTGCCCGCTGCCGGCGCGCAGCCACTGGCCCTTCCAGTTCGGGTACTTGGCTTCGTCGAACGCCTGGGCACCGGTCAGGGTGACGCACAACGTTGCGATCAGCGCGCACAAGCTGATCGTAGTTCGGTCCGACATGACCGCCATTCCCCACACCGCTTCTAAGCCGCCCCGACGCCGAGCGAAAGGATCGCCCGAGCTTTAGTGGCTCACGATGGGCTTGCCGTCCTTGAACTTGGTCTTCGGGACGGTCCAAGCGCCGCCCGGAGCGCCGCTGCGCAGCGGATCGATCTTCATCTGCAGCTCATCGCCCGACTTCAGCGTCTTGCTCGACCAGCCGTCGCGCACCAACGCGCTCGGGCTCGCGCCTTCCAGGTTCCAGACGACCGGCTCAGCGCCGTCCTTGTTGACCCGGAGCAGGATGAAGGTGTGCGGGCTCGTGAACTTGAACTCCTGCACCGCGCCGACCAGCTCGATCGGGTTTTCCTGATCGAACATGGCGAAGGAGTGGTGCGCGATCGCGGCACCGCCAAGCCCGAGAAGCGCCCCGCCGACGAGAAGTGCAGTCAAATGCCGTCCCATGCGAATCTCCCTAGGTTCGGATCGAATTCTTGGCTCGCCGGGATTCAGAACCCGGCGACACAGCGACAATTTACCACATTAGCTGACAGTTCGCTACTGGCGGTTAGCCGCCTTCGCGCCCCTTCGGGTACCGCCCGCCGGCCGCGGGTCAGCCGCGGCGGGTTGCGTCGACGGCGCCCCCGCCCTGCCGCAAATGCCGGCCGGAGGCGGCTTTCCATCGCTGCCTGAACCCGCTAAGTCCTGCGCGCCCATAATCCAAGGAGCAGGACATGTCGGCGACCGATAAGAGCCCGCTGCAGAGCACCTATGAGCCGGTGTGCTGGAATTTCAAGCTGCTCGCCCAGCACGAGCTCGACGGGTTCGGCGGCATGGGCGAAGGCATGTCGGTGCAGGTCGCGCCCGACGGCCGCCGCATCATCTGGCTCGCGCACGAGAGCGCCCCGAAGAATTTCACCGCCGTCGACGTCTCCGACCCGCGCAAGCCCAAGGTGGTGGTGCAGACCGACCTGCCGCAGCCCTACATGCGCTCGAACTCGCTCGAGATCAGCGGCAACGTCATGGCGGTCGCCTATCAGTGCCAGAAGGTCGGGCAGAAACCGGCCGGCTTCGAGCTGTTCGACATCTCGGTGCCGGAGAAGCCGAAGTCGATCGCGTTCGTCGACTGCGGCGGCGAATATTCGCGCGGCGTGCATCAGCTCTGGTTCTGCGACGGCCAGTACGTGCACATGGCCTCGGGCGCGCCCGACTTCAAACCGACGCACCCGCTGGACGACCAGATCTATCGCTGCTTCGACGTGCACAATCTGTCGAAGCCGGTCGAAGTCGGCCGCTGGTGGCTGCCCGGCACCCGCGAAGGCGACAACGTGCCGCCGCCCGCCCGCCACGCCAAGCCCGCCCTCGACAAGGGCAACCGCGCCCACAACACCAACGTCTATCCG
>WNGB01011988.1_pt1 | contig 23320 bp, 28 predicted proteins | sample 5400681 | NCBI WGS metagenome assembly WNGB01 (sample SAMN13153367, study PRJNA577476) | soil metagenome | isolation source: 115 cm soil or saprolite under grassland replicate 2 | place: USA:California | collected 2016-06-15
CTGCAAGCAGCGCCGGCCCCAGCAGCGGGACGATGACCAGCCGCAGCGCGTCTGGCAGTTCGCAGCCATCGACCTGCGCAGCATCGAGCAACTCTCCAGGCATGTCGATCATCGCACTGTACAGAATCAGGATCGCGAGTGGGAGGCCGAAGGTCGTATGCGCGGCGATCAAGGCCGTTCTGGTATCTTCAAGCCCGAGCCAGCGCACCAAGGTGGAGAATGGGATGACGGTGACGACCGGCGGTAAGACACGAGGGAGCACGAACCAGGCGATCAGCGGCCAGATCGGGCGATTGTCGCGGCGTAGGAGGATGAGGCCGAAGGCAGCAAGGCCGCCAAGCAAGAGGCTCAAGCATGCCGTGAGTAGCGCAACAAACAGGCTATTGATCAATCCACGGCCGAGACCTGCCGGGTCGCCCAGCGCGCGCCATTCATCAGACCAGTGATCGAGCGTCGGGCGGAACTGGACGAACGGCAAGATCTTGGCGGTGAAAAAGTCTGACGAGCGCTTGATCGAGAGCGCAAAGGCCCACCAGATCGGGAACAACGTCCACAGCACCACCAGTGCGAGCACAGCAGGGCTCAGCACACGACGCAAACACAGCGTTAGCCGCATGCTGCCGAACCATCGATATGGCATATTCTCCCTGCGTAAACCCTCGGCCGAATGTGCGGTGCGGGCTGCGATAGGCATTGTTACAAGGCGCACGTCGATTGTATGAAGTCAATAGTAGCACCAATATGTGCGCGACGAAGCGTCTCACCTGGCCATCCAATGCACGTTACGGCTATCGTCGATTCGGAACCAACACATGCTGAACGGGACGGAGGTCATCGATGCACAGATCCGAGGGCACCGGGATGAAAACCTCTGGTTTTCCCTGAGCAGGCTCCGGCACGTAGTTATAAACACTGCCGTTTGGGTACACGACCACTTGCAGGTCACCCCAGACGCCAGGGGTTCGGCCCTGCTCCGCAACGAACCACCAGCGGGGTTGCTCATTCAGTTCGGTCCACAGCGCGACCACGTGTGTGCTTTCAGGCAGCGTGTAGACCGCTCTGTGCGTGAACCAGGTCCGAAACTGTTCCACTCCCTCATCCTTTCATCGCCATACAAACCAGATGAAACTCCGGTGCGAGCTAGAGGAAGCGCGGCATTATGCTTCCTCTGGCCCGCGCTGCGGGCTACACTGGCCCAATATGGCAAGGGGACGCAGGGCTAGGGCCGTGCTTACTTCTCGGCGATGGTGATCCGTGTGACAGTTCCATTCGCCCCTTGTCCCGGCTCAATCTCGACCTTCAGCCGCTGCTGGGCCTGGGTGATCGTGTAGGACCAGGCATTGTCCTCGACGTCATGTTTGCTCTCCGCGATGGTCCAGCCGTTCTGGCTGAACGCGCCCTCGTAGAAGCGCCGGGCGTCATCGACAGCGGTGCTGGTCACATAGGTATTTTCATTCTTCACGACGCCATCATCCTGGTCGCTGTCGTGTTTGACACACGTAGCATTGGCAACGAGCGGCAGGCCGGTGACGGCCGTACACGTCGTGCTCGCGCTCAAGGGCTGCGCTGTCGCGCTTGATCCAGCGATGGGAGACAACTCTTTGATCGTCAACCGCGTCGCGCCAGCGCTCGCCTCGGACGCAGCCTCCACTTCCACCTTCAGCCGGCGCTGGCCCTGAATGATCGTGTACTCCCATGAGCTATCTTCGATGTCCTGCTTCGACTCCGTAACGGTCCAACCATTCTGACTGAACGCCCCCTCATAGAAGCGCCGGACGGTATCCGCACTCGCGCCGGCCAGATACGTGTTTTCATTCTTGGTGATACCATCGTCCTGATCGGTATCGTGTTTGATGCACGCGGCGTTGGCGTAAATGAGCAGGCCGGCGATATCCGGGCAGACAACACCGCTACTCGCCACCGCTGCGCTGGTCGGCTGCGTGCTGACTGCGACCGGTGCAGCAGTCGCGATCGGCTGGGCCGCCGGTTCGGCGGTTACTTGAGTTGCCGCTGCGTCTGTGGTTGGCTCCCCAGCCAGGGGCGCCGGGCTCACTGAGGGTTGAGAACCACACGCGTAGAACAGCCCGCTCAAGAGGAGTACGAGGATCAGCCCTGGCATACCAATCGTGAGCAGGCGACGCTGCCGCAGCGCAGTTTGTTCAACGGCGAGACTCTGTGCGCTCCGCTCCGCCCGAACACTAATCGTGGGCTGCCCAGCCGAATCGGTTTGTTTTCGCTGTCTCTGTGCCATCGGAGTCCTCCTTGTGCATCATAGGTGTCGCGCCGATGGTTGAGAGCGTACACCAATGGTCCTCCGATTTGAATGAGATCAGCGATCCGCAACTCGGCGGTTTGTGATCCTTGATCTAAACAAACAGAACATCAGCCCCTTTGTGCTAAGCTAGCGTGAGACAGATCGCTCCCAGAATTCTGTGTGCAAAGGGCGCTGAGAGGTTCTTGATGACAAACCACAAACCTATCATGGATCGCGGCCCGGAAGTCCAGCCATCCAGTAGTCGCTCTACCTGGACTGCAACCGAAAAACTCGCCTTGCTGGCTGAATACGAGACCTTCCCACGCGGATCTGCCGAGCGAGGTGCCTTCTTGCGCCGCAATGGCCTGTATACCTCGCATATGTCGAAATGGCGTGACTTGCGTGACCGGGGTGCCAAAGCCGGGCTTGCTGCCCAGCTACGTGGCCCTAAGTCCGCGCCCGAGGCGCCACTGCTCGCCGAGAATGTACGCCTCCAGCAGGAGTTGGCGCGCGTACAGGCACGCCTCACCCAAGCTGAAGCCGTGATTGAGATCCAAAAAAAAGTAGCGCAGCTGCTTGGCGCACTGCCGCTCCCGACGACCCTGGGCGAGCCGTAATCGTGGCTGGTGTGACTGAGCTTGCCGATCTGGTGGGCGTAACCGACGCCTGCACGACCTTGGGCGTGCCGCGCAGCAGTTACTATCGAGCGCTCCAGCCCGCACCAGCCACAGGCGCCGATGGTGGGGTGGCCGACCCACCACCGCGCCGACGCCCAGTTCGTAGCTTGAGCGAGGCCGAGCGTGCCCATATCCGCGCGTTACTCAACAGTGAGCGCTTCGCCGACTGCGCGCCGCGCACGGTCTGGGCGACCTTACTCGATGAACAGCAGTATCACTGCTCGTGGCGGACGATGTATCGGATCTTAGCCGAGGCCCATGAAGTGCGCGAACGCCGGGATCACATCCGTCGGACGGGCTACACCGCCCCGGAGTTGCTGGCGACCAAGCCAAATGAACTCTGGAGTTGGGATATCACGAAATTGCGCGGCCCAGCGACCTGGACGTACTATTATCTGTATGTCATCCTGGATGTCTTCAGTCGTGCCGTGGTTGGCTGGATGATTGCCGAACGTGAAGATGCGGCCTTGGCTGAGGCTTTGATTGCCGAAACGTGTGCCAAGGAGGATATCCTACCGCAGCAGTTGACTATTCACGCGGATCGGGGCAGCGCGATGACCTCAAAAGTCGTCGCACACTTACTGGCCGACCTCGGCGTGGTCAAGAGCCACAGCCGCCCGCAGGTTTCGAATGACAATCCGTTTTCCGAGGCGGCTTTCAAAACGCTGAAGTATCGCCCCAGCTATCCGGATCGGTTTGGCAGCCTGATCGATGCCCGCGCGTGGGCACGACCGTTCTTTCACTGGTATAACCACATCCATCGGCACAGTGGCATCGGTTTCTTGAGCCCAGCGACGGTGCATGCGGGGCAGGCGACCGCGCAGGTTGCCGCGCGCCAGCGGGTGCTAGATGAGGCATATCTAATGCATCCAGAGCGCTTTGTGCGTGGGCGACCGGTTCCACCACCGGTTCCAACAGCCGTTTGGATCAACCCGCCGTCGTGCGTGCGTGACGCTGCCCAAAGTGATGCGGCGACTGTGGTCGATACGAGCGTGATTGCTCCCTAAACATCGGTGGAATTTGTCTCACGAGGGCTTGACACATTCCGGCGCCGATAAACCGGGCGAGAGCTCAGTCGCGCCTGGTTTCGCACGCCAGCCCTGCAATCCAGATTATGTAAGCAGGGCATACAACTGGCGTTCCAGCATCAGGATGGTGTGGTTCAGGCGCATGGGTTTGACACGCTCCCACGAGCGGATCACCAGTTCCAGGATGTTCAGTGCTTCCCACAAGGCAACACGCGGCCGCGAGATGGGACGAAGCGCTGCATAGTCGGCCAGGAATCGGTCGGCGATAGCCTCCAGTTGCGTGAGTCGATTCATGCGTTCATCTTGCATCGCCGGTTCGGTAGCGCTGGACTCCTCCTTATCAAAGGCGCTCATGCCCATATCGATCGTTGCGACTCGGAACAGCGCCAGGTCCATCGCCGGCTCGGCCTGGCAGAAGCTGTCGAAGTCAATAAAGCCAATCTGCCCCTGATCGAGCAGCACCTGCGAGGGCCGAAAGGTGCCGTAGGTGGGGACTGGCGGGTCGGGCGGATATGTGGCCGCAAGGGCTTCCAGGCAGGTGAACAACGGCATCGCTGCGAGAGCGAGTCCGGGAACCGCTGCTGTCAGTCGCTGGAGAAAGGCGCGCACGCCAGCCAGTTCATCTTCCCAGCGATGCGCCTTGCCGATGCCGACACCAGCGTTATGGAGTGCAGCCAGCCCGACCGCCGTTGTGTGCATGGAGTCGTCGAGCTCAGCAAGCGCCTGCGGAGTATCGGCGCGGAGCGCGGATTCGAGCAACCCTTGCAGCGTCTGTTCCCCAGGAATCGGCGTATCCGTTCCTCACGATTTTCCTCCTCGCTGCGATACCCAATGTTCTGACGGATATGTCAGGCATTATTGCCGGCCGTATCGAATACCCATTCCCTAAGCTCCTGCTCGCAACGTTCTTTGGCAAGTCCATTCGGTTCGGGATAGCTGCGTATGTTGGCGCGTGGTTCTTTGGCAGCGTGTAGGATGTGCAATGTACGAATGCTCCCATGCCTCCTGCGACAATTCCGGCTTAATACAATGACTTTCCAGTTCGCCCCATTGGAGTTTGGGCACAACTTTGCGAGCGATCCATTCTTTACCTATGAAAGAGCACTCGTGCTGTAGTTGTCCTAGCACACGGGCCACGTATGTGCATGCCGCCTGCGCCACCTCGAAGTCATCACATTGAGTGCTCGCCCCGGCGCCAGGCTTCATCTGTGACTCATCTTGAAGCGCTACACTCAACTGTAGCCACGCTTGCCATGTCGCTCAGGCAGTATGGTCGCCCCGGCGACCGGTTGCGAACCGAGCGGACCGACACAGCGGACGCAGCTCGGCTTCACCCATCATGCTGGCCGGATAATGGACGCGCGGAGGGAGGCTGCGATGATTGAGAACACTGAGACACGTAGACGGGAGCGCTTTGGCATCCGCGATCCGCTTGTGTTGGTCGTCAGCCCCCATGCGGGACAGGCAGCGAGCGAGATGACACCAGCCCAGGCGCTTGCTGCTGCCGGCGTGAGGGTGGCTGAGCAGATCCGTGTCGGCGACCTCGATGAGCACCACCCGCTTGGAGCTGAGTGGCGCGCTCAGGGCTATCAGGCGGTCGTCGCGGCTGGCGGGGATGGCACGATTGGCACGGTCGCCACGCAGATCGCCGGCAGTGGGCTGCCTTTGGGGATATTGCCGCTGGGTACCTCCAACGATACCGCACGAGCTCTCGGCATTCCGCTCGACCTCGACGCTGCCAGCGCCGTGGTTGCTCAGGGCATCCCCACGCCAATCGCTGTCGGCCAGGTGCTGCCACTCGGCTTCGGCAGCAGCACCTCGTTGAATGAGGCCGCCGTGCCGCACCAAGGCAACGTGTTCCTGCACGCGCTGACGCTGGGTCTCAATGTGGCGTTTGCCCGCCTGGCGACCGATGTGGCGCAACGACAGCGCTGGGGCAGGCTGACCTATGCTGCCGCTGCGATCGCGGCGCTCACTCAGTTCGAGCCGGTGCCGATCACGATCCATGTTTCCAGGAGCGATGGCCCGGAAGCGACCGAAGTACGAGAGAGTATGACGTGCCAGGCCCTGCAGCTCGCGGTCGTCAATCTGCCGCTCTTCGGCGGTGCGCTCCAGCTGCGCCTTCCAGGGGCATCGGTCGGGAGCGGTCTGCTGGACATGGTCATCATCGAAGCGCTGGAGCCACCGCAGCTGCGCACACTCGTCGAGGGCTTGCTGGCCGCGCTCAGTCGACTGGCCGAGCACTCTGGTGCAGCGGCAGAGCCAGGAGTGGCGGCGCCGCAGACTGACGGCGATGAGGCGCTCGGATTTGCGCTGCCAGGCCTACGCCGCTACACCGTGCGCTCGGCGATAATCGAGACACCCAAACTAGTGGAGGTGACGCTGGATGGCGAAGTGCGCGCGCGGACACCAGTGTTGGCGCGTGTAGCGCCGGAGCCACTGCCCGTGCTTTTGTCATCCCAAGCGCGTGCAGCGCTTGGATAAGGGGATCTGTTCCTATGGTTGATCGTAGAGGAACCGCTTTTCTGTTGTCGCCCAATACCTATTCCCAAAGTTCGTGCTCGTTACATTCATCCGTAAGATAGTCCGGTTTAGGGTAGCCGCATACATAGGCGCCTGATTCTTCATCACCCATTCGTACGCCAAATATCGAACGTGCTTGTGCCTGGTAGTGTCGAAGCTGGTCCACGGAGGGTAGACGGGAGGATCACAAATCGACCAGTCATGAACAGCCCGTGTCATTCACTTGGGGCCGGATTCGGCGTACAGTAGCGCCATCAAGAAAGTGTAAGCACACGCGCAGATCAGCGCGAAGGAGGTTTGTGATGGCACTGCTGAAGCGAAGCACAATGCTGTGGTTGCTCCGCAGCCTCGGCGCCCTGACGCTGGTATTAGCGGCGCTGGTCGGCATGACGGGTCAGGCATTTGCACACGACGATGACAACAGCAACGAGGTGGTGGCCTATGGCCCCAACGCCTGCACGGCTATCGCCGACCTACCGGCCTATCCGGCGGCCACATGCGTCAAGCACAAGACCGAGGTGGACGATGGCGTGACCGAGACGAAGAACAGCTATGTCACAGCCGACCCAGCCGATACCGTGCGGCGCGCATTTGAGCAGGCATTCGTCCGGAATGGCTGGACGGTGGTAGAAGCCAAGCAGGATACGGACGAGCCGCAGTGGGAGTATACGGCGATCAAAGGCCAGCGGCGCATCAAGGTCGAGGTCGAGGCGCGGGATCCGGACGAGGGGAGTGGCACCGAGTTCAGTATCGAAGCGAAGTAATCCCGCTGCATACCACAACCTGAAAAGCTCCGGGCCGTATCCTTCATCAGATACGGCCCATTTTGTGTATTCCTACACCGCTCAGCACAAGTGACAGCACCTGTCCCCTTGTGCTTTGCAGCACCTCGGTTCTTTAGAGCACTTCACTGCTATACTAGAACGGTGGCTAGAGAAAGGGATATATGAATAAAGCAGCATTACTCAAGCGTGGACTGTACCTCGAATATATCACGCTGGGGTGGAATGTCGTCGGGGTCGGTATTGTCCTCATTGCTGCCTGGCGTGCTGGCTCGGTTGCCCTCGCCGGTTTTGGTCTTGATAGCCTGATTGAGATTTTTGCCTCGCTTGTAGTGGTGTGGGAGCTGAATGATATCGCTCATGAACGCCGGCGCCATGCCTTACGAATGATTGGTATCGCTTTTTTGCTGCTTGCGCTGTATATTCTCGGACAATCGGCCTACATCCTCTTCGCGCAGGTACACCCCGCTCCCTCAGTCGGCGGTATCATCTGGCTGGCGGCAACACTTGGCGCCATGCTGCTGCTTGCCTGGGGCAAGAAGGTAACCGGCGATGCGCTGAGCAACCCCGTTCTCAAAACAGAGGGAAGAGTGACCCTGGTGGATGCCCTCCTCGCCGGCGCGGTGCTGGTTGGCCTCGTGCTCAATGCGCTCTTTGGCCTCTGGTGGGCCGACCCGCTCGCCGGCCTGGTCATTGTCTACTATGGTTTCAAAGAAGGCTGGCATGCCCTGCACGCTTAGGAATAAGGCACATGATGCTTTGATGGATACTTCGGAAAGCGCACCAACACAAGGAATACCACCCGAGAACTGATTTACCCGAGGTGCGTTTGGCATTCGCCTTGTGAGTGTTCTTGCTCGTGTCGGCCAAAAGTTCACGCCGCAGCTCACATTGACAGACGATCCTGTTGATAGCTAAGTGGCCTTGGCCCACTATGATCTGATTCTCCGGTAATCACGACGCGCACCTGGTTGACAGGAACGTAACGATCGCTGATTAGGCTGCGTACTGCGCCAGTATAGCGGTTCTCAAAACCCTCTTTGAAGAACACACCAGGTGCGCCGATGGTGGCGACGCCGTTCGCAATCGATAGCAATGAGGTTCGTCGTACCCAGATGTTGAACTCGTGGCGCGACATCCAGCGATAGCTCGGCGTACGCCCGCGACGCAGTGCGCGGCCGGAGCTGGGGCCAGCCGGAGGCGTCGATCGAAGACCCCACCCTCGGCGAGGCGCTCGTGTTCGCGCTCGAACACCTTGATAGCCTCTGCTGATGGTGCGAAGGTCTTCCTGCCTGATGCGAAGATCTTTGGTGCCGCGCCCACAGATAGCCCTTGACAGGTTTACGAGTCTGATATTATTATGTAAAGTAACACCACGGTACAGCACCGGAGCAGCATCATGCTTATCACTCTCGACCAGATCTACTTTGTCACGTTGCCACTGGCCACGCCGGCGGAAACCGACGTGCTCATCACGGCCAGGAACACATGCACGGAGTCGCTTGTCGGCCAGGTGGTCAAGGCGGCGCGTCTCCAGATCCACCTGCGGCGGGCTAAGAAAATGTGGAGTGGGGAGCTGAGCATGTTCAAGGCGCTCGACCGCCAGGGCAACGAGCATGTGACACTCCGCAGGGGACTAAAGCCCCGCAGCTTCTCGCGGCTGGCGACCAGTCCCACGAGCTACAACCGTTTCCGGCTGGCCGGTGTCCCGGCGTCTACGCATGAGCCGCAAGTTGTGCGGCATACGATGCTTGATGTCGGCAGGAGCGCGCAGTGCGCCCACCTGCCCGGTTTTATACCGCGACAGGATATTGATCTGTCCCACCACATCACGATGCGCGCTGAAACCACACCGCCCGCAGGAATACGTCCTGCCGCGTGGTTTGTGCCGCTCGGAGCAGTTGGGACAGGTTTGAGTCGTGTGACGCTCGTCAACCAACGCGACAGCGATACCTTCCGCTTCCGCTTTGTAGGTGATGTACTGGCGGATCTGGCCATGGTTCCACTGCGAGGATTGCTGGTTGTGCTGCTTGCCATGATTGACGCCATCCGCGACATCCCGTACATCGCCGATCGCGATCGTGCCAGAGAGCCGCTCGACAGCCACATCCACCACCGCCCGGCTGATCTTGTGCTCCATGTCGCGCATGACGCGCTTGTGTTTGGCGCGCATGCGGGTTCTGGCTCGCTGCAAGCGCCTGTAGCGCCAGCTGCCCTTCCGCTTGGTGCTGAGCGCCATGCTCAATTTCGCCAGGCGTTTCGCGTGGCCTTGCTGCTGGTGCCGCCGCTCGCGACAGGTGATGATCGTGGCCTGCTGTTCGTCGCCTGCTACCGCTGGGTGGATCTCGCCAAGATCAACCGAAACAACGTTTGTTCCTGGCGCCACTTTCGGCTGTTTACCGTTCTCGACAACCAGGTGCCAGGTGTAACGGTGGGCCCGCCGGTCGTATTTGAGCCGCACTTCCAGCACGCGCAGCACATCCCGGAGGTGCTCTGGCAGCGGGAGAGTTATCGGCGGCAGTCCCTTTGCCCTGGACAGCAGCAACCGCTCCGCCTGCCGGCGAATGCCGCTCTGCTTCCAGATAGTCGTGCGCCACGTCTTGCGCTTGTGCGGGTACTTTGCGCCCAGATGGCGGTTCACCTTGGCAATTTTGCACGCCTGGTAGAAGCCTTCCTGGGCCGCGTCTTTGCTATGGGCGTGGAGCAGGGGCGCGTCATCGCGGGTGAGATAGTCGTTCAGGCGCTTGCCGGCGTACCGCGACAGCCAGTGGCGCGTGCGAGCGCCGCGCTTGCGATAGACGCGGTAGTGCGTGACGAGCGTGCGGGTATAGATCGCGCCGCTGGCCCGATTGAGGGCGTCGGCCTCTGCGTGCTTGAGATGACACTCGATGATGTGGGTACGGATCATGGTTGTCGTACAAATGTTTCGCTATGTGTAGTATACCGCATCAGGACGCGCTTTGCAAGTGCTGAAGCACTGAATAAACCCGCCTTATCCGCCGCCACTCAAGCGGCGCGGTTTGCGACGGGTTCTGAATCTATCAGCAACTTCGCGCAGCCGCTCTATCTGCAACTTCCGCTACCGGAAGCGCAGTTGATGCTGGCGCTGCTGCGGTCGTTCGACAGTGAAACTCTGTACGGCTACAATCCGCCGCGCTCGGCCGAGGCGTGGGGGTCGATCGATGCGCTCCGCGCGCTCGTCGCCGCCATGGACACGCGCTGGGAGGCCATCATCACCGCGGCGCTGGCGGTTCCAGCCGTTGCGCTTGCGTGAGACTGTCGCAGGGCAGACTGCCGATGCAAACCTACGCGTTCAACAATCTGGCCGGCTGCGTCGTCCAGCGCCGAAGCCGGCGCACCGGTACGCTGGTCTCGCTCTACGCCGCGGAGCAGGCCAGCCTCGACCCCGCCGGCGGGCCCTGGGCGACCGTGTGTGAAGACCACGGGGCGATCGCAAACCATGCCACGCTGGACCTGGCTCGGGCGCACCTGCCGCCGATCGAGTGGTGCGAAGCATGCCAGGAACAGCTTCGCACGCGGCAACGCCAGGCGGACGGCGCAACCATGGAGGAAGCCTGAGGCTATGCCAGGGCGCCAGGAAGATGAAGAACTTTGGCCATGGAATGCGCTGTTGACACGACGCGGGCATCGGATAGACAATGCGGAAGCAAAAACCAACACGCTGTAGCTGTCAATGACCGACGCGTAAACGCGCCGGCTTGAGTCTCGGCTCAGGCCCACATTGACCAGCCTTAGCTCCACAGGAGCTACGCCCTTCCGGTCAGGATACCGACGGCTGCGCGGGCCAGGCCGTAGCTCTATCGCCCGTCAGAACGCCCTGCTGGGGCAAGGCAGGCATCTGGCGGGCACGACAAGCCGGAAGCGCATGGGCGAGGCCCACAGTACCCGCGAAAGCGGAGCGGCCCCGGTAACGGGGCAAAGGAATGCTAATGGTGTTCGTTATCAGTAGCGACGGGACGCCGCTGGACCCCTGCCACGAGGCCAGGGCCAGGGAGCTGCTGAAGAAGGGCCGGGCCGCCGTATGGCGCATGTTCCCGCTGACGATCAAACTGAAGGACCGGACACGCGCCGAGTCAGTGGTTACTACGCATCGCGTGAAGCTCGATCCGGGGAGCAAGACCACCGGCATCGCCGTGGTCCAAGAAGTGACCGGGCGGGTGGTGTTCGCCGCCGAACTGACACACCGAGGGCAGGCTATTCGGGATGCGCTGCTGGCCCGCAGGGGTATCCGCCGCTCGCGCAGGCGACGTAAGACCCGCTACCGGCCTGCCCGCTTCGCCAACCGCCGCAGGCCCGAAGGCTGGCTCGCGCCGAGCCTGCTGCACCGGGTCCTCACGGCTGACACATGGGTGCGACGGCTCCGGCGCTTCTGCCCGGTTACGGCACTCTCAGTCGAGCTGGCGAAGTTCGACACGCAGCTCATGCAGAACCCCGAAATCAGCGGGGTCGAGTATCAGCGCGGGGAGTTGCTCGGCTGGGAGGTACGCGCCTATTTGCTTGAGAAGTGGGGCCGCCGCTGCGCCTACTGCGGGACTGACGCGCCTATTTGCTTGAGAAGTGGGGCCGCCGCTGCGCCTACTGCGGGACTGAGAACGTACCGTTCGAGATCGATCATGTAACGCCCAGGGATCGCGGCGGCTCCGACCGGGTAAGCAATTTGGCGCTCTGCTGCCACGACTGCAACCAGGCCAAGGGCAACCGCACCGCCGCCGAGTTCGGCCACCCCAAAGTCCAGGCCAAGGCTCGCGCACCCCTCAAGGACGCGGCGGCGGTGAACGCGACCCGCCTTGCGCTCTACCGGCGGCTTCTCATGACTGGCCTGCCTATCGAGGTCGGAAGTGGCGGGCGCACGCGCTACAATCGGGCACGGCTGAACCTTTCCAAAGCGCACTTTCTCGACGCCGCCTGCGTGGGGGCCTCCGCACCCGACAATCTGCACATGGCAGTCACATCCGTGCTACTGATCGCCGCCAAAGGGCACGGATCGCGGCAAATGTGCCGGACGAATAAGTTCGGCTTCCCAAAGCAGCATGTGCCACGCCAGAAGCGCTTCTTCGGCTTTCGCACTGGCGATCTGGTCAAGGCGGTCGTGCCAGGCGGAAAGTACGCCGGCGTCCATGTCGGGCGAGTGGTCATCCGGGCGAGTGGTAGGTTCAATATCACTACGGCACATGGACTGATCCAGGGAGTCAGTTATCGCCACTGTCATATCATCCAGCGTGCCGATGGGTACGCTTATGCAACGAGGAAGGAGGGACGCGCTTCCTCCGCCGCGTAAACGCGACGGTCTCCGCGCGCGATTTTGATGAAACCGGGCGGCGCATTGAGGCACAGTTGCCACCCGAGGTCGTCGCCGCGCTGAGCCGCCATGGCTGGAACGCGCTCGGCGTATATGACCTGGTTCGCCGCGAGTTGGCAGCGGAGCGACGCGCCGCGCGGCAGGACGAACAGCCGCAGGACAACCAGGTGTAGGCCCGCTTCCGAGTGTCTAGCGAGCCGCGACGCTCTGCGCTTCATCGGTTGGATCGTTTGTACCGAGGTGATAGATGGTCATGGTCGTCGATAAACAGGCAGTGCTGGAGCAGCAAGGCGGGATCTGCCATCTGTGTTCCGCAGCAATCGGCCCGGATACCCCTACCGACGTCCTGATCTTCTGGGAGAAAGACCCGCTGACTCGCGAGTACGACCCGGTGCCGATCATCTTCTGCCGCGCTCACACCGCCGAGGAGGTGCTGGCCGAATTCGACGAGGACGACCTGGCGACCCGCAAACCGATCGAGACGATGGTCACCTACAGCGTCACGCTGACGTAGCGCCTTGGAGCCGCTGCCGCGCAGGCCAGAAGCCGGCGACGAAGATGAAGTATTTTGCGACACAGAGCTGAAGTATTTTGTGCTCTGAGCTGGAGCAATTTCTGCAATTGAACGCTGGAAAATGCGTGTTCCTGGGTGAAGGAATTTCTGCAATCAGGGCACTGGAGCATCTTCATGACAACACCAACCCTTCAGGACACCATCGAATTCGACGGCGGCTGCGCGCCCAACCCTGGTGGGGCGATGGGCTTTGGCGCCACCATCACCTGGGCTGACGGCCGGCCGCCGCAGCGCAGCCGGGGTGAGGCCCCGCGCGCCCCCGGCAACACGAACAATGTCGCCGAGTATCTCGGGATGGTCTGAATGGTATTGGCGTCGAGGTGCTTGCCCAGCCAGGAGCAACTAAACCGGGTCGCGTAAGCATGCAAATTGTACTCGCGCAGCCGAAACTGCACATCCAGGGCACGGAATGCGGCAGCTCGTTCGCGCTGCTGTTCCTTGCTCTGTTTTGGCATTGCGTGCGCGGCCTGAAACGCTTTCGATTGGCGCAGCAGCGAGAGCCGTTTCAGGCTCTCGCCCAGCACGGCGTTATATATTTGCCGCGCGCAGTCCAGCCGGATGCGTAGCCTCCGCTCGTCGTTCCCAACGAGAACGAGCGGTAGTTCGCAGATGAAGGATGGCGCCATCGTGCAGGGCATATGGACATTCGCTCGGATGTTCGGATACAGGCAGTATACCACAGCTTTACCGCATTGGCAGGCCGCAAACGGCGCTTCTGGGGGTACAGGGGTGCGCCCCCTCTTGCTACCGCGCCGATCTATTTCGTATGGATGCGACAGTAGTCCGGCAGCGGGCCGGTGACGATCTCGATCGCGTTTTGTTCGCCATTGGAGCATACCGGCGGGCGCGACATAAGCTATGCTAGGAGAGCAACGGGAGCACCTGGACCATCCACTGCTGACCTCACGCCGCAAACCTCGCCAGGATCATTTGGCGAGGTTTGGACGGCTACACGCAACAAGCCTACCGCGGCTATGTTTGTGCCCCACGCTGTTTCAAGAGCGCGGCGACCGCCTCCTGATGATGCCATTTCGCCCAGATGAACGGGGTGCTCTCATACTGAGCGTCTCTGGCCTGCAGATCGGCGCCATGTTCGAGCAGGACGCGCGCCACCTCCAGGTGGCCATGCCAGGCGGCCACATGCAGTGGCGAGAGCGGGCAAATGATCTCCTGGTGGAAATGCTCAGCTGCAAGGTTGGGATCGGCGCCATAGTTGAGCAACAAGGCGGTTGCTTCCGCCAGACCCTGCTGGACGGTGAAGTGCAGCAGCCGCCGATATCGGCCGGCGGGACCGACCAGGGTCGAGTCGGCATCCAGCAGGGTTTTGGCCCGATCGAGCTGATTGAGTGCAACGGCCGCTGCGAGATCAGCATCGCCGTGCCTGGCACGCAAGAGTTCCGCGATATGCTCTTGTCGCTGTATGATGGCAAGGCAGAACGGCGTGAGTCCCCAGGCGGTTGTCGCATGCATATCCGCGCCAGCGTCCAGCAGCAAGGTCACCATGTCTGGGCGATCCTTCTGAACGGCGAAGTGCAGCGGCTGCTGGCGTTGGTCCACAACTCCCAATGGTTGACCAAGCACCGCTCGGTCTTCCTTGATCAAGGCACGGACAGCATCTGGCTTTCGCCAAGCGATTGCCGAGAAGATGTCGAGCTGTGCGCCCTTCGCGAGCAGGAAGTCCGCAACCTCGTGTCGCGCAGCTTCGCGACGACATTGGCCGGACCCTATCGCAACGGCCCAGCCCAGCGGCCCGAGGTTGTGCCAGCCATCGATCGTGTTGACATCGGCACCGTGGTCGACCAGTAGTCGCGCAACCTCCAGATGCCCCCCGTCGGCCGCCCAATGGAGCGGGATCGTGTCACTGCTGCCTTCGCGCGCCATGACGTCGGCCCGAGCGGTCAGCAATAGCTGTACGATCTCCAGATAGCCGCGGTGCGCCGCATAGTGGAGCGGCGTACTCTGCAGATAGGGGTCACGGGCGTGGACCTGCGTGGGATCGGCCTGGAGCAGCTGTCTAACTCGTTCGACATCGCCGCTGCACGCTGCCTGGATCAGATTGTCGAGTGCCTGCATAGTCGCCTCCTTGAAGGTGCTGTCTCTGGATGGGCGCTGGTCGGTGAGATTCTCCTGGAGCAGTGTCAGCATGCTGGCGCGCAGTCGCGTGCGCGCCGTGCGCAGCCGGTTCTTGATCGTCATCACCGGTAGGTCAAGGAACGCACCGATCTCGCGCTGCGAGTAGTCGCTGATGTAGAAGAGTGTGATCACCGTGCGTTCGTTGGGCGGGAGTGTGCAGATCGCCTGGCGGACCCGCTGCTTCAGCTCGTCGGCCTCGATCAGCGCCGCCAGATCGCTTGCGCCCGCGGCCACCTCGCTGGCAGCGTCCAATGGCACCGTGGCGAGCTGTTTGCCGCGAGTGAGCCGGTCGCAGTGCTTGAACACGATCTTCTGCAACCAGGCCGCGAACGCCGCGGGATGCCGCAGCTGGACCAGGTGGGCATACGCCTCAATAAAGGCCTCCTGGGCGGCATCCTCGGCCAGATGCACATCGCCGAGGTAGGCATAGGCGTAGCCCACCGCCATGTCCTGAAACCGCTGCACCAGGCAGCCATAGGCATCCAGATCACACGCCTGCGCGCGCGTGACCAGCGCGATCAGATCGTCCATGAACCATCACCGTTCCCACCAGAAGGCCTTCTAAACAAGAGTCCCATCTTTATGATCAAAGGTGTAGCGCAACGAGCAGCTTTTGGTGTGGGAGCCAGGTCAGGATTGAACGGCTCAGGTGCTCTGCAGTTCGTCTGCCGGTTGCGTGATCAGGCAGATGATGTCGGGGTAGGCGAACGGACAGCCTGCCGCTTGGCATCCGGCCATCTGATCACTGCGGATCGAGGCGGTGGTTGAATACGACAGGCTCGCTTGGCGTCTCGGACGGATCCTCCAAGTGCGCCACAAACGATGGGACTCCATACATCGCTGCACCTGATAGCAGGGTCGTTGCCAACGCCTTCAGTTCCTTCGGCCACAGGGGTAACTGTGGGACATCATCCAACCGTACACAGCAGGGTGCCGGGGTCGCGGGGTGTTCCGCTTGTAGGGCGGCGCCATCGCTGAGCGGGTATGCGTACAGGTAGACTTCGAGGCCAAAGCCGACCTGATCCTGCCCATCCGGCACGGCACAGTATTTCGGCACCACCCACTCGCGCAGAAAGGCCACGCCGGATATGCCGACGAGCAGACCGGTCTCTTCCAAGACTTCGCGGACGGCACACTCCGCCAGGCTCTCCTGCGGGGCCAGCCCACCACCCGGCGGTCGCCAGCCTGCGCTCGCGTCCTGTGGCGGCAGGAGTAACAGGTATCCCTGATGGACCACAATGACCCGGGTGCGAATGTTATCATAGATATTGTGATTGAAGATCGACATGCCGTTCGTCCTCACTGCGGCGGCTGTAAGCGCGGGATGAGCCACTGACACAGCGCTTCAAAGGTCGTGATCCGCTCGGTCAGACTGCCTTGAAAGAGCTGTTCGCGCCAGTGCGGGAGATGATCGGGCTGCTGCGGGAGATCGGCCAGGTGGGCCAGGACCCCGCCACTGGCCGGCATCGGCCGTTCATTGATCGCCCACAGCGCCACCAGCACTTCAAAGGCTGTGGTCGTGACGATGTAGCCTGCTTTCAACGCATCACCGCTGTCGCGCGCGGCGACGACTTTCAGTTGCGCACTGAGCAGCCAATGCGCAATGCCGGCGCGCTCGCGGTCCGAGACCGTATAGCTATCGAAGCGTTGGCGCGCTAGTGTGGTGAGGGTATGGAGATGCCCGGCGGGGTCATACAAGATCCGGCCGTCGAGGTAGGTATACAGCGCCATCGGATTGGTGGTGAGCTTGGTCTGTGCGCGGGCCATGTCGGCATAATGCCATTCCACCAGGATGCCGTCACGCAGTTCCGCCCGCGACGTTCGACTCCCACCATCCTGCAGCAAGAGGTAGAGGTCGACATCGGCGAGCCACGCCGCATCGCCGCGGGCGAGGGAGCCGGCCAAGAGCAGGCCCGCGATCTCCGCATCGGCCTGGGCCGCGTACGGACATACAGCAGGTCCTCGGCCGTCTTGCCCGTCCCTTCGATGTCGTCAGGAAGCGCTCCACGAAACGAAAGCCGGCTTTCTCGGTGACGCGTTGGCTCTCGCGGTGCTCTTTGTCGATCCGCAGCTCGACCTGCTCGAAACCACCTTCCCTCAGCGCCCACTCAGCAGCCAGTCGCGCGGCTCGCGTGGCGATGGAGCGCCCGCGAGCATGTGGCGCCACACCGTAGGACAGCTCTAAGACAACGGCACTCCTCGGCGCCAGATACACGATTCCGAGGAACGGTTCGCGCTCATCAACGATGAGACCACCCCCATGGATGCCACCTGCGGCGGTCCAGCCAGCGATTACCTCCTGCACAAACGCTGACGCCCACTCGTGCAGGTCTTGCCCTGGCCGCGGACCAGGAATCCAGATGCCTTCCAGGCCCAGTGGGTCAGCGCCGTACTGCGCGACGCGGTCAATGTCGGCGAGGGTCGGGATGCGCAGCCGCACCACGCCGTCGGACAACTCGCGCGAGGGCAGCCGTCCTATGGAGACCTTCAGCGGGTGCAATGATGCTGTCTCACATCTCATCAGTTCAGGTTCCCATGATCAAACATGCTCCAACGCGGGTCGCAGTATACCGACAACCAGGGTGTGTCGGGGCGAGCGCCTAACGGCAAGGCTTAGCGTCAGGGCGAAGCGCTGTCCGCTACAGCCAATGTTGGGCAGCAGTATGATTGCCGAAAGCCTACTGACGAACCATTTCTGCTGCTCACATGAAGCTAGCGGAACGCGATTCGGTTGCAAGCGGTTACCGAACAAAGTGAGCGTGACTGCGCTGTTCCAGATTGCCACTCTGGGTCTGCGGCCGTTGTCAGCCGTGACCGAGTAGTTGGCGCCGGGCTTCGACCATGGCAGTCTCGAAGCCGACTTTGCCCACATCGATGTAGACCACCCCGGCGTCGAGGCACTCGTCATGTAGCTGTTGGCTACGCCGCCGAATCCAGGTGGCGGCCTCGCCGAGCTCCTCCCAAGACGCGCCGTGGTGCTGCGGCTTCGGTCCTCGGTAGCTGGCGAGATCCTCGGTCGAGAATGAGCAGTTTCCCAGGAAGCACGCTCGGATCTCGGTACCCTCAAGTGCTTCTCCTAACCGTGCGGGGTAGGACGCAGACATCTCGAATCCCTCGATGAGGAACCGCTCGTTTTCCTCGGTGCATACCTCAGCCGCCCTCTCGATGTGCGGATACATATACTCGGCGAGCAGCGACGGGTCCACCGGATCCTGGTCGATAGCATCGAGTTCGGGAAGGACCCGGCGCAGCACTGTACGGAGCACATCGGTTGGCAACCACGGGATTCGGTCAAGCGTGAGCAGGCGTTGAGCCAGCGATGACTTTCCCACCCGCGGTGGGCCTCCGATAAGGTAGAGGATCCGCTCACTCATAGGTGCATGAAGCATATACCCATCAACCCCAAGTTCATCCACACGCCGTAAAACGTGCTCTCAGTGGCGCACGAACAACCATACATGCGAAAAGCTGTAGCGATGGCGAGCTAACGGCCAGCTTTCAACCGCGCTGCACCGCAAGATAACCACGCACGTTGGCGCGCAACCAGATCGGACAATCGGCTCGGCCGCTGCGCGCTCGAATGTCCACCGCTGTTGCTATGATGTTCGCTGGCGCATCCGGTGGCGGACCAGCTCGTAGAGCGCCACCCCAGTCGCGACACCGACATTCAGCGAATCCTGTCCCGGCGCCATGGGGATCTGCACGCGCTCGCTGCAGACCTCCAGCACCGCCTGGCTGATCCCGCGCTGTTCATTGCCAACCACGAGCGCCAGAGGCAGCGGCATCAACGCATCGAACAGCGAGCGCGACGCCTGCGCCGTCGCACCCACCACGCGGATGCCAGAGGGGCGCAGATCCGCCAGCCAGGCCGGGAGATCGCTACACCCAAAGATCGGGATGCGTCCAACCGCACCACGGGCCGCACGCACGCAGTGTTTGTGCAGCAGATCGACCTGTGCGCCGGCGACGACCACGCTATCCACGCCTGCCGCATCCGCTGTTCGCAGCACCATCCCCAGATTATCGGGATTTTGCAGGTTCTCTGCGACCAGCAACGCGCTGACGTGGTTCGCATGCAATTCAGCCACGTCACGGAGCTGCACGCGTACGGCAGCCATCACCGCCGGCAGCGGGCGGGTCGAGGTGAGTGTGCCCATCAGCCCTTCCGAAGCGCGATAGTGATGAATGCCGGCCTGCCGGGCACGCTGCAGCAGCGCCAATCCATCGGGCGCACGCAGGAGATCGGCGGTGTAGATGATGCTCTCGACGAGCAAGCCGTCGTCGATCGCCCGCTGCACCAGCGTCAGCCCCTCGGCCACACACTGGGCATACGCGCGCCGCCCCGCCGCGTGCATCAGGTCGCGATACTGCGTGACGATCGGGTCTTTGCCCTTGGCGATCGTCCGGCCCTCGCCCAGGCCAGCTTTGGCCGCCCTCCGCGCGGCTGGGTTGATCTGACCACGATAAAATGGGTCGAGGGCTGGAGCGATGAACTGGCCGCTGCCGCGCTTAATCCCCAGGAAGGAGTCGACGCGGTAATAGCGCCGATACCCGACGTTTTCAATCACCCGGAGGTAATCTGTGGCGTTGGACAGATTACAATCACAGACCGGCACCTTGCCCTGCTTCAGCACTGACTCCGTCGCGGCAGAGAACACACTCTCTGCGTGGTGGGTCGAGAAGGAGGCGACCGCTTGCAGCCCATGCACCATATGACGGTCCGGCCCAATCTCCCAATGGAAGCATAATCCTTGCAGACGGCTGCCGTCGTGGCAGACGAAGACGCTGTAGCCCAGATCGAGGACTTCCTGCCAGACCGATTCGCTCCACTGCTCACGAACGAGCTCGTAATCCCCATGGCTGAGTTGGCGCACGGGATGGGTCCGGTCGGGGACAAACGTGTCGTGGCTGGCATAGTAGCCTTCACGCGCGGGCATGACCTGGCCGTCGAGCACCTCGGCCATGGTGCGCGGGGGCCATTCACCACCGACATAGAAAAAGCCGACGCGATCGCGCGGGAAGGCGAGCAGGACGTCGCGCAGCGCACGCTCGTTGGTTGCCGCGACAACCGCACGCAGATCGGCGTCGAACTCGGGCTCGGGTGCGAAGGCCAGCACAGCTTCGATCTCGGTCCATCCCGAGACAAAGATCTTGGAATCGGGCGAGTTGAAGACCGACTCGAACGGAACGCACGGCCCGGTCAAGACCCGTAAGCCAAGATAGGGGATGTGGTCGCCCATCCATTCTGGCGCAGCGGGTGGGGGCGTGAAGCAGTCGCGGAGCTTGACCGACTCGATGAAGCGATTGACCGCCGCGTAATCGCTGGTTTCAGTTGCCATACACGATCCAGTGCTGGTTGAGGAGCGGCCCCATTTCGCGACGGATGCTCACCGGTGGCTTCAGTATGCGATGCCACACTCCCCCGGCATGCTTGGCCGGACTGCCAGGCCGGGTGATACGGATAAGGCCTGCGACGACAGCCGTCTCGCTCCGAAGTGTATCCCGTGGACGATCGCACGACGAGTATAGCGCATGAGGAGGAAGCAGATCAAGCGATTCATGCGTGCGATCTACCTTCCCACGTCGAGCATCACTGCTCTCCTCCAGCGGCCCACTCCTCGAAAATGGAGACTGCCACGCGATACATTGGCCGGCAAACTGTTTGAGCGCGCCGCTTTTGACGATGATCGCTTGCGGTTGCAAGATCGTCGCATACATGTTCAACAATGCGATCAGGTCGAGCAGCGATCGATAGCCGGAGAAGCCTGAGACATCGATGTAGATCTTGGTAAACTGCTTCCCGAAAGCAAGCGCACTGCGCACATCATAGGCATCCAGCACCTCAAAGTGCAGCTGCGGGTGGCGTTCACGGGCGCGCGCAATCACCTCTGGACTAATATCGGTGCCAATGACCTCATGGCACTGTGCGGCGAGAAGGGTTGTGGTGCTGCCCCAGGCGCAGCCGATTTCCAGCACCGTATCGGTTGGTGTGACCCACTTCGCGATCGTTTCGCGATATTCTTTGACGCCACGCGTCGCCACATACTTGGTTTGGAGCTTGAACTGTTTGTCGTTCGCCATAGCACACGCCTCCAACAACAAAAAGCGCCAAGAGTCACAAGGGGCGCAACCCCATATGACTCCAGGCGCTCTAGGATGACCCGTCTGAGCTACAGTTCTCAGCTAGCTGAGAACATGACCTCCTGGTGAAGCATATTCACTTATCCGAAATGCTAGCACAGCCGCTGCTCATTGTCAATGATCATAGAAGATGTCCACGTTCTGAGCAGTCAGGAAGCGGCGCCACCACGCGACAAACTCGCTGATCGGATAAATGCGCCCGCCTGGGTGCTGAGCCTGCCACTCGGCCGCCGCTTCGGCTGAAGCGAAGAACGGCTGGTGAGCGCAGACGTCTACGTCGGCCTGTTCCCCGCTGCTGAGCTGCTGGAGCTGTGGCGCCAGCGGGCTGATCACCGCGATGACGGTGCTGGGCGGTTCCACGCGCTCGACGCCCTCTGGGGTGAGGTCGACCCGAATCGGGGTACCCGTCGCCGGGCAGGTCGCCTCGGCGTGGATGGGCTTATCGGCAAGCAGTGCCGTCCAAATGATGTCCGGTGCGCACCCGTCCGCATCGATCGTGCGCGCACCGATCTGGAGGCGATAGCGAGCGGATGGACCCGCCGCAGACAGGTCAAGGTGGATCAGCCCATCCTGAATCTTCACCTTGAGGAACTGCCGCGCCAGAGCCAGCGTCTCGTCCACCGGCCGACCGCTGGCGGTGGCTAGCCGCTCAACCTCGACTGGCCGCTCGCCGGCTCCACTCAGCTTGATTAACGCTGAGGTAACAAAGATGGCTGGCTGATACTGCTGGCCCACAGTTTGCCATGCGGCATCGAAGTCGTCGTCGAGATGGCTGCTGATGGTGTCGTCCATCTTTGCTCCTTGAAGTAACGGCAAGGGCTCATGTGTCGGTAGCGTACGAGGCATGAAACAAGGACTTTGTGATGTGCTCTCCGGAGGCCAAGCACGCAGGTGACACGTGAGCCCGCCTGTTTATCAATACTCAAGCGCGATATGCAAAGCGCGGTCCAGTGTGTGCATCGGCAGCTCGCGACGCTACTAGCTCTGCCTTGTTATGCCGGTCAGTCGTGCCTCAAGTGCATCCAATGGCGAGAAGATCAGGCATCCCACCTGATCGTCGCGCCCGAGCAGCCAGTTGGACACGGCTAACACTTCGCATCCACCATAGCCCCGCACGGCCGCTAGCAGCATCGAGGCGCCATAGAAGTACAGTGTTGCATCGCTGGTGAACGCCAGGGGCCGGAAATACCATGGCGTCAGATACAACGCCAGCAGAATCGCCATATTGACGAGACAGCCTACCAGTCCGGTCGCGCGGAGTGGGGCCGATGTGTAGCGGAGCCGCACCCATTGCCCGAGCATCACAATCGCCGGGAAGACGAGCAGCCCGAGCACCGGCTTGTACCACTGCTCCAGCCGGAACGCGGAGGCAACATCGATGAGCAGCCATAAACCCACGCCGAGCCGCGCCAGCGTGCCGAGCACGCCGATCTCGCGCCGCCGCCCTGGCATGCTCTGTTCGGTTATCATTCAGTACCTCCTCAGTAACGTGTTTTTCTCGAACTCCGCGTTGATACGGTCAGAGACCTGGTACGGAGTGTTTGGCATTCATGGGATCACCCCTGGCGCTGCTCCAGACCCGCAAGCAGCGACGTGAACGGCTCGCGCTCCCATAGCAACTTGCCGGCCTGGAAGACCGCATCGACGGGGGTAATCAACAGGCCGGGGTGCTGCGCGACATACTGCGTCGCCGTCTCAACCGAGCTGAAGAAGTTGGTGAAGTTGCAGAAGTTGGCGCGGATGTTCGCCAGACTCAGTAGATCACAGATGTTAAATAGGTGATGGGTCAACGGCGGTGATGACGCCATAAAACCGCTCAATCGCGTGCACAAGAAAGCGCGTCATCCGATCCAGCCGAAAGCGCCAGCGGGCAACGCGTCGTGCTCCA
>WNGB01003852.1_pt1 | contig 23319 bp, 19 predicted proteins | sample 5400681 | NCBI WGS metagenome assembly WNGB01 (sample SAMN13153367, study PRJNA577476) | soil metagenome | isolation source: 115 cm soil or saprolite under grassland replicate 2 | place: USA:California | collected 2016-06-15
GGCTTCTACCGGCCGCTGGGGGCCTCGTTCCTCCAGGCGTGTGCGGCAGCGGTGTCCCTGCCCGAACCCGACGAGATCGCGCCCGGATGGATGCCGTCGGCTCGATCGGTGGCCTTTCGGCGAGAGGCGTTCGAAACCGCCGGCGCCTACCCGGAGTGGCTGGAGGTCGGGGAGGACATGTACCTGAACCACCGGCTCGTCGAGACAGGGGCCGGCATCGAACTCTGCCCAGGCGCGGTGGCGTATTGGCGGGTTCGGCCCACCTTGGGCGCCACCTGGAGGCAGTACGCAAGGTACGCGGAGGGTGACGCGGCGGCCGGGATGTACGCGCGCCGGCACGCCGTCCGATTGGCGAGCTATCTGTTCGGTCTCGCCGCGCTGCTGTCGCGCCGCAGATGGCTGGCCGGGGCGGCGGCACTGGCCGGGGCGGCGTACGCGGCGCGGCCGTTGCGCAGGGCCTGGCGCCGGCTACCCGAGGATTCGCCGGAGCGATGGGCCGCCGTGGCCGGGGTTCCGGCCATGATGGCCTTCATCGACGCGGCCAAGATGTGGGGATACCTTCGGAGGCTCGCGGCGGGGCGACCGAACCGCCGGACCCTATAGCTGCAGCAGGCGCGAGGCGTTGCCTACCAGGATGGCCTGCTTGGCGTCCGGTGAGAGCGCGAGCTGCTCGAATTCGGAGAACCACCGGTCCAACGAGATGAAGGGATAGTCGCTCCCGAACAGCGTCTGCGCGGTGAGGCGCTTGCCGATCTCGCGAACCACCTCGGGCGGAAGATACTTCGGGGCCCAGCCCGACAGTTCGATGAAGACGTTCGACTTGTGCAGGGCGATGGCCAGGCATTCCATGAACCAGGGCCACCCGAAGTGCGCCGCGATCAGGGTGAGTCCGGGGAAGTCGGCCCCCACGGCATCGAGGAACCCGGGATGCGAGAACCGGATCTTGGTACCGCCGGCCCCGGGCGTCCCCGCACCGATCCCGCACGTGCCGGTGTGGAACAGGCAGATCAGGCCGAGCTCCTCCGCCTTGGCCCATAGAGGATAGAAGCGCTCATCTCCTGGATCGAACCGCTGCATGGTCGGGTGGAACTTCAGTCCCTTCAGCCCGAGCCCGGCGCAGCGCGCCATCTCATCCAGAGCGATGTCGTCCTGCGGGTCCACCGAGCCGAAGCCCATCAGCTCGCCGGGGAACCGCTCCGACAGCCCGGCGAGCCAGTCGTTCCCCATCCAGCCCCGGCCGGTGACCGAGTGATCGTCCCAGTCCAGGACCACCCCGAGGATGTCGCGGTCCGCGTACTCCTTCGCCACCTCCTCGATGGTCTTCCGGGGGACCTTGGCCCGGAAGTAGGCCTCGGTGGCCGGCAGGAGCGGTCCGATGGCGTTGTCCAGCCATTCGTCCAAAGGGAGGTGGACGTGCAGGTCGATGGCTCTGGGCATGCGCAGCTACCGGCGCGGGGCGTGGGGATGGGCCGCGGTCACGCCTCGTACTCGTAGAACCCGCGGCCGGACTTCCGTCCGAGGTAACCGGCCGAGACCATCCGCTTGAGCAGGGTGGGCGCCGAATACAGCGGGTCCTTGAACTCGTCGTACAGCACCTGGGAAACGTTCAGCGCGGTATCGAGCCCGATGAGGTCGAGCAGGGTGAGCGGACCCATCGGGTGGCCCAGCCCGAGCTGGATGGCGGTGTCGATGTCCTCACGGGAGGTGAACCCCTCTTCGAGCATCCGTATCGCACTGTTGAGATACGGGATCAGGAGGAAGTTCACGATGAACCCGGCTCGGTCCTTGGCAAACACCGTGGTCTTTCCGAGCCGCTCCCCCATCCCCTTGGCGAACTCGACTGTCTCAGAGGAGGTGGTCAGGGCCCGGACGATCTCCAGCAGCTTCATGACCGGCGGGGGGTTGAAGAAATGCATCCCGATCACTTTGTCGGGCCGCCTGGTGGCGGCAGAGAGCTCGGCGATCGGCAGGGATGACGTGTTCGTCGCCATCACCACGTCGGGCTTGACCAGCTCGTCGAGGGTTCGGAAGACCTCGAGCTTGGTGTCGAGGTCCTCGGTGACGGCCTCGATCACAAGGTCCGCATCGGCGAGGTCCTTCAGGTGGGTCGACCCCGTGATGCGTCCCAAGGTCTCCGTCCTGGCCGAGTCGGTGAGCTTTCCCCGTTCCACCGCCTTGGCCGTGGAACGTTCGATGGCCTGGTAGCCGCGGGCCCTGGCCGCCTCGTCCGCCTCCACGAACCTGACCTCGAGCCCGGCCTTGGCGCAGACCTCCACGATCCCTGAGCCCATGATGCCGGCGCCCACCACGCCGACGGACTTGACCTCGTCAGGCTTCATGCCTTCCTCCCGTCACCGAGGGCCACATGGTACACATGCTGGATGATCGGGCTCAGCCTGGTGGAGCGCCTCGTGCAGTGGATCGAGCCGGCCTTCCTCGCGGCGGGCTACTTCATCATCGCCGGAGGCGTCCTGATGGAGCGGTCGATCTTCATCGGGCTGATCATTCCCGGCGACATCATCCTGGCGCTTGGCGGCGTGTACTCGGCGCAGCACAAGATGAGCCTGGCTGCGGTGATCGTCATCGGGACCGTGGCCGCGATCTCGGGCGAGTCCATCGGGTTCTGGTTGGGGCGGCGGTTCGGGATACGGGTTCTTCGGCGTTTGCCCTTCTTCGGCCCCCGGTTGTCCCGGGTGGTGGAGGAGTCTCGGGACTACTTCCGCCGCCATGGCGGCAAGACCGTGGCCATCGGCCGGTATGCCACCGCCGCCGGAGCGTTCATCCCCTTCACCGCCGGGGCGGCCAGGATGTCCTACCCGAGGTTCCTCGCCTTCGACGTGCCGGCCATCGCCGTCTGGGCCACGGGTATCACGATCTTCGGGTACTACTTCGGCCGGAACCTCTCGTTCATCGACAAGGTCCTCTCCCGCTTCGGGTACGCCGTGCTCGCCCTCTTCGTCCTCTTGTTCGCCGGGCGATTCGCCTGGAAGAAGTGGCGAGAGCGAACTGAGCGCCGGTCTGGGAAGAGCCGAACGAGCGGCTGACGGCTTTCCCCGCCGGCGCCTTCAGGCGAGCAGGTCGGCGATCTCCCCGATGATCCGCGTCAAGTCGTGGTCGCGAGGTGTGTAGACCTTCGCCACGCCGGCATCGAGCAGGTCCTTAACGTCCTCGTCCGGAATGATGCCGCCCACGATCACGGGGACGCGCCCTGGGTCGACTCCCTCGCCTCGCAGCCGGTCGAGCACGTCGGGGACCAGCAGCCGGTGCGCGCCCGACAGGATGGACAAACCGATGACGTGGACGTCTTCGTCGGCCGCGGCCCGGGCGATCTCGGCGGGGGTCAGCCGGATCCCCTCGTAGATCACCTCGAAGCCCGCATCCCGAGCCCGCACCGCGACCTGCTCCGCGGCGTTCGAATGACCATCGAGCCCGGGCTTGGCCACCAGCATCCGGACGCGCCCCACGCCGAGGCGACCGACCGCCTCTGCGACCTTTCGCCGCACCCGATGGAGGGCTTCGGTGGCATCCTCCGCCTGGCCGACTCGGCCGCCCACACCGGTCGGGGGCCGGTACTCGCCAAAGACCTCGCGCAGCGCGTTGGCCCATTCGCCCGTGGTCACGCCGGCCCTGGCGGCATCGATCGAGACCGGCACGAGGTTGTCGCCGTTCTCCACGGCCCGCCGCAGGGCACCGAGGGCAGCCCGCACGGCCGCTCCGTCCCGCTTCTCCCGCCAGGTATGCAACGCTGCCACCTGCTCGGCTTCGGTTTCGGCCTCGATCCGCTCGGTGGATGCGAACCCCTCGGTCATGCCTTCGACGAGCGGCGAAGGTTCGGTCTCCTCGAAGCGATTCAGCCCCACGACCACACGGCGGCCTGACTCGATCTCGCGAAGGCGCTCCGAGAGCGAGGAGACCAGCCGCTCCTTCATGTACGCGAGCGCCTCAACGGATCCGTCGCGTTCGAGGACGCGCTGCAGCTCGTCCCAAGCCTCCTCGGCAATCTCGGTCGTCAGGTCATCGACCACCTTCGACCCCGCGAACAGATCTTCGCGCTCGAGCAGGTCGGTCTCGTAGGCGAGGATCTGCTGGGCTCGGAGCGACCACTGCTGGTCCCAGGCCCTGGGAAGGCCGAGCGCCTCGTTCCAGGCGGGGAGCTGAATGGCCCGGGCCCGGACGTCGCGCGACAGCGTGACGGCCAGCATCTCCAGGAGCACGCGGTAGGCGTTGTTCTCGGGTTGGTCGGCGATGAGCCCGAGCGAGTTCACCTGCACGCCGTAACGGAACCGTCGGAGCTTCTCCTCTTCGACGCCGTACCGCTCGCGAGTAATGCGATCCCAGAGCATAGCGAAGGCCCGCATCTTGCACAGCTCTTCGACGAAGCGGATCCCGGCGTTGACGAAGAACGAGATCCGTCCGACCAGCGAAGGGAACGCTCGCTCACCGACCTGCCCGCTGGCTCGGGTCGCGTCGAGGACCGCGACCGCGTTAGCCAGGGTGAAGGCCACTTCCAGCACGGGATCGGCACCGGCCTCCTGGAGGTGGTAGGAGCACACGTTGATCGGGTTCCACCGCGGCACCTCTCGAAGGGTCCACGCGATCAGGTCCGTGGTGAGCCGCATGGACGGCTCCGGCGGGAAGATGTGGGTTCCTCGAGACAGGAACTCCTTGAGGACGTCGTTCTGCGTCGTTCCGGCCAGCGAGCCCCGCTCGCACCCCTGCTCGTCCGCGACCGCCACGTACAGCGCCAACAGCCACACGGCCGTGGCGTTGATGGTCATCGAGGTGTTCATGCGATCCAACGGGATCCCGTTGAAGACCGTCAGCATGTCGCCGATATGGCACACCGGGACCCCGACCTTCCCCACCTCGCCCCGGGCCATCTCGGCATCGCTGTCGTAGCCGGTCTGGGTCGGCAGATCGAACGCCACCGAGAGCCCGGTCTGGCCCTTGGCCAGGTTGGTCTTGAACCGCGCGTTGGTGTGGGCGGGGGTGGCGTACCCGGCGTAGGTCCGGAAGATCCAGGGCTCGTCGCGAGGGCGGGGGGAAGCGGGAGAGTCCTCGCCGCTCATGGCGCGGCGAGTATACCCGGCGGTAGGTTCGTTCCGGCCCTTCGAACGGTCCGCGGCGCTAGCCGCAGACGTACCTGAGGAAGGGGTAGGGGTCGACGTAGACCCCCACCTGGCTCACACCGTAAGGGCTGGTCCACGTGGGCCAGCTGCCGATCGGGTCCCACTGGAAATGGTCATGGGGCGAGGTGCCCTGGGCGTCGCCCGAGTTGCCCACCTCTCCGATCTTCGCCCCGGCCGAGACGTAGCGGGGGAAGCTCCCCGTGTAGGCGGAGAGGTGGGCGTTGTACACGGAGCCGGCGCTCCCGGTGACGGTGACGGCCAAGCCCCCCAAGCCGTTCGGGGACTTCGTCGCCGTGCCGGAGATCGCCGCGACGATGGGCCTCCCCATGGAGGCGAACATGTCGTTGCCCGCGTGCAGGTGGTAGCCGCCGCCGTACCGGGGCGCCCCGAAGTCGTCGCTGAAGACGCTGCCGGCGACCGGGCAGTATGCGAACGCGGTGTACTTCGAGAAGTCCGCGTTCTTCTGGTTCTGGAGAGCCTCGGCCTCCGCCGCCAGCTGGAGGTTGTACGTCTTGCGGAGGTCGTTGACCAGCTTGGTTGCGGTCGCCCGATCCCTGTCGAGCTGGTTCAGGACGGACTGCTCGGCGTTCAACTTTCCCTGGAGCTTGTCCTGTTGGTCCTGGAGCTGGGCCTGCTTGTCGCGCAGGTCGGTCTCTAGGGCCTCAAGTTCAGCCTGCTTGGAGCGCAAACGGTTCTGTTCCTCCTGGATGTTGATGAGGAGGTCCGAATCGCTGGTCGCGGCGCTGTTCACGATCATCATCCGGTCGGCGAGGTCGGAGAGCGATGTGGCCCCCAGCAGGAAGTCCAGACTGGTGCCGGGGCCGTTCTCGTAGACCGTCCAGGCCCGCTGGTTCAGCTGCTCCCGCGTCGCGTCGAGCTGTTCCTGGGCGTCCTGGATCTCCAGTTCCTTCTTGATGATCTTGAACTGTGTGGTGGCGATCTGGGACTGGAGCTTGTCCATCTGGTCCACCAGCACCTGCATGTCCTTCTTCATCGCGTTGATGGTGGCTGTCTCGCTCGAGATCTTCGCTTGGAGTGAGTGCAGCTTCTTCAGGGCAGCGTTGAGCTTCGCCTTGGTCCCGGCGCTGTCGGCCCGAACCGGACCGATGGCGAGAGCCGCGATCAGTCCAGCCGCGGCCACCAGGGCCGCGCCACGCCGCAAAGGGGATGTTGGGGCGCTCACCAATGAGCCTCTATCCGTACCGGACCGGGTCAGTCGTTGTCAAGCCGTGCTTAGCCTGACTCGACCCCGTCCCCGGTTCAACCATTTCTGTCGATTTCGGCAATGAGGCTGGAGCCCTTGAGCGAGGATCTCCCCTGCACGAGGGGGAAATCGGCCGAAATCCCGGATTATTGGTCGCCCTCGGGCAGGCCGAGGTCCCGGGCGATGATCCACCGCATGATCTCGCTGGTCCCCTCCCCGATCTCCAGGACCTTAGAGTCGCGGTAGTGGCGGGCCACCGGAAATTCCTCCATGTAGCCGTAGCCGCCGTGGATCTGGACGGCTTGGCGCGCGCAGGTGACGGCGATCTCGCTCGCGTACAGCTTCGCCGACGCGGCGTCGGCCTTGTACGGGCGGCCCTGGTCCCGGAGCCAGGCCGCGCGGTACGTGGCGAGGCGGGCGGTCTCGACGGCCACCTTCATGTCGGCGATCTTGAACTGGATCGCCTGGAAGGCACCGATCGCCCGGCCGAAGGCCTGCCGGTCCTTCGCGTACTTGATCGACTCTTCCAGACATCCTTGAGCCAGCCCGGTGCCGAGGGCGGCCACGGCGATGCGCCCGTCGTCGAGCGTCTGGAGGAATTGCGCATACCCCTTTCCCAGATCTCCCAGAAGGTTCTCTTCCGGGACACGACAGTCGTTGAAGGCGAGCTCGTGCGTGTCCGATGCCCGCCAACCGACCTTCCGGTAGTGCCTGCCGACGTCGAACCCCGGCGTCCCGCTCGGGACGATGATCGACGAGATCTCCTTCCGAGCGCCCTGTTCTCCAGTGACCGCGGTGATCGTGACGAGGCCGGTGATGTCGGTCCCCGAGTTCGTGATGAAGGCCTTGGATCCGTTGATGATCCACTGCCCGCCTTCGAGGCGGGCCGTGGTCTTGGTCGAGCCCGCGTCGGACCCGCCCCCCGGCTCGGTCAAGCCGAAGGCCCCCAGGATCTCGCCCTGGCACATGGGGACCAACCAACGCCGCTTCTGGTCCTCGGTGCCGAAGTGATAGATGGGGTTGGCGCCCAGGCCCACTCCTGCCTCCAACGTGATGGCCATCGAGGAATCCACACGGGCCAGCTCCTCGACGGCGATGCAGAACGTCAGGAAGTCGGCGCCTTGCCCTCCATATTCCTCTGGGAACGGCAGGCCGAACAGCCCCATGGTGCCCATCTGCTTCACGATGTCGAGTGGGAGCTCTTCGACCCGGTCCATCTCCTCGGCGCGAGGGGCGATGACCTCTTCCGCGAACTCGCGAACCGCCCGGCGGAACTCCTGCTGTTCGGCCGTGAGATCGAAGTCCATGGAACAGAGGTTAGCGGCTTCGTTCCGATGCTGCGGGTACCGGATCGTACGACGCCACCCGCTCGCACCATCCCGAGTAGTGGACGATCAGTCCGAGTTCGTCGACGATGAGTTCCGCCGTGAAGCCGCTGTCCAAGGACTCTTAGCTGTAGCGGTCCTCGGCGAGACGCGTGTACCGCTGGGGCAGCCGCTCCAGCGAGAGATCGGGGAACCGCACCCAGGCCGCAACGATCTCGGCCGCTCCGCCCACCGCCAGGTTGAGGCGCCGGACGGGAAGCGTGTTGGTGGAAGCCCCGATCCCCAGGTCCACGTCGAGCGAGCCTTCGTACTCGGGAACCTCCCGTCCACCCGAGAGCCAGCGCCCTGCTCCGTCCGCCTCCAGTCGCAGCGCTGCCTTCGCGGCGCCGCGCACCACGCCGACGTGCACCCGCCGGGTTCGCCAGGCCGGGTCGCAGACCACGCGGTAGCGCACTTCGGCCGGGACCCCACCGAATTCGGCTACGGCCGTGCCGCGCAGAGCCCACCCGCTCGCGTGGGGAGAGCCCGGCACCGGGTAGCGCCACAGCCCGCAGTACTCGAGCCCGGGCCCAGTCAGCGACCGCCACAGCAACGCCCGCCGAAACCCCACGCGGTCGGCGATGTCGGCCGCCGGCCTCGTCATGGCTGGCGAACGAGATCCGTCGCGGCGAACGCGTGCAGCCAACCGGCTGCCTCGAGCGTCTTGCGAGCCTCCTCCAACGCTTCGGGCCCCCCGGCAAGCTCGGGGTCGAACACGGACCCGACCCACCAGACCCGGGCAGCCATCGGGTTCCTCCATCCCTCCGACCGGACCGTCGTCAGGACCCGCTGGGCCAACTTGGCAGCGTGGTCGCGACGGCCTTCTCGTAGGGCGAGGAGGGCCTCGGCAGAGGCCAGAGAGATGTTCGAGCTGGTGTCCGCGGGCGCTGCTCTCACGGCAGGATCCTCCAGGACCCGCCAGGCCCCAGGCACGTCACCTTTCGCCATGAGCACGATGGCGAGCTGCGCGGCCGTCCACCCGATCAGGCTTCGCTCGCCCAGCTTGCGACACAGATCCAACGCTTCCCTCAAGTCGGCCTCGGCTTCGGCCAGCCTGCCCGAGAGCCAGTACAGCTCCCCGCGGTCCCCCAGCGTGCTGGCCAGCTCCCACCGGGCATCCAATTCGCGGAAGAGCTGAACCGACTCGTCCATCATCGGCTGAGCCTCATCCAATCGCATCAACCGCCGGAGCGAGTTCCCGACGTTTTCGAGGGCGACCGCCACCGTGAAGGGGTCTCGCATCTCGCGTCCCAGCTCGAGCGCCCGCCGGCCCAGCTGAAGCGATTCCTCCTCGTTGCCCGACGGCGAGACCACCGACGTGAGGGCCACCAGGGCCCGGGCCTCACCCCACGCATCGCCTCCCGGGTCGGGATTCTCTCGGGCGATCTGCAACGCCTCCTCGAACATCTTCTGGGCACCCTCGAGATCCCCGCGCCAGTAAGGGACCCATCCGGCCATGAGGAGGGTTCGCGCGGAGGCGAAGGGGTCGTTCAACTCCCGGGCGCCCGCCATGGCCTCGTCGAAGATCGGCCCGGCCTTGTCCGGATCACCCTCCGAGTTGAGGACGACGTCGCCGAGGAAGCGGTTGGCGTGGGTTCGCGTCCAGGGATCGGGGCCGCCGATGGCCAGGGCACGCTGCAGGGTGGACTTCGCCTGTTGGAACTCGCCGAGCCAGTACCGAGCCTCCCCGGCGCTCGAGAGGATCCTGGCCTCTCGCTTGCCCCATCCGTCCTCCGGTCCGGCCAGCGCGAGTGCCCGCTGGTACAGGTCGATCGCGGTCCGCGACTCCATCCGCCACCGGGCGAGATCGCCGGCCCTGGCCAGAGCCTTCAGGGCCCGATCCGGCAGCGAGCGGTCTCGCGGCTGGAGGTCCACCGAGGCCCGCGCGGCCTGCTCCAGATGGAACGCGATCGCTTGCGGGTAGCGGTCGCTCTCGTTCGAGCTCTCGAGGGCGTCGGCGACCTGGAGGTGGAACCGCAGGCGGTCACGCTTCGCCAGGCTTTCGTAGGCGACGTCTCGGAGCATGTCGTGGCGGAACCGCCAAACGCCCTCCCGGTCGGGATCCCGGACCAGGAACTCTTCGTCCTCCAGCATCTGGATGAGCTCGGTGTTCGGTTCCGCCACCTGCGACAGTTCCCACTTCGAAAACGTCGATCGGCCGAAGACCGACGCCTTGCGCAGGAGGTCGCGGGCATCGTCATCCAGGTGGTCGATCCGGGAGCTCACCACTGCCTGCACGGTCAGCGGCAGGAGGTGGCTGTGCGAGGCCGGGATGTCGTGAGCCTCGTGGCGCTGCAGCAGCATCCCGGTGGTCTCCACGATGAAGAACGGGTTGCCCCCCGCCTGCCGGGCGATCCGTTCGGCGGTGTCGTCGTCGAGGGACTCCCCCGCCGCGATGGCCAGCTCTTTCGCCTCATCCGCCTCCAGGGGGTCCAGGCGCATGGTCACGGAATCGGCGATCCCGCCGGCCCATCCCGGACGGTGGTCCAGCAGCTCGTCGCGGCCCACCGCGACCACCAGCAGAGGAAGGCGACGGCTGGACCGGACCACGTGCTCGACCAGGTCGAGGAGGTCTGGCCTGGCCGATTGCAGGTCCTCCAGCACCATCACCACCGGACTCTGTCCGGCAAGGCCCTCGAGCAGTTGCTGGAACCCCGCCCGGACCTCCGCCGCCCGATAGCGATGACGCTCCTGCCCCTCGGTCTTCACGTACTCCTCGAACCGGGCGAGGCTCTCGCTCCACACTTTTTCGGGATCCCTGTCCCGATCCTCCAGACCCAGACCGAGGGCCAGTCCGAGGCGGCCCACCACGCGCTCGACTTCGGCTGGAGCGCAACATCCGGCCACCAGGTCCTCCAAGCGGTCCCGGACGACGGCAGCCGGCGCGTCCCTGTCCACGCCCAGCTCGCGCAGGATCATCTCGGCCAGAGGGGCGAACGTGACGTCTTCCTCGAAGTCGCTGGCACTTCCCGACAGGACCTTGACGTCGTCGTCCAGGCCGGCCACGAACTCGTCGACCAGCCGGCTCTTCCCGATGCCCGGTTCCCCCAGGACCGTCAGCAGATGAGCGCGGCCGCTCTTCCGGACCCGCTCGAACGTGTCGACCAGTATCGCCAGCTCGCGCCGCCGGCCGACCAGGGGGATGGTCCTGCGGGTGGACCGGGGCGACAACGCGACCGCCGGCCACGCCTTCACGTCGTCGGGGAACCCTCGGGCAGCGACGCTTCGCGCCGCTCCGTACTCCACGGCGTGCTGGGTGAGCTGCCAGGTCGTCTCCCCCACCAGGATCTCGTCTGGCTCGGCCGCCTCCTCCAGCCGCACCGCCAGGTTGATGGCCGCCCCCGACATCAGGAACTGGTCGGCGGGGCCCGACCCCGCGGCGACCGGGCCGGTGTTCAGTCCGACCCTCACTCGGAGGGGCACGGGGAGGGCGAGCGAATCCGCCAGCCGCTCCATCCGGTGACGGATGGCGAACCCGGCCCGAACGGCCCGGAGGGCGTCGTCGTCGTGGGCGTGTGGAAACCCCCACGCCGCCATCACGGCGTCCCCGATGAACTTCTCCGCCCGTCCCCGAAGGGACTCCAGCTCCTCCGAGACCGCCCGGAAGAACGCGGCCATAACCTCCCGGAAACGCTCGGGGTCGAGGCGCGCCGCCAGCTCCGTGGAACTGACCAGGTCGGCGAACAGGACGGTCACGACCTTGCGCTCTTCGGTAGTGAAGGCCGCCACCGGCGCGCCGCACCGCGGGCAGAAGCGGGCGTCATCGGGCAGCGCCGCCCCGCACCGATCGCACAGGAGGTCAGACATGCACCAAGGATACGGGCCAGGAGTGACAGGGAGATGACCCGAGTTCGCCCAGGTCAGACGGGTCGAACGAGCCTACGGCGCCAGTGGCGATGAGCCGGCCTCTCGCCCCTCGTACTCGATGAGTTGAACCGTGTTCCCTTCGGAATCGAGGAAGGAGGCGAACCGAGCGAAGCCTGCCACGTCGCCTTCGTGCCCGAACCTGACACCGCGAGAGGAGAGGTCCGCCTTGGCACGGTCCAGGTCGTCCACCGAGAACACCGCGGTGGCTCCGCCGGGCGTCATCGGCTGGCCCTCGGCAACAGAATGCAGCGCCAGCCGCCCGCCGCCGGATTCGAACTCGACCCATGTGTCCTCGTCGCGCCGGACCATCCGGAGGCCGAGGATGTCCCGATAGAAAGACACGGCGCGGTCCATGTCGGATACCCAGTAGAAGATCAGGTCGAGCTGCTTCAGGATCGGATCCGCCACGGGCTCATCGTAGCGGCTTCACTCCTGCGCCTCACTCGATCACGGCCACGATCCGACCGGACTCGACGATGTCGCCGGCCTCCACGTCGACAGACTTGACGGTCCCGCCTGCGGGCGCGGCGAGCTGGGTCTCCATCTTCATCGCCTCCAGGATGGCGACCGGATGGCCGGACTCGACCACGTCGCCGGGCCGTACCAGCACCTTGACGATCGTGCCGTGCATGGTAGCCACCACCGTTCCTTCTCCGGATCCCCGTCGCCAGGTGGCCGCGCCCGCCGAAGCCGCCATCGCCGGGTGCCAGAGCCTGACGGCGCTTCCCTCGATCATCAGGACGGCCGCCTCCGGGTGCCGCCCCCAAGTCCCGGCAACAGCCGGTACCACCTGGCCGATGAGCTGATCGAGGGCCCCGTCCTCGACCGTTCGCGTCGTGTAGGTCCCGTCGATGTACGGCGGCGATTCGAGGAGGACCTTGTGAGCGGGAATGGTCGTGGGGATGCCTTCGATAACGAACTCGTCGAGCGCCCGGAGCATCCTCCTTCGAGCGTCTTCTCTGGTGGGGGCCCACGCCACCACCTTGGCGATCAGGCTGTCGTAGGCCTGTGGGATCTCGTCGCCTTCGCCGAAGCCCGAGTCCACCCGGATCCCCGGTCCGCCGGGCTCCTGGTAACGCGCGACGCGGCCGGGCGTGGGAAGGAAATCCCTGGCAGGATCCTCGGCGTTGATCCGGCACTCGATGGCGTGCCCGCGAGGCCTGAGGATGCCACCAGGGAGCAGATCCGCCTGGTCGAAACCGAGCGGCGCGCCGGCCGCGATCCGGAGCTGCGCGGCCACCAGATCGAGGCCGAGGACCTCCTCGGTGATGGTGTGCTCGACCTGGAGCCGGGCGTTGATCTCCAGGAAGAAGAACCGCCGATCCTCGGGGTCGACGAGGAACTCGACCGTGCCCGCGTTGACGTATCGGCACGCGTTCGCCACGGCGATGGCGGCCTGGCCCATGGCGGGGACCAGCTCTGCGAAGCCTGCCGGAGGGGTCTCCTCCACCAGCTTCTGGTGCCGCCGTTGCAAGGAACAGTCGCGGGCGCCGAGCCAGAGCGTGCGGCCGGGCGCGTCGGCCAGGACCTGCACCTCGATGTGCTTGGGAGCGCGAAGATAGCGCTCGAGATAGACATCGCCGTACCCGAAGTAGGACTGGGCCTCCCGGCTCGCCGACTCCAGCGCGGCCGGGACCTCTTCCGCGCTGTGCGCCACCTTGAGACCACGACCGCCTCCTCCCCCCGCGGCCTTGATCGCGACCGGGTACCCGTGGCGATCGCCGAACGCGATGACTGCATCGGGTTCCCCAACGGGTTCGAGGGTACCCGGCACGGGAGCCACGCCCGCCGACTCGGCCAATCGCCGGGACTGGACCTTGTCGCCGGCCAGCCGCAGGGCGTCCGGCGGCGGGCCGATCCAGACCAATCCGGCGTCGGTCACGGCTTCGGCCGCGTCGGCCCGCTCCGAGAGGAACCCATAGCCGGGATGAACGGCTTCCGCACCGGTCCGCCGAGCCGCATCCACGATGGCGGGGATATTCAGATAGGTCTCCGCCGGCGCCGCGCCGGGAAGGTGAACGGCCTCGTCCGCCACGGCGACGTGGCGGGCGCGAGCGTCCGGGTCGGAATGGACCGCCACGGCCCGGATCCCGAGCTCGCGGCAGGTGCGCGCCACCCGGACGGCGATCTCTCCGCGATTCGCGATCAGGATCTTGGAGAACATCACGTCTTCGCCCAGCGCGGGCCGGCCTTCGACACCTGGCTGGCCAACGGGTGCCCGACAAGCTTCTCCGCCAGCCGGGACGCCTCCAGCAACCGGTCGAAGTCGATGCCCACTTCCATGCCCATGTCTACCAGCATGTGCACCAGGTCCTCCGTGGCCAGGTTGCCGTTGGCCCCGGGCGCGAAGGGCGAGCCGCCCAAGCCGCCGATGCTTGCATCGAACTCGGTCACCCCGATCTGAAGCGCGGCCAGCACGTTGGCCATGGCGGTGCCTCGGGTGTCGTGGAAGTGCAGGTTGAGCGCGATCCCCGTCAGCCGATCCCGGAGCAGCCCCACCACGTCCCAGACGCGTGCGGGCGTCCCCATGCCCGTGGTGTCCCCAAGCGAGATACTCCCTGCGCCCGCATCGAGGACGCGCTGCGCGACCTCGAGGACGCGCTCAGGAGCCACGTCTCCCTCGTACGGATCCCCGAAGGCCGCAGAGATGGACGCCTCGACGGGCAGCCCCACCGAACGGGCTACGACAACCACCTCGGCCACGTCTCCCACCGATTCCGCCACGCTCTTCCCCACGTTCTTGCGGTTGTATCCCTCCGCCGCGCCCAGGAACGCCTGGAGCGAGGCGAACCCCCCGGCTCTCACGGCGGCCTCGGCGCCGCGGCGGTTGGGCACGAGGGCCGAGTAGGCCACGTCCTTCGCGCGATGCACCCGTTTCCACACCTCCGCCCCGTCGGCCATGGCCGGAACCGCTGTGGGGGAGACGAACGACACCGCCTCGATCTTCGGCACGCCGGTCGCTGAGAGCGCGTCGATCAGCCGGGCTCGCGCCTCCACCGACAACAGCTTCTCGGCCTGCAGTCCGTCGCGCGGGCCGACCTCCCGGATGGTGACGCGCTGTGGCAGGGTCAGCGGCCCTGCCACTTGGGGTCTCGCTTCTCGTTGAAGGCTGCGACGCCCTCACGCCGGTCTTCCGACGCCACGCCCCGTCGCCACGCCAGCTCTTCCAGCTCGATGGCATCCGCCAGCGGCAGGCCGAAGCCCCGATCGATGGCGGCCTTGGCCTCGCGGACGGCCACCGGGGACGCCTTGCAGATCTCCCCGGCCAGCTCCATGGTGGCGGACTCGAGGGCCTCCCGCTCCACCAATCGGGTGACCAGGCCCATCTCGAAGGCCTCCTCGCCGCTGATCCGGCGGCCGGTGAAGATCATTTCCTTCGCCCGCCCCAGCCCCACCTTCCGGGCCAGCGCCTGCGTTCCTCCTCCTCCTGGGACGATGCCGACCGTCACCTCGGGGAGACCGAACTCCGCGTCGCGGGAGGCCACGATGAGGTCACAATTCAGGGCGAGCTCGAACCCCCCACCGAGCGCGTACCCGAACACCGAGGCGATGGTCGGTTGGGGCAGTGCCCGGAGCGAATCGAACATCGCACGTACCAGGATCCGGTTGCGCATCCATCCGGCGTCGTCCAGCTTGTTGCGTTCCTTCAGGTCGGCCCCCACACAGAAGGCCCTGTCTCCGGCCGCGTCGAGGACCACCACCCACGTGGCTGGGTTCGCCGCCGCTTGCAGCAGCGCCCCGGCCAGTTCGTTGGCGAACTCCCCGGAGATCGCATTCAGCGCCTCCGGCCGGTTCAGCGTGACCACCGCGACGTGTTCCTCCAGGCGGACTGCGGCCAACCTCAATTTCGCACCCGCCGCAGCCCGAACCAGTACACGCCGCTACTGAGAACAACCGCCGTGATGGTGAAGGCGACACCGGCGGGGATGGAGCCGCGGACGAAGGCCACGATCGCAGCGGCGCCCTGGAGCACGGCGATGATCCCGAAGATCGGTAACCAGAACCGGTACACCGAGCGGCTGTCGTAGGGCCGCCTTCCCGGGTCCCAGGAACGACGCTGCTCGGTCATACCGGTGGGACGCCGTGGCGGCGGCCGCTGAACTCCCGGTCCTTGCCCCGGGCCTGCGCCAAGCGCTTGATCAATTCGGCTCGCAACTCATCCGGCTGGACCACCGCGTCCACGACGTTCTCCGAGGCGAGATGCAGGAGATCGATGTCCTCCTCGTATTCGCGTCGCCGCTCGGCGACGAACGCCGCCCGCTCGCCCGGGTCTTCGATCGCCTGGATCCTGTTGTAGTAGACCGCGTTGACGGCCGGCTCGGGCCCCATGACCGCGATGCGCGCCGTCGGCAGCGCGATCGTGGCATCGGGCTCGAACCCCGGCCCGGCCATCGCGTACAGCCCGGCCCCGTAGGACTTGCGGACGACAACGCAGAACTTCGGGACGGTGGCTTCGCTCACCGCGGTGATGAGCTTGGCGCCGTGGCGGATGATGCCCTGCCGCTCCACCGTCGACCCGATCATGAAGCCGGGTACATCGGCGAGGAAGATCAGCGGGATGTTGAAAGCGTCACACAGCCACACGAACCGGGCCACCTTGTCCGCCGAATCCACGAACAGCACGCCGCCCTTGTGCAGGGGCTGGTTCGCCACGATCCCGACGACCTCGCCGTCCAGGCGCCCCAGTCCCGTGATGACCTCCTTCGCCCAGGCCGGCTTGATCTCGAAGAACGAGTCCTCGTCGACGAGGCCGGCCACCAGCGCGTACATGTCGAAGGCCTTCGATTCCTCCTCCGGTACCACCCCGCCCAGCGAACCCCGGTAGGCGGGAGGCCGGCCGTCCACACGAGGAGGGCTTTCCTCCCAGCTCGAAGGGAAGTAGGAGAGGTAGGCGCGGGCGACCTCGATGGCGGCCTTGTCGTCGGGGACCAGGAGGTCGCCAGACCCGGACACCTCGCAGTGCATCCGAGCTCCGCCCATCTCTTCGAGCGAGACCTTCTCCCCGATGACCTCTTCGGCCATGCGGGGCGAGCCCAGATACATCGAGGCGTTCTTCTCCACCATGAACACGACGTCGCAAAAGGCCGGGATGTATGCCCCGCCGGCCGCGCTCGGCCCGAACAGACAGCACACCTGCGGGATCCGTCCGGAGGCCTGGACCTGGTTGTAGAAGATCTTCCCGGCGCCGCGGCGGCCGGGGAACATCTCGACCTGTCGATCGATCCTCGCGCCGGCCGAGTCGACCAGGTACACGAGGGGGATCCTTCGCTTCCGGGCGAGCTCGATGATCCGGATGATCTTCTCCACCGTCGCGGGCCCCCACGACCCCGCCTTCACCGTGGAGTCGTTGGCCATCACCGCGACCGGGCGGCCGTGCACCGACCCGACACCCGTCACGACGGCGTCGGCAGGGAGGTCCCCAGCCTGCGCGCCGACCAGCAGGCCCTCCTCCGTGAACCCGTCCGCGTCGTCGAGCAACAGGCGCAGGCGCTCCCGTACGAACAGCTTTCCCTGCTCGGCGAGCTTCTGGTGATACTTGGGCGCCCCGCCGGCGCTCGCCTTCTCCGTCGCCTCGGCGATCCCGTCGCCGGGGGGTCGCTTGTGCTCCGCCACGCCAAGAGTGTAGGTCAGAACAGGTCGCCGACTGCCAAAGGGGGCCGGGCTGCCTTCACGACTGGCGCAGCAGGCGGGCCTTCTGCGCCTCGAACTCCTCGTCGGAGATGACTCCCTCGTCGCGGAGCCGGTCCAGCTTGGCCAGTTCGTCGGCCACCGACGTCGGAGCCGCCGATGCCACCAGCCCCGCAGGAGCCATCATCCTGCGCCGGTTGGACTCGGTCATCTCGTAGATCGTCTTCTGGACGGACTCCGGCTTCCGCACGTTCGAGAACGTCTCCTGGCCGAACTCGCCAGGGGACTCCAGCGTCAGATCACCGGCTCCGATCACCCGCTCGAGCACGCTCTGGTTGAAGCGCACGTCGCTGATGTTCTCCAGCGGGATCTCCATGGAATGCTTGGCGAACCACCCGGACCGGTGAACGACTCGGTCGGTGGTGACCACGAAATGGGACGTCGCCCAGGCCACGATGTGGCGCACCGGCCGCCACAGGAAAAGGAACAGGCCTGCGATCACCACCGCCCACCGCACCCAGGTCGGCCAGCCGTTCGGCAGATACGCCAGGGCCAACGCAACGCCGGCGACGATCAGGGCGGTCTCGAAGAGGGGCGCCACCAGCGCGATCCAGTGGGGGCGGAGGTCGAGCACGAGCTGCTCGTCCTCCGAGAGCAACCTTCGCGGGAACGGCATGGGCGGACGGTACTGCCCGGAGCTGGAACGGGGCAAACAGAGGCGGCCTCAGCGTAGGTGCGTGACTTCCCCGAACGTCACCTCCTCCGGCCCCTCTTCGGTTTCCACCTCGAGGTGTCCCGAGTCGCCCACCCCGGTGGCCCTTCCTTCGACGTGGCGCCCGGTTGCGGTGGTGGCGCGGACCGTTCGTCCGATCGTGTCGCACACCCGTCGGTACATGTCCAGAACGGTCTCTCGGAACCCGGCCCGCGATGGATCGCCGAACCGCTTCAGCCGGAGCAGGAACTCGAACAGGAGCGCCGGCCCGTCCGGCTGGCCGCCTTCGGAGGCCACGCTCGTGGCCGAACCACGGAGCTCGGGCGGAAGATCGTCCACTCTCTGTTCGAGGTTCACTCCCACCCCCACCACGATGTAGGCAAGGCGGCCCCGCTCGACCTTCGCTTCGGTGAGGACCCCGCCGAGCTTGCGCTCCGCGGCGAGGAGGTCGTTCGGCCACTTGCACCGGACGTCCACCCCGCAGGCCACCGAGCACGACATGGCCATGCACACGCCCGCCGCCAGCGTCACCAGTGACGAGTCCGTGGGCGGAAGGTCCGGGCGGAGAAGCACGGACACAAGCAGCGACGCCCCCGGCTTCGATTCCCACGTCCGGCCGAGCCGGCCTCGGCCTTCGACCTGATGACCGGCTGCCAGGACGGTCCAGGCCGGGGCGCCCTGCTCGGCCAGCGCCAGCAGCTCGGTGTTGGTCGACCCCGTGACTTCGAGGTAACGAGCGGGGGCTTCGATGCCGGCGGACTTGGCCGCTCGGGCCACCGATTCCTGTGTCAGCAAGCGGTCAGAAGACTACAGGCCGGTCTCCCGCCGCGGGCGCTCGGCGTTCGGCCACCACGTGCTCCGGCCGGTGCGGGGGGCCGCGGACACCTGGTCGGTCTCAGAACGTCGTTCGCCTTGCTGTTCGATCGAGACGGTCAGTCGTTCCCCCGCCTGGCCGCTCTCGCGCCTGGGCGCAGGAGCTCGCTCATCGCGCGGCGTCAGATCCCGCTCTGGCGCGGACGGGATCGGAGGGCTGGAGATCTGGGAAAGCTTCATGAGCTCCTGGCCGATTGTGCCGATCAGGCCGCTCAGTGGGAACAGGGCCTCGCGGACCCGCTCCCCGATGTCCTCGATGGTCTTCCGGGCAGCCGAGAGGTTCTCCTGGATCGGGTTCAGGATCTCGTGAACGTCGTTCCACCACGAGGTGACGATGCCGAGCTGGGCCTGGAGTTCACCCCTCGCCTCATCCAGGTGAGCCCTCTCCTGCTCGGAAGCCGCCCGAGCTTGCTGCAGGACCATGGCGGCGGACTCTTCCGCAGCCCGGAGGATGGGTGCGACTTGCGTCACCAGGAAGTTGGTGGCGGGGTCGATCCGAGGTTCCCCTTCCCCCTCGAATCCGGTGTCCCCTCCCCTGGCCAGCGCCGCCTCGAGCTGCCGCCGAAGATCGTCCGCCTCCACTCTCAGCGCCTCGGCTTCCTGCTCCCGACGGGCCAGCTCCAGCCCGAGCGAGGACAGCATGCTCTGCAGCCTCTTCAGCTCGTGCTCCGCGGAGAGGGCGCGCTGCTCCGACTCCATCGCCCGCTTTTCGAGCGCGTGCCACCGTCCCTCGGCCTCGGCAGCCCGCTCCTCGGCCAGCCGGGCCTGGCGCGTCAGCTGACCCAGCTCGAGCTCGCGCTCGGTGAGGAGCCGTTCGACTTCTTCTGGATCGACGCCCAGGAAACGGCGGCGCAGCGCTATCCCTTCCATCGTCATGGCCATGCCTCCCAGTCGAACGCGCTCAGTATTGGGCACCCATCCGGCCCATTCAATTACCTAGGTGTAATTTCCAGGGCCGACGGTATGCTCCGAATCGTGCCGGGCCGGAACGTCCAGCGCGTCCTCGTGGCCAATCGCGGCGAGATCGCCGTCCGCGTCATGAGAACGTGCCGGGAGATGGGCATCCCCACCGTCGCCGTCTATTCCGACGCCGATCGCGACGCCCTGCACGTCGAACTGGCCGACGACGCCTATCACATCGGTCCGTCTGCGCCGGTGGAGTCCTACCTGAACGTGGGGAGGATCCTGGACGCCGCCCACCGCAGCGGCGCCACGATGGTCCACCCGGGGTACGGATTCCTGGCGGAGAACGCGGACCTCGCTCGCCGGGTTGCGGAGGAAGGACTGACCTTCGTCGGGCCACCTCCCGAGGCCATGCTGTTGATGGGCGACAAGGCGGCCGCCCGACGCACCGCCGACAAGGCAGGCGCGCCCACCATCCCGGGAACCCCGGACCCCATCGATCCTGACCAGGCAGCCAAGGAAGCCGAACGCATCGGGTTCCCGCTCGTGGTGAAGGCCGCGTTCGGCGGCGGCGGGAAGGGCATGCACCTGGTCAAGAGCGCGGACGAGTTGGGCGACGCCGTGGAGCGCTCCGCCCGCGAGGCCCGAGCGTACTTCGGGCGGCCGGAGATCTATCTGGAGCGCTACGTCACCCGGGCCCACCACGTGGAGGCCCAGGTCCTGGCCGATGCCCGCGGCCACGTCTCCTTCCTTGGCGAACGGGACTGTTCGCTCCAGCGCCGGTACCAGAAACTCGTCGAGGAGTCCCCGTCCCCCGCCGTCGACAAGAAGCTGCGGACGCGGATCGGCAACGCGGCAGTCGCCATAGCGAAGGCCGCCGGCTACGTCAACGCGGGGACCGTGGAGTTCCTCGTCGACGAGGACGGCCACTTCTACTTCATCGAGATGAACGCTCGTCTCCAAGTGGAACATCCCGTGACCGAGATGGTCACCGGCCTGGACCTGGTCCGGTTGCAGATCCTCGTGGCCCTGGGAGAAACGGTGGAGGCCGCCGCCGAGTCCCGTGGCCACGCCATCGAGTGCCGTATCAACGCCGAGGACCCCCTGCGGGATTTCCTCCCCGGCCCCGGCCTGATCACAAGGTTCGAGCCGCCCGGAGGACCGTTCGTGAGGCTAGATTCCGGCTTCGGCGAAGGCCGGCGCGTGGTCGGCGACTACGACTCGCTCTTCGCCAAGCTGATCGTGTGGGGCGAGGACCGCGAGGCTGCGCGTCGCCGGATGCTGCGAGCCCTGAACGAGTTTCGGGTCGACGGAATCCCCACTACGATGCCGTTCCACCGGTGGGTGGCGGACACCGAGGACTTCCGCAAAGCCACGGTCCACACCAAGTGGGTGGAGGAGGCACTCGCTGCGGGGGGCCTTGCCGCCATGGAGCGGACGGCGGTCGTCCCGGCCGGCGACGGCGGGCGGCAGGGAGGCGCCGGCCCTGCGGTGCGGCCCGTCCACCTGCAAGTCGAGGTGGACGGCCGCCGCGTCCCGGTGGCGGTGTGGGGCGACGAGGCGCGGACTCCTCCCCCTCCCCCGGCCTCATCGGCGCACGGTCATGCCTCGGCCGGCTCCGGGGAGATCATCGCCGCGCCCATGCAGGGAACGATCCTTCGGGTGATGGTCGAGGCCGGACAGGCCGTGGAGTCCGGCCAGACCGTGTGCATCCTGGAGGCCATGAAGATGGAGAACCACATCGCCGCCACCCGGGAGGGGAAGGTGGCCGAGGTCGCCGTGTCCTCCGGCGACGTGGTGGACATGGGCCAGCCGCTGATCTTCATCGAGTGAGGGGTTCCATGACCAAGTCGGTCGCGTCGATCATCGGGGGCCGAGCGCTCACGGGAGCTCCGGGAGGGAGGCTCGAGGCTCCGAATCCGGCCCGCCTGGACGAGATCGTGGCGGAAGCGTCCCTGGGCGACGCCGGGACGTTCGTCGAGGCGTGCCGCGTTGCGCACGGCGCCCAGCAGGCTTGGGCTGGGGTCCCGGCGCCGGTACGCGGGCGGGCCGTCCAGCAGATCGGGCGGCTCGTGGAAGAGAACAAGGAGGCCCTGGCCCGGCTGATCACGCGGGAGATCGGCAAGCCATACCAGGAGTCGCTGGGCGAGGTCCAGGAAGTCATCGACACCTGCAACTTCTTCCTGTCCGAGGGACGGCGCCTGTACGGACAGACCGTCCCTTCCGAGATGCCCGACAAGCAGCTGTTCACGTTCCGCGCGCCGGTCGGCGTGGCCGCGATCATCACGGCCGGCAACTTCCCGGTGGCCGTGCCCTCCTGGTACATCATCCCGGCGCTCGTGTGCGGCAACTCAGTGGTGTGGAAGCCGGCCGAATACACACCCGCCACGGCCGAAGCCTTCGCGCAGCTCATCCTGCACGGGGGCGTCCCCTCGGGCGTGTTCAACATGGTCCTGGCCGAAGGGCCGGTCGCCTTCGAGGGGCTGGACCGAGCCCTCGACGAAGGGCTCGTCGACAAGGTCGGGTTCACCGGCTCTTCGGACGTGGGCCGGCGGATCGGCGAGCTGTGCGGCCGGCACCTCCAGTCGCCGTGCCTGGAGCTCGGGGGGAAGAACCCATTGGTGGTCATGCCCGACGCCGATCTGGACCTCGCCGTGGAAGGCTCGCTGTTCAGCGGGTTCGGAACGGCCGGCCAGCGGTGCACGTCCCTCGGCACGGTGATCGTGCACGAATCGGTCCACGACGAGTTCCTGTCGCGCTTCACGCACGTGGTGGAGACCGCAGCGATCGGAGACCCGTTTGAGGACGTCCTGTACGGGCCGATGATCACCGCGAGGTTCTGCCGGCGGTTCGAAGGCTGGCTGGAGCTCGTTCAACCACATCACAAGCTCTACGGGTCGACCGCGACCGGTCGGATCACGGCGCAGAACCCGCGCCAGGGGTTCGTCGGCGACCCGGAGGCCGGCCTCTATTGCCACCCCACGATCGTCGACGGGGTGACGATGGAGGATGATCTCTACCGGCTGGAGACCTTCGGGCCGATCGTCGGCGTGGCAGCTTTCGGCGCGTTCGATCAGGCGATGGACCTGGCCAACGGGCACGGGTACGGGCTCTCGTCCTCGATCTACACGAACGACCCGAAGACGGTGTTCCGGTTCCGCGAACGGATCAGCGCCGGGATAGTGAGCGTGAACAACTCGACGTCCGGTGCCGAGGCGCACCTGCCGTTCGGCGGGAACAGGAAGTCAGGGAACGCCAGCCGGCAGGCCGGCATCTGGGTGCTCGACCAGTTCACCCGGTGGCAGGCGATGAACTGGGACTACTCCGGCCGGTTGCAGAAGGCCCAGATGGACGTGGCCAATGTCCCGGCCGACCTCGCCTTTCGGCTCGACTAACCGCCGGGCTGGGCGCGATATCTGGGCCGGCTGAGTGATCCGCCGGCCTGGGTCTTACGCTTCTTGGCCGAGCCCTTCGATTTGGCCCCGGACGGAGCCGCTGCGATCTTCTTGATCTTCTTCGGGACCTGAACGTTGGAAGATGCTGCAGCCTTGGGCTGCTTGGCCAAGGGAGGAGCCGCGGGCTGGGTACTCTTCCTCGAACCAGCAACAGTGACGAGCTCCGATGGCCCGCCGGCCGGGG
>WNGB01018496.1_pt1 | contig 23314 bp, 22 predicted proteins | sample 5400681 | NCBI WGS metagenome assembly WNGB01 (sample SAMN13153367, study PRJNA577476) | soil metagenome | isolation source: 115 cm soil or saprolite under grassland replicate 2 | place: USA:California | collected 2016-06-15
TGCCAGTGAACGAGATGCGGATGGTCACGCCGCGGTAGCGGCTGACATCGAAGCGTCTCTGCGTGTACGTGGCATTGGCATCGAGATTACTGAATGTTCCCAACGTTCCCAGCAACGCGCCGGATGCGTCCCGAATCTCGATCGTCAGCACGTCATCAGCGGACGGTTTCGGGTTCTTCGTCACGATCCAAAGGTAGAAGTTAAGCTCTGCCTTACGAACGGTGGACGGAATCGTCACGGCTTCGGACACCACGTGGAATGTCTTGGCCGGTCCACCGATCGTCGCGTGATTCTTTCCGCTATGTGAGGGGAAGCTCATGATGAGCTCTGGAGGACAACCGGTCGGATTGACGACGGTGCAGATGTCCGCGTCCTCGTCCAAGGTCCAGAAGGTCGTGCCGTAATCGAAGCTTGGATCGGCAAGGAGCTGCGAATCGCCCGTGGTCTGGTCGAGAGAGTCGATGAGGGAGAAGAGAAGGCGATTCGGCGAACCGGAACCGACTGAGCCGAGCACGTCGAGAGTGGCTTGCGACACCAACGTTTGTGCGACGGTCATCGGCGAAGCCGAGGGATATTTTTCCAGAACGAGAGCAGCCACGCCCGCAACGAATGGCGCGGATTCGGATGTTCCGCTGGAAACGGCCGTCGCTGTGGGGCTGCTGTACCAGTCGGAAACGATGTGCGATCCCGGTGCGAAGAGGTCGACACAACTGCCGTAGTTGGAGAATGCCGCGCGCTCGTCCGTTTCCGTCGATGCTCCGACGGTGAGCGCACCTGGCACCCTGGCCGGTGATAGCCCGCACGCGTCAGCATTGCTGTTGCCAGCGGCAACGACGCTGGTCATGCCGGCAGCGAGCAAACTATTCACCTCAGTGTCGAGCGCCGATGATGCGTCGCCGCCAAAGCTCATGTTCACGATGGCCGCGCGGGGCGACTGTGCATGATCCTGCAGGACCCAATCGAGACCGGCGAGCACCGTCGAGATGCTGCCCGATCCATTGCAATCAAGAACCCGTACCGGAACGAGAGTCGCCGATTTCGCGACGCCGTAATTCGATCCGGCGATGATGCCTGCCACATGCGTTCCATGACCATTACAGTCGTCGCTGCTGCCGCTGTCGAACGCGTTGAAGCCCGGAGCAACCCTGCCGCCGAAATCATCGTGCGCGGCGAAGATGCCGGTGTCGACGACGTAGATGGTCACGCCGGCGCCCGTTCCGCTGCTCACATAAGTGTCGTTCAGCGGGAGAAAGCGCTGATCGACTCGATCCAGTCCCCATGGTGTCGATGCCACGGCAATCGTCGCATCTTCTTCGACGAACTGCACGCGTGCGTCGCGAGCGAGCGCCTGTGCATCGGCATCACTGATCTCGACCGCGAGACCTTTGAGGCCGCGCCCATATATATGGTTGATTCGTGCGCCGCTGAAACTGCGCACCGAGTTCGCAACCGTCGCAGTGTCGGCGCTCGAGTCGAGCACCACAATATATCTACCCGGAATGTGTCGCGCACTGCGATGAACACTTCCGTCGCCACTGAAAGCGGCCGTAGCCACTAGGGCGAGACCCGCGAGTAAGAATGCACTTCTTCTCATAATGGGTGGCAGTTTACGCGCGAGCGATTCACGAATCCTCCATCGATGGTTAGACCCGACCTATATCGATCGATACACCCCAAAATGTATCGATCGATTCATGTTCTATCGGATCGCTTGGCGCAAGATTCACGCACTGGACAAATACGTCATGAAATTGACAACACGGTGCGCCCTGCTCCTGTTTGTTCTCTTCGTGTGGGCGGGTAGTGTTTTTGCCGTCGATCCGGCACTGTCGCTCGACCAGAACGTCATTCGGACGTGGGGAGTCGATCAGGGACTCCCGCAAGGCACGGTCTACGCGCTGGCGCAGACCGCAGACGGTTACGTGTGGGCCGCTACGCAAGAAGGTTTCGTTCGCTTCGACGGAAGCGAGTTCGTCACGTTCGACAAAGCAGCCGCGCCGCAGATCCACAACAATATGACGCTCTCTTTGTTGTCGGCGCGCGACGACAGCCTCTATGCAGCCACGAATGGCGGAGGCGTAGTGCACGTGCAAGGCCGGCGGATTCGCTCCTATGGAGTGGCCGACGGAATGCCGAGCGACGCCGCGACCACGTTGTTTCAATCAGCCAACGGCACGATCTGGATCGGAACGCAGAAAGGTTTGGCGTCGCGTCAGGCAGACGGACGCATTGTGACGATTGCCGGCTCCGTAAGCCCTTCACCAATGACGGTGACGACGCTCGCGGAAGACTGGTCTGGCCAGCTGTGGATCGGCACGATGCACGGCGTCGCTACGTTCAAGGATGGGCGCCTGGTGCGGCATGACACCGACGGCTTTCCGACCTCTCAGATTCTTTCGATCCGCGTCACGCGAGATGGCAGCGTCTGGATCGGCACACATGGAAATGGACTCCTTCGCTACCGTTCGGGCCAGTTCCGCACATACACTGCTGCTGACGGTTTGCCTTCCGCGAACATCAACGCCATTTACGAAGACAGCCACGGCACATTGTGGATCGGCACTCTGGACCACGGAGTCGGCCGCTTCCGCAACGAACATTTCGACTTCGCCTCGGACGCCATCGGCATCGGCAACAAGGCCGTGTCGTCGTTTCTCGAGGATCGCGAAGGCAACCTCTGGATTGGTTCTACAAATGGTCTGAGCCGCGTCGCCGAGGGAGCGGTCATCTCCTTCACGATGGCAGAGGGACTACTCTCCGACAAAGTGCGGACAGTGAGCGGTGATTCCAACGGCACGCTGTGGATCGGTACCGGAAAAGGCGTGCAGACACTCGACGGCCGCCACTTCGGCAAAGGCAGCGGACTGTCGAGCGACCTGGTCATGTCCACGTTGAACGGCCGGGACGGCAGCTTGTGGGTGGGCACGTTCGACGGCGGACTGAATCGCGTGTTCCAGGGACACACCACAGTTTACGATTCGAAGAATGGTCTCAATACCAATCTCGTGCTGTCACTGTATGAAGACCAAGGCGGCGTTCTGTGGGTCGGAACGGCGCGCGGACTTCAGCGCATCGTGAACGGGATCCTCGCGCCCGACACGTACAAGCTCTCCGGGGAAGTGGTCGGCGTCATTTACGAAGGCAGCAATGGCGCGATCTGGGCCGGCACCCAGGACGGAGGTCTGAACCGTATCCTCAATGGAACGGTCACCGCATTTACCAAAGGTCACGGAGTCTCCAGCGATCTCATTCTCGCTCTTCATGAGGACAGCACAGGCGCGCTCTGGGTCGGCACTGCTGGTGGAGGATTGAGCCGCTACAAAGCCGGTCGGTGGGCGACCGTCACCACTCGCGAAGGTCTTTTTGATGACAGCGTCTTCGCCATTCTGGAAGACGGCCAAGGCGATTTCTGGATGAGCTGCAACAAAGGAATCTTCCGCGTATCACGTCAGCAGCTCGATGATTTTGCCGAGGGACTTCGGCCGAAAGTCATGAGCGTCGCGTACGGACGAGCCGATGGCATGCAGAGCCGCGAGTGCAATGGCGGCACTCAGCCGGTCGCATGGAAGACAAACGATGGGAAGCTCTGGTTCGCAACGGTCAAGGGCGTGGCCATGATCGACCCGAATCGCGCGCGCGCCGCGGCCGCACTGCCGGTGATCATCCAGGACATCTTCGCGGATCGTCGCCGAATCGATGCGGCCGGTCCGCTCACGATTGCTGCGGGAACGAAGACGCTCGAGTTCCGTTATGCCGGAATCAACCTCGCTGCACCCGAGAAAGTTCACTATCAATACCGCCTCGAGGGATTCGATCACGACTGGATCGATGCCGGCCCGCGGCGGATGGCCTTGTATACGAACCTGAAGCCGGGCTCCTATCGTTTCCAGGTGCGCGCCGCAAGTGATGATGGCCCATGGAGCACGGGCACGATGATGTTCCGGCAGCGCGCGTTCTTCTATCAGACGCCTTGGTTCATGACGCTGTCCGCTCTCCTCATCATCGGTTCCATCGCCGGAGCTCATCAGACCCGCGTCAAAGTGGTTCGTGCGTCGGCCGAGCGGTTCAAGCAACTGTTCGATCGCAACCCCGCCGGCGAGTACCGCGCTAATGCCGCTGGTGGAGTTCTCGACTGCAACGACGCGTGCGCGCGGATGCTCGGTTTTGCCTCACGAGCGGAGTTGATGGCTCACGGAATCTCGGAGCTGTACGGCTCTGACACCGAGTGGCAGACAATGGTCGCCAAGCTGCGCGATCAAGGATCGCTCGCCAGCTTCGAGAGTCCACTGCGTCGCGTCGACGGCACACAAGTTTGGGTCCTGATGAATGCCAGCATGATGAGTGATGGCAAGGGACATCCGATCGTTGCGGCCACGCTCGTCGACATTACCGATCGCAAGCGGGCCGAGGAAGAGGTCCGGTACAAGGCGCACCACGACGTCCTCACGGGATTGCCGAATCGCGCACTGTTCAGAGACCGTCTCACGATCGCGCTCAACTACGCACATCGCGCCGGTAGCCAAGTGGCGGTACTGTGCCTGGACCTCGATCGGTTCAATGTCGTCAATGAGGCGTTCGGCCGCAAAGGTGGAGATCAGCTTCTGCGGGAAATCGCCGAACGGCTGAACTCGTGCGCGCGCGAGGAAGACTCGGTGGCTCGCGTTGGCGACGACGAGTTCACCCTGCTGCTCATGAAACCGGCGAACGTTGGAGATGTGACGGCGGTGGCGCGCAAGCTCCTTCAGACGGTCGCGCGGCCGATCTCCGTCGATGGCCATGAATTCAACATCACCACCAGCATCGGCATCGCCTTTTACCCGCAAGACGGCGGCGATGCAGAGTCTCTGTTGAAGAATGCCGATGGTGCTCTATACCAGGCAAAAGAAGCAGGGCGAAACAGCTACCAGCTCTGCTCGCCGTTCCTGGCTCGAAAGGCGGCGGAACGACTCACACTGGAGACCGCGCTGCACCAGGCGCTGGAGCGTCACGAGTTCGTCCTTCACTATCAGCCGCAGCTCGACCTGCGCACCCAGGCGGTCACCGGAATGGAAGCGCTGATTCGCTGGGACCGCGGCGGAAAGAACATCATGCGTCCCGCCGAGTTCATTAGCGTCGCCGAAGACACGGGACTGATCCTGCCGATCGGCGAGTGGGCCATCGAGGAGGCCTGCCGTCAGGGACAGAAGTGGTACAGCGAAGGCGCGGCGATTAAAATCTCGGTGAACGTCTCGGCCCGTCAGTTCCAGCAGCCGAATGTCGTCTCGATGATCAAAGATGCGGTCGGCCGTTCCGGCTTTGACCCGCACTTACTGGAGATCGAGATCACCGAGAGCACGGCCATGTTGGATCCTTCCTTGACCGCTGAGATTCTTCTCGACCTCAAGAACCTCGGGATGAGCATTGCCATCGACGATTTCGGCGTGGGGCATTCCTCGCTCAATTACCTGAAGCGCTTCCCGATCGACACTCTCAAAATCGATCAGTCGTTCGTCAAGGACATCACCCGTGGAGGAAGCGACGGAGCAATCGTTTCTGCAGTGATCGCGATGGGCAAGGCTTTGGGCATCCGTGTGATCGCCGAAGGCGTGGAGACGCAGGAACAGCTCAACTTCCTCAAGGAGCACGGCTGCTACGAATTTCAAGGATATCTCTTCAGCAGACCGATGGCGGCGAACGCTCTCACGGACATGATCCATACCGCGTCGCCCGGCGCATACACACACCGTTACGCGCGCACGCTTCACGCGGTTTCTGTAGCCGACCACTAAGCACGGGCGTTCTGATCAGTTGCACCGATTTAGCCGACCACCGCGGTCGGCTTTTTTTGTTGTGCGCAGAAATGGGACGAAAGGTAGCTCCTTCCGTATTGAGGGCGACCTCTCTTCCGAGTCGTGTGTGTCGCGCGCGCGACTCATCGACCGATGGCCGGATCAAGATTCTCGACTTCGGTTTGGCGCGGTTCGTCCCGTCGATAGCCGGTGATGCCACGCGGACGACGCAAGCGAGCGCTCCGCGAGCGCGTATGGCAACTCGCCCTTCTCTCTCGAGATGCCAGGGTCGACGTTCTCCGCGATGACGCACGATTCGACGTGCTACTGCGTTCCGTCGGACTCGTCGCGAGCTGATGCACTCAGCGCGACCGCCTGGCTAGGTTTCCAAAGTGATGACCACTTTTCCTCGGGCGTGGCCTTCGTCCAGGTACTGCATCGCCTGAGAGACCTCACTCAACGTGTAATGCCTTTCGACAACCGGTGTGATCTTTCCGGCCGCCATGAGCTCGCCCAGCGTGGTCAGGTCCTCGTTGCTGAGTTTCGCCACAAACATGACGAAGTTCTGGCTCACGAAGCGTGACAACACGAGCACTTCGAACGCAAGAGTGAGGATGGCCCGGACTTTCGTGGGTCCTCCGCCGAAGACGCATGTGCCATTCGGACTTAAGACGCGCCTGTATTCCGGCAACGAATGCGTCGCTACGAGGTCGAAAATCAGGTCGTAACGCTGCGTGCCTTCGGTGAAATCCTGTTGGGTGTAGTCAATGACGCGATCCGCGCCGATGGACCGCACCATGTCTACCTTCGTCGTACTGCATACGCCGGTCACATTGGCGCCGAAGGACTTGGCGATCTGCACAGCGAACGTGCCCACGCCTCCCCCGGCGCCGTTGATCAGGACCTTCTGCCCTGGCCGAATCTTTCCCTTGTCGCGAAGACCCTGCAATGCCGTAAGTGCCGCCACAGCTACAGAACCCGCTTGCTCAAACGTCACGTTATTGGGCTTCGTGACCAATGCGGACTCGCGAGCGCATGCATACTCGGCTAGGGCCCCGCTGCACGCGCCGAACACCTCGTCGCCTGGTTTGAAGCGCGTCACGTTCCTGCCGACCGCTTCAACCTGGCCGGCAACATCACGCCCCGGCCGTATCTTTGGTTTGTGCAACCCGAACGCAATGCGAAGGAACTTCGGCCTGCCTCGCATGATGTGCCGGTCAAGTGGATTGATGGAAGCCGCACGAACTTTGATCAAGACTTCATCGTCGCCGGGAGCCGGCTTCTCAATCTCATCACACTCGAGGACATCGGGCGAGCCATAGCGGCGATAAACAATAGCCTTCATGCTTCCTTCGCCAATAGTTGCACTTTGGCGCCCCTGATCAGGAGCCAGAGCATGAATGCCAACTCTCCGAGGAGCGCAGGGAAGGTGATGTTAGAGACCATACTCTCGTATTGCGGTAACAGTAAGCCCGTGAAGCTAGTGATCACATAGGCGAAGCCGTTGATGATCAACCAGACGCCCAGAAAGCGGGGAAGGAATCCCGACCTGATCACAAGGAACGCGAGAGGCAAAAGCCATAGACCCCAAAAGATCTCGTTGACTACTACTCCCTGATGATGCAAACGGAGGAACAGCATGGCCAGAGCTTCCCTCTGAGGTTTTTCGAATACAGACAGGAAATCGGCGCCGCGAACGAGCAACAGCGCTGCGGCGTCGTTCAGTGAGTTGAGGAAGTAGATAGGAGTGACCATCAGGCCGCCCAGGATCACCATCAGCGTAGCGAGGCTCTGGTCCACTCCCTTGAACAACCGGTAAAGAGCCAGCATGACGAAGATAACCATGGTCCCGGTGAACAGGTCGCCTACGATGCCGAGACGGAACAGCAACTCGTGCGCGGCGATGTTGTTCGCCGTCGCGGTCGCGTTCCCACGCACGAACAGAGCGCTGGGAATGTATATGAGACGCAAGGGAGCGACCAGCAACAACAGATATGTCGCTCCCGCGATGCGTGCAGCTTTGTCGGTCGGATGCATGCCTCAGCCTCCTTACTCAACAATCGGTGCTCGTATCCCCTTCATTAGCAGCCAAACACCTAGAATGACTTCGAAGATGAAAAACGGTGCCCAGTAGGCCGCTCCCACCACGGACGCCAAACCGGGGAAGACCATCATGCCCAAAATGCCGATTGCCAGTACCAATGACGAGAAGATTCCCCAGGCGGCGAGTCCACGAGGAATGTAGCGCGACTGAAACCACAAGTACGCGAAGACAGTCGACCCGAGTCCCAGAAACACGGCTGCGATGAATCCGCCGTCATGTCGTGCGCTGATGAACAATCCCGCCAACGCTTGCAACTGCTTCGTCTCGAACGCTCGCAAGTAAGCGGCGCCGCTCAGGAGACGCAAGGCTATGAAATCGCTGAAGGCAGTGACGGTGAAAATGACGCATTTGGCGAGCCGCCAGAACGCCGCAACGAGAGCCACATTCCTGTTGATCGTCTTGAGAACGATGTAAAGAGCCACGATTAATATGATCTCGCCCGCGACGGTCACCAGACCGCTGACGATGCTGAGTCGAAATAGCCGTTCGGACGCCAAAATATTCTTCGCCGTCTGCACGGCATCGCTGTGGACGATGAGCGGAGAGCGCACATACAACTCCGTCAAGATCGCCGTCGCATTCGTGAATAGATAAAGGAAGCCGGCGACTTTGGCAGCGGTATGTTGTGCCGGCTCGATCGTACCCCTCGTCAATTCGCACCACCCGCCTGTTGCGCGGTGACTCCCTTGATCAGTAGCCATAGCGCGAAAGCCACTTCAAACACGGCCATAGGGATCCACATCAGCGAGGTCACCAGGCCCTCGATGAATCCGGCCATCTGCAGGGGGAGACCCACCACGAGCAGGACCGAGCTCAGTACGCCCAACCAGGACAGCGGCACGGGGATGGTTCGGGCGCGGAGGAAGAGGTAAGAGTAGATCGTGCTGCCGATGGCGAAGGCCGTCGCGGCGATGAGAGTGGTCAACCCTTGCACTCCCAGCAGCACGGAGCCGAGCGCGTTCGCTGCCGCAGCGTCGGCGCCAGCCGCGCCGACGGCAGTCGTCGCCACTGTCAGGAGTGCCCGCTTTGCGACGGCGCTCATTCCGGCGATCACGCCCTCGGTGACGCGACACAACAGGGCCAGCAGCGCAAGGTCACGATCGTAGTCGCGCGTGAGCGCATACAGCGCCACGGCAAGCACGAAGGGGTTCATCATCATGAGCACCGAGTACACGGCGGCAACGCGCACGAGCGTCGCGTGCTTGACGACACTCGCGAGCTTCGCGGCCGTTGTGTCGCCACTGGTTGCCGGGGCGAACAGAACCATCCCGGCGATGCCGGTGGCGATGTAGAAGAGAAACATGAAGCCGGCGAGCCGTGCGTTCGCTCTGCGAGTCATATGCGCTCCTGCCGTAAGCCCTTAAAGAGGAGCCAGAAACCTGTGGCGATTTCGAAAATACCCATGGCTGAATCGAACCACCACAGGTTGACCACTTTGCTGTAGTTGGGGAAGACGATGAACGCGAGACTACATATCGCGGCCCATGCATACGAGATCAAGCCAAATGCAGCCAATGCCCTGGGGATGTAGTTCGACTTGAACCACAAATAGCCCCAGAGTGCGGATCCCACTCCCCAAAATAGCAACCCGAAGTAGTACTCATCAAAACGCGCGCGCAGGTAAAGTCTGGCCAAGGCCTGCAAACGCTCTGCTTCGAATACTCGCAAGTAATCAGCGCCACTCAGGAGGCGCAGAGCGTCAAAAAGGTTGAGAGTCATCAGAATCCACATCAAGGCATATACGAGACTCCAGGATGCCGCCAGCAATGCCACGAACCGATTGATCGGCTTGAGAATCACATAAAGCGCCGTAACGATCAGCAGGAGTCCTGCGCAGTACGTCATGCCGAGGGCGATGCCGGCACGAAACAGTTGTTCGTGCGCCAGGATGTTGCGAGCTGTCTGTGCAGCATCGCGCGCGACGATCAGGCGGTCGTGGATGCCAAAGTTGGCAAAGATCACCGCTGACAGCGCGAACAGGTAAGTGAATCCCGCGACTCTTGCCGCTTTGCGCTGTGCCTCGTCGATCGTGCTCGAGATCATTTCACTTCCTCACGAGACGCGCTTCAGAGCTTCGCTCAGGTCCTTGAGCTCGGGCGCGAGCTTCTGCGCGTTCAAATAGCTCTGCCGCGCTTCAGCTTTCTTTCCTTGTTTTTCCTGAATCATCCCGAGCCAGTACCAGGCGCTCGCGAGTCCCGGCTCGTCCCCGGAAGGCTTATATCCGAGGTACTTCCGAATTGCTTCTTCGCCGCGCGCGTAATTCGACTCGGATTGCGCGGCATGTTGCCCAATGCGGAAGTACGCAGGCATGTAGGCTGCGTCGAGCGACAGCGCCATCTCATATTCGTGCAGGGAGCCGTTCCAGTTTTTTTGATTGAGCAACGCATTGCCGAGGAAGTAGTGAGCTTTCGCGGATTTCGGTTGCTCGCGAACCGCTTCAACCATCTCCTTCGCTGCGAGATCGAGATTCTTCTGAAGCGTGTAGATGCGGGCGTATGCGCGATGGCCATCAAGAGCGTCGCGCTTCCTGACCTCCGCCGCCTGTTCCATCGCTTTCTCTTCGCTGCCGCCGGCAATGCCGGGGGCCATGGTGTAGAACTCGATGAGCCTGAGTCGCGCGTCGACGAAGGTCGGATTGAGCTCGAGAGCGCGTAGCCACTCGTCTTTCGCTTTGCTGATCTGCGACATTCTGGCGAACATTCCGGCTTTCTGCGCATTACGGCCGTACGCCACACCGAGGTAGTAATGCGCTTCGGAATTCTTCGGATTGACGGCGACTGCTTTTTCGAATTGGGCGATGGCCTGATCGAGATCGCCGTGATTGAGAGCCGAGCGGCCGGCGGCGATCAACTCGGCATCGGTGACGGCGAGTGCAGAGAGGGGCAATGAGAATCAGCAGGGTGGTAGCGATCTGGCGCATAGGCGGTTAGTACGCTCCTTTCTGGTGCAGGACTTCATTGAATCGCGGGCCCACGAGCAGCCATAGAGTCAGTGCTCCCTCGCCGAGGAGTCCGGGGGCGAGAATGTAAGGCGACAGCTGCGTTGCGAGCGGCGGTGACAGAAAGATCAGCCAGGCGAAACCGGAGAACGCCATCAGCGCACCCACAATTCGTGGCAGGAAGGTCGACTTCAAAATGAGGTAGCCGATCAGGAGGCAATAGAACCCCAGGAAGACCAAGCTGACGTTGTAGGTCTGTGCCCGCAGTGTCAGACACAGCGACATCAGAGCCTGCAACGGTTCCACGGTAACGATGTTCAAGTACTGAGCGCCTCTTAAGACGACTAAGGCGGCGACATGAAAGACGCAGGAAAAAACCACAGTGAGGCAGCCCACCAGGCCGAAGAACGCTGCGAGTAAAGAGACGCGTTTGGCCACCGGCTTGAACATTTCCCATAGGAGCAGCGTCACGACCACAAAGCACAAGGCCGAGATCAGATCCGCTGCGAAAACCACCCGGAACAGCGACGAATGCGCCAGGATGTTCGTCGCTGTCTCCGTGGCATCACCGGATAGAAAGAACCTCGAGCGAACCAAGGCGGCGGTCCCTGCCGTCACAATGCTCGTCAAATAGAAGACGCCGGCAATGTTGGCTGTAACCAACGGCGCCTCTTCAATCGGTCTTCTCATTCTCTATTTCCGTATGGGATGCACGGGGAATCATTGTTTCGGCTGGCCCGGCGACCCCGGCTCGCTGGTTGGAGGAACGATATTCTTCAGCCGCAAGTAGGTGATGATGTTGCCGTAATGCTCCACGGTGTGCATGTTGTTGGCAGTCAACACGTCGCGTTTTGGCGTATCGCCCCCGAAGAACTTCACGGTTTCAGAACCAGAGGCGTCGGTCATGTTGTTGTAGGCTTTGTCGCAGTATGCAAAAGCGTCTTTGAGTGAGGTGATTAGATCGGCTTTCGAGCTTTTAGTCTTCTCGCTTTTCAAGGCCGGATTCTTATCGCCGAGCACGGCCGAACAAAAATGGTACTGTGAGTCGGCCACGTGTCCGAGGATCTGGCCGAAGCTGCGCACGGCCTCCGTCGGCTTGAAGTTGTAATTCTCCTCGGGCATCTTTTCGGCTGAGCGGAGCACGATATCTTTCAAATATCCGTATGCGACCACATTCATTGCATTGAGCGGACGATCCGCGGCCAACGCGACGGCGGCTGGCGCAAGAAGGCAGATCAAAAGTGCCTGCAGAAGTGTTCGCTTTAAGGGTGTGACATTGACTGTGACTTGCATTGTTCTTCTCCTTTAGACCAGAACTTGTTTTACTGCATGGGCCTGCTCGTTCCATCGTTGAATGTTCACGCCGAACACGAGGAGCCACACGGTTAGCGCTCCTTCACCGAGGATGCCGGGGGCCAAGTTGTAAGGGGAAAGAAATTTCGCGAGCTCCGGGGACAGAAAGGTCAGCCAACCCAAACCACCAAGCGCCATCAGCACGCCCAGAGCTCGAGGCAGGAAGGTCGACCTGAAAATGAGGTAGCCGATCAGGAGGCAATAGACTCCGAAAAACACAAGGTTGTTGATCGGCATGGGGGCGAGACCAAAGGCGCTGAGCGCCCCAATCGCGCATCCCACTAGACTGAAGAACGCCGCGAGCAAAGAGAGCCTCTTATTCACAGGCTCAAAGATTTCATAGAAGAGCAACGTCACAGCGACATAGCAAGCGCTCGCAATGAGGTTGGCTACAAGCCTGCCGCGAACGGAAACCAGGGCGAATGTTCCCGTGGCAAAGACCAGCAAATAAAAGATACCGGCAAGCCTGGGTTTGAAGCGCGGCGATACTTCTGCGATGGGTTCGATCGTTACTGCGATGCTCATACGCGTTTCTCCTTATGCGAATCAGATCGGCTCGCGGTTACGGCGCAGCCGCACTGCTGCGGTGAGGAAGATCGCCGCGAATGCCAGTCCGATCCACAGACCCGGCGTGCTAAAAAACTTTCCTGGAGTGAGGTGTTCCAGCGGACCCATCGCGAGGTTGCTGACCTTGGGCGGGAAGACGAAAGCCTCCTTGAACCAGCCGGTCATGCGGTATCCCAAAAGATCCATGAAATGCATCGTGTTGAAGGCAATCCTCTCCAACACACTGATCGCCAGCAGCGGTAACACGGCCCATAGAACTGTCGCGCGCCGCGCCCAGCCCGAGACCAGCAGCAGCCAGGCGTAGATGGGCGCGTGCCAGAGCGCAATGGCCGTCAGTCCGTAAAGCAGCGCCAGCGCGGATGGGAAAAACTTCACGTGTGTCCACAGGGCGGCGAGACTCGGGCCGTTCCCCAGCAGGACTGCGGTGCTCAGCAGCAGCATGATCACTTGCGTGGCGATGGCGATGGCGAAGGCGAACAGTGGAAGAAGCACGAGCGGAATGCTCGCCTTCGAGAGCACTGTGGTTCGATCGGACACAGGGAGCGACTTCCAAAACAGGATGCTGCGATCGCGACGCTCGCCGTGCAGCGCGTCGAGACAGTAGAACGCCCCGACGAGAAACGCGGTCACGATCATCAGAAACGCCGCGGCGCTGTACGGCATGGTGATCGCGACGCGCTGCGTCGCTGGGTTCGACGTCAACACGCCCTGCATGCGGTGCGGCAGAGTGATCGTGCTGATCGAATAGCCGAATAGAAAGACCGCAGCGACGGCCAGGGGCGCAACATAAATCGAACGGTTCTCCCACAATTCACGGCGCACCGACCAGTACATTGGCCGCGTCTCGGAGATCGCCGCGGGGGCGACTTCAGACACTGCGTTCGATCGACTACTCATCGAGAAGCTCTTTCTACGGCGGGACTACGCCGCTCTCCTGACGATCGCCTCGCCATGGCTGGCATCCATCACTTTGTGTTGTGGAACACGTTTGCGAACCGACACGCGATACAGCCAGAAAAACATGGCTCCAATGAGCACCACATGCGGCACATAAAGAAGGTTTGTTTGGTTGAACCACCTGGGGAAAAGGTGTGCCCGGGCAGGATAGAAGGACATCATGGCGAACAGCAGCGCCAGAGACATGCGCCACAGATGTCGCGCGATGCGTTTCGCACCGAAAACACCGCCGCGCACGATCATGCGAATGTCAGAGGCGGCGAACAACAGCGCGATCGAAGCGAAGACAAAGTACAAGAAAGGGGGATATCCATCTTTCAAACCAGTCGGGCTACTCGCCGCTTGGATGCCCCAGGTCGCGCCGGCAGTTGCGATTGCCAAAGCAATGAGGAGCGCGCTCCAGTCGAAAATGCCTACTTTTCGATCTCTGCGGCTCGCGGCCATCCAACCCGTGGCGACCAGATAGAACGTCAGAACCCCACCCATTACGTTGCCGTTGTTGGGTTTGATGAATGCGGCCATGTACGCACCAGCTGCGGACATGCTGAGCATGGATACGAAAAATACGTTTCCCGCAGCGCCATGCAGCCCCGATCCTTTGCGGAACATCATGGCCATGAAACCCGACAGCAATCGCAGATATGAATCATGGTTAAGGCCGTGTGCATTGTGCAGTTCTCCTTACAGCGGCGAATCAGATCGGATCCCGATAGCGGCGCAGCCGCACCGCTGCAGCGAGGCATATCGCGGCGAATGCCAGGCCGATCCACAGACCAGGCGTACTAAGAAATCTTCCAGGAGTGAGTTGCGACAGCGAATCGAGCGTACCGCGTGGGCTGAACGCGAAACCCTTCGCGGCGAAGTCCATTAGCCGGTACTTGAGCATCAAGGCGAAGTGCGTACTGTTGAACGCGATCTTCTCGAGGACGGAGATCGCGAAGAAGGGCAATACAGCCCAAAGAAATGTGGCGCGCCGCGCCCACACGGAGATCATCAGCAGCCAGCCATAGATCGGCGCATTCCAGAGCGCCAGCGCGGTCAGGCCATAGAGCAGAATCACCGACTGCTGTAAGAGGTTGAATCGTGTCCATGTCGTTCCTGCAAGTCCGCTCGGCAGCAGAACGACGCTGCTCCAGAGCAGCATGGCGAACTGCGCTGCAACGATGATGGCGAAGACGATCAATGGCAGAACGAGCAGCGGGATGCTTGCCTTGGAGAGCACGGTCGTGAGATCGGAAACGGGCAGCGACTTCCAGAACAGGATGCTGCGGTCGCGACGTTCGCCGTGCAGCGCGTCAAGACAATAGAAAAAGGCAACGATAAATGCGGTCAGGATGAGCATCATCGCGGCGATGTCGTACGGCTGCCCGATGAGGGCTCGCTGTTTCGCCGGGTCGAGCATCAACACCGCGCGCCGGCGGTGCGGCATCCCGATCGTGCTGATCACGAAGCCGAACAGCATGACTGCGGCCACGGCCAGCGGCGCAATGTAGAGCGAACGGTTTTCCCACACTTCACGCCGCACCGACCAGTACAACGGCCGTGTCGGCGACACGACCTCGGACGCCAGCCGTTCGGACTCGACAGGAAAATCGGTCATTGCGTCGCTCCCTCCATCGACCCATCGGCGTTGTATAGCGGCGCGAGATAGATTCCATGGCGTGCAGCAATCGTCTCCATCTCCGCGACACGCTCGGGAGTGATGGCCCCTCTTCCCTTGGAGAACGGTTCGAATCGGCCCTCCAGCGCAAGGGCCACGCCCTCGAGCAGGCATCCATGGACGACATCGGGGAACGGATGGCGATTCAGAATTCCGCGGAAATCCGGCGCGAACCTCAATCCGCCAGTGATCTGCCCCAGACCTCCGAAGAAGACCCTGGCGTCCGGCATCTCCGCTGTGGGAGACAGGTTCTTGGGATAACCCGCATCACAGACGATCGCGCCGGGCGCGATCCGGCCTAACAGAAGCGCAGGAGACGGCAGGCTCGCGGCGCAGATCACGACGTCGGCTTCTGTAGAGAAGCGCTGAGGGTCCGTCGCCACCTCCACCTGCACTCCCTCCGCCTGAAACTCCGCCGCGAGCCTCCGCAGCCGCTCCACGTTGCGTGCGCAGAGCAGCACGCGCCTCACCAGAGGCGCGAGGCAGCGCGCGCACCCCGAACCCACATCACCCGTTGCGCCAACAATGAGCAGCGTTGAATTTCGGATGTTCCGACCGTCCAGCGCGCACATCTTCTTGATGCCCTGAACGATGTAAGCGACCGTCAACGTATTGCCCGTGGTGAAGACCGTGTCCTGTGTCGCTGGGAGCTGATGGAAATCGCCCTCGATCAGAATGGAGCTGAATCCGCCGAGGCTCACGATCTTGGCGCGTGCTTGAATCGCGTTGGCGGCCGCCCCTCGAACCCGCGCGAGGTTCTCGCGGACGCATGCGGCTTCCAGACGATCGGGAGGAATGAACGAGTCGATGTACACGCCGCTCGCCCGCGTGCCGGCAATCGAGTTGACGTCGACACAGCAGAGCGCTCTCGGCGGAATCCAGGGAAAGATGTCCTTGATCTCGTCGTCCGGCAGTGGAGTTCGCTCCGGTCCCCGCAGGACAGCGAGGACGTCTGCAATTGCCGTCCAACTGTCCTGATGTCCGATCAAAGCGAAATCGAGGTCGTTCATTGAGCGTCTCCCGGTTACACCGGCAGTTGTGTCACCCACGCAAGCGTTACCTGCCCGGGGATTCCCAGCATGTCCAGCGTCTTCAGATACTGTTGCAGCGACGCTCCGCGAAGCTGCGCTGCAGACAAGCTCACTTCAAATAGTGCTGGCTTTACGCAACTGGCGTGGCACACCTCGCAATGTCCATCGCGACAATCTTTCGCCAGCATCTGCGCGAGAGTGCTCATGACATCCAGATGCAGCCGGTACAACTTCTCGTCGAAACGCTGCGCATCGCGCGCTCGCTCTGTTCTGAGAATCGCTACGGCATGGCCGATGTGCTCTTCTTCTTCTGCCGCGATGCGGGCGAAGGTTTGTCCGAGCGTATCTGGCCCGACCCTCCCCACCCGCGAGTAGCTCGCGAGCGCGAAGGATTCGAGCATGATCTCCTGGATGATCAGGCATCCGACGAAGTCACGCTCCTCGATGCAGCGCAGGAATGAGCTCCGAAGCCGTTTCCAGTGCTTCGCCTCGACGTTATTGGCGACCTCCACCCCGATCTTGCGACCTTCAGCGGCGAACGCTGCGGCGTGCCCTCGTTCGTTCTGCGCGTGTTCCAATGCGTCGGCGATTTCTGCCGGGTCATCGCAGATCTCCGACAGAGAGGCGTAGTTCATCGCCGCCAGCAGTTCGCCGGTGATCGCATGTGCCAGCACGTCCTGCCAAATCGAAGCAGTCGGCGACACGGAAGTGCATTCCGCAGGCGAACGGTCGAGACAAACAACGTGTTCCATAAATCCTCCTTAAGAGCCGCACGTTGCGGATGTCATCTCCAGCGATCTCCGCGATTCTTCACGTAATTCGCCAGCACATAGGGCCAGGGGATGGCGATCAGATCCGCGATGGCGCCGATAATGAAGTCTTTTGTCATCGGCGTTGATCGGCCCGCGGACCAGCGCGGAAGCATGACCGCGGAGAGCCAGATCGACTTGTAGACGAGCTGCGTAAGAAGCATGGGCAACATCTGTAGTGGATAGCGAAGCCCCAAACCGCATAAGAGAGCCAATGTCGCCCAAAAGCTGAAGGCAACGCCCGCCAACGGGTCCCACAGTTTCCCGTGATTGATCAGTTCAGGCCACACGACGAGCCCGAGCCCTGCGAAATTCAGCAGGTAGAGAGTTCTCAATAGATATAGACGGAACGTCGATACCTCCGGAGACACGGCGCGGCTCGCCGTTACATCGTCGGGAAAAAAAATCATTTGAATGTTCGTGCTCATCGATCAGTGTCCTTGCCCGATTAGATCGGGTCTCGATTGCGGCGCAGCCACACCGCTGCACTGAGGAACGCCGCGGCCAGTGCGAGACCGATCCACATGCCTGGGCTGAACAGGAATTGAAGCGGACTGGCCTTTGTCATTGGCATCGATATGCCGGTTGCCGTATAGAGGGCGCCTTGTTCGCCGCCGCTCATACGGTTCCCAAGCATCGCGGCGAAATGCGAAGTGTTGAAGGCGATTTTTTCGACGACGCCAATCGCGAAAGGCGGTAGCGCGGCCCAGAGAAATGCCGCGCGCTTTGCCCATGCGGAGACCAGCAGCAGCCAGCCGAAGATCGGCGCGTACCACAAGGAATGAATCGCGAGCAGGTGATAGAGCAGCCCTAGCGACATCTCAAACCACCGCAAACCGTTCCACATCGTCACGACACTCCGGCCGCTACCGATCAACGCTGCGGTGCTGATCAGCAGCATGATCGATTGAGTGACGATCGTGATTGCGAACGTGAGCAGCGGAAGAACCACCAGTGGAATGCTGGCCTTCGACAGAACGGTGGTGAGATCGGAAACCGGCAGCGACTTCCAGAACAGAACGCTGCGGTCGCGACGTTCGCCGTAAAGCGCGTCGAGACAGTAGAACACTGCCACGATAAACGTGACACCCATGATCGCGGTCGCCGCGAAGTCGTACGGTTTCTCAATTTCTTGCGGTTCTACCCGGTGAGCAAACGTGCTGATCAGGAATCCGAAAACAAAGAACGCGGCAACGAAGAGGGGAGCGAGGTAAATCGAACGGCTCTCCCACAATTCACGCTGCACGCACCAGTACATCCGCCTCGGGGCCGAGATGAACGCCGGGGCGACAACTTGCGATTCGACCGGAAAGTCCGTCATCGAGCGGCTCCTTGACTGGTCATCACCGCAACGAACAAGTCGGCGATGCTGGGCGTCCGCACGTCGCCCAGTGCGGCGAGTTGCTCGCGATCGGCATGATCGAACAGCAGAATGCTGCGGCCGAACACCTGGCGCTCGTGCATGGCCCCAAGCGCCCGTGCTGCGGCGACATGCTCGGGACGCACCATCACTTCCAGATAGCGCGACTCGAATTCCTCCATGCTGCACTGGAGCACGATCCGACCGCGGTCGATGAACATGAGATCGGTGAGGACGTCCTGGATCTCTTCCACCTGATGTGTGGTCACCAGGATGGTGCGGCTGCGATCGAAGTAGTCGTTCAGCAGTGAGTCATAGAACTGTTTGCGATAAAGGATGTCCAGGCCAAGCGTCGGCTCGTCGAGCACCAGCAATTTCGCGTCAATGGCCATGACCAGAGCGAGGTGCAGTTGGGCCACCATGCCCTTGGACAATTCCCTGACCTTGCTGGCGCGTTTGATGGTGGTCTTCGCAAGAAAACCCTCCGCCTTCGCACGATCGAATCGCGGATGCACGCCGGCGACGTATTCGACCACCTGCGAAACGCGAATCCAGCGCGGCAGCACGGCGACATCGGCAATGAAGGAGACATCGCGCATGAGCTGATCGCGCGCCGTCCAGGGGTCGCGTCCAAGCACCTTCAGTTCTCCCTGATAAGGAGTGAGGCCGAGAATCGCGTTGAGCGCTGTGGTCTTGCCTGCGCCATTCGGGCCGATGAGCCCGAGGATGCGGCCCTCTTCGACACGCAAATCGAGGCCGTCCAGCGCGATGGTTGTGCCGAAGGCCTTGCGGAGACCGCGTGCTTCTATGCATGCCATCGCTTCAGCGCTCCTTCTCGTGAATTGAGTGATGTTTCAGCAGTTCTTTCGGTTTCAGGCCGAGCCGCTGAATGGTCGCGTAGACCCTTGGCCACTCGTCGGCGAGAAACTTCTGGCGCTCGCCCTGCAGCAGCAGATCGTGCGCGCCGGCTTTGATGAACATCCCGAGACCTCGCCTGGTCTCGACAAGATCCTCGTCGACCAGTTGTTGATAGCCCTTCAGAACCGTGATCGGATTGACCCGATATTCGGCGGCAACGTTGCGCACGGAAGGCAGCGGATCGCCTTCCTTGAGCACGCCGTCGAGAATCAGGGCGACAACGCGGTCTCGAAGTTGTCTGTAAATCGGCTGACTGTCGTTCCACTCGCCCATCCTGTTTTCCAGTGTCCAAGTTCAGTAGTGTTGTAGTTAACTATAACACCACATCAGCCGAAAGGCAAGCTTTTTCTTAGTGGCGGAGGCTCTGAACGGGGGCGACGCCGGCCGTTTGCCTCAGGCGCAGCTTCGCGGTTACTGTCGTCCGACCACGACAAGGAGCCGCGCCATGACCAGGTCTCTTCACATCACCATGCACGTCGTTTTGCTCGCTCTCACCCTCTTTTCTGTCCGTGTCTTCGCGCAGGACGCCGAAAGGAGCAAGAAGCAACTGCAGCGAATGGACCGGCAATTCACTCCCGGCGACTTTCTCAAAGCAGTCGACGAGCGCGACACGAAGGCAGTGAGGCTCTTTCTCAGCGCAGGCATCGATGTCCACGCAAAGAACTCTTCCGGGGAGACAGCGCTTCATCTTGCTGCGAACAATGACGACGCCGAAACCATCGCCATGCTGCTGAAGGCGGGCGCGGACATCAACGCGAAAGACGAACGCGGGAAAACACCCCTTCTGGCCGCGGTCACCAATGGCTATGGAGGCATCAAAGCCACTCCGCCGCTCATTGCCGCCGGAGCCGATCTCAAAACGCGGTACCAATACGGCAACTCCATCCTGTTTGAGGCGGCCAACAGTGACGCGGCCGCGCCAGTTCAGGCTCTCATCAAAGCGGGAGCGGAGCTCGACGCAGCAAACGAGAAGGGAGAAACGCCCCTCTTTTACGCCGCCTCCCTCGGACGCAAAGTGACGCCGCTTCTGATCCAGGCCGGAGCGAACGTCAACGCCAAAAACAAAGATGGACAAACGCCTCTGATCGCCGCGGCTGAGAACGGCGAGCTCGAATCGGTTCGCCTCCTGATCGACGCGAAAGCCAACGTCAACGCTGCAGACAGCCAGGGAAGGACCGCGCTGATCAACGCCGCTGGCCTGACTGCGGCCAATATGAAGTCCTTCAACATCGACGAAGCAGCAGTCACCAGAATGGTTGATCTGCTCCTCGCCGCGGGCGCCGACGTGAAAGCAAAGTCTCAACTGGACAGCACGACCCCTCTCATCGCGGCAGCACGCGAAGGACATGCGGATGGTGTCGCGCACCTGCTGACGGCGAAAGCACCGCTGAACGCGAAAACAACGCCCGACGGCTACACCGCGCTCATCGAGGCGGCCAAGGCGGGACATACCGACGTGGTCAAGCAACTACTGGCGGCGGGTGCTGATTCGAAACTCAAGGACCGGGTGGGCCGAACTGCCGCCGCTTGGGGCGCCGATTATCCAGAGGTGGTCGCGCTTCTAGGCGGGACATCATCTCCATCGAAAGCGAAGACACAGCCTGCAACGAAAGCGGTTTCAGCGGACCAAAAGGAAAAGGCGCAACAAAGACTCGAAGAGCTCGGCTATCGCTGGTTTGACGAGAGCAACTTCGTGATGAGCGCACACAAGGGCGAAGTCGCGGCGGCTCAGGCTTTTCTCGATTACGGCCTGAGCGTCGACTCGAAAGATCCCAACGATCACGTCACCACGCCCCTTCTCGCTGCCGCGACCGCCGACGATCCCGCTCTCGGCTTGTTCCTCATCAGCAAAGGGGCGAACGTCAACGCCAAAGATACGAACGGATCGACACCGCTGCTCCTAGCCTCGGAGCACTGCGGTCAGACACCGCTCGTCAAGGCCTTGATCAAAGCGGGTGCTGACGTAAATGCCAGAGCCGCCGGCGGAGCGACACCTCTCATGATGGCTGAAGTCATGAAGTGTGCGGACACGGTCAAGCTTCTGAAGGCGGCTGGCGCGAAGAAATAAACCGTGAAGGTGATCCTCTTCGGCGCGACGGGGATGGTGGGGCAGGGCGTCCTGCGCGAGTGCCTGCGCGACGACAGCATCGAGCGCGTGCTTGCGATCGGCCGCAACTCCACCGGCCTAACGCATCCAAAGCTCCGCGAGCTGATTCGCAAGGACCTGTTTGACTTCAACGCGGCGGGCGCAGACCTGCAAGGGTACGACGCCTGCTTCTTCTGCCTAGGCGTTTCGTCGGCCGGCATGAGCGAGACCGACTACACCCGCCTGACCTTTGACCTGACCCTGGGCTGGGCCCGAGCGTTGGCTCAGATCAATCCGGCGATGACATTCGTCTACGTCTCCGGCGCGGGCACCGGCGGCAAGGCGATGTGGGCACAGGTGAAAGCCCGCACCGAGGCCGCGCTGCTCACGCTGTTCCCGTCTGCGTACATGATCCGGCTGAGTGCGTTGCGGCCGATGCACGGTGAGGTCTCAAAGACACGGTGGACGCGGATTGGCTACGCCGTCCTTCGACCCCTCTTGCCGCTGATGCACGCCATCGCGCCGGGGGCGGTGATCACCACCGAGGAGTTGGGCCGCGCAATGATCCGCGCCGCGCGGCAGGGCGCGCCCAGGCGGGTGCTGGAAAACCGTGATCTGCGTGCCCTCGGAGCGCCATGAGCGAAGCCGCGGCGCCTAACAGCCTGCAATCGCGCTGAGTGCCCGGTAAATCGGCTGACTATCGCGTCACGGATTCGCCGAGGAGAAATTCGACGGTCGATACGCGGTGACCCTGATCGCGCCGATGTCCTCGATCTCTTCTGTCGATTCCTGCAGAAGCGGCAGATCGAGCCTGAGATCGCGTTTCGCCGACTCCGTCAGCAAAATGTATTCGCGCGAGGTGATGGAATTCTTCAGCAGCCGGTGAGCGATGATCACGTCCACTCCGGCGAGCTCAGTTCGATTGGCAATGGAGTAGGTGACGGCTTTGCCGCTATGGACGATGACCTTCAGACGAAGTTCGTTGACGTTCCGGCATGCTCCGCACTCGCAGGTGCGCGTGGCCGCAAGCTCTCGTAAGCGTGTCGAGAACGCAGCGAAAAAACGCGGCAATTTGTCGCGAACATGGCGCAGCACGCCATCCGCATCCTCGCTCTTGATCGCATAGAGGAAGACCGCATCTCCTTCAAACTTGGCGATCGTGAGGGGGATCTCCACTTCTTCGATGATCGCTTCCAGTAGCGCGCCGATGATCTCCTGGCCATGGCTCAGCTCCGTTTGATTTGCCACCATGAAGCGGGTGTAACCGCTGATGTCGGCGAGGAGCAGAAGTAGCGCATGCATTGACGTTGCTCGTTCGTGAAGTAAGTGCGGCAGGAGCCGCTATTCTTACAAGATGACGGTTGCCCTCGACGATCCCGGCCTGGCCGCACGGATACGCGCGCGGGAAGGCGCCGCGCTCGAGGCGGTGGTCCACGAATATCTGCCGCAGATCGTTCGCGCCGCCCGCGGCGCTGGTCTGAGGCGCGAGGAAGCGGAGGACATCGCTCATGCGACGTTCGTCACGTTCCTGGAGAAAGCCGATACGTTCGAAGGGCGATCGCGTGTGCGCACCTGGCTTTTTGGAATCCTGTTTCACAAGATCATGGAAGTCCGGCGGATGATTGAGCGGGAGCGGCAGACCGATGAGATCGATGAGCTCATGGAGAGCCGATTCGATGCAAACGGGTCGTGGAGCAGGCCGCCGTCTGCAGAGGCAGAGGTTTTCGGCCGGGAGATCCGTGAGCGGACTGCCGAATGTCTCG
>WNGB01013868.1_pt1 | contig 23311 bp, 21 predicted proteins | sample 5400681 | NCBI WGS metagenome assembly WNGB01 (sample SAMN13153367, study PRJNA577476) | soil metagenome | isolation source: 115 cm soil or saprolite under grassland replicate 2 | place: USA:California | collected 2016-06-15
ATCGGTGGCCTGCGCACGCGCGACCTGATCCAGGCGGGGACCCAGCAGATCGTCAGTGGTAGTGGCACGGTGACCTACCAGGCGTGGATCGAGAAGCTGCCCGAAGTCTCGAAGCCGCTGCCGCTCACCGTGCTGCCGGGCCACACCGTCAGTGTGTCGATCGACCTGCAAGCGACCGATACATGGCTGATCAGCTTGACCAATACCACCACTGGCCAGAGCCTGCTTCGCACTGAGACCTATTCGTCGTCGCTCAGCTCGGCCGAATGGATCCAGGAAGCGCCGTTCTCGCGCCGCCGCGTGCTGCCACTGTCCGAGTTCGGCACCATCACGTTCAGCGCCGGCTCCGCGGTGCGCGACGGCGCGTCGCTGACCATCGCCGACCTGGGCGCGCGGGCAATCTCGCTGATCGACAACAACCGCCGCGCGCTGGCGGTCCCGTCACCGCTCGGCCTGGACGGCGCCAGCTTCAGCGTGATTCGGTCGTAGCCCGAGCGCTTCGAGGCGGTACTCTACGGCACGCGCGTGCGCCTCGAGGCTCTCCGCGCGCGCCAGCACCACCGCCGGTGGGCCAGCCGCGCGTAAGTCGTCCGCGCTCAGCGCGAACACCGAAATAATCTTCAGAAAGTCGTCGACGTTGACCGGCGAAGAAAAGCGAGCCGTACCACCGGTGGGCATGATGTGGCTCGGACCGGCGGTGTAGTCGCCGATCGCCTCAGCATTCATTTCACCCAGAAACACGCCCCCGGCATGGCGTACGCGGCCGAGCCACGACCATGGATCGCGCACCGCCAGACACAGGTGCTCGCCGGCGAAGGCGTTGGCGAAGTCCAGCGCCTCGCCTAGGTCGCGCGTCTCGACGATGCCGCCACGGTTGGCCAGCGACTCCTCGACAATCGGGCGCCTGGGTAGGGTCTGGACCTGTTCGGTCACCGCTACATCGACAGCATTCGCGAGATCGCCATCAGGCGTGATCAGCAGCGACGAGGCGAGCGGATCGTGCTCTGCTTGTGCCAGCAGGTCTGCAGCAACCCAGATCGGATTTGCCGAGTCATCAGCCACGACCACACATTCGGTCGGACCGGGCAGTGCCTCGATGCCGACCTGGCCGAAGACCATGCGTTTCGCCAGCACCACAAAGAGATTGCCTGGGCCGACGATCTTGTCCACGCGTGGGACCGTTTCGGTGCCGTAGGCCAGAGCGGCAATGGCCTGGGCGCCGCCGAGTCGATACACGGCGTCGACTTGGCCGACGTGCGCCGCCGCCAGCAACACATCGGCGACGTCACCCGTGGCCGCCGACGGCGGCGACGCCAACACAACCTCGGGCACGCCGGCCACGCGCGCCGGGATAGCTGCCATGAGCACACTGCTCGGATACGGAGCGCGGCCGCCGGGCGCATAGACCGCCACCCGGTCCAACGGACGGATCAATTGGCCCAGTGCGCCGCCGGTCGGGGTGTGCTCGGTCCACGAGTGGCGGCGCGTGTGCTCGTGGAACGCCCGGATACGCTCGGCGGCCGTATGCAGTGCATCCATGACCCGCGGACCCACGCTGGTGACCGCGCGGTCGATCGCTCCGCGTGGCACACGCAAGTCCGTCAGGTCAACACGATCGAACGCCAGGCCATAGTGGCGCACGGCTGCGTCGCCGCGCGTGCGCACGTCCTCGAGGATGCGCTGAACCACCTCCTCAGCGCCGAGGTCGGCGCCGAACGTTGCCTGGATCCCAGCGCGCACCGGGGGTGGCAACGCACTCGGGTCGACCGCGAGCCGACCACGGCCGACCAGCAGCGCATCGCGCGCCGCCGCCGCCGACCTGAACCGTCTGATGACGCCCATGAATCGTTGCTGCCAAATGGTGACACACTCACGCTTTCGTCGGTTACGGACGCCGAACGGGCCCAGGCAGTAGGCTGCTGGTATGAATGGCGCTGCGCTGGTCATTCCCGCCTGGAACGAGGCGGCAGCGATCGGCGCGGTTCTCGACGAAGTGCCCGCCGGGACGGTGGACCGCGTATTCGTCGTCGTGGGCAGCGCAAACGATCCAACCGCGGCAGCCGCGCGGCAGCATGGCGCCACGGTGCTGGTGCCAGCCACACCAGGCTATGGCGCCGCCTGCTGGATGGGCGCCCAGGCAGCCATGGACCAGCAGGCCGAACTGATTGCCTTCCTCGACGGCGACTACTCTGATCCGCCGGACGCCCTGCCGCGCATTCTCAAACCGCTCCAGACAGGCCGGGCTGACCTCGTGCTGGGTATCCGCGACCTGCGCCAGTACCCGAACGCGCTGCCAGCCCACGCCCGAATGGGCAACAGCGTGGTGCTCTGGCTGCTGGGCCGTTCGATTGGCCAGCACTACGCCGACCTACCGTCCTTCAAGGCGATCCGATCCGACGCGCTGCGTGCGCTCGACATGTGCGAGATGACCTACGGCTGGACGGTCGAGATGCTGACCAAAGCTGCGCGCACCGGCCTGCGCGTGCAGGAGATCGGCATTGATTATCGTCCGCGGCTTGGCGGCCGCTCCAAAGTGGCTGGGACGGTGCGCGGCACTGCGAGTGCAGCCATCAAGCTCGTGGCATGTGCCATCGTATACGCCGCCTGGCGCCCGCGCGCGGCGGTGCAATGGTCAGTCGTCGCTGGTGAGTAGCCCCGCGGTAGCGGCGCCGACTGGATCATCGCCGCGCGAGGACATCGTCAACCTGGCAGCCTCCGGCACCGCGCTCGAGACGCCCGTCGAGGCGTACTTCGAAGTCGCCAATCGCTGCAATAGCAAGTGCGCCACGTGCCCGCTCACGTTTTCACCCCAGGAAGCGGCGCGCCAGCTGTCACTCGACGAATTCAGGTCCATCGTGGACCAGTTGCCTGACCTGCGCCGAGCAGTGCTGCAGGGCGTGGGCGAGCCGCTGCTCAACCGCGACCTGGCGCCCATGATCGCGTACTTGAAGTCGCGCCAGGTGTACACGGTCTTCAACACTAACGCCGCGCTGTTAACCTATCGCCGCCAGGTCGACCTCATCGCCAGCGGGCTCGATGAGTTGCGCGTCTCGCTCGACAGCAGCACGCCTGAGACCTACGCGCGCATCCGCGGCATTCCCGCGTTCGAACGCGTCGTGGCCAACATCGGCCCGATGGTGCGTACTCGAGCCGAGCTTGGCTCGGACACGCGAGGGCCTGGCAACGCGCGATCAGAGCATTTACCACGCCTATCGCGCCGAGGCCGAGCAGGCAATCGACGATGCTGAGCAACGCGCCGCGGAGCACGGCGTGCGCTTTCGCGGTGCCGATGCGCTGAGCCCGCGGGCCAGTCTGTTCGATCGGGCGCCCGAGCGCGAGCCGTGGCGGGCGTGCAGTCGGCCGCTGCGCCTGGCCTACATCACCGCGCAGGGCACCGCCCTGCCATGCTGTATCGCGCCGTTCACTGACGCACCGTTCGAGAGCTTGCGGCTCGGGAACTACTTGCGCGATGGCGTGGCGACGGTCTGGAACGGTGAGGCATATCGAAGATTTCGCGCGCAGCTGTATTCGTCGGAGCCTCCGCCCTCGTGTCGCAACTGCGGTCTGGCCTGGAGCCTCTAACTCAGGCGCCGCACAGCGCTGCGGAGGCCCCTCACCCCTTGATAAACCCTCTCCCCGGGCGCGGGGCGAGGGAGTCACTTTCGTACCGCCTCGCCCCCTCGGGGGAGAGGCCGCGCGGAGCGCGGGTGAGGGGGCTCCCAAGCGTTGCGACCCTGCTGGTGCTCGGCGCCGCCAGTGCCTGGTCGCTGCTCTTCGCCTGGCTGGCCATCGTGCGCCACCTGGCCGGCGGCTCGCACGCCGAAGATCTCGGCTTTACCGACCAGGTCATCTGGAACTTCCTCCGCGGCCAGTGGTTCCGCATGAGCGTGTACCAGGGTGCGACCTGGAACACCGAGATCGACGTCGCCCACGTGGCGCGTCCCGATTCGCTGCTGGCGTTTCACGTCGAGCCAATGCTGCTCGGGTTCGTGCCGCTCTATGCGCTTGGCGCCGGACCCGTCGTGTTGCTCGCCGTGCAGGCGCTCGCCGTCGGCCTCGGTGCCATCCCTGCCTACCGCCTCGGGCAACACTACGGCCGAAGCCAGTGGGCTGGCGTAAGCGTGGCGTTGGCCTATCTGCTGTCGCCGCTTGGCCAATGGGCGGTCCTGTCCGATTTTCACACGTCGACATTGGCCGCACCGCTGCTGCTGCTCGCCGCCGAGCGTGCACTGGTTGCCGCGCGGTCCGGCCAGGGCATGCTCGCCGCCGCGCTCGCGCTGACTGCCCGCGAAGACGTTGGCCCCGCCGTGGCGCTGCTGGGCATCTCGCTGATGCTCCTCGGGGTCCCCCGACGTGTCGGCGTGCGTATCGCCTTGATGGGCCTGCTGTGGACCATCGCGGCCGCGGCCGTGTTGATCGCATACAGCGGTGGTGTCTCACCCTTCGGCATGCGCTACGCAGCCAGCATCGGCCATGGCATCCTGCGGCCAGAAGCGCTCGGTGCCCTGGTCACCACGCTGCTCAGCGGCGCCTGGCTGGGCCTGCTCTCGCCCGCGGCGCTGCTGCCCGCTGTGCCGGCCCTTAGCAGCAACGCCTTGTCGGGCTCACCCTGGATGGCCGCCGGCAAGGCGCACTATTCGGGACTCATCCTGCCGTTCGTCATCCTCGGCGCCGCCGCCGGCTTCCGACCCCTGCGTCAGCACGCCCGCGCCGTCGCCGTAGCATTGCTCGTTACCAGCTGCGTTGCGTATCTGGCCGAAGGCGCCGGGCCACTGGCCGCCAATTACGCCCCAGCCACAATCACCGCGCACGCCCGGCTCGCGCAGGATGTGGCCGCCAGGTTGCCATCGCGTACCGCCGTTAGCGCGTCCTCGACGCTCGCGCCGCACCTGAGTCATCGCCCACGGCTCTACCTGTTCCCGGCCGTTCTGGATGCGGAGTACATCTTCGTCGACCTGCGTGCCACATCCGCGCCGACCAGTCCGGGCGATGTCTTCCTGCGCATTCGAGACCGCCTGGCCGGCGGTGGCTGGGAAGTCGAAGCAGCCGTGGACGGCCTGTTGCTTTTGCATCGCGACGACGCCGCGCCGGCGCTCAGCAGCGACGATCTGCCCGTCGACTGGCTGCTCGCACCCTCCGACCTCCGCCCGGCCGTCGATCAGTTCCAACTTCTTCGATCCGAGCTCCTGCCGGCCCCGGACGGCGCGATCGATGTCGATGGCCCCCGCGCCATCTTGCGCACAACCTGGCGCACGAACGCCCCGCTGCCGCCAGGCACACGGCTCGAATTCGTGATCGATCTACAGGGTGAGCGCATCCGCGTTTGGGACGTCGCACCGCTATGGTGGTACCCGCCCGAACGCTGGCAGCCGGGTCAGGTCGTCACCGTCGACATGTCGGACGTCCCCGCACGCCGCTTCTTATCCTGGTCGAAGACGCTGGTGAGCACTCGGTGAAACCACCGAGCTGGGGCGAGTCGTTCCTCGTGAGCACGATGGCAACCGCGGTCGCGCTTCGCCTGCAGTCGGTGCTGCGCGACGTCTGGCAAATCCGCGCCCTGCCCGAACGGGTCATGGAGTGGCTGCTGCTGTTCGTGCCGCTCGACCTGTTCGAGCTTGGCCTGCAGCGATTCGGCTCCAGCGCCAAAGACGTTGCCCTGCTGATTGGCGATTGCTCGGGCTGGGCTGCGTCCTGTGGCTGCTGGCGATGGTTCTGGTCATGCCGCTGACCGGGGCCGGGCTGTTCGCGAGAAATCTGCTGATCGCGCCGCTCCTGATAAACGCCGGCTATGTGTTCGTCTTCCTGGGCTATGCCAGCGTGCTCGCGACTGGCCGTCTCCTGATTCGGCGCGGACCAATGGACCGTGCTCGAATCGCCAGCGAGCGACGCGCGCTCCTGGCTGGCATCGCGGGAACGCTGGGCGCGTTGGGCGTGGCGCGCTTCGTCGGACGCGAAGGCGGCGCCGTGGTCAGCTCGTTGCCGCTGGCCGCGCCTCGAACACCGCGCCCCACCGTCTCGCCGACGTCCACCGCTGTCGCAGTCGGGGCCACAGCCCGGCCGACCGGCCTGCCGACGCTGCAGTCGGTTCAATCCGTGGCCACATCCACTCCACTGCCGCTGCCAGTGCCGCCCGCGGAGCGCCCGCTGGTCAGGAACAAGGACGGAGCGCTCACTGCTGCCGGGCGCGCGCCGGGCACGCTCGCGCCGGCCATCACTGCAAACTCGGATTTCTACGTCGTCACCAAGAATGCGGTCGCCGATCCGGTCGTGGATCCCACTGGCTGGCGACTCATCGTCGATGGCCAAGTCAACAGTCCGGTCCAGTTCGACTACCGCACGCTGCGCATGCTGAACGCGGTCGAGGTGGTCAAGACGCTCGAATGCATTTCCAACTTCACCGCGCAATGCAACCTGGCCGCGTTCGGCTGCGACTTGATCTCCACCGCGCGCTGGCGTGGCGTCCGCTTGAGTGACGTGCTCGACCTGGCTGGCGGGCTCAAGAACGATGCGACGACGCTCGCCTTTGTGTCGATCGACGAGTTTTCCGCCGGCCTGCCCGTCGAAGTCGTCGACGATCCCGAAACGCTGATTGTGTATGAGATGAACGGCGAACCCCTGCCCCTTGAGCACGGCTACCCGGCGCGACTGCTGGTGCCGGGTCGCTATGGCATGAAGAACCCGAAGTGGCTAACCGCCATTCGCGCGCTGAACACGGATTTCCTGGGCTGGTACGAGCAGCGCAACTGGAACAAGGACGGCTTCGTCAAGACCATGGCGCGCATTGACGTGCCCGCTGACGGCGGGGTTCTCATCGATGGACCTCAGCGCGTTGCAGGCATCGCCTACGCTGGCGATCGCGGCATCGAGACTGTCGAGTTCACCGTCGATGGCGGCCAGAGCTGGGCTGAAGCGCAACTCCTCGAGCCGGCTGCAGGCAAAGACGCGATGGTGCGCTGGCAAGGCTCATTCGACCTACCACCCCAGAGCTCGCTCACGATCGTGGTGCGCGCCACCGACGGCAATGGTGACGTGCAGTCCAGCCAGTTCATCCTGCCTCAGCCGGACGGCGCCTCCGGCCGTCACGCGGTCACCGTATACGCCGCCTAGCTAGGCTAGGAGCTCAACCGCCATTCGTCTGCACTCACGCTGTACCAGGCCACGTCGTCGCTGCGGTGGGCGAAGCGCAGCCCAGCCGGCAACGTCCCTTCGAGACGAAATCCGAGCCGCTCGGCCAGGCCGCGGCTGCGCGCATTATCGATGCTCGTGCGCAGGTCGAGCTTGTTCATGCCCAGCTCGACAAACGCGAGATCGACGAGCGCGTGCGTCGCGCGGCGTACGATGCCTCGACCTTCGTGTTCGGCGTCGATCCAATAGCCCACGTCGGCTGAGCCGGCGTACGGATTGATACGCAGCCCGCAGCGGCCGACGAATGTCGAGCCACGGTCGAGCGCGATGATCGTCGAGATCTGGCGGCCGCGCACGAAGTCCTCGAGGCTGGAACGAATGTAAGCACGCGTTCCATCCTTAGCGTACCGACGGAGGTCACCCTCCGCCTCGCTCTACGCGGGCACGCCGACGTGGTCGACGAGTGCCTCCTGCTGCTGCACGTGCCCATTTGACGTCCGCTCAGGCTGACTTCGCTCCAACTCCAGCACCCGGAACCCAGGTCGGTCGGGAAAACTTCGTCGCAGCAACGGCATCGAGACGTTGTACACCGGCACACCGGTACTGGTTTTGCCCTCAGGTGTGCCGTGGTGCGCATGGCCGTGGATCACCGCGCTCACTTCGTAGCGATTGATCGGCTCTTCGAGTCGGCTCGAGCCTAAGAAGGGAAAGATCTCGGGCGGCTCGCCTTCAACGGTTGCCTGGATGGGCGCGTAGTGGAGCATCGCAATGCGATTGCGGGTGCGCAGTCGGGCGAGCGCCATTTCGAGCTTGAGAGCCTCGTCGAGCGCCTCGCGTACGAACGACTTGATGGCTATTTCGCCCCACGGCTCGAGTGAGCGGCGACCAAAGCCGCCACAGAAGCCTTTGGCGCCCGCGAAGCCGATGCCGTTGATCTCGATCGCGTCGCCGTCGAGAATCGTCACGCCACCGTCACACAGAATCTGCTTGACGACCTCGGGCTGGCCGCTTTCGTAATCGTGATTGCCGAGCACCGCGACCACGGGCACCTTGGCCTTCAAGGCAATGCCGAGCTCCTTGACGAGCACCTGCGCTTCGTCGAGCAGGCCGTAGTCGACCAGGTCGCCACACAACGCGATGACATCGGCGCACTCGACCATTTGCGCGAACAGTGGCGACAGGACACCCTCTGAAGTCTTGGTGCAGTGAATGTCACCCACTGCCGCGACGCGCACCATCTCGCTCATTGCTGGCCCACAGCCAGCAAGAATCGCGCCGCGCCCGTCGCCGCGGCGAACCTAGGCGCGCCTTATGTGGCTTTGGCCAACGGCCGTGTAGCCTTCACTTCGTGATCGACACGACGCCCGTCGCGCTCTCCGTTCCCGCCTCCGCGATCGTCGAAGAGCTGCGCGCGCTGGACATCAGCCATGTCGTCAACGTGCCCGACACGCACCAGCGCACGCTGCTCGCCGAGCTCGCGCGGCGGTCACAGATCCAGTTGCTGACGGCGTGTACTGAAGATGAGGCGATCTCGATCAACGCTGGACTGTGGGTTGGCGGCCAGCGGCCGATGCTGTCCATCCAGCATGTGGGACTGCTCGCTGCGCTCAACAGTGTCAAAGGCATCTCCATCGACGCCCGAATTCCCACGTGCATGCTGGTTGGCTACTTCGGTCGCGACGTGACGCGCTCGATCCGTGACAACACCGCCCGAGCAGTCAGTCTGATCGAGCCAACGCTCGACACCTGGAACATCCCGCACTTCCCCCTCGAATCGCCACGCGACCTGCCAGCCATTCGCCAGGCATACGAAACCAGCCTCGAACGATCGGGCCCCACCGTGGTCCTCGTGGGCGCACCAACAAGCTAACGCGCTATGCGTCGCCAGGAAGCCATAGCGGGGTTGGTCGCACATCGCGCCGACGCGATCACCATCGCGACCGAGCAGGCCATCGGCGCGTGGCGCGCGGCCGTGCCGGAGCCAGCGAATGCGATTCCCGACCACCTGGATATTGTCGGCTGCATGGGCGCCGCCTCGACGATCGGTCTGGGCATCGCGCTCGCGCGGCCTGAGCGACAGGTGATCGTCGTCGACGGCGATGGCAGCTTGCTGATGCAGCTTGGCTCACTGGTGACCATCGCCGGCGCGGCGCCTGCCAACTTGTTCCACTTCGTGTTCGAAAACGGCGTGTATGAGACATCGGGCAGTCAGCCGCTGCCGGCCGAGGGACGATTCGATCTCGCCCAGATGGCCCGCGCGGCGGGCTACGCCCACGTCGCGACGTTCGACGACAGCGCCACGTTCGCTCGTGCATTGCCGACGCTCTTGTCCCGCCGTGGGCCGGTGTTCGTCTCGGTCCGCACCGAGCCCGAAGACGGCTATAAAGTCCGCTCCTCCGTGGGCACCAGGCTGGACCTCCAGATGCACGCCCTGCGCGCCAGAGTGCTGGGCGACGCGCGCGGCGCGCATCTTGCCAACTTGCCTACTCCGCCTTATGAGCGTCGTCCAGAGTGAGCTCGACCCGCTCGCCCGAGAGTTCTACTGCCACACCCTGCGTGTCCTCGAGGGCGCCAAGCTGCCAACGCTCATTGGCGGTGCGTATGCTTTCGCCCGCTATACGGGCATCGGGCGGCATACCAAGGACATCGACGTTTTCGTCCGCGAACAGCACTTTCAGCCAACGCTGACAGCACTCAAACAAGCAGGATTCAAGACGGAGACGACGTTCCCGCACTGGTTAGGCAAGGCCTACCACGGCGAGTTCTTCGTCGATCTGATCTTCAGCTCGGGCAATGGCCTCGCCCGCGTCGACGACGACTGGTTCAGCAACGCCGTTAACGAGCGCATCTTCGACGTCCCAGTCAAGCTGGTGCCGCCCGAAGAGATGATCTGGAGCAAAGCATTCATCCAGGAGCGCGAGCGCTTCGATGGCGCCGACATCGCGCACCTGCTGCGCGCGCGAGGTGAGTCCTTAGACTGGCAGCGCGTCATGCGCCGTTTTGGCGCGGACTGGCGTGTCCTGCTGGCGCACCTGGTGTTGTTCGGCTACATCTACCCCAGCGAGCGTGAGCGGATCCCGGGCTGGGTCATGCACGATCTGCTGCGGCGTCTGGACGATTCGATGAGCGCTCCGCCGCCCGCCGAGCGCGTCTGCCAGGGGACGGTCCTGTCGCGCCAGCAATACCTGTTCGACATCGAGCGCCTGGGCTACCGCGACGTCCGCACGCTGTCCGAGAACCCGATGACCGACGCCGAGATTGCCACGTGGACGGAGGGCATTCGCGAGGATGGTTCCGAGTAGCGGCACGTCACGCAGACGCAGTGCCACCGCCCGCGCCATCACCAGCGTCCCGATCAGCGCCAGCACTCCGATGTCGGCATAGCTCGCCTGGAAGCGGTCGACCAGCACCAGCGCATACAGCGGCGCGGCCATGAACGAGCCGACGCCCCAGACGAACCAGGCCACGACCAGGCCGCGGTAGCGCGGCTCTTCGTTGAGCACCTTCAGCGAGCCAACCGGCGTGAAGCGCTGGCTCGCCGTCACCGTGCCGCTGCGCACGTGCGACACCCCCGCCGCGCCAGCCATGCCGAGACGTAGTGGACGCGGCGGCGCACCGTGGTCCGGCGTAGCCTGAAAATGCTGTGCCAAGCCTTACCGCGGACCGCGCCACCCTCGAGCCCGTTTTCAGCTACGTCGACCAGCACGCCGACGACTTCGTCGAACGCCTCAGAAGCCTGTGTCGCCAGCCCTCGATCTCGGCCCAGAACATCGGCCTGCTCGAAACGGCCCAAATGGTCGAACGCCTTGCGCACGACGCCGGCCCACGAACCCAGCGCATCGAGCTCCAGGGCGGCCCGCCCATCGTCTACGGCGAGCTGCCCGGCACCTCGAGCAAGAAGCTTCAGCTCTATGACCACTATGACGTCCAACCGCCCGAACCGCTCGAGCTGTGGCAGCACGACCCATTCGCCGCCGATATCGATCGGGGCGCCATCTGGGCCCGCGGCGTCTCCGACAACAAGGGCAACCTGGTTGCGCGCCTGTGCGCGATCGAGGCCTACCGCCAGACACTGGGTGAGCTACCGCTGACGATCACGCTGCTCTTCGAGGGTGAAGAGGAAGTCGGCAGCCCGCACCTCCGGCAATTCACTGACAGCCCGCGCGGCGCCGAGTTGCTCGCGGCCGACGCATGCATCTGGGAAGCGGGCTACAAGGATCCAACTGGTCGGCCGACGATCGCCCTGGGCTGCAAAGGCATTCTGTATGTCGAGCTGCGCGTGCGCTCGATTGGCAAGGACCTGCACTCCTCGTGGGGCGCGGTCGTGCCCAACGCCGCCTGGCGTCTGACGTGGGCCCTATCCACCCTGAAGTCCCGTGAAGAGAAGATTTTGATTCCCGGCTTCTACGACCGCGTCCAGCCGGTCAACGAGCGCACGCTGGCCCTTGCCAACCGGGAACCCTTCGACGTTGCCGAGTACCGCCGCATGTTCGGCATGCGCGACTTCACTCGTGGCTGTGACGGCAAGCAAGCCCGTCGCGGCTACCTCTTCGATCCAACCTGCACCATCTGCGGGCTTACGAGCGGCTACCAGGGCGCAGGCGGCAAGACCGTGCTGCCCGCCGAGGCTTCAGCCAAGATCGACTTCCGCCTGGTACCCGATCAGGACCCGGACGATATTCTGTCGCTCCTGCGCCGTCACCTCGACCAGCAGGGCTTTGACGACGTCGAAGTGAACGAGATCGAAGGCGAGGGCGAGCGAGCCGCGCGCAGCGACCCCGATGCGCCCATCGTGCCCGTCGTTGTCGAGACCGCCCGCGAGCTCTATCAGAAGGAGCCGCTGGTGTTGCCCAACATGGCCGGCACCGGCCCGCAGTACCTCATGTGCGCCCAGTTCGGGGTGCCCGCGGTCGGCATGGGCGTCGGCAACGCCAACTCGAACAATCACGCGCCCAACGAAAACATCCTGATCTCGGACTACATCGAAGGCATCAAGCACGCCGCCTGGGTCTTCCACCGCTTCGGCACGACATGACCCGCGCACCGACGCGCTGCAGCCTTGAAGAGAACGAGGGCAGAGACACAGGCGCCCCCAAACTGGGCACGCTCCTGGAGCGTGTCGCCCCAACGCTCGCACCTGCCCGCCTCCGACAGCTGCGCGCCTTTCGAAGCGCGTGTGTTCTGCCCTCGGTGGCTCAATTTTGCAAATTCTGTGCCCGGACTCCGAGCACCCGGCTCACATTCGCCGTCGTTTCTGCCACGGTGGGGCTACCCGGGCGGGCACCAGGTCGCCTCAGTCATGCGCGCGCCTGTCAAGCGGCTGCGTCACCTCCAGGTCGCCATGCACATCGAGCCGGAGCCGCTCACGCTGCGCGCTGGTCTGAACCTGTGTCGTTTCGCGCACCGGTCGACGGCGCACCACGACACGCTCAGTCACGACAACCCGCTTCGACAGGCGCACAGCCTCAACCCGAACCGGCAGCGTCACCGAAGCGCCGTCGCGCCCACGGACGAATTGTGCCTCGAGCGCCAAGGACTCACTCACAGGAGCGCCTTGCGCACCAGACCGGTGACGAATCCGTCGCCCTCCGGCTCGGGCTCGGATTGCTCGTCGGCGGGGTAGTGCTCACGCACGAGACCAGTGTTGTTCGGATCGTCGACCACGACGCGCTCGCGACGCAAGGTGTCTTCAAACAACTCGCGCCGCATGGTTCCCACCCGCCGAATACGCAGGTGTTCGCGTAACACGAGTCGCTTCGTGACGACGAGCTGCTCCTCGTACACCGGGACGACGAGAACGTCGTCCTCCTCCCAGGGCTCTCGACGTTCGGTGACCGTCTGACCCACCGGAACATGCTCGATCTCCACCTCTTCCGATCGCGCCTCGACCTCCAGACGAGCTGGCTCTTCGCGGACGATGGTCCGAACGTGGATCTGCCCGACCTCCTCCAGCTCGCGCTGCACGACGAGCTCCTCTTCGCGTAGCTCGAGGATTTGCTCGTCCGCGAGCGGGCGCTCCGCCACCGGATGCCGCTCCATATCGATGTGATTCGGGCCGGGCACGGACGTGTTTCCATCCGGCTGAGTGTGTTTGCTCATTGCTGCACCTTTTGGACCGGGTCGCGGCACGCCGACGCAGCGAACAGGAGGGCACCTGTGCGCCGGCGGCCGCGCCGCACCTAGTCGGTCGCGTTCTCCCAGGCGCTGCGGATGCTCTCGCGAGCGCGCGTCCACGGCGTATCGGGATGAGTCACGGACCAGTCGCGCTCGATGTCACCCTCAACGTCCGTCCAGGAGCGGCCGCGGTACTCCGGTCGGCTGCGCCATCCGGACACGTACTCCTGATAGCCACCTGCCGTTGCAGAGCCGCGCAAGCGGGCGTCACCCTCCTGGTCAACGCGCAGCTCTTCGCGCCGGACGGTGGCGTTGACGTCGCGGGTCTCTTCCACCTGGCGTTTGCCGACACCAACCTCCTCGTAGACCACCGGCTGCTTCTCGATCGTCACGTGCTCCTCACGGACCGGCATGTCGATGGACGCACGCTCCGTCTCGGAGATCGGTGTGCCCGACGGACGCCGATCGATCGGCTGCCGTTCGATGTACACCTCCTCGCGTGTAACGGGCACCTCGACGGTGCGCTGCTCGGACACGACCTCCTTGCCCAGGCGCACTTCACCCGTCTCGGTTGAAGTTTTCCGAGTCTCTAGCTCCTCCTCGCGGAGTTGCATGCGACGCTGGTCGCCGGTCGTGGCTGTCGTGTCCATACCAGGCGTTCGGTCACGACTCTCGATCAACGGATTCGCATCGCCGTCGTTGTCCAAGCCCATGTTGGCGCGCTCTTCGTCGTCGTCGTGATGCATCACACGTTCGGCAGCCGCGCCAACAATTGCGCCGCCGACTGCGCCGACAGCCGCTCCAATAGGGCCACCGGCGAGGCCAATTACGCCGCCGGTTACCGCGCCGGCCGCGGCCGCACCACCCGTCGTGGCATGGCTGTCGCCATCATCGATCGTGCTGTCCACGTCCTCGTTCGTGCCGTCCGTACGGCGCAGTTCGTCTCGATCGTCCATGCAAGCCTCCTCTTGCTCGTGATAGTTCAGCCAGCGCGAGCGCCGTAGCGCTCAGGATGCGCGGACTTGAATTCTTGCCCAAGGAAGTCGTCTGGCTCCTGCTCACCCGGGTCGGGTGCGCCAATCGCCATCACGTGCTGGCGAAACGCCGACCGGTCGGTCGGATCTTCACCACGCTGGGTGCGCTGGTCGCGCCATTCGTCGTACTGCTGGCGGATATTGGATGTTCGGGTTTTCCGCCGCTAGATCCTGAAACGTTGTCACGGTTAGAAAGCTCCTTGCTTAGCCCTACCGGGGCTCAGGTTGTGCTCCGTTCAGCCATCGGGCGCGGCCCGCGGACCGTGGACGTGCTGTCCTCGGCCTTGCGCTGCAACCGATCCGCTGCCTGCTGCATCTTTGGCGCGGCCTGCTGGCCGCTCTCGTACCAGTTGCGCACAATCATCGCCGCGGTGTCACGTCCGCCAAGGCCGAACGCGAGCCCGAGCGCGAGCGCAACGCAACCGACGGTGGCCATGAACAGCGTGTCGACGAGTGTTGTCGCGATGCCCATCTGGTTGACCGCGACCACGATGGCGAATGCCCACACGCCGATGCGCGTGATCGTCGCAAGCAGGTCCGGATTGCCAAGCCCTGCTTCGGCGGTAGCTCCGCGCACGAGGCGCGACAAAGCATTCGCGGCCAGTCCACCGATCACCAGCGCGATGATCGCCACAACCAGGTTGGGCAGCCACAGCAGCAATTGCTGCAGGACCTGCGACACTGCGGGCAGGCCAAGCGCGTCAAACGCACTGACCAGCACGATCAGCCGAACGAACCACTTGGCGATCATTGCGACAAACCCGGCTGCGTCGGTCTTCAAGCCCATCTGCTGGACAAAACCGGTGAGTCCCGCGCGCTGCGCCAGGTCGTTGAATTTGACCGCGCGCAAGACCGCGGACACCGCCGCCGCCAATGCCGATGCGATCAACCATCCAACAATGAGGATGACGAGGAAGCCGATGACCTTGGGTATGGCGCTCAATAACAAGGCCAAGGCCGCCGTGAGCGACGTCATCACAGCGGTGCCCCAGTCGGTGACCGGGGTTACTGCGGGTGGCATATGTGCTCCTTACTGACGATATGAAAGCCTGTGTTAATGGTTTGCAATGTCTGTGCCAGTAACCGTCCGTCTAACTAGACGCACTATCTAGTTACGAATGACGATCGGATCGTTGCCGTTAACGGTGACTAATGCGCACCTAGTTTGGCTTACTTTTGTCTACGTGATAATCGCTCACATCCTGCGGCCAAGAAGACGATCCTGGACCTCGACAACGCACCGGAGGAAGCAAATGCTCGCTTCCTCCGGTGCTCGCATCGCATCAGGCGGAGCTATGCCGATGGAGACGTATCGCCTGAGTCCTGTCGAAGCTCGACGTCGCCGTCCTTCTCCGTCCGCAACTCCTCGCGGCGGACAGTTTCGGAAAGCTGCCTGGTCTCCTGCGTGGCGCGTTTGCCGATACCGACTTCTTCGTACACGACCGGCCGCTTCTCAACTTCGACCCGTTCCTCACGCACCGGCACGCTGATACTCTCGCTCTCGCTGCCATCAATCGCGCGATCCGACGGACGCCGATCCACCGGATGCCGCTCGACGTAGACCTCCTCGCGCGTGACGGGAACCTCGAGCGTGCGCCCCTCTTCGACCACCTCCTTGCCGAGCTGGACACGGCCGGTCTCGACCGGTGTCTTGTGTGCGCGCATCTCCTCTTCGCGCAGCCGAAGAGTGTCCGACTCGGCGATGTCCATGTCCATGCGTTCGTCGGGTCGGTGATCCCAGCCCATCGTGTCGAGGTCGTCCTTGTCGACGTTGACGAACACGGCGTCATCACGAACGTCGGTGACTGCCTCAAACGGAACGTAATACTCGGTCATGCCGAGAAAACCGGCGTCCACGTTGAAGACGTGGCCTAGCGTCTCGCCAGCCTTACCGATCTTGTCGCCATCGCGATCGAAGACGTCCATACCTTCGTGGATGTGCGCGGACATCCGCGTATCCATAGCGAAGTTCACCTCCAAGTGCATGTTCGTAACGCGCTCTTGGAATGCAACCGATGTGCCACGGAACCGCGCGGCCACGCCGCGGCGCGCGACGTCCAGCACATAAACTTGGGGCGCGCCGCAACGGTTCCCGACCACCGGCGCCGGATGCGCCCTAGTCCGGACGCCCAAGGCGCGGGCCCGGTCGGGCCAAGTCTTATCGGCGCGCCACAGTCGCGGAGCGCCAGCGCCCGTTCAGGCCGGCTTGACCAGGTCCTGCTTGCGGTGCTTCGGCCGCGTCACCTTCTTCGGCGGCTTTCGCTCCTCGGCTGCCGCCGCAGCCGCGCGGCGTGCTCGAGACGCCGCCGCGGCAGGCTTGAGCTCGACGACATTGCTACTAACCGGCGCCGGCGCAGGCGGCGTGAGGACAGGCGACTGATCGACGGGCGCCGCGACGGCGGCCGACCGCACCGTTCGCGCACCTGGCCCGGACGCCGGCCCAGCCCCAGCCGAGGCAGTCGAGGTCCGTCGCACCGGCGCGGTAGCCGCCGCGGCCAGCGCCGCCGCCTGCGCCTCGAGCGGCATCAGGTACTCCGGCAGCAAGGTGTTCTCGTCGGTGAAGGCGTCCTCGCCCTGCTCCCAGGTCAGCCCGCTCACGCCGGACAGATTCGCCCGCTCCAGGTGCGTCTCGCGCAACCGCGCGCCCGTGAGCACCGCATCCGACAGATCGGCGCGCCACATGATCGCCTGCTCGAGCACGCTCTGGCTCAAGTCAGCACCGCGCAGATCGACATCCTTCAAGTTGCAGCCCTTGAGGTTCGCCTCCCACAGATCGGCGCCGCGCAGGTTCGCGCCACTCAGGTCGGCGCCCTTCAGGTTTGCGCCGTTGAGGCGTGCGCCTTCGAGGTTTACCCGCGACAACGACGCGCCTTCCAGGTCGACCTCGGTCAGCGATGCGCTGGCCAGGTTCGCTTCGCGCAAATTCGACCGCGCCAGCGACGCGCGAGTCAGATCGGCCGCCTCGAGATGGGCCCCGTGCATGGTCACGCCCGCGAGCCGGATGCCCGACAGGTTCGTCGCGCGCAAATCCGTGTCGCGCAGGTCCAAGAGCCGCCGCTCACCGTGCGGACCGGCCTTGCGTCGACCCAGCACGGCCAGGATCGCCTGAATGTCAGCGCCCGGCCGCGCCGACCCAGAGCGCTCGGCGTTCTTCCACGCCGCGTTCTCGCGCACGTAGGCGGTCAGCACTTCCATGATCGGCCAGTACTCGCGCTCCGACTCGTTCGCCAGTCGCTCGAGCGCGTAGATCCCACCCAGCCGCGTTTCCGTGCGAGCAGATCCGTCCGAGCGTTCGCTCGCCAGCTGTTCGACCGCGCTCGCGAAGCGCTCGTGGCTGCGCAGCTCGCGACTGATCTCGAACCGCCGCCAGGCGATGCTCAAACCAGCCAGCAGACCCGCCGCGCCGAGAATCAGCGCCAGCGTGGAGCGCGCGGCATTCTCTGCCTGGAACAACTCCTTGTCGAGCAGTAGCCGCTCGGCGGGCGAGAGTTGCTCTTCAGCCTGGACTCGATCGCGCGCGGGCGCAATTTGCCACTCGGGCACCTTCCACAATGCGAGGCCGACCAGCACCGCCAACAACAGGATGGCGAGGCCGAGCCGACTCATCCTGCGAGTCGAGGACGATGCGCTCGGCGGCGGCGTGGCAGCGGCCGCTGGCGCGCGGCTCAGCCAACCCTGCTTCTGGGTGTCGGGCTTGGATCCGCTCGGGCCTCCGCGCATGGGTGGTCTCTCAGGTCTCCTCGGGGGGCAGCGGATGCTACTGAACGATGTGTAGCAAGCGGAGCGCCAGACCTTACAGTGCTATCTCGACCACTTCATTGTCGGGCACAGCTGCCGATGCTGCACCGGCCTCGGCCCGGGCCACCGTCGGCACAGCTGCCGATGCTGAGCCAGCGCACGCTCGGGCTATTCGTCCGGCACGGCTGCCCCGGCACGGCTGCCGATGCTGCGCTGGCGCCAACCAGGCCATCGTCAGGCATGGCTGCCGATGCTGCACCAGCGCACGCGGGGTGATCATCGGGCACGGCTGCCGGTGCTGTGCCGGCCCCGCCCGGGCCATCGTCGGGACGGCTGCCGATGCTGCGCCAGCGCACGCCGGGCCATCGTCCGGCACGGCTGCCGATGCTGCGCCGGCGCACGCGGCGCCATCGCCAAACTGTGACCTCGGAGTGACGGTTCGTGTGACACTTTGCGGCGCCCGCGTGACGGTTCCCGTGACGGTGCCCGTAGTACGCTGCGGGCGGCGGCGGGGGCGGTGGGCCCACCACGATGGGGACGGCCGAGCCTGGCGCGGCGATCAGGCGCTCTCAGCGCTCACAAAGTACGTGATGACCCCGTCCGCGCATTGCTTCTCGACTTGCCCGCGCGCATGCAGCAGCTCGATGTGCGCCAGCGTCTCGGTCACCGCCAGGCGCCGCTCGAAGCCGGTCAGGTCGTCCCAGACTCGCCGCGAGCCCCACCGCATCTGCGCCGCGATGCCGTAGCCCGAGCACGGCTGACCGGCGACCCGCCGCACCAAGCGCATGATCTCGTCGAGCCGTCGCTGGTGATGCGCGAGCAGCTCGCCGGTGCGTTCGGGCAGCCCTTCGAACGGCTCGCCGTGCCCGGGCAACACGAGCTCGGCCTCGAGCTTGCCAATCAGCCGCAGCGAATCGAGATAGTCGGCCAGCGGATTGCCCGTCGAGCGCACGTGCAGGCCAACCGACGGTGTGATCCGTGGCAGCACGTGATCGCCCGACAGCAGGACCTTGTGCGCGCGATCGTACAGACAGATGTGCCCCGCGCTATGCCCGGGCGTCCACACGACTTTGAACGTGAACGCGCCGCATGGAATCTCCTCGCCACCATCGAGCGTTCGGTCCGGATAGGCGATCTGGACGCGCTCCATCATGCCCGTGCTGGCGCGATTGAGCTGATCGAGCTCGGACTGCGGCGTGCCATTCAGGCGCAGCCACTCGCGCATCTCATTCAGCAGCTCATTGGCGTCGGCGTAGCGCGACTCGATGTACAGCCGCTCGAGTCGATGGAAGCTCAGGTCGGCTGTGGTGATCTCGCGCAGACGGCCGGCCAGACCGTAGTGGTCGGGATGGATATGCGTGACCACGAGGTGGCGTACGTCGCCAAAGCGCACGTCGAGCGCGCGCAGATGTCCCTCGAGCGCATGCAGCGTGTCGGCCGTATCCCAACCACAGTCGACGAGGAGGTAACCATTGTCAGCGCGTACCAGATAGGTATTGACGTGCCCGAGCGGACTGTCTTTGAGCGGCAGCGGCAGGCGCCAGATGCCCGGCAGCAGCTCCGCGCGGTCCGGCAGCGGCCGGCTGGCGTACGTATCGGCGCGCGACGAGGCGCCATTGGCCGGCGGCGCATGCGCGTGCGTCGAAGAGGAGCGGCGCGCGGGCGGCCCATCCGTTTCAAGCTGCCGGTGAGGATCACGTCCAACGTGCTGGACAGACGTGGTGCCCGCGATCTGGCCGCGATTGCCGTCTTCGCCGTGCTGAAGGTTCTGGCCCTGCTCGCCGTGCTCAGCGTTCTGGCCGCGATTGGCGTCCTCGCCGTGCTGGACGTTCTGGCCGCGACTGATCGTCTGGCTCCGCTCTACTTGCTGGCCATGCTCGCCGTCGTTGTGCACGCTTTGGCCGCGATTGCCGTCCGCGCCATGCTGGACGTTTGCCCCGTGCTCGCCGTGCTGGACGTTCTGGCCGCGATCGATCGTCTGGCCCCGGTCTACTTCCGGGCCGTGCTCGCCGTCGTCGTCGTGGACGTTCTGGCCGCGCTTGCCATTTTCGCCGTGCTCGACGTTTTGACCGTGCTCGACATGCTGGCTGGGCTGGCCTTCCTGGCGGTGCTGGACGACGCGAGACTGCGAATGGCTGGTCACTCGGCGACTCCTGGACCCGGCTCGGCATTGCGCCGGGCTCTCCAAGCAGCGTACCCGAGGCCAGCCGCCGCCGGAGGCCATTTTCGGCGCGTCTCGTGCGCCGCCCAGGTCGCTGCCGAGCGCCACTGACTCTGCGCGTGACGCTTTGGCCATTTTTGTGACACACAAATGACGCTTCGTGTGACGCTTTTCGCCCCGCCCGTGACGGTTCGCGTGACGGTGCCCTGGCTAGACTGGCCGCAGCACCCATGCCCCAACCACCGCTGACCATCACGCTCGCCCGCTACGACGAGGACGTCGCGGTCGACCTCGAGGTGACCTTCCTCGCCGAGGACGACCCGCGCCCACCCGAGCACCTCTTCGGCACCGATGCGGCCCCAGCACCCGCCACCGCCGCTGCTACCGCCCGCGCTACAAGCGCCAGTGCTGACGGCGCTAGCGCAGCGCTGGCCGTGATCCGCGCAGCCGCCGCGGCGTTGGGCGCGCGCGTGCTGGGCGATGGCGGCGCGGTGCACGTGCTGGGTGGCGTGCCGCTGCGCGCCGTGGTCGGAGTGGGCAAGCGCGCCGAGATCACCCTGGACACCCTGCGTCGCGCCGCGGCGCAGGCCATCGGCTGCGCGACCGACCTGCACCGTGCGTCGCTGGCGATCAGTCTCCCCGCCGACGTTCTATCGTCGGTCGCCACCGACGTCGCGGTGCAGGTCGTGGCCGAGGGCGCGCTGCTGGCGGCGCATGCGCGCACGGCGCGCAGCACGCTTACGCCCAAACCCGACGCCGCCCGGCCGCCAACGCGCTGCGTCCTGCGCCTCGCCACACCCGAGACTGGCCCACCCAGCGCCGCCGCATCAGCCCGCGCCGGCCCCGCGCCAGCGGCACGCCCTGACGGCCCCGCGCCACCGTCGGCACCCACCGGTCCCGCGCCACCGTCGGCACCCACCGGTCCCGCGCCACCGGCGGCAGCCACAGCAGAAAACCCGAGCGGGCCGCTGCCGGGTGCCCGCCCTGACGGCGAGCGCGCACCGCCGCGCGACGCCCACCAGGCTAGCCTGGCGCGCGCCGAAGCGCATGCCGCCGCGGTGCTGCTGGCGCGCGAGCTGGCCGACATGCCCGCCAACCGGCTGTCGCCCGTGGAGTTGGCCGAACGCGCCGCACAGGCCGTCCAGCCACTTGGCGTGGCGGCCGAGGTCCTGGTCAGTGCGGATCTCGAGCGCCTCGGGGCGGGCCTGCTGCTCGCCGTCGGGGCCGGCTCGGCACGCCCGCCGGCGCTCGGCGTGCTGCGCTACCGGCCACCCACGGCCGCGCACCACGTCGCGGTCGTGGGCAAGGGCATCACCTTCGACGCCGGCGGGATCAACGTCAAGCCGGCCAAGGGCATGGGCGACATGATCCACGACAAGGCTGGGGCCGCGGCGGCCGCGGGCATCATCCTCGGCGCGGCGCAGTTGCGGCTGCCCATCGCCGTGACCGCGCTTCTGGCGTGCGCCGAGAACCTGCCCTCGGGTGCCGCCTATCGACCCGGCGACGTGCTGCTTGGAATGGACGGTGCGACCGTCGAGGTCGTCGACACCGACGCCGAAGGGCGCCTGGTGCTCGCCGACGCGCTGACGTACGCGGTGCGCTTGTCCGAGCCGCGGCCGGTGGACGTGATCGTCGATCTGGCGACGCTGACCGGCTCGATCGTCTCGGCGTTGGGCAACGAGGCGGCTGGTCTATTCGCCAACCATGAAGGTCTCGCGGCGAGCATGCTCGCGGCGGCGGAGGCGGCGGGCGAGCCGCTGTGGCGCATGCCCATCCTGGCTGGCCATCGGGCGCAGCTGAAAAGCGAACGCGCCGACCGCAAGCAGTGCGGTGAGCGCGGGGGCGACTGTGCCATCGCCGCGGCCTTTCTGGAGATGTACGTCGACAGGCGGCCATGGCTGCACCTGGATATCGCTGGCGTGGCGTACAACGAAGGCAGTCCCGAGTGGCCCCCGTACCACCCCAAGAGCGGCGCCTCGGGCGCGGGCGTGCGCACCGTGTTGCAGTTCCTGGAGGCGCTGTGCGCGGCCACCCCCGCCGCCGCGGCCGCCGCGGCAGGCCCGTGAGCTGGCCCGCGTGACGCTGCGATCACCCTGGCCGCGCTCGGCGCGCTGCAGTACGTAAGGTTTGAATCTCTTGACCCGGGCGATGGGGCTAGTTAATGTGCGCCGTCCTGTTGATCCGGGCCGCCAAGCGGCTGGGGTCGCCGCGGACGCGGAACGCGCCGGTTTGGCGTGTCCATCCCATCTGGAGCACACGGCCAAACGATGTCTTCTTCGCGTCCCCTGCGCCCGCGCGGCCTCTGGCGCACGCTGCCTGCCCTGTGGCTGGCAGCGGGCACCACCGCTGCGACCGCGACCTCGATCGCCCCCGCCTTCGCCGAGCAAGGACAACCGCATAGCGCGTCCTCGCGCAGCCAGCGCGCGCTGGCCGACGACTTCAGCGTCGATCAGGTGCTGGTCGCACCGCGCACCGAGGGGCCAGGCGCAGGTCAGCTGACGCAGGCTGGCCCGGCCTCCACGGCCTCCACGGCCGCCACGACCACCACGGACTCCACGGCCGCCACGGACTCGACGGCCGACATCACGGCGCCAGCGGCCAGCGCGGCGGCGACGACCGATGCGGCATCGACCAGCCCGGCAGCGCCGACAACCAACGCGGCAGGACCCAGCGCGCCGTCGCCAGCAGCCGCCGAGGCCGAGGCGGACCAGCAGATGGCCTCGCTCGGACCAGCCATGCGCAGGCTGCATCCGCTGTTCGCGCCGGTCTGGCCGAGCATGGGTGAGATCACGACCTACTTCGGCGAGGTGGGACCGTACGCACCGCGCGGCCATGCCGGACTGGACATCGCCGCCGACACCGGCACGCCGATCCTGGCCGCCGACGAGGGCGAAGTGCTCAAGGCGTACTGGAACGAGGACGGCTACGGTGGGCTGATCGTCATCGAGCATCCGTCGGGCTACGAGACGTGGTACGCCCACCTGAGCCGACTTGGCGTCGAGAAGGGCGAGCACGTCAGCCGCGGCGAGACCATCGGTCGCATGGGCTCGACGGGCTACAGCACCGGGTCACACCTGCACTTCGAAGTGCGCCAGGAAGGCGAGCTGCGCGACCCCCTCAAGTTCCTGGCCGAATCCGC
>WNGB01003854.1_pt1 | contig 23310 bp, 22 predicted proteins | sample 5400681 | NCBI WGS metagenome assembly WNGB01 (sample SAMN13153367, study PRJNA577476) | soil metagenome | isolation source: 115 cm soil or saprolite under grassland replicate 2 | place: USA:California | collected 2016-06-15
GCCGTGCAAGCACATCGCCGCGACCTTCTACCTGCTCGCCGAGGCGTTCGACGCCGACCCGTTCCTCATCCTCGCCTGGCGGGGCCGCGCCCGCGACGACCTCCTCGCCCGGCTGCGCGCCCTGCGTGCGCTCACCGGTCCCGATACCGATCCCGATAACGCGGAGCGGCCCGGCGAGGCTCACCGCTTCGGCCTTGCCGTCGAGGACCCACCCCTGGCCGAGCAGCTCGACCGCTTCTGGGCGTCGCGCGGGGACCTCGCGGCCACCCGAGCGCCCGCGGCCCAGGCCGTCGCTCCCGACGTGCTGGTGCGCCAGCTCAACCCGTCCTCCGTCGGGCTGCGGGGTCGCGACCTCGGCGCGCTGCTGGCCCCCGCCTACCACGCCATGGCGGCGTCCGTGCGCCGTGGCGCCGAAGCCGAGGAGGCGTGATGAAGCGGGCCGGATGGGCTTGTCGGGGGCATCGGGGATACTGCTCCCTCACCCGACCGCGGTGGGTGACCACCTCGCCGCCGCCGCCGCACAAATTTTCACGAGATCCCGCAGGTCATCTCCGAGCGGCCCGCCTTCGACCTGCGCCACGGCCACCAAGATGCCGTACCTGACCGCGCGTCCTCCGATGAGACCTAACCCCCATCACATTGTCAGGGTGGTCGCGAGGCCTGGTAGGCGTAGTGGTGCAGTCGGGCCACCGACAGCAATTGAACCCCCGAGGTCGCAGAGTCTCTTGTGGGAGGCAGTGAGTCGCCGTCGGGGTTCGAGTTGGGCAACGCTGGTAGTTCAACCCGCGGCGGCGAACGCGTGGGCCAGCGCGACGATCACCGCCGCGAGCGCCAGTGGGAGGAGGAACCCGAGCCGCAGCGTGCTCACGGCGGCGATGCTACCGACCAGCACGCCACCGGCGACGAAGCCGACGTAGCTTGCGGCGTTCACCCGGGCGATGCCCGTGCGCTCGTCGAGATGGCCAGCGGCGGAGAACGACAGCGGCGGGACGGCCGACAGGCCGAGGCCGAGTACCGCGAAGCCCGCGATCGCGACTGCGGGTGTCGGCGCGGCGACGACGGCGGCCAGCCCGAGGGTGCCCATCATGGCGCCCCGGCGGATGGTCCAGACCGCACCCGGCCGCCGCACCAGCCTGTCGCCGATCAGCCGGACGAGCAGCGTGGTGGCCTGGTAGCCGGCGAAACCGAGCGCCGCGACGCTCTGCGTGGCCTGCAGGCCGTCGGTCAGGTAGAGCGCGCTCCAGTTCGCGGTGGCCGAGTCGACCACGAAGAAGGACACAATTGCGATCCCGATCAGGACCACCGATCCCGGTCTGCCTCTTGCGGCGGAGGGAGGGTCGGACGGCGGCGCCGCCGGCAGCGGAAACGGCGCGATCAGCGCCACCAGCACCGCGGCGACCACCGCCACGGCGAGCAATGACGGACCCAGCGGCCAGCCGAGGCCCGCGCTCGCTGCGGAGTAGAGTCCGCCGACCGCGGCGATCAGGACGGTGACGGCGGTAGTCGTCAGCGCGTGGCGTTCCTGTAGCGCCGGCAATCTGCTCAGCAGGGTTCCGGCGGTCAGACCCTGTACGAAGAATGCCCCGGCCACCATCAGACGATACTTCCCGGTTGGTGGCGCCGCTGGCCACGGCAAGCGCCACGTGCAGCTCCTGCGGTGTCAGCACGTCAGACGAGCCGGCCGTCCTTCGTTGGGTCTCACCTCCGCAGGCCGCGAGCTCTGTCGCGGCCCGATCGGCCCACATCGGGCTGCCGGTGTCATCGAACAGGTCGACGGCGCGCCGCAGCCGCTGCCGCGCGTCCACCCGGCGACCCGCGCGTCTGAGCCGCTCGCCGTAGGCGAGGAGGGTGCGCGCCTGCCGCCATGGCAGGTTTGCGATCGCATACCGGGCGAGCGCGGCCTCGAACGCCTCGCCGGCATCTCCCGCGCCGACGAGACCGCGGCAGTGCCAGACGGCGGCGGCGACGGCCGGGAAGTCCTTCGGGACGGGAGCTTCGATCTGCCGGGCGATCGTGTCCGGCACCGTGCGCTCGGCGCGCACGTACGCCTCGACCACATCGACGGTGGTGGGTCGCCCGAAGACCGGAGGGCTGAGCGGTTGCGGGGTGCTGGCAGGCTCGAGATGGCGCAGCGCCGTGGGCATGTCGCCGGCGCACAGGGCGGCCAGACCGAGCGCGTCCTCGACGTCTCGTGGATGCCACAGGTCGACCTCTGCCCAGCGCTGCTGGGCGGAAGCGGCCAACCGGCGGCACTCGGGTAGGTTGCCGCGCATCGCCTCGGTGAGGGCGAGGCAGCCCGTTGCGAGGAACTGCCAGAGCCGGTTGCTGCCCTCGTCGGCCAGCGTCTTGGCCTCGCTGGCGTGGAGGTAGGCTCTGTGCAGGCGGCCCTGCCATACGTTCACATACGCCGACGCATACAGGGCCGCCTGCAGAATGCCGAGCGCCCCACCGGCCCTCAGCAGGTCGACGACGCGGTCGGCGATGCCTGTGGCGGCCCCGTAGCTACCGCACCAGGTAAGGCCGATGGCCAGGGGAACGATGTACTCGATGACCGGGCTCAGGACGTCGGCCAGGTCGGGGAGTGAACCGGGAGCGGACAGCGCATGGAGCGCCGGCACGAGGTCGCCGAGATGGACCGCGGTCAGGCCCTCGACGATGGTGGCGGTGAGGCGAGCCTCCGCATTCGCGGCTAGCTGATGAGCGCGGGCCGCGAATGCGCGAGCGTCCTCCAACCGGCCGGCGAGGAAGGCCGCGAAGGCAGCGTCGACCAGGACGAGTGCGGCCTGGTGAGGGTCGTGGGGTTGCAGGACATCAGCCGAGGGTTGCAGGGTCGTCCAGGCGGTCTGGGTTCGGCCGGCGACGATGTGCCGCACACCTCGTGCGTGGTCCAGCCGTGCCTGGAGGATGGGGTCGTCAACGTTCTCGCGGGCGCGGGTCAGCAGGTGCAACGACCACTCGTCGAATCCCGCCATCGACGCAGCGTCCGCCGCTGCCTGGTATCTGTGAGCTCGAACCGGCCTGTCCGGGGTGAGCGTCGCGGCCCGCTCGAGGGCCAGCGCGGCCGCCGAATAGCTGCTGGTGCGCTGGCGATCGGCCGCGACCGCGGCGAGAGCTGCAGCGACATCCTCGTCGGGAATCCGCGTGGCTTCCGCCAGGTGCCAGGTCCGACGGACGGCTGCTTCGCCCGCGGGGGCCGCGCCGCCCAGGGCGGCGGCAATGGCGCTGTGCATCTGCCGCTGGCGCGCAGGGGTGAGCCGGGCCGTGGCGGCGGCCGCCAGCAGCGCGTGCGGAAGCGTGACTCTGGCTGCCTCGAAGCGCACCAGGCCCATCGACTCCAAGCTGGCCACCGCGGGTTGGGGGAGGCCGAGATCTGCTGCCGCCGTAAGTACTGGGGCTGCCTCACCGCCGTCGGCGAGGGCGAATAGGCCGAGCGCATCGAGGGTCACTGGCGGCAGGCGATCGATGAGGCTGGCGTAGGCCTGACTGGCCGTGGCTGAGAGCGGCAAGGCCGTGGGGAGCGGTTCGGTGCCGTGAAGCTGCTCCGCAGTGAGCTGCTTGGCGACCTCCACCAGCGCCAGCGGGTTGCCTCCAGTCGCGTCCACCAGGGACGATGCCACTGCTCCCGCCGGTCGCACACCACTGGTGATACGTAGCAATTCCGTGGCTGCGGAAATGCCGAGACCCTCGAGCCGCAGGATGCGCAGGTGCGCCGATGCCACCACCCCGTTGTGTCCGGTTTCTTCCGTGCGGGCAGCGAAGAGCATGGCCACCGCATCTGATGCCAGACGCCGAGCGGCGAACAGCAGGGCATCCCGAGACTCGATGTCCAGCCACTGGACGTCGTCCACATTTGACCAGCACAGGCGCCCGCTCGGCCGCGATGCTATCCGCACACCGGACGCCTGGACGGCATGCTGTCCGGCTGTCCATCCATCACCTGCACGAGCCAGTTCGCGGTCTGCCGAGCTTGGACGAGCAGCGGACGGTCAGTCCGCTGGTTACTTTGAGGGCTCTCTACGCCACCAAGCGTGGGGAGCGCCCTCGCAGTCTTGCGGTTCGGTGAATCTGCCACGTGACGCCGCAGTGTAGTAGCAGCCGTAGGCGGTAGTTGGTGAAGTTGCGGAAGCCGTGCCCGACGCGCTTGACCTTCTTGATGAGCAGGTTGACCGCCTCGGTGGGGCCGTTGGAGCAGCCTCCGGTGGCGTGGAAGGCGAGGATCTCGGCCCTCCGACGCCCTGACGTGCGGGCAACGAAGGAGTCTGGTCGGTGCGCCATGGCGGCCGGCGGCGCTCGCCCGTACCTGCTCCGCCGAAACAGCCTCGTCGTTGAGCGCGCTGGCGGCGGCCCTGCGACCACGTCTGGCTGGTCATCCTTCAAGCTCCACGGACACGGACGTCGGCGGGGCCTCGATGTCGTGGAGCAGCGGGATGCCGCCGCCGAGGCGCACCAGCAGCGGCAGTTGCAGGTGCGCCTCCCGCTTGGCGAGTTGCCGGCCCTCGGCCGCCAGCGTGGCCGTCACGTCGCAGCCCCCGGAGAGGGCGGCAAGGCGGCCGTGGTGCACCGTGACAACAAACCCCTTCACCACAAACGCGACGCCCAGCTCAAAGCGCACGGTGGCCACGTGAACATCGTCGACCAGCAGCTCGACAAAGGGATGGTGGGTCGAGGTGATGGTGTGGGCGGCAAGCTCCACGACCTCTGAGCTGTCGGGGGTGGCGAAGGTGCGCTTGGCGGCCGTGGTCAGGTCGGCATATTTGCCCCCAGCTCCAGGCCCGCCGCAAGCTCCACGAGCTCAAGGCGCTCGGCTGCGAGGTCGTCCTGCAACCCGACGGGACCGCGATCGTCACACCCCCCGCAGCGGCCTGACCGCCGGGCACCAGATCGGCTGCCGTCATCGGGCCGTGCCGCCCGACCGCTCGCGCGTGCCCAGGGGCGTGCCGTCACCTTGGCAATTTCGCTCTAGCGTCAGAACGAGTGCCCTGCCGAGCAGGTGGTCAGGGCTCGCCGCTCTACAACACTGGCATTCCAGAAGGAGCCTGCCCAGGCCAGACGGGTCGAGCTTGCACAAGTTATCGAGCGGCGGACCCTTAGCGCTGGCGAACAAGCAGACCCGTCGCTGTTGTTGTAGGATGACCGCCTTGCGGGCCTTCTGGACTCTGGGCCGATCGTTGCAAGGGCCGGCGCTGTGGTTGCCGTGGCAAGAATGTCACCTACCGAGGGGGAGCAATGGCCGGTCAACACGAGATTCCCGCGGACCTGAGGAAGGACTCGACAGGCGCCGCCGTCACCCACGTCCAGGAGTACCTCGAGCGCTTCGGGTACCTAGGCGCCGTCACCGATAGGCTAGAGGCGTTCGGCGCCGCGCCGTTCCCGCTGGCCGAGGGCGACGACTTCGCCACCCTCGCGGGGCGACCAACCAGCGCAACGAGGGGCACCTTCGACGACTCGACCGCCGAGGCCGTGCGCGGTTTCCAGAAGTTCGCCGGCCTTCCGGTGACGGGCGTCGTCGACGCGGCGACCGCTGCGAAGATGAACCAGCCAAGGTGCGGCAACCCAGACGCGCCAGGCCTCGCGGAGTTCACGACATCGGGCCGCAAGTGGGCGACGAACAACCTCCGCTACGCCTTCCAGAACTTCACCCCCGACGTGACCAGCGGAGCGATCACCGTCGCGATCGAGCAGGCCCTCGCGCTGTGGGCCGCGTACACCCCGCTGCGCTTCACCCCGGTGGCAATGGCGGCCGGGCCGGAGATCATCATCCGCTTCGTCGCCGGTGACCACGGGGACGGCTCGCCGTTCGACGGACCAAGCGGAGTCCTGGCCCACGCGTTCTACCCCTCGGTGCCGCCTGCGGCGGTCACACCGATCATGGGGGACGCGCACTTCGACGAGGCCGAGACCTGGACGGTCAACGTCCCTCCCGGGGCTGGCACCATCGACCTCGTCACGGTCGCTGCGCACGAGTTCGGTCACTCCCTCGGACTGGGGCACTCGGCAGTGGCGGGCGCGCTGATGGCACCCTTCTACGGCGGCCCGCACCGGGCCGTGGAAGCCGACGACATCGCGGGCATCATGAGCCTGTACGGCGGATTCCCCATCGAGCAGGCCATGTGGACCCATGGTCTCGACCTGCACGTCGAGGTCGACGCCAACGTCGAGTCCCTGCGGCGGTTCGGGTTCTTCACCCGGGTGGTGGGTAAGCCGGGCACCACGAACTGGTACCACTTCGCCATCCCAACACCCGTCATCGTCAAGGGGAACCGGCTCGCGTTCGCCCGGGCGATGCTCCGGCTCGTCACAGGTGGCACCAATGCCGTCGTGCGCGACGTCCACATCTACGACGGTTCCTCGAGGATCGCTGCCCACCAGGCGGTCAACCTCTCGGGCAGCCTGCCGTTCGCCGTCTTCGGGATTCCCCGCAAGCCCGACGTGTTTTGGGGCGCAGGGATATCCATCGGAGTAACGACCGGTGCTGGCACCGCCACGCAGCGGCGCATGGACTTCATCAGCGCGGGGATCGACTTCCTCAGCTGAGGTCACGATGGCGCAGATACGGGTCCACAATGCCACCGGTGCCGACCTCACCGCAGTGCGGGTGTACGCCCCCACCCCGGGGCAGGACGTCGTGGACTTCGGGCCTGTCGCGGCCGGGTCGTACAGCGGGTATCGCGAGGTGCCCGAGGCCCGTCGCTTCGCCCGCGTCGAGGTGAGCGGTCCCGGAGGCGACCGCTCACTGCAGCCGTACGACCTCGTCGGGGAGGAGGCGCTGCCTCCAGGCCGGTACTCCTACCGGCTCGGCGTCGCTAATGATCGCCTGACGCTCGACCTCGTGGCGGACGACCCAGCAGGTGACTAGAAACCACGGCCCCGGATGAGCCTTACCCGTCCGTCCGGGCCGTGGTGCACTTCGATACCAACTTCTGCACGTGCCGCAGACCGCGCGGTCGCGGCCTGTCCAGCGCCCCACCGGCGTGGACCAGCTCGACCAGGGCGGGGTCGGTCCAGAAGAACTTCACCAGCCGCGCCCGGCTGGCGGCCAGCTCGACCTCGGCCCGGTCGGCGGGGCTTTGGGTGTATCGGGTGAAGTTGACGCCAAACGGCCTAGCCTCGGCCTGCCCAAGCCGGGTGATGCGGTCGGTCAGGGGTCGAGCCTGCCAGCTCCGGGACGGGCAAGCCGCGGAGGTAGCTGGCCAGGTCGGCGCGGAGCCGCGCAGCCGGGTCAGGATGGTGGTCAGGCCCCATGAGGTCATCGGCCGTCGGGGAGCACCTCCCGCTCCTGTCGGGCTCGGCGATGGTGGGGACGCCGGCCGCGCTCGGCCCGCTCGGCGCTGTGGCGCTGGTCGCGCTGCTCCCGCTGGCGGGCGAGGGTCTGGGCGCGCTCAGCCCGGCGGGTGATGGCCGCCACGCGCCACCTGGGGGCGACGCGGCTCTCCCCGTTGAGCGCGACGACCGTGCGGTAGCCCAGCGTCTGGATCTCCTCCTCGCGGCGCAGCCGCGCCGCCTGCTCGGCCTGGTTGCCGCGTTGGGTCGGGAGCCGGCCCTGGTTGAGGGCCACGAACACCGGGTCCAGCGGCAGGGTCGGGGCTGGTGGGCCGGTGGGGCGGGGTGGCAGGCCGAGGCCGTGGCGGGCCCAGGCGGTACGCAGCGCCTTGTCGCTGGTGCCCAGCTCCTTGCGGGTCTGGTTGATGCCGACCGCGGCGGCGCGCCGCCAGCCCCCGGCACCACGGGCGTAAGCCGCGACGACCTCGTGGTCGGCGCGCTCGTGACGCTCAGCGACCCGGCCAACCCGTCGGGCACGTTCGCGTGGACGCTTGCCGCGAAGCCGCCGGGCTCGGCGGCAACGCTTTCCGGCGCGACCGGTTCCACCGCCACGTTTACTCCCGACGTGCCGGGTACGTACCTCGTGGAGCTAGTCGCCAACGGCAGCGCCTCCTACACCACTGGCTCCCTCGGAGTGCACGTTCCGATCGGAAACCAAGGCGGCTGCGGCGTCAAGTTCCGCAATGACCTCCGTGCGCCGGCCGCCGGGGAGACCACGCAGTTCGACACGACCGGGTGGAACCCGGCGTTGTACAGCGCCATCCTCGCCGTCCCTCGGGTGCTGCAAGGTCCAGGACGGCGACGACATCACCGCGGCGATCGCGCAGGCCACGCGCGCAGGCGGTGGGGCGGGCGGATCCACCTGCCCGAGGGCCGCTTCGAGATCTCGGACACGATCCTGTTCCCGCAGATCGCCGGCATGTCGATCGTCGGGGCCGGTATCCGCTCGACCCAGCTCGTGTGGACAGGTGCGGACGGCATCCCGATGTTCGACTTCAACCGTTGCCAGGATTGCGGGCTGAGCAACGTCTCCGTCGAGGTCGACGCGGCGGCTGCGCTGCTGTGCGTTGCGCGATTCTATAACTCGACGACGCCCCTGACCGGCACGTACGTCGTACCGCACCAGTTTTCCGCGCGCGACTTCATCGAGCATTGCTTCTTCGAGCTCGGGGGCCGGGCCGACGACGGGATCCAGATCGTCCTCGAGTCCACGGACCCGGGCGACCCACCCCCCGTTGACGGCAAGAACGACCAGCACCGCTTCACGAAGGTGCACATCCGCGGGTACACCGAGGCAGCCGTGGTCATCGAGGGGCAGGCGTCGCTCGACAACCGCTTCGAGGGCTGCGTCTTCCAGGGCGGGGGCATCGGCAAGGTGGGGATCGATACCAGGCGCAACCCGCGCGGGGCCGGGACCGGGTCGTTCTCGATGGCCGGCGGCGTCATCATGGACCACACCGAGGCGGATTTCGACCTCACGCGGTCCAACGGCCCCATCACGATCACAGGGGTGTGGTCGGAGCACAGCGCCAGGCTCATGCGCGTCGCGGACTACAGCGCCGACGACCCGGCTCAGGTCGAGCGCTTCGCGGTCGCGATCGACGGCATGCGGTGGTCGTCGTCGAGCAGCGAAATCGCGGCGGACGGCGAGATCATCCAGTTCACGGCCAGTGGCCCGCTCGACGTCAACGCGCTGACCGTCGGCGCCCAGACGGAGACACTGCCGTTCCGGATCCGGTTCCAGCCGTGCTTGGAGCAGGTGGTGACATGTTGACGCCGAGGATCTCCCTGCTGGACTTCGCGCCGCTGGCCGGCAGCGACTGGTACCCGGCGCTCCGGGACGCGATCGCCTACCTCGCCACGCTCGGCGGCGGGCGGCTTGTCGTCCCGTCACGCGGCTTCGCCTACCAGTGCAACGTCACGACGGCGATCCCGATCACCTCCGACGGGATCACAATCGAGGGCGACGGCCCGGCCGTCGTGCTGGAGAACACCAGCCCGAGCGGCGTCGACTTCTTCCAGCTCTCGGGCACCGGCGGGCGACATCACTTCAACCTGCGCGACATCAAGATCAAGTCGGACGCGTCGGCCGGTCACATCGTCAACGTGGTGACCGGCGGCATGACGTTCTGCCGGTGGACTGCCGAGTTTGCACAGCTCAATTCGGCCAAAAGCATCCTCAAGGCGGCGATCACGGAGCCGGGCCTCTTCGACAACGAGTTCACCGGCGGGCCGTGGGAGCACGGGGTCGGGGCGACGCGGACCGAGCGGTCGCCGACGGTTCCGGCCGTTGACGTCTCGATGACCACGAACAGCTTCAGCGAGAACATCTGGCGCAAGATGCGAGTCCATGCCCACGGCGGCTGGGTGCCGTTCTTCTGGTTCCAGAACGACAATCCGTCCAACGGGCCGTTCAACAACAACAACGGCCTGCACGACCTGGAGGTGGAGGTCGCCGACGGCGGACTCACGCGCCTCACCGGGCAGTCCCAGTTCAGCGCGTCGAATATCACGTTCTACGACAACAACAGCATCGATAGGCACCTCTTCGAGCTGGCGAACGGGGCGAACGGTCGCAACAACGAGCAGTGCATCTTCACGAATATCAGGCGGAACCGCGGCAGTCTCGTCGGCGTCGCCGACACCAACCAGTCCGCGACGTTCACGTCGTCGGGGACGACGGTCACCGTCACCGTCGCCGAGACCGCGCACGGTAAGGCGGTCGGGCAGCGGATCTACGTCACCGGCGACATCACCCAGCGCGCCACCGTGGTCTCGGTCCCCGCCCCCAACAAGCTCACCTTCGTTGCCGACACCACGCCGCCGGCCAGCGGATCGCTCACGCTCTATACCGCCGCGATGGACGTCAAGGTCGGCGACAGCGACGCGAGACACACGTTCCTCCAGATCGGGGGTTCGACCGGAGCGGCCGTCGAGGTTGACCTCGCGAACAAGGGCGCGCTCGTCCTCGGCGACCATGACCGGGTCACCTTCTACCGCGTGTCGCCTCGCCTCACGACCGTCATCGGCAAGGGCACAGAGGCCCGAGTCGACACCCCGGCACTCAACGCCGACGCGATCGATGAGCGCACCGCCGACGCCGGCATCACCCTCCTCGGGCAGAACATCAAGGCGGTGCTCTCGTTCACCGTCGCCGTCAACCTGCCCAGCGTCGGGGCGCTGGGCAACACGCGAGTCACGGTGACCGCGCCCGGGGTGAGGCTGGGTGATCGCCTGGTGTTCCACCCCAACGAGAGCGGGCCCGACTCGCCCGACAACGCGCTGATCATCGGCGTGCCGTTCATCTCGGCCGACGATGAGATCACGATCCCGGTCTACAACCCGACCGCGGGGGCGATCGACTCGAGCGAGCGGACCTGGCACGGCATGGTCTGGAGGTTCGGCTGATAGCGGTCGGGACCAGGTTCGCCGGCGCACCGTGGGCCGGCTCCTGCACGGGATTGCGGCGTTGACGGCCGAGCTCCGCTCCCGCAACCTCGCCGGCCGGCGCTCGGGTTGCGCAGCCCTACGTCTCCCTCGACTGGAGGCGATCTGCCGCTACGGCACGATCTCTGACAGCATCGTGACAACGCGCTGACAAACGCGGGTGGTCATTGGTGGCGGGATCACCGGGGTGATGGCCGGGTCGGGTCCATGCCGCGGTAGTGCCTCGGCCGTGTCTGACGGGGCCGGGCCCTGGCGACGGAGGCGAGTGTCAGCCTGGCCGGGTGGTTGGCGCAGGCTGGCGAGCGTCGGCTGTTGGGTTGGTCTGGAAGGCGGTGATCCCCTGCTGCCAGGCGGTGTCGAGGTCGGCGCCCGGGGGGAAGCGCCCGGCGAGCTCGAGCAGGATCATGCCGTGGGCGAACGCCCACACGGCCCGGGCCTTGTCGAGATCGCCGGCGGCGCGCAGCAGCGGGGCGGCGGCACGGTCCTCGATGCCGGCGGGCAGCAGGTCGCGTGGCAGCGGCTGGTCGGTCATCAGCCGGTACAGGTGGGGGTGGGCGAGGGCGAAGGTGCGGTAGGCGGCGGCCAGCGCGGCCAGCGGCTCGGCGCCGGCGGCCAGAGCAGCGTCCAGGGCCGCCTCGAGGGCGGTTGCCGTGTCCTCGAGTCCGGTCGCGATGATGGCCGCCTCGAGGGCGGCCTTGTCGGGTAGGTGCTTGTACAGGGAGGGGGCGCGGATGCCGAGCCGCTCGGCGAGCCTGCGCATCGTCAGGGCCGCGGCCCCCTCCTGCTCGAGCAGCTCCCGCGCGGCCTGAACGATCTGGCGGGCGCGGGGGGTGAGCGGCTCAGCCACGCTGGAATCCCTGCCTGGTCCGTAGGCCGAAGCCGGCGGCGCGGTCGATCGCGATGTGGGCGAGCCACGCCAGCCCGCCGGTGAACAGCGCGGCGGAGTCGATCCACAAGGTGCAGGCGACCAGCAGCGCCAGCGGTCCCCAGACGCGGTGGACGGTGTTGTAGGAGGGGACCGCGGCGGGCGCGAGCTGGCCACGGGCGAGCGTGCGCTTGGCGCCCATGAGCATGGGCAGGTCGGGGGCGAGGGCGAAGATGAGCGCCAGCACCAGCGCGCCCTGGCCGTGCTTGGTGACCTCGAAGACGGCGAACGCGCCGGCGAGCAGGCCGAGCCCCAGCCACGCCAGGCGGTGGGCGGAGGATCGCGCCATATGGGATCGGGTAGGGGTGGGAGCGTGCTGCACCGGTGACCTCCTGGCGTGGCGTTGTGGCGGGGTGGTGGGGAGTGGGGCGTTAGGGCTGGGGTTGCTCGGCCTCGGCGCGGCGCTTGACGGCCTGGTTCATCTGCTCGAAGGCGGGCAGGGTGCGTCGGTCCAGCGACCTGGCCAGCAGCGGTACCAGCAGCCCGCGGTAGTCCTCCTGCTGGACCAGGCGAACCTGGCCTTGGCCGAGCGGCTGGATGGTGAAGCTGTGCTCGCCGTCGAAGACGCCGGTCACCAGCAGATGGCCCAGCCAGCGCAACCGCCGGCCGGGGTCGGCCTCGAGGACGGTGGGTCGGAAGGTCATGCCGCGGCCGCCGACGGGCTGCAGGCGGATGGTCAGCCGCTCGCCGCGGCGGGCGCTGCCGCTGGCCTGGGGCATGAACGGGTTCCACTGCGGGTAGGAGGCGAAGTCGGTGAGGACCTGCCAGACCCGTTCGGGCGTGGCATGGATGTCGACGTGGGTGCGGAGCTGCTTGGCCATCGGACCCCTCCCTGGGCTAACTATGTGAGCCCCATTGTAGCTAACTTAGTTAGCCTGTCAAGTCCTTGTGTGTGATGGGCAGGGCGGCACGGCACCAGCGGGCACCACCCCGCAGCCGCGAGGCGGGCCGGCATCGACGTGTCGAGCCCGCCCGGGGGCCGTGTCGGGCCGGGGTGTACCACGCGGTGCGTCAGCCCCGTAGACTCAGCACCAGCAAAGCTGTGCCATTCGGGCCTCCTCCTGGAATGGGGTGGCTCCTCCATGACCATCCCGGAACAGGGTGGCGGCGGTCCGACCTGGGTTGGGGAAGCGGGTTGGGGACCATGAAGGGTCGCGCCACAGCCCGGGTGGCGCTTGCGCTGTGGGTCTGCTCGCTCGTCCTGGCGGCGGTGGCGGTATCGCTGGACGCCGTCGGACCCGCACCCGCAGAGCTGCCCGTGGCCGAGGCGCTCCTGCTGGTCGTGGAGGTCCTGGCGTTCACCACCGCGGGCGCGCTGGTCGCCTCCCGTCGCCCTGCGAACCCGATCGGCTGGCTGCTGCTGGCCGAGGGGCTTGTGTGGGAGCTGGTGGCCTCGCTGGACGCCTACGTCCGCGACGTCTCGGTCGCCAGGCCGGCCGCGCTGCCCGGCGGGGTGGTGGCGGCCTGGGTGCTGAACTGGGTGTGGATCCCGGCCTTCGGCATTCAGGTGCTGTTGTTCCTGCTGTTTCCCGACGGGCGGCTGCCGGGCCGGCGCTGGCGGGTGGTGCTGTGGCTGGCCGCCCTCGGGTCGGTACTGCTCTTGGCCGCCAGGGCGTTGATGCCGGGCCCGCTGACCGAGGCGCCAGCGATCGGCAACCCGTTGGGGCTGCGTGGCAGCGGCGGGCTGTGGCGGGTCATGGAGGGGGTCGGCAGCCCGCTGCTCGGCCTGATGGTCATCGCCGCGATCGTCTCGCTGGTCATCCGGTTCCGCCGCGCCAACGGGGTGCAGCGGCAGCAGCTCAAGTGGCTGGCGCTGGCCGGGATCGTGGCCGTGGCCGTGGGCCTCCTTGCGAATGTCCTTGAGCTGACCGGCCTTGCCGGGCACGCCGCAGCCGGCGACCTGTTCCTGGCGTCGATTGGGGGGATCCCAATCGCCGCGGCGATCGCGGTGCTGCGCTACCGGCTGTACGACATCGATGTCGTCATCGGCAAGGCAATCGTGCTGGGCGGCCTGCTCGGGTTCATCACCGCGGTGTACTTGGGGGTGGTGGTCGGCATCGGCACGGCCGTGGGGCGGGGCAGCGGGTCCAACATCGCCCTTGCGGTGGTGGCCACGGCCGTGGTGGCGGTGGCCTTCCAGCCGCTGCGGGCGCGGCTGCAGCGGCTGGCCAGGCGGCTGGTGTTCGGGACCCCGTCGGCTGCCGAGCAGCGGGCGGGCGTGGCCGTCTGCTGCCTGGGCGCGTTTCGCGTGCTGCGCGCCGGCAGCCGGTCCCGGCCGCGGCCTGGCAGTCCAAGAAGGCCAGGACGCTGCTGAAGCTCCTGGTGGCCAGGCGGGGACGCGCCACCACCCGGGAGTTCCTGATGGAGGCCCTGTGGCCCGAGGAACCCCCCGAGGTGGTGGGCCGCCGGCTGTCGGTGGCGCTGGCCACGGCACGGGCGGTGCTGGATCCCGACAAGCGCCATCCCCCCGAGCAGTTCATCGTGGCCGACAAGGACGCGCTGCGGCTGGATCTCAAGAATATGCCGGTCGACGTGGAGCGGTTCCTGGCCGTGGCGGCCGAAGGGCTCGCCCGCCACCGGCAGGGCCGACTCGAGCAGGCCAGGGCGGCCCTGCAGGCGGCCGAGGCCCTCTACGCCGGCGACTTCCTGGAGGAGGACCGCTACCAGGACTGGGCCAGGCCGCTCCGCGAGGAGGCCCGCGCGGCCTACCTCTCGGTGGCCCGAGCCCTGGGCGCGATCGCGGCCTCCCGCGGCGACCACGATGCCGCCGTGCGCCACTACCTGCGGATCCTGGAGCGGGACGCCTTCGACGAGCAGGCGCATCTGGGGCTGGTCGCGGCCCTGCAGCGGGAGGGCCGCCACGGCGAGGCCCAGCGCCAGTACCGGGCCTACGCGGCCCGGATGGTAGAGCTGCAGGTGCCCGCGGCGCCGTTCCCCTCGCCCAAGCGCGCCTGAGGACGGGTTCCGAGCCGAACCCGAGCCGAACCTTAACGCCACCCGAACACTTGTGGGCAGGGTGCTGGCGAGGTCGCACGAAATGACCATCCAGAAGGGAGCGTGCAGCGATGAACGACCGCTGGCTGCTTCGGATCGGCGCGGTGGCCGCCGTCACCGGGGCGCTCGCGCAGGCCGCAGCGACGGTGCTGGAACCCGAGTGGTCCGGCGACCCCGGCAAGGCGATCCGCACCATCGCAAGCAGCAGCATCTGGACCCTCGATCGGGTCCTCGACCTCGTCGGCCTCTTCCTGGTCGTCGGCGCACTCGCCGTGGTCGGCCGCACCTTCACCGGCCGGCCGGGCAGGGACTGGGCCCGTGTCGGGCAGCCGTTCCTGGCCGTGCTGGGCGCGCTGGGTGCCAGCGCGGTGCTGGCGGGGGCGACCCTCAAGCAGGTGGCCGACGCCTGGGCCACGGCCGGGCCGGCGGCCAAGCCAGCCCACCTTGCCGCCTTCGCCGCCGCCAGCCAGACCACCGACGCCTTCTTCTTCGGCGCGTTCCTGGCGATGGGCGCCTACCTGGCGACGCTGGCGGCGGCCATCCTGGGCGGGGGCGTCTACGCGCGCTGGGTCGGCTGGGCCTGCGCGGCGAGCGCGGTGCTGGTGCTCGCCGGGGATCTCGTCATGTTGGCTGCCGAGGCGGCGTTCCTCGCCGTGCTGGTGGGGTTCCTGCTGTTCCTGGTGGTGCTGATCGCCCTGGGGGTGGCGATGTGGCAGCAGGCGGCACCGTTGACCTCTGCCACCGAACAGGGCGCCGCCGCGGTCGGCGGAGGCTCCGCATAGGACCAGCCCGGGTGCGCTCGAGTCCGCAAGGTCCACCACGCCCGGGCGGTGGCGTTGCTGGGCAGCGGTGGTGCTGGACAGGGTGGTGTTGGCTCAGGAGCGAAGGTAGGTGAGGACGGCCAGCACCCGGCGGTGGTCGTCGTCGGTGGCTGCAAGGTCGAGCTTGATGAGGATGCTGCGGATGTGGGATTCGACGGTCCGCAGGGTGAGGTGCAGGCGGCTGCTGATCGCCCGGTTGGAGCGCCCCTCGGCCACCAGGGCCAGGACCTCGCGCTCCCGGTCGGTCAGCCGCCCGAGCGGGTCGGGCTGCCGCCGCCGGGCCAGCAGCGCCGCGACGATGGCCGGGTCGATGACCGACCCGCCGGCCGCGACGCGCTCGACGGCGTCGATGAGCTGCGACAGGTCGGTCACGGCGTCCTTGAGCAGGTAGCCCAGCCCGGCGGGCGAGCCTTCCAGCAGCAGCGCCGGATACTCCGCATCGACGTACTGGGACAGGACCAGCACGCCGACCTGGGGGTGACGGTCCTTGATGGCGCGGGCCGCGACGAGCCCCTCGTGGGTGTGGGTCGGCGGCATGCGGATGTCGACGATCACCACCTCGGGCGGGTCGGCGGCCACGCGCGCCAGCAGCGTCGCCGCGTCGCCGACCTGGGCAGCGACCTCCAAGTCCGCCTGAGCCAGGACGCTGGCGAGGCCCTCGCGGAACAGCACCGCGTCGTCGGCCAGGATCACGCGCATGGCAGCACGGCCCTGACACGGGTCCCGGCGTGGGGGCTGCTGTCCAGTTCCAGCCGCCCGCCGAGTACGGCCACCCGGTCGGCCAGCCCTTGGAGGCCGCCGTGAGGCTGGAACACCGCCCCGCCGTGCCCGTCGTCGCCGACCTGCACCAGCAGCTGCCCGTCCCGTCGGGAGATCCCGATGTCGATCCTGCTGGGCGCCGCGTGCTTGAGGGCGTTGGCCACCCCCTCGGCGACCACGAAGTACGCGGTGGCCTCCACCGCGGCGGGCAGCCGCTCCTGGGGCTCCTGGGGCGCTGTGGACAGGACCGCTGGGATGGGTGCGTGCTCCAGCAGGCTGCGCACCGCCGCCAGGAGCCCGCGGTCGGTGAGGATCGCCGGGTGGATCCCCCTGGCCAGATCGCGCAGCTCGGTGAGCGCCTGCTGCGCCTGCGTGGTGGCCTGATCCAGCGCGGCAGCCAGCTCCGGGGCGTGCAGCGCCGCGACCTTCGCGCGGGCGACCCCGATGGCCAGCGACAGGTTCACCAGCCGCTGCTGGGCGCCGTCGTGCAGGTCACGCTCGATGCGGCGACGCTCGGCGTCCTGGGCGGCCAGGATCCGCGCCCGCGAGGCCCGCAGCTCTGCGACCAGCCGGACGTTCTCCAGCACCAGCCCCGCCGCCCAGGCGAGCTCGGCAAGCTGCTTGTCCTGGGTGGCGGGCAGCTCCTGGCCGGCCGGCATGGCGACCGACACCGCGCCGATCAGCGCGCCCCGGTAGCGCACCGGCCAGGCGTGGTCCTCGCCCTCGATGGCAGCAAGCGTGTCCCCGACCACAGCGACCCGTTGGGGCAGGCACCGCCCCGCGGCTGGCCACTGGGCGCGGGGGACCAGCTGGCTGCCTTGGCGCAGCCACACCACCCCGCGGGCGGCCCTCGCCAGACGGGGCGGCGGCGATGTCGCGCCGGTTGGCTGAGGCTGGCGCACCCGGGCTGAAGGAGGCTGGTTGGATGTCGGCGCGGTGGTTGCTCGTCGGGACGGGGACCTTGGCGGCAACCCTGGCGCCCGCGCTGGGGCTGCTCGTCGCCCAACGGCGCCTCGGGCGGCTGCATGCCGCCTCCTGGCTGGTGATCTGGGGAGCCGTCATCGCGATGGGGGAGCATGCGATCTGGGCGATGCGGCTGGCGCCCGGCGAGGCCTTCGCCGACCCGCACGCACGAGTCCACTACTTCATGGCGGGGGTCTATGCGGCGCTGGGCGCGGTGTTCCTGGGCGTCATCGCCGACACGCTGCTGCGCGAGGGACGGCGTGCCGGCTGGTACGCCGTGCTGTTCGCGCTGCTGGTCGGCGGTGGCCTGGAGGTGGTGATGAACGGCCCCGCCGGGCTGCTGTACCAGCACGGCTTCTCGGTCAGCCAGTCCCGCCCAGAGGGCATGGGCCTGTTCGGCTACCTCTTCGCGTGGCTGGCCGCGCTGCTGCTGGCCTACCAGCCGATCTTTCGTCGCCGGTCCGGTAGCTCAGACAGCAGCCTTCGTCGCCGGCGCCGACCGCGCTGTCACTGGGGCGCTCGTGCAGGCCGCGGCGACGGTGCTCCAATCCGAGCGGTCCGACGACGCCCAGGCTCTCCGGACGGTCGCAAACAGCGGCGCCACCGTTTCGGCCCGGTCCGTGCTTCGCGGTCAACGTGCTGCTATGGACTGCCGGAGTCAAGCTGGCCGCGGGCATGGGCGTGCTGGTCGAGGATCCGCTCGACATTCTCATCGAGTTGCTCGTCGGCTTGGTGGCAGCCGCTCCTGGCCTCGCCGCCGCCCGGCAGCCACGGTTCGGGCGCGTGACCGCACCACACGGGTGATGGCGATGAGCGGGCCTCGGGGCGCAGCCGCTCTTTCAGGGCGGGCCCTGATTTCAAGACCAGGGACCGCCCCGATGCCCTCGTGGGAAGGCCCACGTACGGTCCCGGGAGGCGAGCCAGTCGATAGTCGAGGGACGCCGACCGAAGCAGGAACCATGGCAACGCTGGGAGCTCCAAGCGGACCACACGCGGGCAGGTGGCCGTCGGTGGTGTCGCCGGGTGGCGTCATCACGGTGGCTCGGCGGCCGGAGCTACCCGGGCCATGGCCACCTCGCTTTCTCGGCTCGCGGCGCGAGCCTCAGCAGCTGACGAAAGGAAGGACATGATGGTCGTGCGGCTGTTTCGTGCTCTTGCTGCGCTGGCGGTTGCCGCTGGTGCCGCGGTGGTGGCCCGCAAGGCTATGCACCGGCCACACCAAGGCTGGAAACGTCGCTGCGCGCTGGTGGCGGTCGCGGCGGCGGTCGCGGTGCTGGCCGCTCCTGCGGCGGCGTGGGCCCCCGCGAACCAGCCCATCGGGCTGGTCAACTATCCCCGTCCAGCGGACTTCCCGATGTACGTCACTCCGCAGCTGACGCAGAGCTGCATCAACCATGGCCTGCTGCCGGACTGTGGGGGAGAGCCCTCGATCGGGGTCGACCGGTTCACCAAGAACGCGATGTTGCAGATGATGCTCACGACCGCTCGGGTGCGCTGGGACGACACCCACAGCCCGCCGACGGCGACCTGGGAGAACGTCTCCGATACCGAGTTCATCACGACCGGCGATCCCTTCCTGTGGACCGATCCGGCCACTGGACGAAGCTTCGAGCTGCAGCTTCGCGGGTTCGGCGGCCAGGTAGCCTTCACCGATGACGACGGCGCCAGCTGGAGTCCGATCGTCGTCGTCCAGACCCCGCAGCCTGATCACCCGACCTTGGCGACAGGCCCCTACCACCAGCCGGCACCGCCCGGGGCCGGGACCGTCTATCCAAATGCTGTCTACTACTGTGCTCGGGGCGGCGCTCCGGTTGGGACCTTGGTGTCCTACTGCCGCCGCAGCGACGACGGTGGTGTCACCTGGGGACCCGCGACGCTGATGAACCCCGGGCAGGCTGACTGCTGGTTCCCGAACGCTGGCCACGTGACGGTCGGACTGGACGGAAGCGTCTACGTCCCCCACAAATGGTGCGGCGGTCAGCAGGGGGTCTTCATCAGCCGTGACAACGGCCAGACATGGGCACTCAGGAAGGTGCCCGGAACGCTGAGCACCGACCGGAACTTCTCCTCGGAGCCGAAGGTCGCCTTCGATGGGGCCGGCCGGCTCTACTTCGTGGCCTCCAGCAACGGCAAACCGCTGGTGGTGACCTCTGACGACGGCGGCGAGCATTGGGCCCCTCCGGTCGAGGTGGGCAAGGCCTTCGGGATCCAGGCGACCGAGTTCCCCGTGGTGGTGGCCGGGGACGCCGGCCGCGCAGCGTTCGCGTTCCTCGCCACGACCACCCCGGGGCAGTCCGAGAACGAGCACTTCGAGGGCGTGTGGCACCTGTACGTCGCCTCCACACTCGACGGCGGCGCGTCGTGGGACACCGTCAACGCAACACCGCAAGACCCGGTCCAGCGCGGCTGTATCAGCTTCAATCTCGACGGCTTTTGCGACAAGCGGAACCTGCTGGATTTCAATGACATGACGGTCGACGCGGAAGGACGGGTGCTCGTGGCCTATACCGACGGGTGCGTGAGCGAGACCTGTGTCGGCCCCAACGGCACCCCAGACGACAGCCGGGCCTCGCAGTACGTGATCGCCCGGCAGTGGTCCGGCAGGCGCCTGTTCGCCGCGTTCGACCCGTGATGAAACGCGTCGCCAGATCGCGGACGGGGCCTCGGGCTCCACTTGAGCCTTGGTATGCGACGCAAGGAAGGGCGTGATGATGGTGCGTGTGCTCCGCGCTGTTGCGGCTGCGGCCGCTGTGGTCGGCGCTACGCTGGCGGCACCGGCGACGACGGCCGCGGGTGCGACCAGCACGGTGGCCGGGGCCTATCCGTTCGCGATCACCAGCCCGAGCGTGCTCACCGGGCCGAGCCCGTTCTCGGCCTGTCCGATCGGCGCGGTGGCGGGCAGCGTGGCCTCCCCCAACGCCGAGGTCGAACCCTGGCTGGACGTCGACCCGACCAGCGGCAGCGTCGTCGCCGTGTGGCAGCAGGACCGCTGGTCGGACGGCGGCGCCCGCGCGCTTGGCACGACCACCTCCGCCGACGGGACGACCTGGGAGCGCCCGCGCTTTGTGCCCTGGTCGCTGTGCGCGGGGGGTGGCCCGCCGGCCGGTGATTTCCCACGGGTGAGCGACCCCTGGGTCAGCTTCGGCCCAGACGGCGTCGGCTACCAGGTCGCGCTGGGGTTGAACCAGCAGTTCCCCTTCAACGAGTCGGCGGTCACCGCCTCGCGGTCGCTGGACGGCGGCCGCAGCTGGCAGGCGCCCACGGTGATCCTGCGGGAGCCGCTGGTGGCCGCGCCGTTTCCGATGAACGACAAGGAGTCGGTCACCGCCGACCCGACCAGGCCGGGCCGCGCCTATGTGGTGTGGGACCGGGTCCGGTTCCCCAGCCAGCACGAGGCCTTGCAGGGCGCGTCTTCCTCGTTTTTTGAGGCGCGCTCGTTCCGCGCCGACGCGATGCTGTCGCGCACCCTGGACGGCGGGACCAGCTGGGAGCCGGCCCGCTCGATCATGCCGACCAACGCCAACCTGGCCACGATCGACAACCAGGTCGCGGTCGCCGGCGACGGCACCCTGGTCGACCTGTTCAAGGGCGGCAAGGGCGCCGGGGATCAGCCCGCCGAGCTGACCTTCATCGGCGCGCTGCGCTCCACCGACGCCGGGCAGACCTGGTCGCGGGTCCGCAAGATCGCCGAGGCACCATCGGTGCAGGTGCGCGACCCCGACGACGGCGAGCCGGTGCGGGCGCTGACCAACCTGGACATCGCCGCCGACCTCACCCGGCCTGGCACCCTGTACGCCGTCTGGTCGGACGGACGCTTCTCGGGCGGGGTCCGCAACGACATCGTGTTCACCCGGTCGACCGACGGCGGCCTGAGCTGGTCGCCGCCGAGCAGGATCAACCAGACCCCGCCGACCGCCAACCCGCTGGACGGCCAGGCGTTCCTGCCCTCGGTCGCGGTCTCCTCGGACGGCACCATCGGGGTCTTCTACTACGACTTCCGCTTCAACTCCCCCGACCCGCGCACCCTGCCGACGGCGGCGTTCCTGGTCCATTCCCACGACGGCGGGCGCAGCTGGGTCGAGGACCAGCTGGCGGCGCCGTTTGATCTGCAGACGGCGCCGGTCACGCCGGCCGGCTTGTTCATCGGTGACTGCGAGGGGCTTGCGGCCAGCGGACGGGACTTCGTCACGGTCTTTGCGATCACCAACAGCGGCGATCTGGGCAACCGGACCGACATCGTCGCTGTCCGCGCGAACGTGCTCACACCCTAAGGTTCCCCGAACGCCCAGCTGGTCACGCGGAAACCCTCAGGGCTATGCCAGTTGACAGGAGGTGGTGGATGCAGGCTGAACCTCGCACCGTCGGGTCGGGCTCGTGGCGCCGATGGGTATTGGCAAACCTCATCGGCTTCACCATCGGCGGGGCCATCGGCGGGGCCGTCCTGAGGGCAACCATGCAGTCCTATTTCGCGGTTCCGCTCTCGGGCGCCGACGCCGCCCGCGTCGTGGCCGTGAACACGGGCGTGGGCATGACCATCTGGGGCGCCCTGGTCGGCACGGCCCAGTGGCTGGCGCTGCGCCGCAGCCTCCGGGCCGGTTGGTGGCTCCCGGCAACCTGCCTGGGCTGGGCATTGAGCGGGGTCGTCACGGGTGCCCTCAGCGGGGTGACAGGCCAGTGGGACGTCGTCGTCGGCCCCGACGTCGGAGTGCTGGGCGTGGTCGTGGCGGCGGTCGCCGGATGCATCCTGATCGGGCTTGTCCCCAGCACGGCGCAGTGGCTGGTCCTACGGCGGCAGGTTGACCGGGCGGGCTGGTGGCCGGTCGCCGGCCTGGGCGGCTTCGCGGTGGGGTTCGGCGGGGGCTTTGCCGTGGCGCGGTGGGGCATGGTTAACATCGTTCATTGGCTCCGGCCGGAGGACTTTCCCTCCGCAAAGGCACTGGTCCTGGTCGGGGCCGTGGCCGGGATCCTGTACGGGGCCGTGACCTGGCCGGCGCTGACCCGGCTGCTGCGCCGCGCCGCTCGGGCCGCTGGAGGAGCCCAAACCGAGGAAACCCGAGCCCAAGGGGCAGCATCGTGAGGCTCCGTGAGCTACTCGCTCCGCACCTGCGCACTCGCCGTGGCCGAGTCGGCCGACGATCGGACGTGGCCGGCGGCGTTGCTGGGCACGACAGAGCCTGCTCTCGCCGTCACCGGGCAAGGTGGCGCTATCGGCCGGGTCCCGCGCGACTGGGCATGGTCAACGACAACTGGTGGCACCACGTGGTCCTTTCCGGGCGGACAGCACGCAGACCCTGTACCTGGACGGGCAGACGGTCGGCATGTCGAGCGGGGCCATCGACCACCTGGACATGTTCCGCAACCACGTGGGCGCCGGGTTCCTGGCTGGGGTTGGCCGGCGCAGCTCAGCGATGTCCGCGGGCACCTCAACGGCACGACCGCGGAGGTCGCGCTCTACCGCTATCCGCTGGGCCTGCCGGCGGTCCGCGAGCACCTCGCGGTGCGCGCTGCGGCGAGCCTGATCAACCAGGTCACCTTGCCCAGCGGCAAGACCTACATGCAGGCCGCCTACAACATGGCCCTGGAGCGGGTCAGCCAGCTCACCGACGCCACCCATGAGTGCCCTGTCGCCCAGTATGGTGCCGCGTGTTGTCGCAAACGTTGTCAGGATTCTGTCGAAGAGCCTTTCTCGGGAGCGAGACAAGGTCGCCGCTGCTCAAGGTATCGGTGTATCGACCCTCCGACACCAACCTTTGGCATACCAGGTTGGTGGTCACGACAACGAGCCGCTCCGCTGGCTGGTAGACCCCCTCGATGCCGAGCTTGTCGTACAGCGCCGTGCGTGGCGCGCTGTCAGCGTTGGTGAGGGCAGCGACCAGCCCGCCGGCCTCCTGTACGAGCTGGCGCAGCTCGCTGTGGCCAAGTGCTTTCGGGGTGGTGGCGCGCCCCTCTCTGTCAACCTTCTGTGAGACGCTTGCCTAGCTGAAATAGATGAGCAGAGGGCGAGAGAGGAACCGATCAGACATGACGATGACCGCCGTGCAGGTCCGAGCGCAGACTGACGCTGTGGAGCCCCTTCCTGAC
>WNGB01013908.1_pt1 | contig 23304 bp, 14 predicted proteins | sample 5400681 | NCBI WGS metagenome assembly WNGB01 (sample SAMN13153367, study PRJNA577476) | soil metagenome | isolation source: 115 cm soil or saprolite under grassland replicate 2 | place: USA:California | collected 2016-06-15
CCTCGGGGTCGCCGCCGACCAGTTGGCAGGCGCTGAGCAACTCCTTAGCCCCGGTGTCGCGCTCCAACGGCTCCGGCAGGTGCCGACGCCCGCCGGGCTCCCTCCGCTTTCCGACCACCGACTCGCCCGCCTGGCGGCGCCGTCGTCCGCTACCGCCGCAGTGTCGAGCCGGCTGGAGCTGTACCCCAGGGGCCTCCCTCCCGCGCGAGCGCTGCGCCTGGCCCGAGCCGCGCTGCTCGGCACCGGGACACTGTCGGAGGACGACGTCCGCACCCGGATCCAGACCCGCTTCCCCGCCGCCGAACCACTCCCCCGCCGCCCCGACCTCGACCGACTGTTAGGTGAAGCCGTCGGCCTTGAATGGTTCTCCGGTGGTCCGGGCCCGACCGGTGCCCCGCTTCCTCCCGGCTTCCGCGTCCCGCTACCCCCCTCGGCGGCGGCGGCCACCGCCGTCACCATCTCCGGCGGCCGGTTCGGCACAGGGGCGACCGTGGACGTGCCCGACGAGGCCAGGGCGAAGGCCGAGATCGCCCAGGACCGCCTCGAACGTCACGCCAAGGGCGGTGGCTTCCTGGTCATCACCGTGCGCCCGTCGCAGCAGCAGCGCGCCATCGCCGCCCTGAGCGACCTCGGCGCCACACCGCGCAGCGTCGACGCGCTCGTCATCGGGGCGCTGCACCGCCACGCCGCCGCCAAGGGCATCAAGTGGGACCAGGCCATCCTCGCCGCCGACGCCGACGGTCCCGGCGGGGAGCGCTGGGACCGCCTGCTCACCGTGGTCCGTGACGCTCTCGCCCCCGTCCAGGCCGAGCTGCTTCACGGCCCCGACCACGTCCTGCTCACCCACCCGGGGCTCCTGGCCCGCTACGACGCCATCGGCCTCCTCGACGAGCTTCGCGAGCGCGCCACCCGCCAGCCGGAGCAAGGCCAGACCTTGCGGACTCTGTGGGTGCTCGTCCCCGCCGACGATCCCGACGCGCTCCCCGCCGTCCAAGGCAAGGCCATCCCGGTCACCTCCTCAGCCGAGCGCTTCGCCCTCCCCGACGCCTGGTTGCGCAACCTCCACCGCACCCTTCCCAGCCCAGTCACAGGAGGCTCGACGTGATCGACGCCGCCGCCCTGCTCGCCGACGGCAAGGCCCTCGTCCGCAACCTGGTCGACGACCTCCGCGAGTTGACCGGCAGCGACCCGGAGACGGCCGGGGTCATCGACGCCGAGTACGCCGGCGCCAAGGCCGCCGGGCGCACAGCGCTCACCAAGGCCGAGTGGGCGGAAGGCCTCTATGCGCAGGTCGCAGTGGCGTGGGTGCTCGGCTGCGTCTTCGTCCGCTTCTGTGAGGACAACGGCCTTGTCTCCGACCCGCTGCTTTCGGGTCCCGGTGGCCGCCGTGCGATCGCCCTCGACCATCGCACCGCCTACGTCCACGCCAACCCGGCCCATGACGACCGCCACTGGCTGTGGGAGGTCTTCCGCCGCTACCAAGGGCTTCCCGCTACTGGGGAGATCTTTGGGCCGCACAACGCGGTTTGGCTGCTCGCCCCATCGGCCGACGGCGCTCGGTCACTCGTCCAGGCATTCCAAGCGGTGGACCCTGAGAAGGGCGAGGTCCGCCACGACTTCACCGATCCTAGCTGGAATACTCGCTTCCTCGGCGACCTCTACCAGGATCTGTCCGAGCACGCGAAGAAGACCTACGCGCTCCTGCAGACCCCGGAGTTCGTCGAGCAGTTCATCCTCGACTACACGCTGAAACCAGCGCTTTCGACGTTCGGGCTACCAGAGACGACGCTCATTGATCCCACCTGCGGATCTGGCCACTTCCTCCTCGGCGCCTTCGCCCTTCTGTTCGAGCGATGGCGCAACAACGAACCCGGAGCAAATCCTCGTGAGCTCGCCCGTCGCGCGCTCGATGCCATCGCTGGCGTCGACCTCAACCCCTTCGCAGTAGCTATCGCCCGCTTCCGGCTCCTGGTCGCCGCCCTTCGTGCCGGTGGCGACACTCAGCTAGCCGATGCCCCTTCCTACCGGATCCACGTCGCCGTCGGGGACTCACTCCTCCACGGCGACCCGCCCGGCCGCCTCGCCGGCACGATCAGCGACGACGAAGCTGCCGCCAGAGCCCACGGGTACGCCACCGAGGATGTTGAGGAGGCCAGGGCTCTCCTCTCGCGTAGTTGGCATTCGGTAGTTGGAAATCCACCGTACATCATGTGCCGTGATTCCGCCTTGAATGCGCTATACAGGCAGCGGTTCAAGACCTGTTATCGCCAGTACTCACTCGGAGTCCCGTTCACAGAGCGATTCTTCCAGCTCGCACACTTCGACGCGGATCCCGAGCGAGCTGGTCATGTTGGCATGATCACTGCCAACTCGTTTATGAAACGGGAGTTCGGCAAGAAGCTCATTCAGCAATGGGTACCGACGCACGACCTGAGCCATGTGATCGACACAAGCGGTGCCTATATCCCGGGCCATGGGACTCCAACCGTGATTCTCTTCGGTCGTAATCGAAGGCCCTTCGCTTCGACCATACGAGCCGTCATGGGCATCCGAGGCGAGCCGAGCCGGCCAGCGGTCCCCGAGAAGGGTTTGGTATGGTCAAGCATCGTTGAACTGACCGAGGAGCCTGGATCATCGAGCGACTACGTAGGCGTAGCAGACCTGAATCGCATCCGATTCGGTAAGCATCCGTGGAGCATCGGCGGGGGTGGCGCGGCTGAGCTTCAGGGGACTCTGGAGGCCGGCCGGACCACCCTCGCTTCGGTGATTGACCATATCGGCTATACCGGCCAGACAAACGCAGACGAGGTAATGCTCGCTTCCCGCCGGGAACACGTCCGCGCAGGGCTGCCAGCCGATCTGATCAAGATGGTCGTGATCGGAGAGGTTGTTCGCGACTGGGTTATTGGCGAATCCGAGTGGAGCTTTTTTCCCTACCGGGACGAAAAGTTGGTGAATATCGAGCGTGAACAGCCAACATACCAGCGATTCTGGCCTTACCGCACAGTCATGTGGGCGCGAGCTACCTTTTCGAGGCTGACCTACCATGAGGAGGGTCGACCTTGGTGGGAGTGGCATCAGGTCGCCCTCCGACGTCTACGCAACCCACTGTCAATCGTGTTCGCGTTCGTAGCAACAAATAACCACTTCGTGCTCGACCGTGGCGGGAAGATATTCAACCGCACGGCGCCGGTCGTGAAGCTTCCACCTGGCTCGGACAAGCGGCGACACCTCGAATTGCTCGGCGTGTTGAACAGCTCAACCGCCTGCTTCTGGATCCAGCAGGTATGCCATAACAAGGGTCGTCCCGGGGCCGAGGCCGCCGCGGCCGACGAGGCGTATGAGTTCCGGTTCGAGCACGACGGCGCGAAGCTGCAGGCCTTCCCACTACCCGCCGATCTGGACGTGACCACGACCGTCCTGCTCGACCGGTTCGCCACAGAACTCGCCGCAACTGATCTCCGCGCAGGAACGGCTGGACTGGGAAGTGTATCGACGCTACGGACTGATCAACGAGGACCTAACGACCGGTGACGAGCCGGAACCGCCATTGCAACTTGGGGAGCGGGCGTTCGAGATCGTGCTGGCCAGGCGGATGGCGGCAGGTGAGGAGGAGTCGTCGTGGCTTGCCCGCCATGGCTCAACGCCGATCACTGAACTGCCCACCTCTTGGTCGGAGCCGTACAAGCGGCTAGTGGAACGTCGCATCAACTTGATTGAGGCCGACCGCAACATCGGCCTGATCGAGCGGCCGGAGTACAAGCGGCGGTGGGCAGCCAAGCCATGGGACGAGCAGGTCAAGGTGGCGTTGCGAGGCTGGCTGCTCGACCAGCTGGAATCTCCTCGCTACTGGCCGAAGCCGGCCGCGCTCACTTCGACCGCTCGCCTCGCCGCGGAGACCCGCACCGACCCTGACTTCGTGCAGGTCGCCCAGCTATACGCGGGACGGGAGGACGTCGACATCGCCGCGTTGGTCTCCGAGCTGGTAAAGGCCGAAGCGGTGCCCTACCTGGCCACGCTGCGCTACACCGACTCGGGGGCGCGCAAGCATAAGCAGTGGCTTGAGACCTGGGCGCTGCAACGCCGTGAGGACGCCGGTGAGGACGTCGGGACGATCCCGGTGCCGCCCACGTACGTGAAGGCTGACTTCCAGGGCGTGGCGTGGGACCACCGCGGGAAGCTCGACGTGCCCAAAGAGCGGTTCATCTCCTACCCAGGCGCGGAGCGGGAGACGGACCCGTCGCTGGTCGTCGGCTGGGCTGGGTGGCACCATCTGGTCCGGGCGCGGGCCCTGGCGACCTGGTACCTGCAGGCCAAGCGGGACGGCCGCGACCTCGAGCACCTGAAGCCGCTGCTGGCCGGGCTGGCGGAGCTGGTGCCGTGGTTGAAGCAGTGGTACGACGACCCGGATCCCGACCCTGCGCTCGACCGGCCCGGGTCGCAGATCGCGGCGCTGGTCGACGCCGAGCTGCGGGTGCTGCACTTGACCGCCGATGACCTCACCGGGTGGCGGCCGGAACCGACGCGGAGGAGGCGTGCCCGCCGATGACACTGCTCGCCGACCTCATCGAGATTCCCGAGCAGGTCCACAAGTCGGACTTCGTGATCAGCCTGGCGACGGCGATCGGCGACCCGGCGGACACGGTGCGCGACTACGTGGTGACCGACCAGCTCGTCCACTGCTTCGACCGGGCGCTGTCGCTGGTGGCAACCGCGGTCGCGGACAACCGGTCGAAGGCGACCTATCTCCACGCCAGCTTCGGCGCCGGGAAGACGGCGATGATGTCGGTGCTGGACCTGCTGCTCGAGGGCGACCGGGGCGCCCGCTCGATCCCTGAGCTGGCGCCGGTCGTAGCCAGGTACGCTGACCGCATCGACGGCAAACGGTTCCTGCTCGTCCCCTACCACTTCGTGGGCAAGAGCTCGATGGAGCAGGAGGTCCTCGGCGGCTACGTCGACCACGTCCGCAAGCACCGTCCCGAGGCGCCGCTGCCCGCCGTGTACGTCGCAGACGGGATCCTCGACGACGCTCGCGTCAAGCGGGAGGACCTCGGCGACGACGTGTTCTTCCGGGTCCTGTCCGAAGGCGAGGTGTCCGACGAGTGGGGCGAGTACGGCGCCGGCTGGGAAGCGGCCCGCTTCGATGCCGCAATGGCCGCCCCACCCGGGTCGAGCGAGCGTGACCAGCTGGTCGGCGCTCTGCTGCGCACCCACTACCGGGCCCTGCCAGGCCAGGCGCGTGCCACCGCCGAGGGGTTCGTCCCCTTCGACGCCGGGCTGGACGCGATCAGCCGGCACGCCAAGGGCCTCGGCTACGACGCGGTGATCCTGTTCCTCGACGAGCTGGTCTTGTGGCTGGCGGCCCGGATGAGCGACGTGGCGTTCGTCAGCCGCGAGGGCGCCAAAGTCGTCAAGCTGGTCGAAGCCGATGCCGCGGCCAGGCCGGCGCCGATCGTGAGCTTCATCGCCCGCCAGCGGGACCTGCGCGAGCTGGTCGGCGAGCACGTGCCCGGGGCGCAATCACTCAGCGCCATCGACATCCTGCGCCACTCCGAAGGCCGCTTCGACACCATCACCCTGGAGGACCGCAACCTGCCGGCCATCGCGGAGCGGCGCCTGCTGCGGCCCAGGACCGTGCAGGCCCGTCAGCAGCTCGACGACGCGTTCGAGCGGGTACGGCGCGAGCTGGAGGAGCGCCAGGAGCGGGACGTGCTCCTCACCGACACCGGCGACCTCGGGGCGTTCCGGCGGCTGTACCCGTTCAGCCCGGCGCTGGTCGACGCACTCGTCGCCCTGTCGGGGGCGATGCAGCGGGAGCGCACCGCGCTCAAAGTGATGCTGCAGTTGCTCGTCGAGGGCCGCGACCACCTCGAGCTCGGCCAGCTCGTCCCGCTGGGAGACCTGTGGGACGCGATCAACGCCGGCGACGAGCCGCTCACCGAGGTGATGCGGGCCCAGTTCGCCCAGGCACGGCGGCTGTGGACGCGGCGGTTCCTGCCGATGCTGCTGCGCGACCACGAGCTGTCCGAAGAGGACGCCGCGAAGGTGGCCCCTTCACATCCGTACGTCACCGATGCCCGGCTGGTGAAGTCGCTGCTGATCGCCGCGCTCGTGCCCGAGGTCGGCCCGCTGCGGGCGCTGACGGTGAGCCGCCTGACCGCGTTGAACTCGGGGATCGTGCGGGCGTTCATCCCCGGCACCGAACGCCAGCAGGTCCTCGATAAGCTGCGCCGGTGGAGAGCCGAGGTCGGCGAGCTGCACCTCGGCGACGACGAGCAGGACCCGTCGGTCTGGGTGGTGCTGTCGGGGATCGACACCGGCCCGATCCTCGACGCGGCCCGGGTCGTGGACAGCGACGGAGAGCGACGCCGGTGGGTGCGGGAGCTGCTGGAGGAGCTGCTCCAGGTCAAGGACCCGAAGAGCTTCGACCCGTGGGTGGAGGTCACCTGGCGGGGTACACGCCGCAAGCTGGCAGCCGTGTTCGCCAACGTGCGCGACCCCGCCGAGCTGCCCGACGAGATGCTCCGGGCGGGCGAGGAGCCCAAGCTCATCGTCGACTACCCGTGGGACGTCGAAGATTACGGGCCCTCCGACGACCGGGGCCGGATGACCGACTACCGGCGGGAGCGGCCTCGGGAGTGGACGGCGGTGTGGCTGCCGAACTTCCTCACCAACGCCGCCAAGCAGCTGCTCGGCAAGCTGGTCCGACTCGACTACGTCCTGACCGGCGACACCTTCGACCGGCTGGCGTCGCACCTCTCGCCGACCGACCGGCCAGCGGCCCGCATGCAGCTCGTCAACGAGCAGGCGGCCGTCCGGGAGCGGATCATCGCCGCACTGCGCCAGGCCTACGGCGTCGACCCGGTCCAGCCGGGCCTGGTCGAGGAGCGTCTCACGCTGAGCGACCAGTTCCTGGCGCTCGACCCGGGCCTGCCGCTGCAGCCGCCGGTGGGCACGTCCCTGCGGACTTGCCTCGAAGGCCTCGCCGACCAGTTGCTCCGCTACCGCTACCCGAAGCATCCCGAGTTCACCGAGCTTGTCTCCCGCGCGGACCTGAGCAACACGCTCGACCAGGTCGTCCTCGCGTTCCAGCAGCCCAACGGCCGGCTGGAGAACGTCGAGGCGCGGATGCGGCGCATCCTCACCAAGGTGGCGGGTCCCCTCAGGCTCGGCACCATGTACCAGGCCCACTTCGTCGCCGACCTGGAAGGCTGGAAGGACCTGGTCGAACGCCGCCGGGCCGAAGCCGCCGCAACCACGATGACGGTCGGTCAGGTGCGCCGCTGGCTCGACGGCGCCGACACGCCGAGCGACCGGCGGGGCCTCACCCGCGAGATCGCCGACCTGGTGATCCTGCTCGTCGCGGCCGCGACCGACCGGGCACTGCTCGACGGCGGCCGGCCGGTCGGGAAGCCGGAGATCGGCCGCGTCCACGACGACTGGGAGCTGCGGGCACAGGAGTTGCCCAGCCCGGAGATGTGGCAAGAGGCTCTGCGGCGCGCAGCGGACATGGGCGTGATGGCCACGAGCACGTTCCTGTCGGCAACCACGGTAGCCGACCTCGGTGAACGGATCCACAGCGGGGTCGTCGCCGACCGTGCCCAGGCGGTACGGGACCTGGTCCCCCGCATCCGGGAGGCCTGGGCACGGCTGGGCCTGGGGGACGAAGGAGACCGCCTCCGCACCGCCGAGGCGGCCTCCAAGCTGGTAGGCGAGCTGCACCGGCGGCCCGACCACGCCTCCGAGGTCCTCGCCGCATGCGAGGTACCCACGACGGCGGCGGCCATCGGCACCTCGATCGCGCAGGCGCGCGTGGTGGCCGACGAGCTCCAGCGCATGAACTGGGATCTGATCCGCCACATCGACGAGCTGGACCCACCGTGGAAAGCCGACGCCGACGCCGTGCGTGAACGGCTGGCGGAGAGCCTTGCGGCCGACGAGCTCGCCGTCCACCTCGTCGGCCGGCTGCGCGACGCCGCCACGGCCGCCACGGACCTTCTCGCCCGAGCCGCCACCCGCCCCGCCATCCCCCAGCGGCCGACGCGGATGCCGCCCTCGCCGGCGGGGTTCGACCGGCCGGCGGCCGAGGAGCAGCTCCGGGAGATCCGCCGGCGGCTGCGGGCGGAAGCGCATCTCGACCTGACCTGGCAGATCACGGAGTGGCACGGCGATGCCGAGGGCTGACGCCGCGCAGATCCGGGCGCTCGTCGCCGCCAACCGCCGGCCCGACGACCGCCGCAGCGCCCTGGCGGTGCATGCCGATCCCGATTGGTCGGGACCTGACGTGCTGGACGGCTCCGACACCCCGATGCGGGTCGTGCCGTGCCGTTCGCCGCTGGCGGTACGGGAAGCGCTCCTCGACCACGAGCACCATGCCGGCGAGTTGCTGGTGCTCCTCACGGAGTGCAGCGGCGGCGACCTCGGCCTGGACGTGCGAGCCAGGCTCGTCAAAGGCGAGGTGCTCCCACTCGACCCGTTCGGCTCAATCCTCGCCCTCTTCCGGGCCTCCGTGCTCGACCCGCAGCTCGTCACCGAACGATGGCTGATCGACGACCTCATCGCCGTCGCCCCTGCCGGCGGCTGGCCCGACTTGAAGCCCCTCCGCGGCGTCCTCGACGTCGACCTCGCCTGGCGCACCTGGCAGCACGCCCGCCTCGGCCTCCCCGACCCGCCGGACGGGATCCCCGCGGTCCTCGCCCTCGGCGACCAGCCGGAGGTCGGCGCTGCGCTGACCGACCTCTCCCCCGAACAGCGGGAACGGGTCGCCCACCATTGGGCGGGCCTGGCCCCGGGTCCGATCCCGGTCCTGGTGGACCTGCTGGCCACCGGCCACGGCGCCGAGCTTCTGGCCCTCGGGCTCGCCGCCCAGGCGCTGTGGGGCACCACTGAGGACCCCGTCCTCGCCCACCGTCAGACCGTCGCCCGCGTCCGGCTCGAAGGCCTGCTCGGCCGCGACCGCCTCGACCAACGCGCGGCCGAGGCGTGGGGTGCCGCCGCCGAATCGGCTCTCGACGCCGACGACAACGTGGCCGCTGTGCTGGACGCCGCCGACCTGGTTCTGGCCGACGCCGGTGCCGCCGAGCTGGCCGTCCTCTCCGACAGCCTTCCCCGCGGCTTCGAGGAGCGTCTCGCGGCGCTAGGGCGGATCCTCGCTGCCGAGGACCTCGATAGCGTGGTCGGCGCCCTCGAACGCGTGCGCGAGCATCGGCACGCAAGGCGCCGGTCCCACCGCGTCGAGATGGCCGAGGCCGCCGTCCGCCTGCTGCGCCGCTCCCAGATGCCGCCGTCCTCGCCGCCGTCCACGTTCGCAGCGGCCGCCGCCGGGTATGCCGCCGACGGGGCCTTCCTCGACGAAGCGCGCCAACTCCTTGCCGAGGGCGACCAGGTTCCAGAACTGGCCGCCGCCTACACGGGCCTGTGCCAGACCGCGGCAAGACAGCGCGGCCAGGAGACCGCCCGGTTCGTCGAGCTGCTCACCGGCTGGTCACGCTCAGAACCGCTCGCCGACGCCCGCCTCGTCCCCGTCGAGCAGGTATTGGCCACGGTGGTCGCCCCGGTGGCCCAGGCCGCGCCGGTCCTCATGGTTGTCTGCGACGGCATGAGCCTGCCGGTCGCCCACGTCCTGATCCGGGACCTGGCCGACGAAGGGTGGATGCCCGCCATGCCGGTGGAGCGTGACGAGTGGCCGGTGGGGGTGGCGGTGCTGCCCACCGTCACCGAGGCGAGCCGCACCGCGCTTCTGTGCGGGCAGCGGACCGTCGGCGGGCAGCAGGAGGAGCGCGCCGGCTTCGCCTCCCAGCCGTCGCTGCGCATGGTGTCGTCGCCGACCCGTCCACCGGTGCTGTTCCACAAGGCCGGCCTGATAGCGGCGAGCGGGATGGCGTTGCCCGACGAAGTCCGCCGCCTCGTCGCCGACGCCGACCAACGGGTCGTCGGCGTCGTGGTCAACGCCGTCGACGACCACCTGGCCCGCGGGCAGCAACTGCGGGTGGGATGGGACCTGGGCTCTCTGCGGCCGCTGTCGTGGCTGCTGGACGCGGCCGCCGAGGCGGGCCGGGTCATCGTGCTGACTGCCGACCATGGCCACGTCCTCGACGCCGGCCGCTCCCGCTACCAGCCGCTCCGCGGCGACGGCGGGGAGCGCTGGAGGACCGCCCCTCCTCCACCAGGCGACAGCGAAGTCGAGATCGCCGGGCCGAGGGTCCTGCTCGGCGGCGGACGGGTGATCCTGCCAGCCGACGACCGGCTCCGCTACGGCGTCCCCAAGCACGGCTACCACGGCGGCGCAACACCCGAGGAGGTGCTCGTCCCAGTCGAGGTCCTCGCCAGGCGCCTCCCCGACCAGTGGGTCCACCGGCCGCTCGCCGCCCCCGCCTGGTGGACCGGCGAGCCCACCGGGGCCCGCCCGGACCCGGCACCCGCCAGGCGGCGACCCCGCAAGGCCAGGGCCGAGGCACAGCCCGCCCTGTTCGGGCCACCGGCTGGCGAGCGGTCTGTCCCTTCCCGGGCCGCCTGGGTCGACGACCTACTTGCCAGCCCCGCGTACGCCGCCAACCGCCAGCGCGCCCGCCTCCCCCGCCCGCTCGCCGACGAGCGCCTCCGCCGCTACCTCGACCTCATCGACGCCAACGGGGGAACCATCCCCCTGGCCGCCCTCTCGGCCCGTACCGGGGAGCCACCTGACACGCTGCGCATGGCGCTCACCCTGGTGCAACGGTTGCTGAACCTCGACGGCACTGAGGTGCTGGCCGTGCGGGCCGACGGCACCGTGGCCCTCAACCGGGAGCTGCTCGCCCTCCAATTCGAGGTCGACCTCCCGTGATCTCCCCGCAGCGGCGCCGGGAGATCATCGACGCCCTCCGGCGAGGCACCGTCCCGCAACGGGGCCTCGACGCCTTCGCCGTGGGCACCGACCGTTTCGCCGCCGCCTTCGACGACGAGCTGGCTACGGTCGCCGCCGGCGGCGCCGGCTTCAAGGCCGTCCGCGGCGAGTACGGGTCGGGGAAGACGTTCGTGGTCCGCTGGCTCGCCGAGCGCGCCCGCGCGCAGGGGTTCGCCACCGCGGAAGTGCAGATCAGCGAGGGGGAAACCCCCCTGCACCATCTCGAGACCGTGTACCGGCGGGTCTGTGAACGGCTCACCACGGCCGACACCGCCGGCGGCGCGTTGCGGTCGGTGGTGGACTCATGGTTCTTCGCGCTCCACGAGGACGTGGTGGCCGCCGGCACCACCCCATCCGGCGACGCCGAGGCAGTCCTCGCCGCCACCGACGCTCTCGCCGAGCAGCGCCTCGGAACCGTGGCCACCCGCGCCCCGGCGCTCGCCGCCGTCCTGCGCGGCTACCGACGGGCCCTCGCCGACGGCGACGCCGCCCGCGCCGAAGGACTCCTGGCCTGGCTCGGCGGACAACCCCACGTGGCGGCCTCGATCAAGCGGGCCGCTGGGATCCGCGGCGACCTCGACCACGACGCCGCCCTGGCGTTCCTCGCCGGGCTGCTCACCATCCTGGACGGCGCCGGCTACGCCGGCCTGGTCCTGCTCCTCGACGAGGTCGAGACCCTCCAGCGGATCCGCTCCGACGCCCGCGACCGGGCCCTCAACGCCCTACGGCAACTGATCGACGAGATCGACCAGGGCCGCTTTCCCGGCCTGTACCTGGTCATCACCGGCACACCGGCCTTCTTCGACGGCCCACAGGGCGCCCAGCGGCTGGCACCGCTCGCCCAGCGACTCCACACCGACTTCACCACCGACGCGCGCTTCGACAGCCCCCGGGCGACCCAGCTCCGCCTCGCCGGGTTCACCGTCGACGGGCTCAGCGAAGTCGGTCGCCGTACCCGCGACCTCTACGCCGAGGGTGCCGCCGAGCCGAGCCGGATCCGCTCGTCCTGCGACGACGACTACGTCGCGCTCCTCGCCAAGGCGGTCACCGGCGACCTCGGTGGCCGGGTCGGCGTGGCGCCTCGGGTGTTCTTGAAGAAGCTCGTCGGCGATGTCCTCGACCGGGTCGATCAGTTCGCCGACTTCGACCCGCGCCGCGACTACCGGCTCACCATCGTCGACAGCGAGCTCACCGCGGTCGAACGCAACGCGCGTGCGGCGACCTCGGTCGACGAGATCGACCTGGACCTCTAGCCATGGCCGACGCGGCCCCGGCGACCTCCTTCGACCTCCTTCACCCGGCCATCCAGCACCACGTCGTCAACAGCCTGGGCTGGCCTGCGCTTTGGCCGCTCCAGATGGCCACCATCGAACCGATCCTCGCCGGTGAGCACCTGATCGCCACCGCACCGACCGCCGGCGGCAAGACCGAAGCGGCGCTGCTACCCCTGCTATCCAGGATGCTCTCCGAAGACTGGCGCGGGCTGTCGGTGCTATACGTGTGCCCGCTGCGGGCGCTGCTCAACAACCTGCACCAGCGGCTCGAAAGGTACGGCCAGCTCGTCGGCCGTCAGGTCGCGCTCTGGCATGGCGACATCGGCCAGCCGGAACGAGGCAGGCTCCTCGCCGAGCCGCCCGACGTGCTGCTCACCACCCCCGAGTCGCTCGAGGCGATGCTGGTGTCAACTCGGGTCCGCCACGAGCGGTGGTTCGCCGGCGTCCGGGCCGTCGTGGTGGACGAGGCCCACGCCTTCGCCGGTGACGACCGCGGCTGGCACCTGCTCGCCGTCCTCGAACGCGTCAGCCGGCTCGCCGGGCGGGAGGTACAGCGCGTCGCCCTCTCTGCCTCCGTCGGCAACCCCGGCGAGGTGCTCGCCTGGCTCAGGGCGAGAAGCGCCTGGTCTTCGTCGACAGCCGGGCTCGCGCCGAGCAACTCGCCGTCTCCTTGCGGGACCAGGAGGTGACCACGTTCGTCTCCCACGGGTCCCTCGGGGTTGGCGAACGACGAGCCGCCGAACAGGCCTTTGCCGAGGGGCGCGACTGCGTGATCGTCGCCACCTCCACCCTCGAGCTCGGCATCGACGTCGGCGACCTCGACCGGGTCATCCAGATCGACGCTCCACCGACCGTCGCCGCGTTCCTCCAGCGGCTCGGGCGCACCGGTCGGCGTCCCGGCAGCGCGCGCCAGGCATTGCTGCTCGCTACCGACGACAGCGCCTTGCTGCGCAGCGTCGCCGTGCTCCTCCGCTGGGCAGAGGGCCACATCGAGCCGATCAACCCGCCGCCCGCACCCTTCCACCTCGTGGCGCAGCAACTCCTGGCGCTCTCCCTCCAGGAAGGCGGCATCGGCCGCAAGCTGTGGCACGAGTGGCTCGGCGAGCCCTTCGCGCTGGGGGCCGAAGCCGCCGCCGCCGTGCCTGCTATCACCGACTACCTGGTCACCGCGGGGTTCCTGGTGGACGACGGCGGCATCCTCGGTGTCGGCGAGGAGGCCGAAGCCGCCCTGGGCCGCCAGCACTTCATGGAGCTGCTGTCGGTGTTCACCTCGCCGCCCGTGTTCAGCGTCCGCCACGGCCGGTCCGAGATCGGGCTCGTCCCCGACGAGACGCTGCTGGCCCGCCCTTCCGGGTTCGCTGCCGGCGGGGCGGGCGTGCTCGTCCTCGCCGGCCGCAGCTGGGCCGTCGTGCACGTCGACTGGCGCCGGCGGATCGTTCAAGTCGAGCCGACCGACGCTCCTGGAGTCGCCCGCTGGTCCGGGAACGCCCAGCCACTGGGCGCCGTCATCGCCCGTGGGGTGCGGGAGGTGCTTCTCGGGTCCGACCCGGCACGAGTCACGCTCAGTCGGCGAGGCGGCGAGCAGTTGGCGCGGCTGCGCTCCGAGCATCAATGGGTGCGGCCGGACTCCACCTCGCTCGTGGTCGACGGGGGTGGGCGTGCCCGCTGGTGGACGTTCGCGGGATGGCGAGCCAACCTCTGGCTTGCCCGAGCCGCCGCCGGCTTGCGACGAGAGGTCGCCGCCGTCGACGACCTCACCGTCGCTCTCGACCCTGGTACCACGACGGAGGAGCTCCGCCGAGCCGTCTCAGACGCAACCGGGGAGTCCATCGATCTGACCCCATGGGTGACCGCCGAAGCAGTCGACGGGCTCAAGTTCTCCGAGTGCCTACCCCAGAGCCTTGCGACCGCTGTGGTGACCCGCCGCCTCGCCGACGACGAGTCGACCGCCCGGGCACTCGGGGAGCGCCTCGTGGGGTTCCGTTCCGCAAGCTGAATGAACCCCAAGGATGGAGGGATCACGTGACGACTGATCGGCGTCAGGCGCGGGAGGATGATGCCTGGATCAGCTCGATTGTTCGGCGAGCCGACGGCCGGGACGGAACATCAGCACCAAGCCGCCCAGCCCCAGCAGCACGAGTAGCCCCTCCAGCCACCCTCCGGCCACGGGGATCGCCGAGATCAGCACCACCACCAGCAGGCCAAGCGCCAGCGCGCCAACACCGCTGACGAACGAGCTGCCGCCACCTCTGAACAGCAGCCGCCCGAGTGCCAAGCCCACCGTCGCCTGCGCCCCGAAGGCGACCGCGAGGATGAACAGGAAGGCGACGATGCCCGCGGCCAGGATCCCGGCGAACGCGATCACCGCCGACAAGGACCCGAGCCCGACCAGGCCGAGCACGATCGCCACCAGGACGGTGACCAGGATCACCAGCACCAGCAGGATGGTGACGCCGATCACCCCGAGGATCCCGACTGCGAAGCTGACCAGTGGACGTCCCCGTGCCGAGTCGGCCGCACCGCGGATGATCCGCGGGACCAGCCACAGCATCAGCAGGCCGATGGCGAGGATGCTCGCGTACCGTCGCAGACGGTCGAGCGCGCGGTCCGCCAGCGTGGGCGCCTGCTTCTCCCCGCGCCGCTGGACGGTGACCTTTTCGCTGCCGGCCACAGAACCCGCTCGCGTGTAATTGCCCGTGGCACCCAGCACGCTGCCGCCGACGGCGCCGTCCATCTTCATCTGCCCGGCGCCGAAGATCAGGTCACCGCCGACTCGGGCCCCCGAGGTGACGGTCGCCTGGCCGACCGCCAGCAGCACGTCTTCTCCTACCTGTCCTCCCAGGCGCGCCTGGCCGCTGGCGACTCGCACGTCGCCGTCGACCTGTCCCGAGATCGTGGTTGACCCAGCGGCCACCAGCACGTCGCCAGTGACCGTGCCGGCGACCGTGACCTGCCCTCCGCTGGCGACCAGGTCGCCGTCGACCCGGCCGTCGATCCGCACCGTTCCCGCGGAGGCGATCAGGTCGCCCCGAACCGTCTCCTCGGCGGGCACGGTGACCTCCTGGCCGCTGCGGACCTTCCCGCCCAGCTCGGTCTGCTGAGCGAAGGCCGCGGCCGACAGGGACGCAAACGCAAGTGCGAGGAACGCGATCGCCTTCAACAGCGGGCTCCTTCGTGGTCTGGTGCGCCTTGCCGATCGACACGGACACCGGCGAGGCGTTTGCGACGATCCGTCCGATATTTCGGCCGTAGACTACACAGGTTCCACGCGGCCAGCGCAGACGCGTTTGGACGTCCCAGGAGCGACAGGGCCTCGGGATCGATGAGGACGGCGGAGGTTGCCATGGACGAGCAGGGTCGAAGTGCCGCCGGCGCGGTGCGGTTTCCGTCGGACGGGAACGTCACGAGGTCGATCGTCGGGATCGTCAAGGCACGCGACCTGCAGCTCACCAGGTCGGGCGCGGGACTCGTCGCCACCGACGGCAACCTCTCCATCGTGAACGGCGGGTGCGGTCCAGTCCTGGCGAACGGCGGCGTCACCATCCACAACGGCGGCTGCGGTCCGCTCGTCGCCAACGGCGACGTCTCCATCGAGAACGGCGGCACGCAGGCCATCCTCGCTGCCGGAGAGGTCACGATCGGCCACAACGGCTTCGTCGGCATCGTCGTCTCGCCGAAGGTCACCGTCCAGGATGGCGGGCGGGTCCTGGTGACCTCGCCATTGGCCCTGACCCTCGCCGCCGGCGCTGCCGGCATCGCGCTCGCCCTGCTGACTCGTCGGGTTCGACGTTAGGGCGCGGCGCCGTCCCCGTACGACAAACCTCACGTCTCCGATCGTCCTGGACCGGCTGCGAGTGCCCCGGGGAGCCAGGCCCCGTGGACCGACCGACGGAGGTGCAGGCATGGCCGACACGACACCGAGCCAACCCGACGGAGCCTTCCGCCCGGCCCGGCAGTACCGTCCCAGCCGTGGCCGCCGCGTGGGCGACGCCATCATCAGCGTGTTCATCCGGGCGGGCCTGGTGCCCAGCTCGTACTTGCTGACCACACGCGGCCGCAAGACCGGGCGCCCACGCACCCGGTGACCGTCGTCGAGCACGACGGCAAGCGTTGGCTGGTCGCTCCCTACGGGCCAGTGTCATGGGTGCACAACGCCCGCGCCGCCGGGCGGGTCACCCTGCGCCGCCGGCTCGATGCGCGTGCGTATGCCATCCGAGAGGTCTCGGCCCAGGAGGCCGGACCCGTCCTCAAGCGCTATGTGCGCATCGCCAGTGCCACGCGACCGTACTTCCAGGCCGCCAAGGCATCCCCGGTGGAGGACTTCGTCGCCGAGGCGGATCGTCACCCGGTGTTCGAGCTCACCCCCATCACCAGGAATCGCCATGACGACAACGGTGAACACTGAAGGGCAAGAACGCTGAATGCTGCGGCTCTAGCCGGAGCGCGGAGACGCGTCGCGTGACCGGGAAGATTAGCGACATCGCCGCAGCCCTCGACGGGTAGCGCCTGCGCGCCCCTTGTGGGCGATGGAGATTGCGCTCCGTGCGTCCAGCGAAGACGCATTATCCTCGTCGTGCCATGCCGAGACAGACCGATTTCGCCCACGCACCGCGGTCGAGGCTCGAGGACCGTGTGGTCGCGGCCGCCGAGGCCGCGCTCACCCGGAATGGGTCGGTCTCCCCTGTCGACGTCCTCGCCGAGATCGGCTGGCTCCCCCAGAGTCTGGTCGACGAGTGGCGGCGGGGCCGGGTCGAGTGCCTGGAGAACGTACTGCAGGTCCACCCCGACAAGCTGGCCATCGCGCTGGAGCACCTACGCCGCTGGGCGGCGGGCACGGGGCTCACGCCCGGCGAGGTCGCGTACGTGGCCGCCACGCGCGACCGGCGACCGCTGCGGTTCACCTTCGATGGGGACCAGGCCGCCGAGCGTGCCTGGCGCACCCACTGGACCCGCCCGGATCTGTCCGAGACGGCGCGGCGGCGGTTGACCGACCAGCAGAGCAAGGTGCCTGACCTGGTGGTCATCGAGCCGCTCAACGAGTGGACCTGCGCTGGCTGCGGCGGCTCGGGCTCCCTACTGCTCATGGAGGACGGCGCGCCGCTGTGTCTTGTCTGCGCGGACATGGACCATCTGGTCTTCCTGCCAGCCGGCAACGCCGCGCTGAGCCGGCGCGCCAAGAAGGCAAGCCGCCTGTCGGCGGTGGTGGTGCGCTTCAGCCGCACTCGCAAGCGCTACGAGCGCCAGGGGACCCTGGTCGAGGAGGAGGCCCTGGAGCAGGCCGAGGCCCAGTGCCTGGCCGACGAGGACGCACGCAGCCGACGCCGCGAGCGGGACCAGGAGCGGCGCGCGGGCGAGGACCTGGCGTTCCAGGCTCGGCTGGCCGAGGCGGTCGTGCGGCTGTTCCCTGGCTGTCCCAGCCAGCGTGCCGAGGCGATCGCCCGCCACGCCGGGGTGCGCGGCAGCGGCCGGGTCGGGCGTTCGGCGGCCGGGCGGGCACTGGACGAGCAGGCGATCCGGCTCGCGGTGGTGGCGTCGGTCCGGCACCTGGACACCAGCTACGACGACCTGCTGATGGCGGGCGTGCCCCGTACGGACGCCCGCGAGCAGGTCGGGCCCGAGATCGATCGGGTCCTGGCCGCCTGGCAGAACCCATGACCGCGAGGACGGCAGGCGAGATTTCCACCGGGCGCACTCGGTCACCGGCAGCCCTGGTACGGCTATGGCAGGATCCCTCCCACCATGGACGCTGATGCAACCGATCCTCTGCGGGAGCCCGAATGGGCGCCCGAGCTTCCGCGCCATCTGGGGCAGGCGGGACCGCTCGCACCGGCGGAACTGACCGAGCGCCTGCGGCCAGGCTCTCCCGGCCTGACCACCGAGCAGGTGGAGCGGGAGCTCCGGGTCCGCGGGGACGTGCACGAGACCGCGGACGGCTGGGTGAGCCTGCTGGCCGTCGCCGACGGCGCGGTCCTCACCCACGTCCTCAGCGCCGAGGAGCAGCAGGCGGGAATGCTCGCCGCCGACGGGGACCTCGACTTGTGGGCGCGGCTGGCCGACGAGGGCTTGCCGCTGGCCGGCGGTGGGATGGTGCGCACGCGCTGGGCCGCCGGTCCGTACATGCTGCCGGAGGGATCCAGGACCGCCCTGGTCGGCCCGGACGGCTGGCTCGACGCGTTCGAGGGCGAGACGATCCTCCTGCTGCGGCTGCGCGACGGCGCCCTGGAGCTGGGTGAACTGGTCGAGCTCCAAGCCGGCGGTGAGGAACTCGTCGCGCGGGTCAAGCCGGTGGTCGCTGCGTGCGGGACGGCGGCGGTAGAGGCGCTCGTAACCTACGCGGAGGCGGAAGGCGGCGAGGCCGACGACGAGCCGACGGCGGATCTCGACGATCCCAGCGTCCCTGGCGCCGCGCTGGACGACGTGCTCGCCGAGCTGGTCGCGGCCCAGCCAGGCGTGCTCGACGAGCCGATGCCCCCGCTCCGCATGATGCTGGCGACCGCCGGTCTGGAGGTCGTCAGCGGCTTCGTCTGCCTGCCCGGCGCACCCTGGGACCCGACCGAGGTCGCCGGCATGTCCGCCGAGGAGATCCGCTGGCTCACCATTGCCCGGGGCTTTCTGTTGACCCAAGAGGGCGAGGAGGTGTCCTCCGGGAAGCTCGACATGTTCCTCAGTGTGCTGACCGTCTCGCCGGTGGTGTTGGAGCGCGTCGCGGACGAGGTGGAGAGCGACCCGCCGGAGGAGCTGCTGCTGCAGGCGGTGCGCCGGGCTGCCGCCAAGCCGGCGGAGCAGGCGGTGGCGGCGCTGCTCGCGGCGCGGGTTGCCGAGGGGAACGGGCAGCCGGTCCAGGCCGAGCGCCTCATCGAGGAGGCTATCGGCCACGACCCCGACCTGGAACCAGCGTTGCGCGACGCGGCCGACTACGCCGCGACCCGCGGTGACGCCGCCAGCGCCGACGCGTACCTGCACCGGGCCGGCGAGCCGCCGGACGTCGACCTCCGTCGTGCGCTGCGGCCGCTGCTGGTCTCCCCGACCCGCACGGCTCCGCGCAACAGTCCCTGCCCGTGCGGGTCGGGACGCAAGTACAAGCTGTGCTGCCTGCGCACGCCGTCCCATCCCCTGTCCACGCGGGCGCAGGCGCGCTACGCGAGCATCGCGACGTTCGCGCAGCGGGCGCCGAGCATCCCGACCGTGCTGGAGTTGACCGAGCTGGCCGTCCCGGAGGCGGCCATGTTCGCGCTCGACCTGGCGATCTTCGAGGGCGGCATCCTCGACGACTACCTCGACGAACGCGGGGACATGCTGCCAGACGACGAGCGGGCGCTAGTGGAGCGGTGGCGCTCCACGCCACTGGCCCCCTACGAGGTGACCGCGGTGCAGCCGGGGGCGTCGGTGACGATTCGCCCGCTGCTCGGCGGCGACCCGGTCCGCCTGCCCGACCGGTCACTGTCCCGTGGCGTGCGACGGCTCGACCTGATGGTCGCCCGGGTCATGGACGACGGAGCCGGCCCGGCGCTGCTGGCGCATCCGCTGCGGGTCGACCGGCTGCGGCGCCGGACACTACTGGAGATGTTCGACAGCGGATACGAGCCCGAGGAGGTCGCCGCATTCTTCGGCCCGCAACCACTACCAGTGCTGCAGAACCGCGAAGGCCATCTGCTGATGCAGTGCACCGCCACCTACGACCTCCCCGAAGACGAGGCCGCCTGGGACCGGCTCGCCGCCCAGCTCGAGGACGACGGGCCGGACCGGCTGCTCGCCGTCCACGAGCTCGACGACGGCGAGCGCGTGATCCGCGGGTCGGTCCACCGCCTGCAAGGCCGCCTGACCGTTGAGACCAACTCGGTCGAACGGCTCCGCGACCTGCAACAGCAGGTGCTGGCTGCCGCACCCGGGGCTGAACTGGTATCGGAGTCGATCGCGCCCATGGAGAAGCTCCTGGCGGAGCGCCGCCGGGATTCGAAGACCGGCCGCGACCGGCAGGCCGGCCAACCGGCCTTCTCGGCCCAGGGGCTTCCACCGGAGGAGTCCGCCGCGCTGCTGGACCAGGTTATGCGCGAGCATGAGCGGCGGTGGCTGGACCAGCAGCTCCCTGCGCTTGGCGGCCGAACGCCACGCCAAGCCGTGGCTGAAGGCGGCAACTCACTCGCCGAGCTGAACGCCCTGCTCGACGACATCCAGTGGCGGGCCGACACGGCGGGGGGCGGCATGGACGCCCGTCGGATCAAGAGCGACCTCGGCCTCACCGACTGAGCAGACCGCCGCTGCAGAGAATATGGCTGCACATTGCGCACGATCGCCGAAGCCGTGAACGGCGCGTACCAGCGGTTGGACGCTCTGCCAGGATCGGGCGCAGGCCGGCCGGACGGAACCAGCACAGGGCCAGAGGCGTACAGCGGACATGAGGCGGTCGGGGTGGTTGAGCGGCACGGTTGCCGTGCTGGTGACAGTGGGCGGGTGCACCGCGGACGGCGGTCGAGCCGTCGGGCGCGGAGCCGAGCGGCCTGCGCCCACGGTCACCACCGCTGGCGCTGCTGGCGTCGCGGTTGGATCGGTGCGGACGCTCGCTGGGATGACGGTGCCACGGGCCACGCACACCGCGACGCTGCTGCGCGACGGGACGGTGCTGGTCGCCGGCGGGTTCGGACGCGGGAGCGGTGCCGAACTGGCGACCACGGAGCGCTACTCGCCGGCCACCGGGAGGTTCGCCCCGGGTCCTCGGATGACCACCCCTCGGATGGGCCACAGCGCCACGCTGTTGCCAGACGGCCGGGTCCTGCTCGCCGGCGGCTTTGGTGCCGGAGGGACGGTGCTCGACAGCGCCGAGCTGTACGACCCGACGACCAGGCGGTTCACGCCGACCGGCCGGATGGGCGCCAGACGCGCCGACCACGAGGCCGTCCTGCTCGCCGACGGCCGCGTGCTGCTGGTCGGTGGCACCGGGCCGGGATTCGACTTCCTCGCCTCGGCCGAGCTGTACGATCCGCGGACCGGCAGGTTCGCTGCGACCGGATCGATGGCCCAGCGGCGGGAAGGGTTCACCGCGACGCTGCTTGGCGACGGTCACGTGCTGGTGACCGGCGGGCACGTCGGCCGCCACGAGCAGATCGAGATCCACCGGTCAGCGGAGCTGTACGACCCGCACACGGGACGGTTCACCCACACCGGCGACATGATCGTGCCCCGCCACAAGCACGACGCGGTGCTACTCGCCGACGAGCGGGTGCTGCTCGTCGGCGGCGCCGACGAGCACGACGACGCCGGCCTGTACCACAGCGCCGAGCTCTACGACCCCCAGACCGGCAGGTTCCAGCCGACCGGGGACCTGCGCAACGCCCGTTACAAGCTGCGCGGCACCTCGGTGCTGCTGGGCGACGGCCGCGTCCTGGTCGCTGGCGGTGCCAGTGACCCGGAGGTCTACCAGCCCCGTAGCGGCAGCTTCGCGCCGCTGGCGGGCTCGTTCGGGCGGGCGCCGCTGTTCGCCGCAGCCGTCCTGCTGCCCGGCGGCAGCGCGCTGCTTTGCGGCGGCTACTCGCTGACCGGCCCTGCCAGCAGCACCGCCTGGCTCATCCGAACCTGACCTGGTCGCGGAGCTCGCCAGCGCCCGATGAGGTGCCGCCCTGGTGGATCAGCGCGTCGTTTCGGAGCGGCCGGCGTAGACTGGGCAGGAGCCAGGCGACCGCTGCTCGAACCTCCTCGGTCTGGCAGTCATCTGCCGCTCGACTCATGGCGCATCGATCCAGCTCGAGCGTCACCGAGGAGTTGACCCAGAGCATGAGCTATCTCAACGGCACGCCACGGACGCTCCCCGACCAGCCGGTGCGAACCGTCGACCCCGAAGTGGAACGGCTCGCCCACACGGTTGTCGACGGGTTGATCGCACGGCTGGCCGCCGAGCCCGCCGTCCCTGCCACGAGCCTGCTCGACAACCTGGCCGACCAGCTCCAGCAGGCAGCGGCGCTACGCCGGCTCGGCGTCGTGCGACGTACACCGACGTCGAAGACCCCGCTGGCCGCGACTCCTCGGCAGACCGACCCGCAGCGCGCGACGAGGAAGCGACCGCAGTAGGACGCGCTGGCCGACCACACCTCCAGGACGGCAAGCAGCGGGACTCGGCGGAATCGTCACCTCGGCCAACGGCACCGCGCCGGCTCGGCTGCTTGGCTCGACTGCTCGTCCCGCCGGCTCGGCTCGACTGCTCGCCCCGCCGGCTCGGCTCGACTGCTCGTCCCGCCGGCTCGGCTGCCGAGGTCGAGACTGTCCGCCCCTACCGGCTTGGGCTCGGCAGGTGGATCATGAGGGTATGCACGTTCGGTGGACGGCCGCGGCCCTGGCGCTCGGGGCGCTGCTGCTGGCCGGCCCGGCGGTGACCGGCGCGGGCGCCCAGGCATCCGCCGGCCGCCCGACCATCCGCGCCCTGGAGCTGCACGGCGCCGTCGACCCGTTCGTCGCCGGCTACCTGGAGCGCGGCATCACCGCGGCCAACAAAGCCGGGGACGCCGCCGTCCTGCTCACCATCGACACCCCCGGCGGCCTGGACTCCTCCATGCGCGCCATCGTCAAGGCCATCACCGGCTCCCGGGTACCGGTGATCTGCTGGACCGGGCCGGCCGGGGCCAGGGCCGCCTCCGCCGGGACGTTCGTGATGCTCGCCTGCCCGTCCAACGCGATGGCCCACGGCACCAACATCGGCGCCGCCCACCCGGTCGGCGTGAGCGGCGCGATCGAGCAGGAGAAGGTGACCAACGACGCGGCCGCCTTCATCCGCTCCCTTGCCGAGCAGACACACCGCAACGCCAAGTGGGCGGAGTCCGCCGTGCGCGACTCGGCGACGCTCTCCGCCGAGCAGGCGGCCGCGGCCGACCCGCCGGTGGCCGACCGGCTGGCCGACTCCACGGCGGCGCTGCTCGGGGACGTCGACGGCCTCAAGGTCGAGACCGCGGCCGGCCCGGTGACCCTCCACACCGGCGACGCCACCGTCCAGACCCAGGACCCAGGCCTCGGCGTGGCGCTGCTGCACGGGCTGGTCGACCCCAACCTCGCCTTCGTCTTCTTCTACGTCGGCCTGATCCTGATCGTGATCGAGGTGCTCCACCCGGGCATCTCGGTGCCGGGCGTGCTCGGCACGCTGCTGCTGGTCACCAGCGTGGTCGC
>WNGB01006120.1_pt1 | contig 23302 bp, 24 predicted proteins | sample 5400681 | NCBI WGS metagenome assembly WNGB01 (sample SAMN13153367, study PRJNA577476) | soil metagenome | isolation source: 115 cm soil or saprolite under grassland replicate 2 | place: USA:California | collected 2016-06-15
TCGGCGACGTCCACCTCAAAGACCAGCTCGTCATCGCAGACCCCATGACCGGCAAGCCGCGCGCCGTGCAGGCGGGCGAGGAGGCGGTCGAGTATGGCGTGACCCGCGAGGAGCAGGACCGCTGGGCGGTCGCAAGCCATGAGAAATACTTCCGGGCCAAGGCGGCATGCCACTTCAAGGAGGAGGTGATGCCGGTCACGGTCCCGCAGGAGCGCGGCGAGCCGATCGTGATGACCGACGACGAGTCGCCGCGCGGGGACGTGTCGGTCGAGAAGTTGGCGAAGCTGCCCACGGTCTACGGCAGCCCGACCGTCACCGCGGGCAACGCGCCTGGCCTGAACACGGGCAGCTCCGCCCTAGTCCTGATGTCACCCGAAGAGGCGAACCGCCGTGGCAAGCAGCCGCTGGCGACTCTCATGGCGTGGGCGATGGTCTCCGGACACCCGGACAAACTCGCATCGATCCCCGCGGTCTCCGCCCGTCTCTCGCTCGAGAAGGCCGGCCTCACCATCGACGATATGGACTTGATCGAGATCAACGAGGCGTTCGCGGCGATGCCGCTCGTCTCGACGCTCATCCTCGGCGACAAGGACCCGAAGAAGGTCGAGGAGATCCGCACCAGGACCAACGTCAACGGGGGCGCCATCGCGATCGGCCACCCGACCGGCGCCACCGGCGCCAGGCTCATCATGGCGTTGGTCTACGAGCTTCGCCGCCGGCGCGAAGCGTCCGCCGAGAAGCGGCCGTTCTACGGGATCGCGACGATCTGCGGCGGTATCGGCGAGGGCGAGTCGGTGATCGTGAAGGTGGACGGCTAGGGCCACCGACTCCTCCCCACCCTGGGTAGTGGCCGCGCAGCCGCCGGAGGGGCGAGCTCCCTAAACGACCGCGTCCCGCTCGTAGGACCCGAAGACCGAGCCCAGCGCATCGCTGATCTCGCCGACGGTCGCGTAGGCTCGCACCGCCTCGATGGTCGGAGGCACGATCGACGACCCGTCACGGGCTGCGCGCTCCAGCGCGGCCAGCGCGTCGCGAACCGCGTGCGCGTCGCGTGTCGCGCGCACGTGCAGCAGCCTTTCGACCTGCTCCTTCTCGATGGCTTCGTCGATGGCGAACGGGTCGGGCCCCTTCTCGCCGTCCTCGACGACGAAGCAGTTGACGCCGACCACGCGTCGGACGCCGCTGTCGATCTCGGTCTGGATCCGATACGCCTGCTCGGCGATCTGATCTTTGAACCAGCCGGACTCGATGCACCGGAGCGCCCCGCCCATCTCCTCGATCTTGTCCAGCTCCCTGCGCACGCGACGCTCGATCTCCGCCGTGAGGGCCTCGATCACGTAAGAGCCGCCGAGTGGATCGACGACGCTGGTGATGCCGGTCTCCTCGAGGATGACCTGCTGCGTGCGCAGAGCGAGGGTCGCCGCGTCCTCCGTCGGCACGCCGAGGGCCTCGTCGTAAGCCGAGGTGTGCAGGGTCTGCACGCCGCCGAGCACGGCGGCGAGCGCGTTGATGCTCACGCGGATCACGTTGACGAGCGGCTGCTGCGCGGTGAGATTGGAGCCCGCGGAAAAGGCGAAGATGCGGAGGGCGCGGCTCTCGGGGTTCTTCGCGCCAAAGCGCTCCGACATGATCCAGTCCCAAACGTTGCGAGCAGCCCGAAACTTGGCGACCTCTTCCAGCAGCTCCATGTCGGCGGTCAGGAACGTGAAGAGCGAAGGCGCGAAGTCGTCGACTGAGAGCCCGCGCTCAACAGCAGCGTCGCAGTACGCGATTCCGTTCGCGAACGTGAAGGCGAGCTCCTGGACCGCGTTCGCGCCCGCCTCGCGCATGTGATATCCGCTCATGCTCAACGGCGTCCAGTTGGGCAGGTGGCGCGCGCAGTGCTCGATGACGTCCGCGACTATGCGCAGCCCGGCGCGCGCCGGATAGATCTGCGTCCCGCGCGCGATGTACTCCTTCAGGACGTCGTTCTGGATCAGGATCTTCACCGCGTTCGGGTCGTGCCCCTTCTTCTCGGCCAGCGCGACGTTGAGCGCGAGCCAGAGGTGGCCGATCGAGTTCGCCGTGGTCCGGATCTGACGGATGCCCTGTAGCGGGATGCCGTCGAAGAGGACCTCCATGTCCGCGAGCGAATCGATGGCCACGCCCACTCTGCCGACCTCGCCCAATGCGTGTGGGTGATCTGAGTCGAGGCCGAGCTGCGTCGGGAGGTCCAGCGCCACGGAGAAGCCGGTCTGCCCAGCCCTCAGCAGCTCCTTGAAGCGGGCGTTGGTCTGCTCCGCGGAGCCGAACCCCGCGTACTGACCCATGATCCAGGGCTTCTCGAGATACATCCGTGGGGTGATTCCGCGCGTGAACGGAGGCCTTCCGGGCAGCCCTGGGTCGCGTCCGCCCGAGGCGTGCATCTCGGCCTCTCCGTAGACCGGCTCCAGCGGAATCCCTGAACGTGTCTCAGCCATGGGACTCCCCTCCGATGCTAGCCCTCGACGGCGCGCCTCAACGAAGCGGCGGCTCCGGACAGCATCAACTCGTTGTTGCTGACGGTCACGAAACGGACGCCGTGTCCAACCCAGAACCTCGCGGCCTCCGCATCCGGAACCCAGATGCCGACAGCGATGTTTCGCTCCGCGGCCTTGTCGACGATCTCGGTGATCGCCTCGCGCACCTTCGGGTGATCGAACTGCCCCGGCAGACCCAGCGACGTCGAGAGGTCGTAGGGCCCGATGAAGATCACGCCGAGGCCGTCGATGCCAAGGATGCTGCCGAGGTCGGTGGTCGCCAGTCGCGCCTCGACCTGGAGCACGATCAGCGGCTGCGGGGCGTCCTGGGCGGTGAGCGTCGTGAAGGGAATCGCCGAATAGTGGAGCTGGCGAGTCGATGGCGACGCGCCGCGCGAGCCGAGCGGGGGGAAGCGCGTAAGACGGACGACCGCCTCTCCGGCGGCCGCCGAAGTGACCCCTGGGCTCACGATCCCGGCCGCGCCGAGGTCAAGCGCTCTGCCGACGTCGTGCGGTGCGCTCTGCGGCACCCTGACCAGGGGCGCCGTCCCTGCCGCTTCCGCGGCGCGGATGAGATGGCCGACGGTCTCCGTTCCGTAGGGACCGTGCTCGAGGTCGAGGATCACGAAGTCCCATCCGGACCAGCCGAGGATCTCGACGACCTGCGGGCTGGGCGTCTGCACCCACGTCCCGAAGACCGTGGTGCGCGAGGCGAGCGCCTGGCGCAGGCGCTCCGCGTTCATGAACGCGGCGTCTTGTGGAGGAGGATCTTGATGGTGCCCGCGGCGCACACCTGGTTCTTCTGATTGCAGATCTCGAACTCGACGTCCGCCAGTCCGCGGCCTTCGCCTTTCGGCTGCAGCGCCGCGATCTTCGACGTGTACGTGATGGTGTCTCCGAGCGCGACAGGGTTGACGAACCTGACCTTGTCGAAGCCATAAAGCGCGACGACGGCCTGGCCCGAGATCGGCGCCATGCCGGTCATCATCGCGATGACGAGGAGGCCATGTGCGATCCGCGTCCCGAAGGGTCCGGCCGCGGCGAACGCGGCGTCGTTGTGGATGGGGTTCCAGTCTCCGCTCACCGCGCTGAAGAGCGCGATGTCGGCTTCGGTGACTGTGCGGCCGCGAGTCCCGGCGAAAACATCGCCGACCTGGAGCTGATCGAAGTACTTGTCCAGCAAAACGACTACCCCTCCTGGACCGTCAAGCGTTCGAAATCATATACCTCGAAGAGCGTGGATTCGGTCGCTCGATCTAACAAACGCTCGTTAGCCAATACAATCGGGCGGTGAGCTTCGCCGGCAAGGCCGCCATCGTCACGGGCGCCGGCCGAGGGATGGGTCGGGCGGTGGCTCTCGGGCTGGCGGAGCGCGGCGCCAAGGTGGTCGTCGCCGAGCTCGACGAGGCGGCCGGCAACGAGGTTGTGGAGGCGATCCAGCATGCCGGCGGTGAGGCCTTGGCGGTGCGGGTCGACGTCGGGAACGTCGACGATCTGCGCAGCCTGTTCAAGACGGTGGTCGCAGAGCTCGGCACGGTCGACATCCTCGTCAACAACGCCGGGATCGGGATCCCGAAGCCGCTCCTCGAGTACACCGAGGCCGACTGGGATCGGCAGCTGGGGGTCAACCTCAAGGGCCCGTTCTTCGCCACGCAGGAGGCGGCGCGGATCATGATCCCGAAGGGGCGTGGCAAGATCGTGAACTTTGCGTCCACGGCTGCGTTCGTTTCTTCCTCGACGCCCGAGACCGCCTACGACATAAGCAAGGGCGGGGTTCGACAGCTGACGATCTCGGTCGCGGCCGAGCTCGCGCCGCACCACATCAACGTCAACGCCGTCGCGCCGGGCACGATCTTGACCGAGCTCACGCTGCGTGTGCTCGACACCGAGGAGAAGATGGCGCGCGCTTCGGCCAAGATCCCGATGGGAAGGCTTGGCGAGCCGGAGGACATGGTGGGACCCGTCCTGTTCCTCTGCTCGGAGGAGGCCGACTACATCACGGGCCACACGCTGGTCGTCGACGGAGGTTGGTTGCTGTTCTGACGTCGGTCAAGGCTGCGCGCAGTGGCTCGCTGCTGGGGCTTCCCCCGCGCCTGTGGCTCGTAACGTTCGGGCACGCGGTGATCGACTCCAACCCGGCGCTTGTCTTCGCGCTGGTGCCGGTTATCGTCGCCCACCTCCACATCGACTTCGCGCGCGCAGGCGCCCTGGTGACGCTTCTCCTGATGACCTCGAGCATCACCCAGCCGGCGTTCGGCGTCGTCCAGGACCGCCGTCCCGGGTTTCCGCTCGCCAGCACGGGGCTGCTGGTGGCAGGGGTGGCGATGGCGGCGACCGGATTTGTCACGAGCTACCTGCAGATGGTCTTGCTGGTCGCCGTCGCGGGCCTGGGTGTGGCTGCCTTTCACCCCCAGGCGGTCGCGCAGGCGGCACGGGCCAGCGCCGGCCGGACACAGTGGGGGATCGCGATCTTCTTCACGGGCGGGTCGACGGGGACCGCGATCATGACCCTGATCATCGTGCCGCTCGCCGCAGCGTTCGGCCCACGCGCCACCGTCGTCGCGATCGTCCCCGCGGCCATCGCGGCGGCGCTCTTCGCGCGCACCAGGCCTCCGACCGCACCACTGGAGCCGGATCGGCCCGCGAATCGCTCGCTCGTCTCCCCGCTGCGCGCCGTAGCGTTCCCGCTGTCGATGCTGCTGACCGTATCCGTGCTGCGGTCCGCGGTCCTCACGGCTTACCTCGCATTTCTGCCTGCGCTCGCCACCTACCGAACCGGAAGCCTCGCGGTCGGCGGCGCGGCGCTGGCTGCGTTTCTCTTCGCCGGTTCGTTGGGCGCCATTCTCGGGGGTGCGGCCGCCCACGTCTTCGGCAGCACGCGCGTGGTCATCGTTTCGCTGGTCACGGGATTCCTCGGTCTTCTCCCCGTCCCATGGCTGCCTGCAGAGGTGCTGGTGCCGTGGATGTTCGGGGCCGGCGTGTTGATGTTCGCGTCGGAGGCTCAGGTCACCGCCCTGGCGCAGCGGCTTCTGCCCACGCTGGTGGGGGTCGCCTCGAGCCTGATGATGGGGGTCGGGCTTGGACTGGGCAACATCGGCGCGTTCGTGGCTGGCGTGATCGCGGACCGCCGCGGCATCCCGATCGCGCTGACGGCGCTCACATTCCTTCTCGCCGGGGCGTCGGTCGCTGCGATCGCCTACGCCGCGTCGATGCGGAAGAGGAACGCCTGATGCGGTTCGGCATCGGCATGTACAGCACGCAGCGACCACCCGATTCGCCTTACACGCACCGTGAGCTGTACGACGACATGCTGCGGCAGGCGCGCATCGCCGAGGAGGTCGGGCTCGACTCGTTCTGGATCGCCGAGCACCACTTCGCGGAGGACGGCTACGCCGCGGCGGTGATTCCCATCTGTGCCGCGGTGCTTGGAAGGACGACGCGACTTGTCGCCGGCACGAGCATCGCCATTGCATCCTTCTATCACCCCATCCGGCTCGCCGAGGACGCCATCGCGCTCGACCTTCTCAGCGGCGGCAGGTTCGTCCTCGGCATCGGCACGGCGTACCGCGCGGAGGAGTACGCGGGCATGGGCATCGACGCGTCGACCGATGAGGCTCGCCTGGAGGAGGTCACGCAGATCCTCGAGAGCGCGTTTGCGGGCCGTCCGTTTGCGCACCAAGGGCGCTTCTACCACATCCCCGAGCTCACCATCACCCCCGCGCCGCTCACCGACGGCGGCCCGCCGATCATGCTCGCGGGCGACGGCGTGGCGGACCGCGACGCCATGCGCGCTGGCGAGCGCGGCAAGCGATACATGGTCGACCCTTCGCTGCCAATCGACGAGGTGAACCGCCTCGTGTCGCTCTACGACGGCGCTTACCGCGGCGGCCAGAAGGTCGAGCTTCCCCTCTTCAACTACGGGTTCGTCTCCGACGACTCGGACCCATGGGAGGAGATCCGGGACGGCTTCACGTACCTGCGCCAGACGTATGATCGGTGGGGCGGCCGCGCCGTACGCGAGGTGAGGCGCGAGAACCATCGCCTCATCCTCGGCAACCGCACCCAGGTCGCGGCGGAGGTGCTCCAGTACCACCGACGTTTTGGGGACCGCCTGCACTTCGTCCTGCGCCTGAGCTACCCGGGGCAGGACCCGGTGAGATCCGACCGCGCCGTGCGGGCCTGGGGCGACGTCGCCAACATCGTGCGGCGCGAGCTCGGCGAGTCAACTCCTCCCCATCCAGGGGGATGTGGCGGCGAAGCCGCCGGTGGAGCACTCCCTTCCGGGTGAAAGCAACCGTCGAAACGATCGACACCCACACGCTCGGCGAGCCGACGCGCATCGTGCTCCGCGGGTTCCCGGAGCTGAAAGGTCGGACGTTGAAGGAGCGCTCGCGCGACCTGCTGCGGCGCCACGGTGATGCGCGGCGCGCCCTGATGTGGGAGCCGCGCGGCCACCCGATCATGTTCGGGGCCGTCGTCGTCCCACCCGCTGATCCGCGGGCCGACGTCGGGTTGGTGTTCATGGACGGCGGAGGGACGGTCGAGATGTGCGTCCACGGGACGATGGGGGCCGTGACCGCCCTGGCCGAGACCGGGCGCCTCCGGCCAGGCCGCGGCGGCGCCGTGCTCGTGGACACGCCCGCGGGGACGGTCAGGGTCCGAGCACGGCGCAGAGGTCGCCGCGTCGTCGCGGTGGAGCTGGAAGGCGTCCCCAGCCGGTTGATCGCGCGTGACCTGGCCGCGCGCGTTGGTGGCCGCGCGGTGAAGTACGACCTCGCTTACGGTGGGAACCTGATTGCGGTCGCCGCCGGATCCGCGCTTGGCGTGAAGGTCCAGTCGCGCGCCTTTCGAGAGCTCGTCGCCGCTGGCATGGAGCTGAAGACCCAGGCGCAGGCGGCGTGGCGCCGGGCGCGCCCTCGGTTGGGGCCGTGGCCGGAGGTCGTGTCGGCGTTGATCTACGCACGGACCGGCAAAGGCCGCTTCCGCAACCTGGTGGTCTTTCGCCAGAACTCGGTGGACCGGTCGCCGTGCGGGTCGTGCGTGGCCGCCTTCATGGCGGGTTTGCACGCGCGAGGGCGGCTCCGCCTCGGCGAGTGGATCGAGTGCGAGAACCTGCTCGGGCTCGCGTTTCGGGCGCGCCTGCTGGAGCGCGCCGGCGACCTGATCCCGCATCTCGAAGGCGCGGCGTACATCACGGGCGAGCACCGCTTCCATATCGATCCGCGCGACCCGCTGCGCCACGGATTCCAGCTGTCGTGAAGGTCGGAGTCGTCCTCCCGACGTACCGCCGGCTCGCCGCCGCCGACAACATCGTGCGCGCGGCGACGATGAGCGAGTCGCTCGGGTTCGACTCGGTGTGGGTCACCGACCACGTGGTCGTCCCCGCTGCGAGCGTGGATGCTTTCGGAGCGACGTTCTTCGAGGCGTCGACGGTGATGGCCTACGTCGCAGGAATCACGAAGCGGGTGCAGATCGGCGCCGCGATCCTCATCGTGCCCTATCGCCATCCGCTGCTCCTCGCGAAGATGCTCGCGACCACCGATCAGCTGTCCCACGGCCGCGTGATCCTCGGGGCGGGCCTGGGCTGGCTCGAAGCCGAGTCGGCGCTGCTCGGCGTGCCTCACCGCAAGCGGGCCCGGATCGCTGACGAGACGCTTTCCGTTCTGCGCGCCTGCTGGGAGTCCGAGCGCCCGGAGTTCCATGGCGACGTCTACGACTTCGACGGGTTTCACTTCGCGCCGCGGCCCTACGAGAGTCGGCGGCTGCCCATCCTCGTCGGCGGCGCCTCGACCGCGGCCCTGCGCAGGGCTGTGCGCTACGGCGACGGCTGGATCGGCGACGGCCAGACGTTCGAGGAGCTCGAGGTGTCGCTCGCGCAGCTGGCCCGCGAGCTGTCGGCCGCGGGGCGTGAACGCGACGGCTTCGAGGTGGCGATGCGGGCTGGGCTGCAGGTCGTCGACGACCGGGCCGCCGTCACCGAGTCGCCGTCCGAGCAGGGTTGGAAGAGCGACGAGTTCCTGACGGCTGGGCGAACACCGTTCCGGGGCCTGCGGGAAGAGGTGGTGGCCGACCTTCGCCGCGCCGCCGGCCTCGGCGTCGGGCACGTGATCTTCGAGTTTCCCGTGTCGCGAGGCGAGGAGTCCCTGGACCTCTTCGAGACGCTGGCCGAGATACGCGCCGAGGCCGGGGTTTGAGGCACTTCTCACGGGAGGAGATATTCCGCGTGGACCCCACCGTGGTCGCGGACGCGATGGCGGCGGCCCTGGGGATGGTCGCGCGCGGAGCCGCGGTGGCGCCGATCCGCGCGCACATCGACCTTGGCGGCGGCGCCGGCACCTTCCTTATCTCCGGAGTCCTGACTGAGCTCGACCTGCTGACCGTCAAGGTCATCAACGTCCGACCGGGCAATCCCGCCGCCGGGCTACACCGCCTTCAGGGGTCGCTCACCGTCTTCACCGCGAGCACCGGCGTGCCGGTCGCCACGCTCGACGCACGCGCGGCCACCGAGGTTCGGACCGCGGCCTGCAGCGCCCTGTCGATGCGGCTCCTTGGGCGCGCCGGCGCGTCGGTGCTGGCCGTCTTCGGCACCGGCCCGCAGGCGGCTGCGCACATCCGCGCGCTGTCCGCCGAGTGCGATCTGAAAGAAGTTCGCGTGGTCGGCAAGCGCCAGGACGCCGCGCGCGAGCTGGCCGCGTCGCATCCGCACGCGCGTGCGGTCGGGCCGGAGGACGCCCTGCGCGGTGCGCACGCGGTCGTCACGGCGACGAACTCCACGTCGCCGTTGTTCCCGGCCGGCGCAATCGAGCCGGGAACTCATCTGATGCTCGTCGGCAGCGGAAGCGCGCACTCGGCGGAGGTCGAGCCTGAGCTCCTCGCCCGCGCCGCAGCGATTCGGGTCGACCACCGGGCCTCGTGCCTTGAGGAGTCGGGCGAGATCGTGCGGGCGGTCGCCGCGGGACTGCTCGACCCCGGCGCGGTGCGCGAGCTGGGCGATGTGGTGCTGGGCAACGCGGCGGGACGCCGAACCCCCGACGACATCACCGTCTTCAAGTCCGTCGGCAACGGCACCCAGGACGCCGGGCTGGCGGCCCTCCTGCTCGGCGTGCGGGCTCGCGCGTGAGCCTGCGCCTCGGTCTCGGCGTGTTCGGAATGCAGGCCGTGCCTCAGCGGCCGGACCATCACGTGAAGCTCTACCGCGACCTGCTGGAGGACGCCGAGAACGCGGAGGCGCTCGGCTTCGACTCGATCTGGCTCAGCGAGCACCACTTCTGGTTCGACGGCTACTGTCCGGCGGACCTTCCGGCAGCGGGCGCGATCCTGGGCCGAACGCACCGCCTGCGCGTCGGCACCGCGGTGATGCTGCTGCCGATGCACTCCGTGGAGAAGGTTGCCGCCGACGCGACGGTCATCAGTCGGCTGGGCGGAGGGCGCCTCGTGCTCGGGGTCGCGCTCGGCTACCGCGACGCTGAGTTCGATGGTTTCGGCATCCGCCGCAAGGAGCGCGGCAAGCTGATGGACGCGATGCTCCCACGGCTCGCGGAGGCATGCCTAACCGCTGAACCCGGCGTGCCGCTCTATGTCGGAGTCGCCACCGCCGTCGCCGCCCAGCGTGCCGGAAGGCTGGGCCTGCCGCTGTTCGCCGACTCGACGATGAACCCCGAGGAGCTGCGCGAGATGCTCGACGCCTACAACGCCGCCGCCGCGGCAGCGGGCGTGAGTGCGCCGTCGAAGCACGCGCTGCAGCGCGACGTCTTCGTCACCGAAAACCGCGAGCGGGACTGGGCGCGGCTGCTGCCCGAGCTGCGCTACATGCGCCGGCAGTACGGAGGGTGGTCGTTCCCTCGCCAGCAGGGAGAGCCGGTCGGCGACTACCTCACCCGCCTCGAGGGCGACATCGAGGCCAAGCTGCGCAACCTGATCATCGGCGGCGTCGACGAAGTCGCGGCCAGGCTGCGTGAGTTCGCGTCTCTGGGATTCGATCTCATCGTGTGCCGCAGCCAGTTCGGGAACCTTCCGCGAGACCTCTTCCTGGGCGCGGTCGAGGGGCTCGGGCGCGTCAACGCCGAGGTGGCGCGATGAGGCTCGGCCTCGGTCCGATCCCGCTGCGCGAGGTGGGTGGCGACGAGCTGATCTCGCTGGCGCGAGCGGCCGCCACCGCGTCGTTCGACGCCGTGTGGGTCGCCGAGGACCGCGCGGCGGGCGTCGGCGGAGCGATCGCGGCGGCCGCGCTCGTCGCGCAGGTGGTGCCGATCCGGGTGGGCGCGATCGTCGACCTGGGCCTGTACCACCCGCTGTACCTCGCCGAGGACATCGCGGTCGCCGACATCTCGACCGCCGGTCGGCTGGAAGTGGTGTTCCGACCTGCCGCCGGCGCGGAAGTCGCCAACGAAGACCTGGACGTGGTCGCCCTGGCATTGAGCGGCGCGCACATGCAGTGGGAGGGGGAGGAGCTCAAGATCCCTGCTCGCCTGGACGCCAACCAGCCTGCACCCTCGCGGCTGGCACTGAATCCACAACCGTTCCAGCCGGTGGTGCCGATCTGGGTTCTGGACGTGGTCCGCGCCGGATTCGGTGTTGCGCGTGGCTGGAACGCGGGAATGACACTGGCCGCGGCGCGCATCCCCGACCTCGTGCTGTGCCCGGCCGATGTGGAGGCCGATGACCTCCTTGCCGCTGCGGCGAACAAGCCCGCGTACTTCGTGGTCGCTGCCACGGCGGCCGGGGAGGCGGAGGCGCTGGGCCGCAAGCTCGCCGGTCCCCTTCGCATGCCTGAGTTCCCCGACTGGATCAACGCCTAAACGAGCGTTCGTTTGGTTGCGGAAAGGCTGTGCTATCGTGACCCGGGGATGTCAGCTCAACGCGAAGTCGTGCTGTATACGCTCAACAGCGGAACGACCGATCCGACTTGACAGGAGTGTTGCAGGGTGAGGGAGTTTCTCTCACAGAACTCGGTGGAGTACGAAGAGCGGAACATCGCGAAAGACACGCGTTGGCGCCGGTCGCTGGAGGAACTGACGGGTGAGGCGGTGGTGCCGGTGCTGCTCGTCGGAGGACAGCGCGTGGTCGGCCTGGACGAGCGGCGGATGGCGGAAGCGATAGGCCTTCAAGACGTGCACGGCGAGAGCAACCGCGACGGTCTGGCCGCACCGCCCGAGCTCGAGTCCTTGCCGGAGCGTCCCGACGACCCGACGGCCGCCGCGCTGACCGATTTCGTGCGCCGTGTCCAGCGCGAGATGGAGTACAACGCCGCCAAGGAAGGCGCCCCGTACCGCGACGGTCAGCACGACGGCATGCGCTTCGCGCGCGACGCGATACTCCGCATCCTGGATGGCACCTATCAAGCCGAAGGGATGGTCATCGAGCGCGGCAAACCCTGAAGACACGCCGCACGTGAAGAAGGCGGCACCCGCCGCGCCGGCCAGGAACGACGGCGTACCCTCGGCTTCGATGCCGCCGGTGGTGCGGTACCTCGACCAGGACGGAGAGCCGCTGGAAGAGCAGCCGATGAGCGATGACATGGCGCTCGAGGGCTACCGGGTCATGCTTCGCGGGCGGCGTTTCGACGAGAGGTGCGTGAGACTTCAGCGGCAGGGACGCATGGTGACGCTCGCTCCCGGCATCGGCCAGGAGGCTGCGACCGTCGGGGCCGCGATGGCCCTGGACCCCGGCACCGACTGGTTCGTCCCGCAGTACCGCGAGCTGGCGGGCCAGCTGTGGCACGGCTACCCGCTGCGGCTCGCGTTCCTGTGGCATGTCGGACACCCCATCGCGTTCCAGGTCCCCGAAGAGCTCAAGATGCTGCCCTTCCAGGCCGCCATCGCGGGTCAGCTGCCCCAGGCCGTTGGTCTCGCCTGGGGAATGCGGCTCAAAGGAGACCCGGGCGTCGTGCTTGCCGTGTTCGGAGATGGCGGCACCTCACAGGGGGACTTCCACGAGGCCGCCAACCTTGCCGGGGTGATGAAGGCCCCGGTCATCTTTCTCTGCCAGAACAACGGTTGGGCGATCTCGACCACGATCGAGCAGCAGACCGCCTCGAAGACGCTCGCCCAGAAGGCGATCGCCTACGGCTTTCCCGGCGTCCAGTGCGACGGCAACGATCTCTTCGCCGTGTACGCCACCGTCCGCGACGCGGTCGCGCGGGCTCGCGCTGGCGATGGGCCGACGCTTGTCGAAGCCATCACGTACCGGCTCGGCCTGCACACCACGGCCGACGACCCCAGCCGGTACGAGCCGCGCGAGATGCACGACCTCTGGGTTGACCGTGACCCTCTCCGCCGGATGCAGCTCCACCTCGTCGCTCGCGGCGTCATCGATCGGGGCGGCCTCGACCGGCTGGAGGAAGAGATCAAGGAGGAGCTGCGGGTGGCGTGGGAAGAGGCGCAGCGCGAGCCCGCTCCTGACCCGTCCTTTTATTTCGGCCAGGTTTACGCGAGTGCGTCGCCGCGACTGCGCAGCCAGCTCGCGCGCTTCGAGCGACGCGGCGATGCCTGAGCTCACAGTCGTCGAAGCGGTCAACCAGGCCCTGGCGCAGGAGATGGCACGCGACGAACGCGTGCTGATCTTCGGCGAGGACGTGGGCGTGACCGGTGGCGTTTTCCGCGCCACCGACGGGCTCTTCGAGAAGTACGGAAAGTCCCGTGTGATCGACACGCCACTCGCCGAAGGCGTGATCGCCGGCGCCGCCATCGGGCTCGCGATCGCCGGCTGGGTCCCGGTCGCGGAGATCCAGTTTCTCGGCTTCGCGCACAACGGCTTCAACCAGGTGGTCGACCAGCTGGCGCGCGTGAGGTATCGGTCGGCAGGCCGCTTCACCGCGCAGGTCACCGTCCGCGCTCCCTACGGGGGCGGGGTCCGCGCGCCGGAGCTGCACTCCGACGGCTTCGAGGCTCACTTCGCGCACGCGCCGGGCCTCAAGGTCGTCGCGCCCGCGACGCCGTACGACACCAAGGGGCTGCTGCTGGCGTCGATTCGCGATCCAGACCCCGTGTTTTTCCTCGAACCGCTGCGCGGCTACCGGCAGGTCAAGGGCGACGTGCCGGAGGGCGACTACACGGTCGACATCGGCAAGGCGCGCGTGGCTCGGGAGGGCACCGACGTCTCGCTGATCGCGTGGAGCGCTGCGGTTCAGGTTGCGCTCCAGGCGGCCGAGGACGCGCAGGCGCAGGGCATCTCGGTCGAGGTCATCGACCTGCGCACCCTCATCCCCCTCGACGTCGCGACCCTTGCCACATCGGTCACCAAGACCGGACGCGCGGTGGTCGTGCAGGAGGCGCCGCTGACCGCGGGCTTCGGCGCCGAGGTGGTGGCCACCATCCAGGAGGAGGCTTTCTTCTCGCTGCAGGCGCCGATCCGGCGCGTCGCCGCGCCCGATGTCCCCTATCCCGTGCAGATGCTCGAAGAGCGCTACCTACCAAACCCCGAGCGTGTGCTCGAGGCGATCGTCGCCGTCACCCGCGACTGAGGGAGCGGTGGCCAGGTACGAGTTCAGGCTGCCCGACATCGGAGAGGGGCTGGCGGAGGCCGAGCTTGCGAAGTGGCTCGTCGCGGTCGGCGAGAGCGTCACCGAAGACCAGCCGCTCGTCGAGATGATGACCGACAAGGCGACGGTCGAGCTTCCGGCGCCCGGCGCGGGCGTCGTGGTCGAGCAGCGAGCGGGCGAAGGAGACGTCGTCAAGACGGGAGCCGTGCTCTACGTGCTGGAGACCGAGGCCCACATCGGTGGCGCCTCCGCGGCGGCGCCCCCCGAGGCGGTGCGCCCGGTGGAAGCGGTCGCCGCCGAGTCGCCGGCGGCGGGCGTGCTGGCGCCGCCGGCCGTGCGCAAGCTCGCCCGTGAGATTGGCGTCGACCTCGCGCGTGTTAAGGGCAGCGGGCCCGGCGGACGGATCACGGCTGAAGACGTGCGGCGCCACTCGGAGCAGGCTGCGGCGCCTTCGGCGCCCGCCGCCGGCGCTGGGCAGCGCCTTCGCCTCCGGGGGATTCAGAAGCGGATGGCGGAGACGATGTCGCAGTCGGCGCGCACGATTCCGCACGTCACCGGCTTCCATGAGATCGACGCTGCGAACCTCGTCGTGCTGGCCTCCAGGCTGCGGCGGGACGCGGAGGGCCGCGGATCGCGGTTTCCTTTCGACACGCTGCTCGTACGCGCGTCGGCCATGGCTCTTCGGCGTCACCCCGTCTTCAACTCGTCGCTCGACGAGCAGGCAGGCGAGATCGTGATGCACGACGACGTCAATGTCGGAATCGCGACCGCGACCAGCGAAGGCTTGATCGTGCCCGTCGTGAAAAAAGCCGACACGCTCGACCTCGATGCCCTGGCCGCGGAGGTCGATCGCGTCGCGGGCGCGGCCCGCCAGGGCAAGTCCCTGCTCGCGGACCTGCAGGGCGGCACCTTCACGATGAGCAACACAGGCGCGTGGCGGGGAGGGTTGGGCACCTCACTCATCCTGCCCCCCGAGGTCGCGATCGTCGCCTTCGGACGGGTCGAGGATCGGGCCGTGGTCCGCGACGGCGCCGCCGTCGCGCGACCGGTGATGCCCATGTCTGTGACCTTCGACCACCGCGTGATCGACGGCCAGCAGGGACTGAGCTTCGCGCTCACGCTGCGTGACCTGATCGAAAACCCGGAACAACTCGAGAGCTGATGGTCGCGGGCGACAAGTCGGACCCGGCTGACGTCCTGATCCTCGGCGCTGGGCCCGCCGGCTACGTGTGCGCGATCCGCGCCGCCCAGAACGGGCGGTCGGTGACGCTGGTGGAGCGCGCGCGGGTGGGGGGCGTCTGCCTCAACGAGGGCTGCATCCCGAGCAAGCACCTGGCCCTCTTCTCCGCCAACGGCGCGAGCAAAGACCTCGCCGCCTTTCAGAAGAGCAAGGCGGCCGCGATCGACAAGCTCGTGGGAGGCGTCTCAGGTCTCCTCAAGGCGGCCGGTGTCACGGTGATCGAGGGCACCGCGTGGTTCGTCGGCCAGACGCGCGTGTGCGTGGAGGTCGGCGAGGAATCGGTGCGCTACTTCGACTTCAAAGACGTCGTCATCGCTACCGGGTCGCGCGCGAAGACGCTCGACGGCGTCGCCTTCGACGGGGAGCGAGTCGTCGAGCCGAGCGCGGCCCTCGATTGGACTTCGATCCCTGAGACGCTGGCTGTCGTCGGCGACGACTACGTCGCGGTCGAGCTGGCGGTCGCGTTCGCCCGCCTCGGCAGCCGCGTCACGCTGACCACGGCGAGCGAGCGACTGCTCCCGGACTTCGACACGGACCTGTCCGCCGCCGCGGACAGAGGCGCGCGCTCGGTCGGCGTGGAGGTCGCGGTTGGGGCCCAGCCCGCGGTGCTGGTCGAGGACGCTGAGCGGGTGATCGTGGCGGGAGCGCGCGTGCCCAACGTCGAAGGTCTTCACCTCGAGGCCGCAGGCGTCGCAATCGGGCCACGCGGATTTGCTGTCGACCGCCAGATGCGCATCGAGCGTCACGTCTTCGCGATCGGCGATGTCACGGAAGGATGGCCGCTCGCGCATCGCGCGACGATGCAGGCACGGGTCGCGGGCGACGTCCTCGGCGGCAAACCCGCAGAGTTCGACATCACGGCCTTGCCGCGAGTGGTCTACGCAGAGCCTGAGCTCGCCACCGTCGGCGCAACCGAAGGCGACTCGGCCAAGCTCCCACTGGCGGCCCTGGGGCGGGCCGTCATCGAGGGTGCCACCGGCGGCTTCGTGAAGCTCGTCTTCGACAAAGAGTCGGGCGTTCTGAAAGGCGCCCATATCGCGGGGCCGCGTGCGACCGACCTCATCGGCGAGATGACCCTGGCCGTCGAGATGGGCGCCACCCTGGACGACATCGCGCTCACGGCGCACGCCCACCCGACATTTGCCGAGGGCGCGCTCGAGGCGGCCGAGCTGGCCCTCGGACGCCCGATCCACGTACGAGCGCCGAGAAAGTGATCACACGCGTCTTCTTCGCCGCTCGGCGGCAGGACATGAGCACCGAGGCCTGCCTTGCCCATTGGCGCGGCGAGCACGCGGCCATCGGCGCGCGCCTGCCGGGAGTCCGCTCCTACGTCCAGAACCACGGCGTGCTCGACGGCGGAAAGTTCTTGCTGGGCTATCCCGGCTTCGACATCATGCCCGAGCTCGAGTGGGACGACCTCGCAGCGATGGACGCGGCGATCGACTCGCCGGCTCACGAGCAGGACTCCGTCGACGATGAGGCGAACTTCATCGACGTGCGGCGCACGGTCTACGCGGTGACGACGCGACACGTCATCTCCGACACCGAGCCACCGGATGGCGCCGTCAAGCTCATCACGATGTTGCGGCGCGCGCCCGGCGCCTCGGTCCAGGCGCTGGCCGACGCTATCACGGGCGCTTACTCCGACGCGGTCACGCGTTCAGTGCGTGGGCGGCACGAGGTGCTGGTCACGCTGCCCGACCGCGAGGGCCGGCCCCCATTTGGAGTTCAAGCCGTCGATCTCCTGTGGTTCGCCGCTCCGCGCGACGCGGTGGCGTGGCTCGTCTCGGACGCTGCTGCCGACGCCGCGTGGCACCTTGCCGGCGCCGCGTTGGGCTCGGAGCGATTGATCGCCCGACCACTCAAGATCGTCTGACGTGCGCTTTGGAGTCGGCGATTTCAGCGGCCAGCGCCCGCCCGGGTCGCCCGCGGCGCACGCACAGCTCTACGCCGAGCTGCTCGAGCAGGCGGAGGCGATCGAGCGTGCTGGCCTCGACTCGATGTGGGTCTCCGAGCACCACTTCGCCGAGGACGGATACATGCCCGCGGTCCTGCCGATCGCGGCCGCACTGCTCGCACGGACGTCGCGGATCACCGTCGCCACGGATCGTCTCGCGGCGTCGCTCCACGACCCTGTGCGGCTCGCCGAGGACGCGATCGCGCTGGACCTGCTCAGCGGGGGCAGGTTCGTGCTCGGACTCTCGCTGTGCTACCGGCAACAGGAGTTCCAGGGATTCGGCGTCGACGAAGCGAGCGATGAGGCAACGCTGGAGGAGGTGGCGCGGACGCTGCGAGGTGCGTTCACGGGTGCGCGTGTGATGGTCGGAGAGCGGACGGCGACCATCACGCCGAGGCCGTTCTCCTCTGCGGGACCGCGGCTGATGATCGCAGCCGACGGTGAGCGTGGATCAGAGCGGGCGGCTCGGCTCGCCGACATGCTCATGGTCGATCCGACCGAGGCGTGGCCGGCCGTCGACGACGCCGTCGGGCGGTTCGACGAGACACGCAACGACCGCACAGGAGAGCTCGTCTTGTTCACCTACGGCGGCCTGTCTGAGCAAGGCCGCGACGCCGCCTGGGGTGAGGTCAGGTCGCCGGCCAGGCCCTTGAGTACCGGAACAGGTACGGCGACCGTGTGCACGTCGTCCTCCGGTGCAACTACCCCGGCATGACGGCAGCCGCTGTCGATGAGCAAATCGGGCTGTGGGGCGAGGCGGCGGCCGCGGCCTGCGCCAGGGCTTGAGAGTTCTTTTGCGAACTAGTGCCCGTTCGTTTAGTTCTTGACACTGAAGTCGATCCGACTATCCTTGGCCCAACGCCCGCGGATGAAAAGGGCTTTTGAGGGGAGGCGCCAATGTCAGTCGACGAGAAAGAGCTCGAGTCAGCGTCCACCACGTTACCAACCATGCCCAGCCGGCGTTCGGTGCTCAAGCTGGGCGGCGCCGCGGTGCTCGGCGCGGGTGCGTGGGCCATCGCGGCCTGTGAGCAAACGTCAAACTCGCAGGGCACCAACGCCAACGCCGCGGAGAACTCGGTCCTGGACAAGTGGGTGTCCAGCAAGAAGGCCAAGCTCGGTGTAGACCTGACTTTCCCTCCGATCCAGTTCAAGGACTCGGCGGGCAAGCCAACCGGGTATCAGATGGAGCTGACCGAGGCGATGATGGCTGACCTCGGCGTCACGCCGGAGTACGTGGAGATTCCGTTTGGCCAGCTGTTCGCGGGACTCGTCGCGGGCAAGTTCGACATGATGGGAATCTCGGCCACGATCCTTCCCAGCCGCGCGCTGAAGGGACTGTTCGCGAGCTTCCCGGTCTTCTATGAGTCCATCGTCGTGATGCTGAAGCCGGGCTCGACGGTAACCGCCTCGAGCCAGCTCGACGGCAAGAAGATCGCCGTCCTGCAGGGAAGCTCACAGGAGTTCAGCAGCAAGCTGCTGTTTCCAAAGGCGACCTTCTCGCCGTTTGCGGGTCTCGCCGACGCCGTCAACGAGGTGGCGAGCGGCCGCGCCGACGCGACAGTCCTGTCGGAGTTCGACGTCGAACCGACCCTGCAGGCGCACCCGAACCTGAAGCTACTGGCCGGCCCACCGCTGTGGGTCGACGCCAACACCTACCTGATGCCGCTCGGCGACTACAAGCTCCAGGCATGGGTGAACAACTGGCTGCGCTACAACGCGACGCACCAGCGCTTGACCGCGAGCTGGAAGAAGTGGCTTGGCCCCGGACTCCAGAAGTACCACCTGACCACTTTTGGCGTGGGTGCCGCCGCAGAACCCGTGGAAGTCAAGGTCTGACCTGACAGCGGGGCCGCCGGCGCGGCGGCCCCGCTTTCCGCCGCGATGATCTACCTCGCCGCGTACAACTTCGATTGGTCGGTGGTCACCGACCGGTGGCGGCTGTTCGTCGCCGGCGCGTGGGTCGACCTGTGGGTGGCGACGATCGGCTTCGCGCTCGCCTGCGCCATCGGGCTGATCAACGCGTTGCTGAGGACCTCAGGGCTTCCGTTCCTTAGCATTCCCTCCTTTCTGTACGTGCAGGTGATGCGCGGAGTGCCGCTCTACGTGCTGCTGCTCTGGGTCTACTTCGGCGTCGCCAACATCACCGGCGTCAACTTCACCTCTTTTCAGGCGATCGTGATCGCCCTCGCTCTCACCGGCTCCGGTTACACGACGGAGATCTTTAGGGCCGGCCTGGGGGCGATCGAGCGGGGCCAGATGGAAGCCGCTCGCTCGATCGGGCTCAGCCGGGTCCGGACGTACGGCCACGTCATCCTGCCGCAGACGTTCCGCATCGTCGTGCCGCCCCTCGGCAACACCTTCGTCGGGCTCTTGAAGGGCGCCACGATCATGGCGGTCATCGCGGTTCCTGACATGGTCTTCCTCGCCAACGAGCTCAACGTCACGCTGTTCACGCCGTTCGAGGTGTTCGCGGCGGTGGCGCTCCTGCTGGTGGTCATGGTCCTGTTCTTCTCCGCCGTCGTGTACCTGCTCGAGCGGAGGCTGCGAATCGCGTGACCCACATGTTCCTGAGCTACTCGTACGACTGGAGCGTCATCCCGGCGTCGATCGCGTTCTTCGAGCGGGGCCTCGGCGTCACCATCCGGATCACGGTTCTCTCCGTTCTCTTCTCGCTCGTCCTCGGCCTCATCGTGGCCCTGGTACGCATGGTGCCCGGTCCGATCGGATTGCTCGGGTTTCTCTACATCCAGGTCTTCCGGGCGCTGTCTCTGTACGTCTACATCCTGTTCATCTACTTCGGGATCGCCGCCGCGTTTCACCTCGATTTCGATCCGATCACGGCCGGAGTGCTGTCCTTGACGCTCCTCAACAGCGCGTACATGGCCGAGATCTACAGGTCCGCGATCCAGGCGATCGACCCGGGTCAGCGCGAGGCGGCGCGAAGCCTGGGGCTGGGCTCGATCGCGACCTTTGCGACCGTCACGTTCCCGCAGGCGTGGCGGATCGCGCTGCCGTCGCTCGTCAACCAGTTCACCGACATCATCAAGGACTCGTCGATCGTGGCCGTCATCGGGACACCGGACCTGATGTTTCAGACGATCGAGCGTGTCAGCTTCTACCAGCGGCCTTTCGAGTTTTACACGGTGGTCGCCGGGATCTACCTCGTCATGGTCCTCATCGTCGCCCAGCTCGCCTGGCGCCTGGAGAAACGTCTTCGGAGACACCTCGCGTGACGCGCGAGATCGCCGAGCTCGACCCTCTCGGCTCCGAGCTCGTCAAGGTATCGCTCGCCGCCTGGCCGCGCCTGCCCAACCTCGTCTCGGACTACCTCGGCCCCAAGCAGTGGCTGGACGAGTCGCGTTCTCAGGAGCTTCCGCTGGGGGCCCTGCTGACGCGGGCTCGTGCACTGGCGGTGGCCGCCGACCGCGGAGGCGACCCCTACGTCGCCGTGCAGGCGCGTGCGATCGCGGCTCAGATCGAGATGGAGGCGGATCCGAAGCGCTACGGCTACATCGACCTGGTGGAGCGGCTGCTTGCGTGCAGGTTCGAGAAGCCTGATGAAGGGGAGCTGGATGCACTCGCCCGCGAGGTCGACGACCTCGCCTCGGGGTTGGGTTTCACTGGCGCGGGGGCGATCGGACGGTGGGAGAAGGAAACGACCGTGCGCGGAGAGGCCAAGTGGGACGTGGCGTTCGATGCGTACCTTGCGGGGAGGCGATACGCGCTGGAGACGTTTCCAGTCGAGTTCGAGGAGCGGCTCGACATCGGCCGGACCGACGACCCGATCACCTCGCTTCACCTAACGTGGCGCGAGCCTGATCGCCTGTTGTTTGAGGTCAACGTGGGAGTGGCTCGGACGGCCGCGACGACGCGCTATGAGGTCGCGCACAACATCTATCCGGGCGACTACCTGCACATGGCGGTGCTGACCCAGCGGACCTATGGAGGCGAAGGGAGGGCCGCGGCTTCGATCAAGCTCAAGAACGCGCCGGAGAACGTGATCGCGGAAGGCATCGAGGAGCTGGCGCCTTTCCGCCTGCGGCCCAACCCCGATCCCGAGCACATGCTGGCGTGGAAGCTGGAGTGGCTGCGGCGAGGGGCGTGCCTGACCGGGGCGCTGCTGCGCCGGCAGGAATCGGAGTCGAGGCCGGCGGTGATCGAGCATCTCCAACGGAAGGGACACATGAGCGAGGACCGAGCGCGGCAGGAGCTCGACCGAATCGAGCACCCGCTGTGGGGCACCTACCAGTACACGTACTGGCTCGGGCGCCACCTGGTCGAGGAGGCGGACCGGCTCGCGGGCGAGGGCGCCACCCGCCGCCCGTACCTGGGTTGGCTGTACGGCGGACTGCACGTGCCCGAGACCTTTCTCGTCGACGCGCGCCATCTCCTCAGCGGCGTCGAAGCAAGTCCTTGAGCAGGTCCACCTCGCCGAGGTGTCGGTGCAGGTGCGTCACCGCGACGCTCGTCAGGAAGACCCACGCCGGCAGTCCTCCCTTGCGGCCGACAGCGTCGTCGTGCTCGGGACCGCTGTCCATCTCGGCTCGAAACCCGGGAGTCTGATACTCGGGGCGGCGCGCGTCGTGCGCCGCCACGTCCGGGATCTCGTCGAGCATGGACTCTTGCTGCGTCCCGAGCCAGGCGAGGGCGTTTGCATGCACGGCGTCGGCGTAGTCGAGGAGCGTGTCGCGGTCCACCCGTCGGGCGACGTCGATCGCGGCCGCGGCGTCGAACCCGGTGCCGATCCCGGGCACCGCGATCACGCTGCTGCGCCACGGCTCCAGGGTGATCACCTCCGCGACGTCGCGGATGGCGGTGTTGACCGCCCAGTCCTGGCTTCGCGCCATGTGCCAGAGGATGAAACCGATGGGGTTTGCGACGGCAAGCGGCTGCGCGACGAGCTCGCGGTCCTGGAGATCGGCGGCCGTGTGATGGAGGCGGACGTTCACCGTGTCCAGCTGCTGGGCGAGCATCTCGATCGCGTTCACCGGGGCCTCAGCTTAAGACTGATTGAACTAACGCTTGTTCGAGTGGTGGTCAGATGGGGGCTAGAATGCCGGGGAGGCGCATGGAGGAGCGGAGCCTTGGCCTGGTCCCGTCCGCGGCCAACGGCAGGACGATCCTGCGGCTCGAGGGCGTCAACAAGTGGTACCACCGCGGGACGCTGCGGAACGCGCACGTGCTCAAGGACATCAACCTCGAGGTCACGCGCGGAGAGGTGCTGGTCGTCATCGGGCCATCCGGCTCGGGCAAGAGCACACTGCTTCGCTGCATCAACTTCGTCGCGCCCCCGGAGACGGGCACCGTCATCTTCCTCGGCCGCAAGTGGACGAAAGACAACGTTCCCCTCAACCCCATCGCGCGCATGCGCTACGAGCGTGAGCTGAACGTCCTGCGAACGCACATCGGCATGGTGTTTCAGCACTTCAACCTGTTCCCGCACATGACCGCGCTGCAGAACGTCAGCCTCGGCCTGACGCGCGCACTGAAGGTCCCCGCCAGGCAGGCGCGCGACCGGGCGATGACCGAGCTCGAGCGGGTCGGCCTCGGGGGGAAGGCAAAGAGCTACCCCAGCCAGCTTTCGGGAGGCCAGAAGCAGCGCGTGGCGATCGCCCGCGCGCTGGCGATGAAGCCTCAGCTGATGCTGTTCGACGAGGTCACGTCTGCGCTCGACCCTGAGCTCATCGGCGGCATCCTCGAAGAGATGAAAAAGCTCGCGCTGCAAGGGATGACGATGATCGTGGTCACCCACGAGATGGGCTTTGCCCGCGAGGTCGGCGACAGGCTGATATTCATGGACGAAGGCTTGATTGTTGAGGAGGGACCAGCGCGCGAGATGATCAAGAACCCCAAGAGCGAACGAACCCAGGCCTTTCTGAGGGCGATCCTGTGAAGACGCGTGTCGCGCCGGCACAGGCGCCACAGGCTGACGTCGCCCTCGAGACGGAGCTCGTGCGCATCGCGCTGAAGGCGGCCGAGCACCATCCGATCCTCAAGGCCGTCTACATGGCCCCGGAGGAGTGGCTCGAGGAGGCCAGACGCGATCCTGGGCGGCCTGAACGCCTGGCGGGAGAGGCGGCCGACCTCGCGTCGCGCGCGAGCGCCGCGGGTCATGAGTACGTCGCCGG
>WNGB01003858.1_pt1 | contig 23301 bp, 22 predicted proteins | sample 5400681 | NCBI WGS metagenome assembly WNGB01 (sample SAMN13153367, study PRJNA577476) | soil metagenome | isolation source: 115 cm soil or saprolite under grassland replicate 2 | place: USA:California | collected 2016-06-15
GTGGCGGATGTGATCACCATCCGGGGGGCTCGCGAGCACAACCTCAAGAACGTCGATCTCGAGCTGCCGCGGGACCGCCTGATCGTCTTCACCGGCCTCTCGGGCTCCGGGAAGTCGTCGCTGGCGTTCGACACGATCTACGCCGAGGGGCAGCGGCGGTACGTCGAGTCGCTGTCGGCGTATGCCCGCCAGTTTCTCGGGCAGATGGACAAGCCCGACGTCGACTTCATCGAGGGCCTGTCGCCGGCGATCTCGATCGACCAGAAGTCGGCGTCGAAGAACCCCCGGTCGACGGTCGGCACGATCACCGAGATCTACGACTATCTGCGGCTCCTCTACGCCCGAATCGGGGTGCCGCACTGCCCCAACTGCGGCCGGGTCATCACCAGGCAGACACCCCAGCAGATCGTCGACCGCGTCCTTCAGCTCCCGGAGGGCACACGGTTCCAGGTGCTGGCGCCGGTGGTGCGCGGCCGGAAGGGCGAGTACGAGGGGCTTCTCACCGAGCTCGCCGGTCAGGGCTTCACGCGGGCGCGGATCGACGGCGAGGTGCACGAGCTGTCGAGCATGCGCGGCTCGGGTGGTCACGCCGAGAGCCGGGAGCGGCTGGCCCGGTACGAGCAGCACACGATCGAGGTCGTCGTCGACCGGCTGGTTCGCCGCGCCGGCATCGAGCGCCGGCTCACCGACTCCCTCGAGACCGCCTTGCGCCTGGCTGAGGGCGTCGCCGAAGTCGAGATCGTCCCGCGGGAGGGCGAGAAGGAGCGCGACGAGGACCGAGAGGTGCTCACCTTCTCGGAGCATCTGGCCTGCGCGAACTGCGGCCTGTCGTTCGAGGAGCTCGCGCCGCGCAACTTCTCGTTCAACTCGCCCTACGGCGCGTGCGAGCGCTGCGACGGGCTCGGCACCCGGTTCGAGGTCGACCCCGAGCTGGTCGTCTCCGACGACGACCTCAGCATCACCGACGGCGCCATCGCCCCGTGGGCCGGGTTCCGGAGTCAGTACTTCGACCGGGTGCTCGGAGCGGTCGCGAAGGAGTACGGGTTTTCGGTCGACACCCCGTGGCGCAAGCTCCGCAAGCGCGACAAGCAAGCCGTGTTGCACGGTTCGGGCAAGCGAGCGATCAACGTCCGTTACCGCAACCGGTACGGGCGGCAGCGTTCGTACACGACAGAGTTCGAGGGCGTGGTGCCGTGGCTCGAGCTCCGTCACTCTGAGGCAGAGAGTGAGCGCGTGCGCGAGCAGATCGAGGGCTATATGCGCGAGGTGCCGTGCCCGGTGTGTCACGGAGCGCGGCTGCGGCCCGCGTCCCTTGCCGTGAAGGTGGGCGGGACCAACATCTACGAGCTCGGGGAAATGTCGATCGCCAAGGCGGCGGAGTTCCTCGGCGGGCTCGAGCTTTCCGAGCGCGACCTGATGATCGCCGAAGCGGTCTTGAAGGAAGTCAACGAGCGGCTCCGCTTCTTGCTCGACGTCGGGCTCAACTACCTCTCGCTGAACCGGTCATCGGCGACGTTGGCCGGTGGCGAGGCGCAGCGCATCCGGCTGGCATCGCAGATCGGCAGCGGGCTGGTCGGCGTGTTGTACGTGCTCGACGAGCCGTCGATCGGGTTGCACCAGCGCGACAACCACCGGCTCCTCGACACGCTCTTGCGCCTGCGCGACCTCGGCAACACCGTGGTCGTCGTCGAGCACGACGAGGAGACCATCCGCACAGCCGACACGATCGTCGATATCGGGCCCGGCGCGGGCGAGCACGGCGGCGAGATCGTCGCTCGCGGCACGCTGGACGACGTCCTCGCGGAGCCGCGGTCGATCACCGGCATGTACCTGGCGGGGGAGCGGTCGATCGCGGTGCCGGAGATCCGGCGCCAGCCGGATGAGGCATGGCTGACGGTCCGGGACGCCCGCGAGCACAACCTGCAGAACATCGACGTCGACTTCCCGCTCGGGTGCTTCGTCGCGATCACCGGGGTGAGCGGCAGCGGCAAGTCGACGCTCGTGAACGACATCCTGTTCCACGCGCTCATGCAGAAGGTGTACCGGTCGCGGACGGTGCCGGGTCGTCACAAGACGATCGAGGGGACGGAGCTGGTCGACAAGGTCATCAACATCGACCAGTCGCCCATCGGCCGGACACCCCGTTCGAACCCGGCCACGTACACGGGCGTGTTCGACAAGATCCGGTCGCTGTTCGCGTCCAGCCTCGAGGCGAAGGTGCGCGGCTACCTGCCCGGGCGGTTCTCCTTCAACGTCAAGGGCGGCCGCTGCGAGGGGTGCGCCGGCGACGGGACGATCAAGATCGAGATGCACTTCCTGCCCGACGTGTACGTCCCGTGCGAGGTGTGCAAGGGCGCCCGCTACAACCGCGACACCCTCGACGTCACGTTCAAGAACAAGAACATCGCCGAGGTCCTCGACATGTCGATCGAGGAGGCGCTCGAGTTCTTCAAGCACCAGCCGACGATCGCCCGCCAGCTCCAGACGCTGTTCGACGTCGGCCTCGGGTACGTGCGACTCGGGCAGCCCGCGCCGACGCTGTCGGGTGGTGAGGCCCAGCGCGTGAAGCTGGCATCGGAGCTGGGGAAGCGCGCTACCGGCCGGACCATCTACATGCTCGACGAGCCGACCACCGGCCTCCACTTCGAGGACGTGAAGCGGTTGCTCGGCGTTCTTTCGCGGCTCGTCGAGGCCGGGAACACCGTGCTCGTGATCGAGCACAACCTCGACGTGATCAAGTCGGCGGACTGGATCATCGACCTCGGGCCCGAGGGCGGCGACGCCGGCGGGCAGATCGTGGCCGAGGGCTCACCGGAGCACGTCGCGAAGACCGAGGGAAGCTACACGGGGAAGTTCCTCGCGCCGATTCTCGGCGTCTAACGGTTGGCGATCTCGTCGCCCTTTGCGATCTCATTGCTCTTTGCGATCTCGTCTTGGAGCGCGTACAGGATCGGGAGCGTGGCGCGATCCTTGGGACGGTTCGCAGCTTCCTTGGAGCGGATGATGTCGGCGAGCGACGCGACGCGCACGATGATGCCGTCGACCTCCATGTCGACCGCATCCCGGACGAGGTCCTCGAATCCGCGGCTGCCGGCGGGCTGGAACGCGATGTCGAAGTCGCCGAACCGCGTCGCGAGGTTCACGATCTGCGAGCGCCGCAGGAAGTCCGGGTCCGCCGAGAACGCCACGCCTTCGGCTTCGCCCTCGGTGCGGATCCGCGCCTTCATGTCGCGCAGAGCGGCCGCGAGCCGCTCGAGATTCTCCGACGATTGGTCGGGGCAGATGTCGGCGTCGTTCGTGAGGGCAGAGGAACCGTGAAGGGTCGCCGCCAGCCCTCCGATCAGCACGTAGTCGACACGATGCCGGGCGAGAGCCTCGAGAAGCTCCTGGGGCTGCAGCGCCTCAGGCACGCGCGACCTCGCGTTCGACAGGCCGGGCCCGGGCGCGGAGCCTGGACACGTTGCGCACGGACTCGAGCCGCGCCGCGGGTGTCATCGCGAGGTTCTGGCGAATCTGCGCGCGGTCGACGTCGTCGAGCCGGCGGAACGTCATGTCGGCCTCGAAGCCGCAAGCCTCGAGAATCCGGGCCAGCGTGTCGACGCGCGGCGTTTCGCGGCTCCGTTCCCAGTTCGAGACGGCGGACTGCGTGGTCCCGAGCCGCCGGGCGAGCTCAGCCTGGGTCAGCCCACCGAGGCGGCGGGCCTCACGGATGAGACGGCCGCTGGCCAGCGCTCTGAGGGTGTGTCGGTCGGGTCGGTCCGTCGCCATGCGTATAGGGTAACCCATATGCCAGATCGCGAATTCCCTATATGAGTGGAACGGATCCCTGGGAGCGGCACGCCGGCTGGTGGCAGCAGAAGTACACCGACGGCGTCGACCCCGAGTACGAGGAGCAGCTCCTCCCGCTGGTCGACCAGCACCTGGCCGGCGCCACACGCGTGCTCGACGTCGGGTGCGGCGAAGGCCAGGTCGCACGGCGGGTCGCCAGGCTCGGCGCCGAGGTCGTCGGCATCGACCCGACGGAAGCGCAGATCACGGTGGCGAAGGAGCGGGCCGGCGGCCCGCGCTATGCACGCGCCGGCGCCGAGGCGATGCCACTGCGGGACGCCTCGTTCGACGCGGCGGTCTCGTGCCTCGTGTTCGAGCACCTCGACCCGTTCGAGCCCGCGATCGCCGAGACAGCGCGCGTGCTCGCTCCCGGCGGCCGCTTCGTGCTCTTCCTGAACCACCCCCTGCTCCAGGCGCCCGGCAGCGGCTGGGTGATCGATCACATCCTCGACGAGGAGTACTGGCGCGTCGGGCCCTACCTGCCCGATGACGTAGCCATGGAGGAGGTCGCGCCGGGTGTGGACCTGCCGTTCATGCACCGGCCGCTGTTCCGGTACGTCAACGAGCTCGCGTCGCACGGACTGCTGATCGAACATGTGGACGAGCCGCCGCCCGCCGCGGGCCTGCTCGAGCGCGTCCCCGAGTACAAGGACGCGGCAACGATCCCGCGCCTACTCCTGTTGGTGACGCGGAAGCACTAGTCGCGTTCCAAGGGGACTTCGTCCTTTGCCGCTGCCGTCGGCGCGCCGGGGAGGTCGAGCATTCGCTGGAGCGCGACGCGTGCCCATTCCGCCGTGCGGTCATTGACCACGATCTGGTTGACGACCTCGCCGCGTGTGAGCGCCTCCAGACACCACGCGAGATGGGGACCGTCGACACGGAACATCGTCGAGCACGGGCAGATGAGCGGGTCGAGGGACACGACCGTCTTGTCGGGGTGGTCGGAGGCCATCCGCTGCACCATGTGGATCTCGGTGCCGATCCCGAGGACCGCGCCCGGCGCGGCCGCGTCGACCCACTCGAGGATGCGCTCGGTCGAGCCCACCCGGTCGGCGAGCTCGACGACCTCGTGCGCGCACTCGGGGTGGACGATCACCTCGCCGCTGGGATGCTCGGCTCGGAATGCCTCCACGTGCTCGACACTGAAGCGCTGATGCACCGAGCAGTGACCCTTCCAGAGCAGGAACGTCGCGTCCTTGACTTCGCGCTCCTCGAGCCCGCCGAGGTCGTGGCGGGGGTTCCACACCCGCATGTCGGACTCCTCGAACCCCATCTGGTGGCCGGTGTTGCGCCCGAGGTGCTGGTCGGGAAAGAAGAGGACCTTGTCGCCGCGAGCGAGCGCCCAGTCGAGGATGGCGCGCGCGTTCGAGCTCGTGCACACGGCGCCGCCGTGCTCACCGACGAACGCCTTCAGCGCCGCAGAAGAGTTCATGTACGTGATCGGCACGATGCGATCGACGTCGGTGACCCCGGCGAGGGCTTCCCAGCACTCTTCGACCTGATCGAGGTCGGCCATGTCGGCCATCGAGCACCCGGCGTTGAGATCGGGGAGCACCACTCGCTGATGCGCCCCGGTGAGGATGTCCGCCGACTCGGCCATGAAGTGCACGCCGCAGAAGACGATGTCGGTCGCCTGATCGTTGTCTGCGGCGAACCGCGCCAGCTTGAACGAGTCGCCGCGGGCGTCCGCCCACTTGATGACCTCGGGGCGTTGGTAGTGATGCCCCAGGACGAGCAGCTTCGAGCCGAGCGCGGCTTTCGCGGCGCGGATCCACTCGTCGAGCTGCTCTGGGGTCGCGAGGGTGTAACGATCCGGGAGGGCGGCCTGCAGTCGCAACATGGGTTCGATCCCTTTCGGGAAGCCCCGGTCTGGCCGGCGGGGACAGCCTGGTCGCCCACCGCGGGGTTGTCGGCCCCGGGACTTGATATGTGGCCGGAATGCCAGGCCGGCCTCCGCGTAGTGTAACTCCCGCTTGGGCGGCACTCGTCCGCTCATCCGGTTCTCATCCGTGATCGGCTAAGTGGGCAGCGGTGTCCCTGCGGCGATTCCTCCTCCTCTTCGCGGTCCTCGCCGCCGTGCGCATCGCCGTGGTCCCGATCGCGCTCTCCTCCGACGCCACCGCGCCGAGCAAGTACCGGATCCTGCCCGGCGACGTCCGTCGGTATCACCAAGTGGCCACGCAGGATGGTCGTCCCTACCGGGACTTCGCATTCGAGTACCCGCCGGTCATGGTGGCAGCGATCGACGTCATCGACGGGGGGAGCGTCCGGTCGACGACCGTGCGGCTCATGTGGTCGCAGCTGATCGTCGACCTGGCGATCGCGGCCGTTGTCGCGTGGGCTTGGGGTCGGCGGGCCGGGATCGCCTACTTGGTGCTCGGACTCCCGTTCCTCGTCTATCCCTTTCTCTATCTTCGGCTCGACCTGCTCTCGGTGTTCCTGGCGGTCCTCGCTGCCGCGCTCGTCCGCCGGCGACATCCGTATGCGGGGGGCACGGCGCTCGCGGTTGCGGGCTTCGCCAAGCTCTGGCCGTTCGTGCTCGTGCCGATGCTCATCCTGCGGCGCTCATGGCGAGCGCTTGGCGCGTTCGTTGCGTCGTTCGTGGTCGGGCTGACGGCATGGATCGCGTGGGGAGGTATCGACGGGCCCGTTCAGGTGCTGACGACCAGGGGCGCGAAAGGCTGGGAGTTCGAGAGCACAGTGGGCGCGCTCGTGCGCAGCATCGGGAGCTCCACCCCGCATCTCGAGCGGTATGCGTGGCGGGTCGGCGAGGTGTCCGATTGGGCCCGCAACTTGCTCGCGCTGGCGCTCCTCGCGGCCGTTGCGTTCATCTGGGTTCTCGCGTCCCGTGCCAAACCTGCCGGCCCGGGCGTGCTCGACGGTCTGGCACCGATGGCGGGCATCACCGCGTTCCTCGTGCTCTCGCCGTTACTCTCGCCGCAGTTCCTTGCGTGGTTGTTGCCGTTCGCGGCCATCGCCGTCGCCCACGGCGAGCGGCTCGTCGCGGGGATCACCTTCCTTGCCGGCGGCTTGAGCGTCGCGTTGCTCGCCCTCCTGCCGGAGCTCATCGACGGCGGCACGCTGGCCCTCTTCGTGCTCGCGCTGCGGAACGCCCTCCTCGTCGCGCTGCTGGCGGTCCTGGCGATCCGCCTCGTGCGACTCGCCGGCTTCCGACGCGCCCCCGTCCGGCTCGAGCCGGCGACCGAGATCGCTGCCTGAGCTCGCGCCGTTGGGTCGGAAACCTCGCGCATAGCGCCGGTTCCCCATCGCTTGTTAGGCGCGTGCGCCGGCGTCGGTTTCGGCCTCGGCCATGACCGCGGAGACGAGATCACGGATCTCAGCCGGCGCCTTCGACGGCGAGCCGGTGTCGTGGGGCGGCTGCGGGTCGTATTCGATCCCGAGCTGGATCGCCTGCGCGACCTCGGGCCCGTGCAACCGATCGACGAGCGTGAGCGCAAGGTCGATGCCCGCAGAGACGCCGGCGGCGGTCGCGACCTTGCCCTCGATGACCACGCGCTGCTCGGTGGGCTCGGCGCCATACGACCGGAGGGGCTCGTAGGCCATCCAGTGCGTGGTGGCGGGCAGCCCGTCGAGCACACCGGCTGCGCCGAGGAGGAGCGCCCCCGTGCACACCGAAGTCGTGTACGTGGTCTTCTCGTGCGCGGCACGGATCCAGTCGACGATCGGCCCTCCCTCGGCGGCGAGACGCCGTGTGACGAACCCGCCCGGGACGAGCAGCACGTCGGGGGTCGGGACGTCGTCGAAGGCGTACGCGAGATCGAGGCGCAGCAACCCGGTGTCGTCGGCGAGCGGGCCCTTCTGCTCCGCGCACAGGACGACGTCCGCGCCGGGGAGGTTCGTGAACACTGCGTAGGGGCCGATGGCGTCGAGCGCCGTGAACCCGGGATAGAGGCCGATGGCGATCTGCACGTTGGATCTCCTTCTTGTCGAGGTCTCTCAGGAAGCCCGCCGGTGGAAATGCTGGCGGTAACGGTCGGGCGTCGTACCGAGGCGGCGGTTGAACGCGCGATGCAGCGTCTCGGAGTGCTTCATGCCGACACGAGCCGCAACGGCCGAGACCGTGAGATCAGTCGTCTCGAGCAGTCGCCGCGCCGCCTCGACCCGGAGCTCCTCGACGAACGCGGCGGGCGTGGTGCCGGTCTCGCGTCGGAAGACGCGGGCGAACGTGCGCGGGCTCATGCCGACGCGCCTCGCCAGCGTGTCCACGCTCAGGTTCTCGTCGAGATGGTCCGCGAGCCATCCCTGCAGATCGGCGATCGACGTGGTCGAGGCGCGCTGGGCGCGGAGCTGAGCGCTGAACTGCGACTGTCCGCCGGGCCGGTGGAGGAACACGACGAGCCACCCGGCTGCTTCGTGAGCCAGGTCGGCCCCGTGGTCGGTTTCCACGATCGCGAGGAAGAGGTCGACGCCGGCCGTGACGCCGGCGGAGGTCCAGCGGTCGCGGTCGTGCACGTAGAGGCGGTCGGGGCGTACACGGACGTCGGGATGGCGGTCGGCGAGCTCGTCGCACGAACCCCAATGGGTTGTTGCCTCGTAGCCGTCGAGGAGCCCGGCCGCGGCGAGGAGCTCGGCGCCGCTGCACACCGACGTGACGCGCGACGTCCGCCGGGCAACTGCCGCAAGGTCGGCGAGGAACCGCTGGTCGCGCCGCGCCGACCGGGTCCCGGCGCCGCCCACGACGACCAGCGTGTCGATCCCGTCACGAGCTCGTGCCAGTGCCGACAGCGAGACGTCGGCCGCGACCGAGACCCCGCTCTCGGACCGGACGGGCCGGCCGTCCGGCGTCGCGATCCGCGTGCGGTACGCGGGCTCGGCGCCGAGGCGGGTCGCCGTGCGCAGGACCTCCACCGGCCCCGCCAGGTCGAGGAGCTGGAGCCCGTCGAAGGCCACGACGACGACGTTGTGGGCTTCGTCTGCCATGACGACATCATCCGCGAGCCGGGCCCTGGCAGCAATGTCATTTTCCTGATGATTCCTGCCACCTTCCCCGACCCGCGACAATGGGGGCATGCTCGCCCGACCCGAGCCCGGCACGATCCCAACAGGGCCCGGCGCCTACCTGTTCAAGGACGCCGAAGGCCGGGTCATCTACGCCGGGAAGGCCAAGGGGCTGCGCAGCCGGCTCTCGAACTACTTCGGCCCGCCGGCGTCACTGCCCGAGCGCACCCGCCAGATGGTGGCGGTCGCCGAGAGCGTCGAGTGGATCGAGGTCCGCAACGAGGTCGAGGCGTTCTTCCTCGAGTTCAACCTCATCAAGCGGCACCGGCCCCGGTTCAACGTCCGTCTGAAGGACGACAAGTCGTACCCCTTCCTTGCGGTGACGCTCGACGAGGAGTGGCCGCGGGCGATGGTGATGCGGGGCGCCAAGCGGAAGGGCGTCCGCTACTACGGCCCGTTCGCGCACGCCTACGCGATCCGGGAGACACTCGACCTCCTGCTGCGGACGTTCCCGATCCGGACGTGCACGCAGGCGAAGTTCGACCGCCACCACCGGCTCGGTCGTCCGTGCCTCTACGCCCACATCGAGAAGTGCGTCGCGCCCTGTGTCGGGGCCGTCGGACGCGAGGAGTACGACCAGCTCGTCGCCGATCTGTTGGAGTTCCTCGACGGCGACCACGGCCCGGTGCTCGATCGGCTCGACAAGCAGATGCACGTCGCGTCGGACGCGCTCGAGTTCGAACGCGCCGCGCGTTTGCGCGATCAGATCACGTCGGTGCGCAAGGTCATCGAGCGGCAACAGATGGTCGGCGCCAAGGAGGAGGACTACGACTGCATCGGGCTGGCCGAGGACCCGCTCGAGGCGTCGGTGCAGGTGTTCTTCGTGCGCAAGGGACGGGTGGTCGGGCGTAAGGGCCTCGTGGTCGACAAGGTCGAGGAGCTCGCGCCGCCCGCGCTCGTCGGCCGCATCCTCGAGCAGCTCTACGGCGACGCGCCGTCGACCGACGTACCCCATGAGGTGCTGGTGCCGGTGTTGCCCGAAGACGTCGCGCTGTACGAGGAGTTCTTGACCGCGGCGCGCGGGTCGCGGGTGCGGCTGCGCGTCCCGCAGCGCGGCGCGAAGCGCCAGCTGCTCGGCACCGTCACCCACAACGCCGACGAGGCGTTCGCCCGCCACAAGCTGAAGCGAGCGGCGGATCACAACGCGCGGGCGCGTGCGCTCACCGCGCTGCAGGACTCGCTGGGGCTTCCGGACGCGCCGCTGCGGATCGAGTGCTTCGACATCTCGAACCTGCAGGGCACCGAGATCGTCGGATCGATGGTCGTGATGGAGGACGGCCTCGCGAAGCGGTCCGAGTACCGCCGGTTCAAGGTCCGCCGGCAGGAGGGTCAGGACGACCTGGCCGCGATGGAGGAGGTGCTGACGCGCCGGTTCCGTCGCTATCTCGACGAGCGCGAGGAGGGCGCGCGGAAGGGCAAGCGCTTCGCGTACCCGCCGAACCTGCTGCTCGTCGACGGCGGGAAGGGCCAGCTCAACGTGGCGGTCCGCGTGCTCGAGGAGCTGGGGCTCGAAGACATCTGCGCCGCGTCGCTGGCGAAGCGCTTCGAGGAGGTATACGTGCCCGGCCAGTCGGACCCGGTGCGCGTCCCGCGCGACTCCGAGGCGTTGTACCTCCTGCAGCAGGTACGTGACGAGGCACACCGCTTCGCGATCACATACCACCGGCAGCTGCGACAGAAGAAGATGACGAAGTCGGTGCTCGACGAGGTGCCGGGGCTCGGGCCGACGCGCCGCTCACGGCTGCTGAAGGAGTTCGGCTCGGTGAAGAAGCTGCGCGAGCGGAGCCTCGACGAGCTCCTCGCCCTCTCGTGGCTGCCCGAGCGGGTTGCCCGGTCGCTCTACGCGCAGCTGCATGGGGAACGTGCGACCATGGATGGTCGGAATGGCTGACCCGACGACACTCGATGTCACGGTCGTCACCGGCATGTCCGGTGCGGGTCGCTCGGCCGCGGCCGACGTCCTCGAGGATCTCGGGTTCTTCGTCATCGACAACTTGCCGCCGGAGCTCATCCCGAAGGTTGCCGAGCTGGGGCGCGGCCGCGAAGGCTCCAGCCGGTTCGCGCTCGTGGTCGACACGCGGGCGGGGGAGTTCCTGCCCGAGCTCGAGTCCGCGCTCGCCGAGATACGCGAGAGCGGCGCCCGCACGCGCGTGTTGTTCCTCGACGCGTCGGACGAGGTGCTGGTGCGCCGGTTCGACGCCACGCGCCGCCGCCACCCGGTCGCCGAATCCCACCGGGTGAGCGAGGGCATCACCCGCGAGCGCGAGCTGCTCGAGGAGATCAAGGCCCAGGCCGACATCGTCGTCGACACGTCCGAGCTCAACGTGCACGAGCTGCGTGACCGCCTGCGCGAGCTGTTCGGCGAGCCCGTCGACGCGACGAGCGGGCTGCAGACCAGCATCGTGTCGTTCGGTTACAAGCACGGGCTCCCGCTCGATGTCGACCTCGTGTTCGACTGCCGCTTCCTTCCGAACCCCCACTGGATCGACTCGCTGCGTCCGCTCCCGGGCACCGACCCGAAGGTGCGCCGCTACGTGATGAAGCAGGAGGAGACCCAGGCGTTCCTCGACGAGCTGGAGAAGCTGTTCTCGCTCGTGCTCCCCGCGTACGTGCGCGAGGGCAAGTCGTACCTGTCGATCGGCGTCGGCTGCACCGGCGGGCGCCACCGCAGCGTCGTCATCGCGGCCGAGATCGCCCGGCTCCTCGAACGGCTCGGCTTCCCGGCCCGGGTCCACCACCGGGACCTCGACCGTGAATGAACGCCCGCTTCCGGCCGACGGCCCGGCGGTCGTCGCGCTCGGCGGAGGGCACGGCCTCTCCGTCGTGCTGTGCGCCGCCCGCCAGTACGCCGGCACCATCACCGGCATCGTCAGCGTGGCCGACGACGGCGGGTCGTCAGGCCGGCTGCGGCGCGACTTCGGCGTCCCCGCGCCCGGCGATCTGCGCCGCTGCCTGGTCGCGCTGGCCGGGGGCGACACGATGTGGCGCGAGGCGTTCGAGCATCGCTTCGGCGGCGGCGAGCTCGGGGGCCACGCACTCGGCAACCTCGTCATCGTCGGGCTGACCGAGACGATGGGCGACTTCACCGCCGCGCTCGACGAAGCCGGCCGTCTGCTCGACGCGGTCGGCCGGGTGCTCCCGGCGACGACCGACCCGGTCGTGCTGAAGGCCGACGTCGAGGGCGAAGCCGTCGAGGGCCAGGTCGCGGTGCAGAACAGCGCCGGGCGGATCCGTCGGGTCGAGCTCGTGCCGAGCGACGCCGCCGCGCCGCCCGAGGCCGTCGCGGCGATCGCGGCGGCCGACCAGGTGATCCTGGCGCCCGGATCGCTGTACACGAGCCTCCTGCCCGTGTTGTGCGTGCGCGACCTGCGCGCCGCCGTCATCGCCGCTCGAGGCCGGGTCGTGCAGATTGCGAACCTGCGGCCCCAGGTCCCGGAGACCACCGGGCTCGACGCCACCGACCACCTGCGGGCGGTCACCGAGCACGGCGACCGGGTCGATGCGTTCCTCTACCAGCGTGACGGGGTGCTCGCCGCCGACGACGGCGTGATCCGGGAGTGGGGCGCCGAGCCGGTCCCCGCCGATGTCGCCCGGGCCGACGGATTGGTGCACGATCCGGGCAAACTGGCGACGGCGCTGCGGGCTCTGCTGTAGTCCGGGCCACGACGACCACGGAGGCACATCGCATGACCGTACGAGTAGGGATCAACGGGTTCGGGCGCATCGGTCGCTCCTTCTACCGCGCCCTCCTCGACCGCGGCCCGTCGGCCGGGGTCGAGCTGGTCGCCGTCAACGACCCATTCGGCGACAGCGAGACGATGGCCTTCCTGCTCAAGCACGACTCGGTCGGCGGCACGCTGCCGAACGAGGTCAAGGTCAGCGACGGCGGCTTCTCCGTGGACGGCAAAGAGGTCAAGAAGCTCGACGTGAAGGACCCGGCCGAGATCCCCTGGGGTGACAACGGGATCGAGGTCGTCATCGAGTCGACCGGTCTGTTCACCGCCCGCGACGCCGCTGCCGGGCACCTGAAAGGCGGCGCCAAGAAGGTGATCATCTCGGCGCCGTCCGCCGACGCCGACGTGACGCTCTGCCTCGGGGTCAACGACGACGCCTACGACCCGGCGAGGCACGACGTGATCTCCAACGCGTCGTGCACGACGAACTGCCTGGCGCCGTTGGCCAAGGTGCTGAACGACCGGTTCGGCATCGAGCAGGGCTTCATGACGACGATCCACGCCTACACAACCGAGCAGGCGCTTCAGGACGTCGCCCAGACGACCCGGAAGGGCAAGGCCGACCTGCGCCGGATGCGGGCGGCGGCGCTGTCGATCATCCCGAGCAGCACCGGTGCGGCGAAGGCGATCGGACTGGTGCTGCCGGAGCTGGATGGCAAGTTGAACGGGTTGTCCATGCGCGTCCCGACTCCTACTGGTTCGATCACCGACCTGGTCACGGTGCTCGGCGGGGACGCGAGCGTCGACGACGTCAACGAGGCGTTTGCAGCCGCTGCCAACGATGCGTCGTACAAGGGCGTCCTGACCTACTCCGATGAGCCGTTGGTCTCCGCCGACATCGTCGGCAACCCGGCGTCGTGCATCTTCTCGGCCACGGACACGATGGCGAAGGGGACGATGGTCAAGGTGCTCGGCTGGTACGACAACGAGTGGGGCTTCTCGAACCGGCTCGTCGATCTCAGCGCGTTCCTTGGCGAGCGCTGACCTCGGGATCCCGCGTCTCGAGGATCTCCCACTCGAGCGCGGCGTGCGGGCATTGGTGCGGGTCGACCTCAACGTGCCGTTGCAGGACGGAAAGGTGGCCGACGATCTGCGCATCACGACCGCGCTCCCGACGCTTCAGTGGCTGCGCGCCGCGAACGCCGCGATCGTCGTGGCCGGTCACCTGGGACGGCCGAAGAGCAAGCGAGACTCGCAGTACTCGATGGCGCCGGTCGCAGCGCGTCTCGGTGAGCTGCTCGGGGTCGAGGTGCCGCTCGCGCCCGGCGTCGTCGGCCCGAAGGTGGAGCCGTTCGTCGCGAGCCTCGGCCCGGACGAGCTGCTCATGCTCGAGAACCTCCGGTTCGAACCAGGGGAGACCGCCGACGATCCCGCGTTTCGCACGAACCTGTGCGAGGTCGCCGACGTCTACGTGAACGAGGCGTTCGGCGCATCGCATCGGGCGCACGCCTCGATCGTGGGACTGCCACCGGTCCTTCCAAGTGCCGGGGGCCGACTGCTGTTCCGCGAGGTCGAGACGCTCTCGCGCCTGCTCGACGCGACGGAGCACCCATTCGTCGCAGTATTGGGCGGCGCCAAGGTGAGTGACAAGCTCGGCGTGATCGACGCGCTGCTCGAGCGGTGTGACGCGATCCTGGTCGGTGGGGCGATGATGTTCACGTTTCTCCTGGCGCAGGGCCACGACGTCGGGGATTCGCTCGTCGAGCCCGACATGGTCGACGACTGCCGGCGCCTTCTCGAGACCGACCGTGTTCGCGTGCCGACCGATGTGGTCGTCGCGGCCGAGATCGCCGACGACGCCGCGACGCGCATCGTCGCCGCCGACGCGATGCCGGCGGGCCAGAAGGGGCTCGACATCGGCCCGGAGACGGCCGCCGCGTTCGCGTCCGAGATCGAGAGCGCCAAGTTGCTGCTCTGGAACGGTCCGATGGGCGTGTTCGAGGTGGCGCCGTTCGCAGCGGGGACGCAGACAATCGCGGATGCCGTGGCGGAGTGCCCGGGCTTCACCGTTGTAGGCGGGGGCGACAGCGCGGCTGCCGTCCGACGGTTCGGCTTGGCGGACCGGATCGACCACGTGAGCACCGGCGGCGGCGCGTCGCTCGAGTTCATCGAGCAGGGCGACCTGCCCGGCCTACGAGCACTCCGCGAAGGAGCAAGGAGCTGATGGCGAACAACGACCGGCGCCCGATCATGGCCGGCAACTGGAAGATGCACAACACGCACCTCGACGCGATCCAGGCCGTCCAGAAGCTGTCATACCGGCTCGAAGAGCGCGACTACCGGGAGTGCGAGGTCGTCGTGTGCCCGGCGTTCACCGCGCTCCGATCCGTGCAGACCGTGCTCGAGGCCGACCGCATCCCGATCCGGCTCGGCGCCCAGGACGTGTACTGGAAGGACAAGGGCGCGTTCACGGGCGAGGTGAGCCCGCCGATGCTGGTCAAGCTGAACGTGGGCTACGTCATCGTCGGGCACTCCGAACGTCGCCAGCTGTTCGGCGAGACCGACGAGGACGTGAACCAGAAGGTGAAGGCCGTCCTCAAGCACGAGATGACACCGATCGTGTGCGTGGGGGAGACCCTTGAAGAGCGCGAGACCGGTCGCACCGACGATCGCGTCGACAGCCAGACCCGCGCCGCATTCGCCGGCGTTCGATCGTCGGGAGCGGCGCTCGCCGTGGTCGCGTACGAGCCCATCTGGGCCATCGGCACCGGACGCAACGCGACACCCGAGGACGCCAACGCCACGATCGCGGTGATCCGTGCGACCTTACGCGATCTCTACAACGTCGACACGGCTGCGACGATCCGGATCCTGTACGGCGGGAGCGTGAAGCCGGGCAACATCGCCGACCTCATGGCGATGCCCGAGATCGACGGCGCCCTGGTGGGTGGCGCCTCGCTCGACCCCGACGACTTCGCCCGGGTCGTGCGGTTCCGCGCGTGAGCGTGTGTTAGCGTTTTTGGGCCTCAGCGAAAGGTTCGATACGCGTGCTGAACGCGATCTTGCTGGTCTTCTGCATCATCTCCTCGGGTCTGCTGATCCTCTTCGTGTTGCTCCACGCCGGTCGTGGCGGGGGCCTGTCGGACATGTTCGGAGGGCAGATGGGTGGATCGATGGCAGGGTCGACGGTCGTCGAGCGGAACCTCGACCGGATCACCGTCGTGACCTCGATCGTCTTCGTGTTCAGCACCGTCCTGCTTGCCTTGCGCGTCTGACGCAGGTCAACGGCTTCGGGCCGTCGCGACGCCGACGGTAAACTCCGGCTTCGCCGCGGATCCTGCGGCGCACGTCGGAGTGGCGGAATCGGCAGACGCGCTAGCTTGAGGGGCTAGTGCCCGCAAGGGCGTGGGGGTTCAAGTCCCCCCTCCGACACAAACTCTGGGCGACGTGATCGGGCGTCGCGACGCGCTAGCTCCTGAAATCGCAGGTGAGCGACCGCGCAGTTCTGTGCGTTGGCCGCGTGGAAGTCCGTAGGCGGAGTGGGAAGCGCGTATCGTCCTCGGTCCGGATCATGATCAAGGCTTTGCGTATGTCATGCCCGCGCGGGTAGGCCGAACTGCTCCGGCGTCCAGTGGTCGTGGAACGCGTTGATCTCGTCGATCCGCTCCCGGCGGAGTGTGAGCACTGCCAGGTGATGGGGTAGGTAGGTGCCCGAGCTGTCGAGGAGATACACGCCGAGTCCCGGCTGCGCGTTGGCGGACGTTGTGAGCAGTCGCCAGCTTTGTGAGCCATTCAGGGGCCTGACGCGAAGGCTCGTGACGATGGCATCGCGGCCGCGCAACCAGCTGGCGGTGGGCGGCATCGACAGCGTCGCGCTCTCGGTCAGCATCTCGACGAGGGAGTCGACATCGTTGTTGGCCCATGCCTTGACGTAGCGGTCGACGATCGCGCTCAGTCGCTCGTCGCCGAGTGAGCGGAGCGTCGCCTGCTGGCTGCGCTCCGGCAGGCGGTCGTCCAGGCTCGCGTGTGCACGTTGGAGCAAGCTGTACACGGATGCCGGGGTCGTATCGAGTGCGGCTGCGACCTCGGCGCCCGAGAACCCGAGCACGTCACGGAGGATCAGCGCCGCCCGCTGGCGGGCCGGAAGGTGCTGGAGCGCGGCGATGAACGCGAGCTCGACGGCCTCCCGCTGCTCGTAGCGTGCCTCGGGCCCGGCGAGCTCGTCGTCGAGACCCACCTGAGCGTTCGGATACGGGTCGATCCAGCTGGCCTCGAGTTCGGGCGGCCCGAGCGGTGCGTGTGGGTCCGACGGCGGGCCGTAGTCGATCGGCAGCACCCGGGCCGGCCGCCGCTCGATTATGCGGAGGCAGACGTTCGTGGCGATCGAGTACAGCCATGAGCGCAGCGCACTGCGCCCTTCGAATTGATCGAGCCCGCGCCACGCTCGCAGCATCGTCTCCTGCACGGCGTCCTCGGCGTCCTGGACCGAGCCGAGCATCCGGTAGCAGTGGGCGTGCAGCGCGCGGCGGTGCGGCTCGAGCTGCTCGCCGAAGGCACGCTCGTCGGGGCTCATCGCTTCTGCTGCCAGAGCGCGACCTCACCGCCTGCCCCGGTCGAGATGACCGAGCGCCAGCCGGCCGGCCCTTCACGCGGGGCGAGTAACACGGACGCGCCGAGAAAGCGCGCCCGGTCGGTCGCCGCGTCGATGCGGTCGACCTCGACGTACGGCAGCCACCCCGCCCGCCGTGTGCCGCATGCGACGATCCCACTGTCGAGGCCGTCGCCGAGCAGCAGCGCGTGATAGTTGCCCCACGGACTATCGATCTCCTCCGCCCGCCACTGCACCAACTCGCAGTAGAAGGCACTCGCGGCCTCGAGGTCGTGCGTGTGCAGCTCGAGGTGGACAACCCGTGACGCGCTCATCGTTCGAACAACCTGAGCGGCCCGTCCTTGGGCATCACTCGCTGTCGTACTCGTCGTGGCGGCGGTACCAGCCGGCGGCGTGCAAGTCACCAAATCCCCGCATCATCGTTTCGTTGCGTCCGCCTGGCGCGCGGTCGAGCCACTGATACATGCCCCAGAGGCCGTCCAGCCCGCGCACGTAGGCCGAGTAGGTGTGGTACACGACGCCGTCCTCGAGCGCGAACGCGCTCATGCCCGGCGCTTCCTGCGTTGCTGTCGCTAGGTCCGTGCCATAGACGGCAAGAGTGTCCGAATCGCTGAGATCGCTGCCGGTATCCATCGCGTGGAAGTTGTACTCGACGGCCCCCGACTGCTGCTGCTCCGGGGTGAACGTCACCTGGAAGTCGTAGTTGAAGTCGCTCCCGAACGACGACGCCCACGGGAAGCTCCAGCCCATCCGCCGCTTGTACGCCTGCAGCTTTTCGACAGGTGCCCGTGAAACCGCCCAGAGCATGACGTCGTGATTCGCCAGGTGGACGACGGAGCCGTCGAAGCCGTCCGCGATCGCCGAACAGGACGGACACCCCGCCGTGTACTCGGGCCCGAACATGAAGTGATACACGAGCAGCTGCGAGCGTCCTCGGAAGAGATCGGCGAGGGACGCCGTGCCCTCCTCGGTCTCGAAGCGGTAGTCCTTGTCGATACGAACCCAGGGCAGCTCCTGCCGCCACCGCGCCAGTTCGTCGCTGCGGCGCGTCAGGGCCTTTTCGGCCTCGAGCAGTTCCAGCCGCGCCGTGAGCCACTCATCACGGCTTCCGGTCTTCTGATCGGTCACTGGTTCTCTCCTTCGTGTCGTTACCTGGGCGACCGGTCACGCCTCACATCGTTGGCATGAGTCCGGGAACCGAGGAGGGTGCGATGAGGATCAGGATTCCGAGTCCGACGATCGCGAGCGCCAGCGGCACATCGATCGCCGCTCTCGCGGGAAGCACTTTCTGGCCGAGGACGACGACGGCGACCACGGACATCCAGATGACGCTCATGACGCTCAGCGCCACCAGCATCAGCATCAGTCCGATGCTCGAGCCGACGCAGTAGCCCCCGAACTCGAAGCCCGAGCGGACGCGCTCGCGGCAACGCCGGCGGCATTGCTGCTTGAGGGGCGTGAACTCGTACACGCCTGCCGCGATCACAACCGCGCCCGCGGCGAACGTCCCGTGCGGCCGGTAAACGACATACACGGCAACGCCCACGAGAGTCCAAACAGCCAGGTACGACGCGGCGAAGAGGGGCGCGGCGCGCACACGACCACTGGCATGAGCGCGGCTCAGGACTGCCGGAGCCGCACCCGGCAGCATCATCGCCGCCATCATCGACACCCACAGGGCGACGAAAGATGCGAACGAACCGAGCCGGGTCCCAACCCCCGTATCCATCGCGTCCATCTGCCAGACCGCGACGACCCACGATGCGGCGGCGAGCCCAAGCGTCGACGTCAGAGCGACTGCCGTCGCGGCTGCCCCAGCGTTCGTGATGCCGGCGGAGCTGACCGTGCGAAGTTGCACAGCGTCCCTTCCGTTTCTTATGAGCTGGAGGGCTCTGCTGCCCCGAGCGCCGCGCGCTGACGCTCGAGTGCCTTGGCCGCACCGCTGCGCCAACTCTCCGCCATGGATCCTGACGTGGGATCCGGGAAGATGTCTTCCTCGCCTCTTTCCACGCCATCGAAGATGGATCGCGCGACGGACTCCGGAGAGCTCTTCGGTGCGTCGTAATCTCGGGTCATGTCGGTGTCCATAGGTCCGGGCAAGACGGCATGAACGCTCAGGCCCCGTGCGACCAAGAGAGCACGCAGCAATCTCGTCAGGGAAAACGCGGCGGCCTTTGAGATCGAGTAAGCCGCGACGACCGGCGTAGGGGCCAAGGCCGAGTCCGAAACAACGTTGACGATCGCTCCGCGAGAACGAGTCAGCAACGGCAGGAAGGCCTGGGTCACGTCATAAGGGCCAAAGAGATTGACGGCAAGGTGCTCTTCGAGCACGGCGCGATCGCTCAAGTCGTCGTAACGCGCGAGGCCGGCGTTGTTGATGAGGATGTCGAGAGACTCGACTCTCTCGACAGCTCTTTGAATCTGTGTCGCGTTGGTCACGTCCAGGGTCAGGGACGTGACGCGACCATCCCGGTGGGCAGATGGCCGGCGCGTACCGGCATACACCCGCTTCGCATCTCTCCTCAGGGCTTCTTCGACCAACGCCTGCCCGAGACCGCGATTGGCCCCGGTAACCAGAACCGCTGTGTCTGTGATTCTCGTACTGCTGCTCATGCAAGCCGCCTTCTCGCCCTTTGGATATAGATCCAAGGCGGCAGCGAAATCCATCGGTCGCGTTTCGCCTACCCGGGGCGAGGTGGGCCGGCCCGGCCACTATGCGTGGCTTGACCCGGAGACCGTCAGCTAACTGGTCGTCATGCGTTCTCGCGCTTCGCCCATCGGTTGGCCCACTTGTCGATGGGTGCCAACGCATCGAGCAGCCGGCCGCCCTCGGTCGTGAGGCGAAAGCCGCCCTCGGGCAGGAGCTCCACGACGCCCGCGTCCCGCAGTTCGCTGAGTCGTTGGTTGAGCACGCTCGGAGACATGGCGTCGCAACGGGCCTGCAGGCTGCGGAAGCTCAGGGTCTGGTCGCGGAGCTCCCAGAGGACTCGCAGTGTCCACCGCCGTCCGAGGAGGTCGAGGAGCGCCATGATCGGACGACCAGTCGTGGAGCCTCGAACCGGCCGGCCCGGCTTAGGTGTCGGCATACGTGCCCTTGCGCTTCGACTTTCGTAGCGGTACGCTACGAAAAGCGTAGCACTAAGGAGAGCGCTCATGACGGTGTCCGCAATCGATCCTCGTCTCCAGCCGCTCGAGCCGCCGTACGAGGCCGAGGTGGCGAGAACGCTCGAGCGGATGATGGGCGGCACGGGGATCGAGCCGCTGAAGCTCTTCCGTGTCGTCGCCCACAATCGGCAGTTCCTCGACAAGTTCCGCAGCTTGGGGACCTATCTCTTGAACTTCGGCACCGTCGATCCGGTCGAGCGCGAGATCGTCATCCACCGCACGTGTGCCCGCTGCAGCTCCGAGTACGAGTGGGGTGTCCACGTCGCTGTATACGGCCGGAGTCTGGGGCTGTCGGATGAGCAGGTGTGGTCGACCGTACACGGAACCGCGCACGACACGGTCTGGTCTCCGCGCCAGTCACTGCTCGTCCTCCTCGTCGACGAGCTCCACGCGAGGTCCGCGGTCTCGGACGGGTTGTGGCAGCAGCTCGTCCGTCATTGGAGCGCCGAACAACTCGTCGAGCTCGTCGCCCTCGTCGGCCAGTACCACACGGTCTCGTTCTTGACGAACGCCTTGGGCATCGAGCTCGAGGAATACGCCGAACGATTCCCAGCACCAACGACATGATCACTGCCTTCAGCGGCACGAGCACGCTGCGGAAGACGACCATCAGGAGCAGGAACGACAGGAGCAGGACGAGCCCGATGAACACCGGCAGCCGTTCCGCCGTGTAGGTCGCGTAGTCGGTGGCGCTGGCAGTGATGCCGCCGACCTTCACGTCGACGTCGGTGCCGCGCGTTGTACTGCCGCGATGAGCGCGGATCGGAAGATCGTCGTGGGTGCGCGAGAGACGTCGATATCCCGCCCGGATTGTCAGCGAGAACCCATACCTCGTTGACCAGCTCACGCTTCATCCACCGCGCCGTCTACCAACGCTCGACCAACGCCCTTGCGACGCCAGCGAGTGTGTACGCCGATCTCGTACAACTAGATCTGCCTCGCTGGCAGCGAGCGACGCGACAGCCGGGGGGCGCCGCCAGCGCGGGAAGGGAAGACGCGCCAACGGCAGCCGACCTACTCTCCCTCGATCTCACGATCGGGCGCTTGAAGCCAGCCGTCGGGCCTCGTGTGGCCCCAACATAGGAGTCGAGCCCGGCAACGACCCGGCAATCCATAACCGCCTCCCGGCCGTCTGGATCTGGGCGCCCAGATCGTCCAGCAAAGACATGCTCGCACGCTTCTGCGGGATCGTGCTTTCCTCAGTAATGCATGCATGGACATGTACCGTCTAGGCGGACGGTGCAATCGACTACTTCCGGCTCGTGTACACGAGCGAGGAAGGGGGGCTAGGCATGGCGACTGCGACAACGACAGTGCGGGGTGTGGTGCCGGGCACGAAGCTGCGGGTGGGGTCGCTGATCATGGCGATTGGCGGTGCCGGGTTCATCGGCTACGGGGTCCTCTTCTTCTTCCGTAACTTCGGCTCGTTCCTCGAACTCGGGATCGGTCGAGGGGAAGTGAACGTCAGCAAGGCGCAGATCAAGCACTTCAGCCCGTCGCTGTACGACTACATCAGTCATCTACACATCGCGTTATCAGGATTCATCGCCGCGACGGGCTTGGCCGTGATCGCGCTGGCGTGGTTCGGCGTGCGCCGGGGGCAGTTCTGGGCGTGGGTGGCGGCGGTCGCGGTGCCGGTGTTGGCGTTGGCGGTCGCGCTGCCGGCCCACTACCCCAACCATCTCGACACGCTCGGCCATCTCGGCCTCATCTACGCCGACACCCTGCTATTCGTGGTCGGCGCTGCTGTGGCGTTCCTGGGGCTGCGCGAGACGTCGGTCTGACCCGCCCGGCGAAACGTACTGCCCATCGGCCATTCAGAGCGTCGGTAGCCGTTCGACGGCTGAGGCCGTCAGGTGGCGCGCACTATCTGGCCCTCGGGTGACCGGCTGGGCGCGGCCCGGCGAGCCGAACGGGACGAACGACAACCGGGCGGCTGCCGACCTAGTCCTCGACGGCGACTCTCCTTCACCTGACCGATGAACGCGGCGCCGGGCGAAACGATCCGCTCGCGACACCGTAGGTTCGGTGGATGGTGAGACGGAGGTGAACGAGCCGCGGCGATCCCCGTGCGACAGCTCAGCGGTCTCTTCCCCGGGCCCGTAGCGGCTCAGGCCGCACATAACGACGGCCGCGTCGGCGGGCAGTCACAGCACGTAACCGGCGTTTGGGGACGATCGCGGCGGGCGCGATGTGGCGAGGGCTGAAAGTGCTCGTTGGTTCGGACAGCGCTCCCCTTCCTCAGGCGCGACCGGTCTCGATCGCCGGTGGTGGTTGCACGCCTCCGTCCCTGGCGGGTGAGAGCCCGCTAACGATGTCGCGGACGGAACCGTGGCTGCTGCGTCTACCAGTCTTGGGCGGCGAGTAGTCGCGTGGCGAGCGGTTCGAGCGTCGCCATGAGCTCATCGAGCTCGCCGGGCTCGATGCTCTCGTAGGGCTTCGCCGCGAGGTCGTCGGTGAGCGCCTCGACGCGCTGTTTGACGGCGCGACCCGGTTCGCTCAGCCAACCGTCATCGCCGATCAGGCCGCGATCGCGCATCCCGTCGATCACGGCGGCGAGCTGCGCTCCGGGGAGGTGGTGGATGCGTCCGAAATTCTCCGCGGGCATGCCCATGTCGAGGGCGAAGAGGACGTGAGCCTCGAGGCCGCCAACACCCTCGATCATCAGGGCCGCGATATGCCCGTCGCCACGGTGCTCGCGCAGCAAGGAAGCTGCATGAAAGAGACGGGCCACCACGTCATCGGGGTTCGGGATCGTGCGCAGCGCGGCGTACATCGGCCGGCCCTCGAACGGCGCGCTGGTCGCTGCCTTGAGCAACAGGTCAGCCGCGCGTGCGAACGCGGGAGAGTCGACGTGATCGCCCAGGATCCGCCGCAACGCCTTCACACAGCCCATCTGGCGAGCGGCGATCGCCGCTTCTGGCGTGGTGGTGCGCCACACCTTCGGAATGTGGCGAGCCACTTCACCGGGAGCGAAGTTGTAGAAGAGCGCGTCAACCACCTCCG
>WNGB01003860.1_pt1 | contig 23299 bp, 26 predicted proteins | sample 5400681 | NCBI WGS metagenome assembly WNGB01 (sample SAMN13153367, study PRJNA577476) | soil metagenome | isolation source: 115 cm soil or saprolite under grassland replicate 2 | place: USA:California | collected 2016-06-15
CAGCGGCAAGACCGTCGTCATGGGGATGCTGATCGCCTGGCAGACTCTGAACAAGCTCCAGAACCCACAGGACGCCCGCTTTTCGGACTCATTCCTCCTCGTCGCGCCGGGCATCACGATCCGCGACCGGCTTCGTGTGCTCCTACCGAACGACCCGGGAAACTACTACCGCGCTCATGATCTTGTTCCGACGGATCTCTTCGATCGCCTGGGCCAGTCCAGGATCGTGATCGCCAATTTCCACGGCTTTCTCCTCCGTGAGAAGGGCGACGCCTCCAAGACGACCAAGGCGATCCTGACGCGCGGCCGACCTGGGGTTTTCACGGAAAGCCCGGACGAAATGGTTCGCCGCGTCTGCCGCGAGCTCGGCACCAAGAAGAACATCGTGGTCTTGAATGACGAGGCTCATCACTGCTACCGCCGTCGGCCCGAGGGGGAGGACGAAAAACTCGCCGGCGAAGAGCGGAAAGAAGCCAAGAAGCGGGAAGAGGAGGCGCGAGTCTGGATCTCCGGCCTCGAGGCGATTCAGAAGAAGCTCGGCATCCGCGCTATCTACGACCTCTCCGCGACGCCATTCTTCCTCAAAGGGTCCGGCTACTCGGAAGGCACTCTCTTTCCCTGGGTCGTTTCGGACTTCTCTCTGATCGACGCTATCGAATCCGGGATCGTCAAAGTCCCGCGCGTTCCCGTGGCCGACGATTCGATGATTGGAGACAAGCCTACCTACCGCGACCTCTGGCGCCGCATTCGCGATGCTCTTCCGAAGAAAGGCCGAGGCACGGAAGACGCCGGCGGAGGCTCGCCCCATTTGCCTAAAGAGCTTCAGGGGGCGCTGCACAGCCTCTACAACCACTACGAGAAGGCCTACCGTCAGTGGGAGAGCAACACCGAAGCGCGCGCCAACGGCCTGACCTCTCCTGTCTTCATCGTGGTGTGCAACAACACGAACGTCTCCAAGCTCGTGTTCGACTACGTCGCCGGCTGGGAGAAGCCCCGAGGTGATGGAAGCAAGATCGTCGTGCCGGGCGCATTCGGGATCTTCAGCAACGAGGAAAACGGCCAGTGGCGGGCGAGGCCCAACACCATCCTCGTGGACAGTGAGCAGCTCGAATCGGGCGAGGCGATGGCGCCTGAATTCAAGAAGATCGTCGCCGCAGAGATCGAAGAGTGGAAGGCCGAGTACCGGGCACGATTTCCCGGACGAGACGCCGAGGACCTGACCGACGAGGACTTGCTTCGCGAAGTCATGAACACCGTCGGCAAGCAGGGAAAGCTCGGCGAAGGCGTCCGATGTGTCGTCTCTGTCTCGATGTTGACCGAAGGCTGGGACGCAAACACGGTGACCCACATCCTCGGCGTGCGAGCATTCGGCACTCAACTCCTCTGTGAGCAGGTGATCGGGCGCGGCCTTCGGCGGATGAGCTACGCCGTGAACGAGGACGGGAAGTTCTCGGCCGAGTACGCCGAGGTTTACGGCGTTCCTTTCTCGTTCATCCCATGCTCCGGATCTTCGCCCACGGTGAAGCCGGGAGTCATCCCCACGCGAGTTCGAGCGCTTGAAGATCGGCTCGACCGCGAGATTACGTTCCCTCGCCTCGAGGGCTACCGCTTCGAGACCGGCGACCAACCGTTGAAAGCCACATTCACCGAGGATTCCCGCTATTCCTTGTCAACCGAGCAGGTGCCAACCACGACCGAGAACGCCCCGATCGTGGGAGAGATCTCGATCCACACCCTCGAGGACCTGAAAGCACGGCGGCCCCAGGAAGTCGAGTTCCTGCTCGCCAAGCTGGTTTGCGAGAAATACCTCCGCGACAAGCCCTGGCGATTCCCGGAGGTCCTCGCCATCACCCGGCGGTGGTTGAAGGAGTGCCTCGTACTCAAGGACAAGGTCTTCCCCCAGTATCTTCTTTTCCAGGAGCTTGCTCTCGACGTCACCGATCGCATCTACCGCTCGATCGCCTCGTCTGTACCAGGTGCTCCGCGTCTCCGGCCGATCCTCCTCCCCTACGACGCCGTGGGCTCAACGCGGTACGTGGATTTCGATACCACCCGATCCGTCTGGGCCACCCGCGCGGAAAAGTCCCACGTCTCGCACGTCGTTCTCGACTCGAACTGGGAAGCGAAACTCGCGGAAAGCCTGGAGGACATGCCCGAAGTCACTGCCTACGTGAAGAACTTCGGCCTCGGTTTCACGATCCCCTACACGCTGAACGATCAGGTCCGCCAGTACAACCCGGACTACCTCGTGCGAATCGCTGGCGGGCAAGGCGGCGGCATGTTCCTGACCCTGATTCTCGAGGTAACCGGCGAGAAGAAGAAGGACAAGGAGGCCAAGGTTGACACCGCGAGGCGCCTCTGGATCCCCGCCATCAACAACGACGGCCGGTTCGGCCGCTGGGCGTTCCTCGAGATCAAGGACCCCTGGAACGCCCAGACCGAGATCCGAGCGCTCGTGCGTTCTCTCGGCGAGGGCCGTGCGGCGTGAAACCGACGAAGCTTCTCGAGAGGTTGCTCGATGGTTCCCTCCGCAACGTAGATTTCGGAGACTTCACACATCTCATCGAGGCATTCGGGTTTCAGCTCGATCACGTCCGGGGCAGCCATCATTTCTACTTCCACCCTGGAGTCGCGGAGGTGCTCAATCTCCAGCCATATCGCGGCGAAGCGAAACCGTACCAGATCCGCCAGTTTCTCGATCTGGTGGAGCGCTACAATCTCCAATTGGAGGACCGGACGTGAAGGACTACCACGTAAACGTTTTCTGGAGCGACGAGGACGGCTGTTACGTCGCCGACATTCCGGACCTCCGATATTGCTCGGCCTTCGGCGATACCCCTGAACAGGCCGTCGTGGAAGTCGAGAAGGCGAAGGAAGGCTGGCTTGCCGCCGCGCGCGCCCAGGGCAAGCCTATTCCCGAGCCCCGGTATCGGCCCGCGATCTACCAAGTCGGCAAGTGAGCCGAATCACTTTCGTCAAGCCGTTGGCGGGGTTCCACATCGAAGTTCACTTTCAGGATGGAACCTCCGGCGAGTTGGACCTTTCCGCGCGGCTTTTTGGCCCGGTCTTCGAGCCTCTGGCCCGCGATCCCGAGCTGTTTCGGCAAGTCTTCGTGGACGAGTTCGGTGCGGTCTGCTGGCCCAACGGAGCCGATCTCGCGCCTGACGCCCTTTACCGGGAGGTTCGGGGCGCAGAAGTTCACTCCCGTTAGCGATTTGGAGAAAGACGAGGTGACCTGGAAATGACCAAGCCGTCGCACGAATCGAAGAGGCTCGAGGCTCCTGTCACACTGTTCGCGGCCATCGCGGCTGAGCAGCATGAATTCTTGCGCGCCATTGCCTCTAAGGAGCGCCGCTCGCTGGCCGATCTCGTTCGCGAGGCGCTGGCCGACTTCCGGAAGAAGAAGGAACGGAAACTGACCGTCAAGGTCTAGCGGCCGACCGAATGGCAAGCAGAAAGCCCGCGCGTCCCCCCCGCCCCGCCAAGGCGCCGGAGGCGGTCGAGGCTCTGAAACACAAGGACAAGCGGGTCAACATCCCGACGGAGGAACTGCGCGAGTTCGTTCGGGCCGAAGAGGAAGCCCCGAAGACGATGCTTTACCCGCGCGACCCCTCTCTTGATCCGCAGCTCGTCTGGAAGGGTAAGGACGAGCAGGACCGCGAGGACCTCGCTGTCCCCGTCGTCCCGATCTACATCCAGGAGAAGATCCACCCACAGGCCCTGATCGAAGACCTGCGCGCTCACTCCCCTCTCCCGGCGGAAGACCGACAGGACGAGGGGCAGGTCTCTCTCTTCGACGACTTCAACGGCGTCAAGGACCTCCGGCAGAAGATCGACTTCTACAGCCACGACCTCGGAACTCAGCCGAAATGGTCGAACCGCATGATCCTCGGCGACTCCCTCCTCGTCATGACGAGCCTCGCCGAGAAGGAGGGCCTCAAGGGCAAGGTCCAGATGATCTACATGGACCCGCCCTACGGCATCAAGTTCGGCTCCAACTGGCAGGTCTCAACGCGGAAGCGGGAGGTGATGGACGGCAAGGTCGGGGGAGCCACGCGCCAGCCCGAGCAGATCAAGGCGTTCCGGGACACTTGGAAGCTAGGAATCCACTCCTACCTGTCGTACCTACGAGACCGCCTGGTTGCGGCCCGCGAGCTACTCACTGAGACCGGTTCGATCTTCCTGCAGATCGGTGACGAGAACGTACACTTGGTGCGATCCGTGTTGGACGAGGTATTCGGGAGTGACAACTTCGCATCACTGATCTCTGTCAAGAAGACGGCCACACCGAGTCTCCTAATTGACTCGGGGTTCTTCTATTTAATCTGGTACGCAAGAGATGTCACCAGGGTAAAATACCGGCAACTGTTTCTCGACCGTACTGCGCGCGAGTGGGCGCGGGATACCCCAGGTGGCTCCTGGGGGTACACAGCCAACGGTTTGAGAGAGCCTCTCACGCCGGAGCAGAAGGCCAACACAGATATCCTCCCAGACGGGTCAGAGGTCTATGCCCTCTCCAAGCTGACTTCAGCCGGCCAGACCAGCAGCACGCGCCAATTCATCTGGAGAAGAAACACCTATTCGACCGCAGCGAATACGCACTGGAAAACCACGGCCGAAGGCCTATCCCGTCTGGCGTTAGCCGATAGGCTCGAATCGCGGGGTGGACCACCGTGGTTCATCAGATTCCATCGGGATTTGCCCAAAGTTCCTCTCACCAATCTGTTCGAGGACACAGCTGGAAAGGCCGCCGACCAAGTTTATGTTGTTCAGACACAACCCGACGTAGTTGCAAGGTGCATTCTCATGACCACAGATCCCGGCGATCTCGTTTTCGATCCCACTTGTGGCTCAGGGACTACGGCACTTGTCGCCGAGCAGTGGGGCCGGCGCTGGATCACGGTCGACACGTCGCGGGTGGCACTCGCGCTTGCGCGCACGCGACTCGTGTCCGCGAAGTACCCGTACCACCTCCTAGCTGATTCCCCGGAGGGCCGACAGAAGGACGCCGAGATTACGGGCTTAACTGCGAGCCTAACCTCGACCACTAGAACCGAGGGCGACATCAAGAAGGGCTTCGTCTATCGCCGCGTTCCTCACATCACGCTGAAGTCCATCGCGAACAACGAAGAGATCGACGCGATCCATGCGCGCTACGAGGAGAAGCTCGTTTTGCTGCGAGAAAAACTAAACAAACAGCTCAAGGAGACCTGGGAGGAGTGGGAGATCCCAAGCAAGGCTGAATCGGCGTGGCCCGCGTCAGGGAAGGAGCTGCACACCGAATGGTGGCAGCTACGCCGGGAACGGCAGAAGGAAATCGACGATTCGATCTCCCGCCACGCAGAGACGGAGCTTTTCTTCGACCAACCCTACGAGGACGGAAAGCGCATCCGCGTCACCGGTCCGTTCACCGTCGAAAGCCTCTCCCCTCACCGAGTGCTCACGGCCGAGCAGGAACGGCCCATCTCCGAAGTCGAGGGCCGTAGGGAAACCGGGGGCGTTCAGTTCGAGACTATGATCCTGGAGAACCTCCGCAAGGCCGGCGTCCAGAACACCCGGCGAAACGAGCGCCTCGTCTTCTCCCGGCTCGAGCCTTTTGCCGGAGGATGGCTCCAGGCGGCCGGCGAGTTCAGCGACGCCTCGGGAAAGGTCCGCCGCGTCGCCGTCTCGATCGGCCCAGAGCACGGGACCGTCGGCCAACAGCAGATTCAGGAGGCCGCGAAGGAGGCGGTGAAAGGAATCGGCTTCGACCTCCTCCTCGTCCTCGGGTTTTCCTTCGACGCCCACGCGAGCGAGACCGCCAGGGAGGCCTCCCCGAAGGGCTTGAAGCCCGAACAGGGCTTCGTCGGAGAGTGGGAAGACACCTACGGCAAGCTTCCGGTACTCCTCGTCCGGATGAACCCCGACCTCGCCATGGGCGACGAACTCCTGAAGAAGACTGGCGCCGCTAACCTCTTCATGGTCTTCGGTGAGCCGGACGTCGAGATCAAGCCCCAACCAGACGGAAAACTCGTCGTCCAAATCAAGGGCGTGGACGTTTATGACCCCACCACCGGCGTCATCCGAAGCTCCTCCACCGACGACATCGCCTGCTGGTTCCTCGACACCAACTACAACGAGGAGAGCTTCTTCGTCCGCCACGCCTACTTCACCGGCGCCGGCGACCCCTACGAAAAACTGAAGCGCGCTCTCCGCGCCGAAATCAACGAAGCCGCCTGGTCCACCCTCTACTCGACCGTCAGCCGCCCCTTCGACCCCCCCGCCACCGGCAAAATCGCCATCAAAGTCATCAACCACTACGGCGACGAAGTCTTAAAGGTCTTTGACGTATGAGATCAGCGTCGTGACCCGCAGGGATCGTTCCCGATGAGCCGGGCAACAACGAACCTCCTTCTCCAGCCCAATGTTAGCCGGCTCGGCATTGCAGTCGAAGAGGCGGCTCGCGCCGCGAACACTGCTAAACCCCGGTTTGTCGAACCGGCCCAAGGGACGCTGGATCGTGCCAAATCGCGCAGGCACCACATCGTCTTCGGTCGTCGGGGATCAGGCAAGACGAGTCTTCTCGCAAAAGCTGCCTCCGAACTCACGATCGATCGTCGCCCCATCGCGTTCGTCAATCTAGAGACCTTTAAGGGTCATAGCTATCCAGATGTTCTGCTAAGCGTCTTGCTCGAGACATTCAGCGAATTCAAGAAGTGGCTCGAGACGGCCGCGACGGCACCTGCATCGAAGACCAGTTTCTGGCAGCGACTCTTTGGGACGGCTCCAAGCCGCGCCCCGCTCCGGAAGCAAGATGTTCAAGCCCTCGTTGCAGATCTAGCAAAAGAGATCAGTAACCTTCGTGACGAACTTCACGCGCCCGAAATTGCTGATGTCACGGCAGTCGCCGAAAGTGCAAATGAGGCCACCAAGTCTGAAAAGCTTGGCGCGTCAGTCAAAGCATCAGTCGTCTCCGCCGAAGCCAGCAGCGATCATGCAGACAAATCCTCGAGCAGGACGGCAATAACCGAACAGTCGCGGAAGCGAAAGATTGACTTCCTCCTGAGACACATAATCGACTACCAACAACTCATTCGGAGACTTGCAGACGTCTCTGCCGGCGACGCCTTCCTCTTTCTGGACGATCTCTATCATATCCGCCGTGCCGACCAAGCAGAGGTCGTGGACTACTTTCATCGCATTGCGAAGGGGAATCGCCTTTGGCTAAAAATCGGCACGATTCGACATCGAACCGAATGGTATCGCCACAGCAATCCACCTGTCGGTCTCAAGCTGGGGGACGACGCTGACGAGATCGATCTTGACCTCACGCTTGAGAAATACCGCCTCACGAAGCAGTTTTTGATGGCCGTCCTAAACGACATTGCGGAGGAGGCCGAGTTCCCGCGGGTTGGCACTCTTCTGGCTCCGACGGCGATTGACAGGCTGGTTCTCGCAAGTGGCGGCGTCGCACGTGACTTCCTCGCACTATTTCGGCGATCTATCGACGTCGCGCGCGAGCGACTAACAGGCGAGGGTGGCGGCGCCAGAGGTGAGCGAATTGTCGCCCAGGACGTCAACCAAGCGGCCGGGGAACATGATTCGGCCAAGCGTGACGAATTGAAACGCGACACTTTGGAAGAGCGCCAGCAAATTGAAGGCGCCTTCGAATCGGTCAAGACGTTTTGTCTCGACCAGCGCAACGCGAACTGCTTCGTGATTCAGAAGGATCGTACGGACGCCGCCGCAATGCTAATCGAAGAACTTGTGGATCTACGTCTCCTCCATTTGGTCAAATCCAGAGTCACGATTTCGGACCGACCGGGGAAGCTCTACGTTGGTTACATGCTAGACCTTGGGCAATACGTGGGTGAGCGGAAACGCCGCGGCCTTGAAATGATTCCGTTCTGGCAAAAAAGAGGGTCGGAACGAATGAGGCGTTCGAGTCTTATCTACGAACCGGTCGGTCCAACTGGGTCGAGCCACCCTCAGACGGAGAAGGAGAGGACCCATGGCGAGCCTTCCCCGCGCTGACAGAGCATTCGGTTTCACTTCCCCGCAGCCGCGCGTCCGGCTCGTGCACGCGTTCGAGAGGCCGTTCGAGAACGTGGTCGCGACGGCGCGGACTTGCTACTCGTCCAAGGGGATCGTCACGGAGGACCAGGCTTCGGCGAAACCGGAGCAGCGGGACGCGCTGGCGAAGTCCATCTACGCGGCGGGGCATCACACGACGTTCCAGCACGCGCACTTCCAGTTCGCGCTGGAGAATGTCTCGCGGCAGTTCCTCTGGAGTTTTCTGCACAGCCATCCCTTCTACAACTCCGAGCAGGTCTCGCAACGCTACGTCGAAGTCAAGGGGGGCAACTACGCGGTGCCTCCCATGGGGCCGGCCGAGCGGGATCTCTTTGAAAAGACGGCACTTTCCCAGCAGAACGCCTACGAGCGGCTGACGCAGATTCTGACGCCGCTCGCGGGCGAGCGCTACTTCGGCATTTTCCCCGGGCGCACGCGGGGAGAAGGGCGAAAGAAGTTCGCGGGGGCGATTCAGAAGAGGGCCCAGGAGATTGCGCGCTACGTCCTGCCGATCGCGACCTTCGCGTACCTCTACCACACGGTCTCCGGCATTACGCTCTTTCGATACTGGCGGCTCTGCGAGTCCTTCGACGCTCCAACCGAGCAGCGCGAGGTCGTCGGCAGGATGGTCGAGGAAGTGCTCCGCCACGACCCGCTCTACGAGGCGGTGCTCCAAGACCCGCTGCCTCTCGAAGAGACTCCCGAGTATGCGCTCTTCCAGTCGCTCGCGGGAGCGCCGTCAGCCGGAGGAGACTTCCGGAGAGAGTTCGACGAGGATCTCGGCGGCCGCGTGTCGCGGCTGGTGGACTGGAAGGCCAACAACGAGGAGATCCTCGCGTCCTCCGTGCGGGAGATCCTGGGGCTCGCCCGCGCCGCACTCTCCGACGACGAGGCGATCCGGCTGGTGCTCGACCCGGCCAAGAACCGGCTCCTGGGCGAAACGCTCACGCTGACGACGCACGGCAAGCTCTCCCGCGCGCTCTTCCATCCCTCCTACACGTTTCGCAAGAAGCTCTCCCACACAGCGGACAGCCAGGACCAGCGCCACCGGATGACGCCTGCCTCCCGGCCGGCCCTTCCGGCCTACCTCTCGGAGGACCCTGATTACATCGTCCCCATGCTCGTCGCCGACGTGCCCGAGGCCGAGGATCTCTATCGCTCGACGATGGTGGAGACCTGGAAGGCCATCAACGCACTGCGCTCGCGCGGCGTGGCCGACGAGTACGCGTCGTATCTCTTGCCCAACGCCGTCGCCCTCCGCTTCACCGAGTCGGCGGACCTGCTCAATCTCCACCACAAGTTCGCGATGCGTCTCTGCTACAACGCGCAGGAGGAGATCTGGCGAGCGTCACTCGACGAAGCCCTGCAGATCCGCGAGGTCAACCCGAGGATTGGCCCGTGGCTCCTCCCTCCTTGCACTCTGCGGCACTACGCAGAGGTCCGGCCCGTCTGTCCCGAGGGAGACCGCTTCTGCGGCGTCGTCGTCTGGAAGCAGGACGCCACGCAATACGCCCGGACGTTGTAAATACTGGAGACCGACATGAAGGTGAGCTACGACTCGAGAACGGACACGCTGTCCGTGATCCTGAAAGACAATGCTCCATAGCGGAGAGCGACGAGGACAAGCCGGGCATCATCCTCGACTACGATGATCGCGGTGACCTGGTGTCGCTCGAAATCCTCGATGCCTCTCAACGTGTGACCGAGGCCCGAAAGGTCGAATTCCAGATGGCCGAGTAGGGAAGAGGACTCGCTGGCGCGCGGCGTCCATGAGAGAGAACCCGGTCCGGCAGTGGTTGGCGCCTCCTTCAACCCGGCTCATCCGGATGGAGGTCACCCTCGAGAACGTCCGTCCGACGGTCTGGCGGCGCTTTCTCGTGCCGGCAGGCTTTACGCTCCGGCAGCTTCACCGCGTCCTCGTGGACACCATGGGGTGGCACGACTCCCACCTCCACCAGTTCATCATTCGCGGTAACTACTACGGGAAGGCCGACCCGGAATTCGGATTCGCGCGACGCGACGAGCGCCTGCATAACCTAGAGCACCTCCTCGTGCTGAGGGTCCGCAGCTTCCGCTACGAGTACGACTTCGGCGACGGCTGGATGCACCGGATTGTCATCGAGAAGGTCGAAGAAGCGGACGGTCGCCCGTTAAAGCCGGTCTGTCTCGCCGGCAAGCGCGCTTGCCCGCCGGAGGACTCGGGCGGCCCCTGGGGCTACGCCGAGTTGGTCCGAGTGCTCAGCGACCCCTCCCACCCGGAGCACGAGGACTCGAAGACCTGGGCCGGACCTCGTTTCGACCCCGAGCGCTTCGACATCGGTCACGTCAACCGCCTGCTTGCGAAGATTCGCTGAGGCTCGAGGATCACCGTGTACCGATGCCGCGTCATGATTCTCTTGGGGTATCAGGAGGCTCCGGGACAAGCGGTGTCAGATCACGGATCAGCTTGGGAATCTCTTGTTGAATGCGCTGCCACATCAGCTCGTCGTCGATCTCTTCGTACCTGTGGATCAGCACATTTCGCAGTCCGATGATCCGCCTCCAGGGGATTCCCTCGTGGCTCGTCCGGATCGCCTCACTCAAGCGCCGTGCCGCCTCACCAACCAGTATGAATTGACGCTCCACGGCCGCTCGAAGCAGATCCTCGTGCCGGTAGTCTTCGAACTCCTTCCTTTCGCAGAAGCGAGCGATCGCCCTTGCGGCCTCAAGCATGTCCCAGAGGTGCGCGGGGTCGCGCTCCTCAGGCCGCATAGAGGATCTGGCGGTTGGTGAGGATGTGGTACCGGCGAAAAGGGTTCCGGACGAGATTCTTCTGAACGATATCCACTCTGCGGCCAAACAGAGCCTCGAGCTCCTCTTCCATCTCTTCGAAATCGTCGAGGTTCCGTCGAGCACTCGGCGAAAACACGACGAGAACGTCCACGTCACTGTCGGCCCGAAAGTCGTCCCTGAGTACCGAACCGAAGAGTGAAAACTCGGCAATTTTCCATCGGCGGCAGAACTCAGCGATTCGTTCTCGGTCTATCGGAATCTGTGGACTCATCGTTGATGCATCCTAACCTTCTGGCTCCGGTTCCTCCAGAGGGCGCCTCGAACGCGGGTCCTCCCGAATGGTCGGCAGGCGATCCAGAACGAAGCCCAGCTTCCGCGCGACACGAACGAGGTCCTTTGCCTCGACGACAGGAAGTCGTGGACTCAAACGCCGACTTCGACGGGCCGGATCAGCAGCTCTTCGGTTGGAATCGGCTCACCGTGGGCCACCATGCTCTCCAGATACGCGGCGATCGCTTCCTGCGCGTTCGCGAGAGCCTCGTCTTCCGTGTCTCCCTGCGTGTGGCAGCCCTTCAGGGCCGGAACGAAAGCGTGGAAGCTGCCGTCGTCTTCGCGGTCGAGGATCACCGTGTACCGATGCTGCGTCACGAGAGCCATTCTACGCCGTACTGCGCCGCATCCACTTCATCGCGAGACAGCCCGCGCACGCCGCCCGCGCCGATGTGGCGTAAGACCGTCGAGGAACACCGAATCGAAAGTGAACTCGGCGATCTTCCAGCCGAGTTTTGACGATCTGTGGGCATTATGCTATACATGTATAGCGGAGGCTAAGATGCTGGCATTGAGACTCCCCCCGAAGGTCGAGAAGCGCCTCGAAGCGCTGGCTCGAAAAACTGGACGAACCAAGAGCCACTACGCGAAGCTCGCGATCGTGGAGTTTCTGGAGGACCAGGAGGACTACCTGCTGGCCATTGCCCGTCTCGAGAAGAACCTTCCCGGAATCCCCATCGAGGAAGTGGAGCGGCGGCTTGGCCTGGGCGATTGAATTTGATCCGGCCGCCTTCAAAGAACTGTCTCGCCTCGACAATCAGATCCAACGGCGAATTCTCCGCTACTTGCGAGAACGCCTCGCTGGCGAGGAGGACCCGCGCCGGTTCGGGAAGGCGTTGCGCGGGACAAAGGTCGGGTTATGGAGGTATCGAGTCGGCGATTACCGCATCGTCTGCGCCATCGAGAATGAAGGAGGACGGCTCCGGGTGCTTCGGATCGGGCACCGGCGGTCCGTTTACAACGAAAGGGCCTGATCGCCTTCAGCGTCTCCGGGCGGGCGCCTTCCTGGGCGGCGGGGCGGCGGAAGTTGCCGCGGCGGCCTGGCCCAGCTCTTTCGAGCGCGCGGTGGCGACTTCGACCGCGTCCATCAGGATCGCCCGCAGGCGGTTCCTCTCCAGGCTGTGCAGCGCGGCGATCGCCGTTCCTCCAGGCGACGTGACGGAGTCTTTGAGAACGCCGGGATGGGTTTTCAGCTCCTCGGCCATCCTCGCCGCGCCGACCAGCGTCTGAATCGTCAGGGCCGTCGACACGTCGCGGGAAAGCCCCACGCGCACTCCTGCGTCGGACAACCCCTCGATGATCTGGAAGACATACATCGGGCCCGATCCGCTCAGGCCAGTCACAGCGTCCAACTGGTATTCGGGCAGCTCCACGACGAGGCCGATCGACTCAAAGATGCGGCGCGCGTCGGCCAGGTGCTCGGCTCTCGCGTTTCGACCCGCGCAGAGAACGGTGGCGCTTGCCCGCACGACCGCAGCGACGTTCGGCATGGCTCGGACGACCGGAAACGAGCCTCCGAGAGCCGCCTCGATGCGGGAGGTCGGGAAACCCGCGGCGATCGAGATCAGGAGTGCGTCCTTGCGAAGTGCTGGCCGGATCTCCTGGAGCACGGACTCCAGGATCTGCGGCTTCACGGCGAGGATGACGATCTGCGCCCGCCGCGCGGCCTCGTCGTTCTTGTCGGTCACCGCGATGCCCAGCTCGGAAGACAGCGCGGCGCACTTGCCAGGCTTGGGGTGCGAGGCGATCAGGTTTTCTTTCGTTCCCCACCCCGAAGCGAGGATGCCCCGCAGAAGCGCCGTCCCCATGTTCCCCGCCCCGATCACCGCAATTCTCTTTGCGACCATTTGAGTCCTCTCTCCTCCGCGTGATTATGACGGAAGGGGTAGACTCTCCGTATGTCCTCGCAGCCGGACCTGGCCACGCACTTCGCCGCGATGGAGACGCTCGTCGAGTCCTACGGGGAAGGAGTGAACGCCGAGATCGCGCGGGGCGTCTTCATGATGTCGCCGCGCCCGGGAGTTCGCCACTCGGCCTCCCAGGGCCGTCTCTTTGCACTCCTTCACGAAAGACTGGGACGAAGCGGTAGGAGCGAGCCGCCCGACTGGCTTTTTCTAGTCGAGCCGGAGATCCGAAGCGAGACCGCATTCTCCCGTCTGATCCCCGACGTCGCTGGATGGCGCCAATCCGCCGGAGGGTGGCCTCACGCGGAGGTCAATCCGATCGAGAAGCCGCCGGAATGGGCGGCTGAAGTTCTATCGCCGAGCACTGTTGCCTTCGACCGTGGGCCGAAGAAGGACGCGTACGGCCTCATCGGTGTCGGCTGGCTCTGGCTGCTCGACGTGGAACGGAAGGCGATCGAGACGTTTTCCAATGAGCGCGGCCGAATGGTTCCCGGTCCAAAGATCGAGGTCGGTCAATCCCTTATCGCTCCTCCCTTCGGCGACCTCTCCGCGAGAGTCGACGAGCTCTTTCTCGACTGATGTTCGCTAGGAGGCCGTCCGGGTAATTGCTTTCCAACCCCGGTCGCGGCGCGAGAAGCCGAAGTCACGGGGGGAGGAGGCTCGCGCCGCGGGAGGCGAGCGTCCGGCTCGCCGACGTGGTCAGCGGCGCCTGACAGATAGCGTCAGCGTGAAGCGGGCCACGGGCTCGGAGCCGAGGAGCCTGGGGACCGTCGCGATAACCTGGACCGGCAGATTCTCCCGCTCGCCCGATGCGGCGGCCTTCTCGACGAGATCCAGGATTTCGTGACCCTGATCGACAACGAAGTGGACGTCGTCCTCGGCGCGCTTCAAGAACTCCGCTCGCATATCCTTGAAGACGACGGCGATCCTGCCGCCGGCCTTGCGCGACATGTTCAAGGCGATCAAGGCGACCGCGGCATCGGCGCCCGTGCAGAGCGCGCCGAAGTACATCGAGCGCAGGTGATTGCGCGTACGCCAGGACAGCGGCACGACGATCTCGCAGCGTTCGTCGGTCAGGTCGAGGACCCGCGGCCGCACGTAGGAGATCAGCCGAATCTTCGCAAACGCCCAGAAGCGCAGCGCCAGTGTCTGCCGGATTCTTTCGAGTCTTCTCAAGCGGACAGACTCTACGCCCCAGGAGACGGACCACGGTATATGCTGCGCGAGGGCATCATGAAGAGAGCGCTCGCGGCCATGATGGTCCTTTTCGCCGTCTCGGGCTGCCGCACGACACGGGTGACTGTCGCCAGGCTCGTCACGCCGACTCCGACTCCCGTTCCCGCCAGGCCGGTCGCTGTGCCTCCCCCGACGAGCACTCCGATGCCCGTCGTGACGGCGCCTTCCGCTTCACGCTACGACCGCACGCCCGGCATTCTGTACGAGGAGAAGCCTTCGCCCGTCCCGACGGCGACAGTCACTCCCCGGCCCCGCGAGGCTGTGCCCCCGACCGCCGCGCCTGTTCGCCCGACGGCGACGTCGCGCCCTCCGGCCACCGCGGTCAGGGAGGCCGCGCCTGCCGCGCGTTTCACGCCCACGCCGGTTCGCCCAACGGCGACGGCGACACGTCCCGTTCCTACGGCGACGCCCGTTCCTCCGACGGCAATCTCCCTGCTGCCGACGGAAACCCGAATCCCTCCGACCGCGACTTCGACGGCGACCTCGACGCCCACCCGGACCGTCTCCGCCCGGCCAACGCCGACCCGCAAGCCGGGCGCCTACTACGAGGGCGAGGATGTCCCCTTCCGCCTCGCCGTCACTTGGACCCCCACGCCCACGCCTCCCGTCAAGCGCCGATAGAACGTCGCTCCGCGCTTGCGCAGGATCTGCGCCTGACGGCGCACCGGCGAGCGACTCGGCCGGACGCGGCCTCGATCGCTCGTCTGATCCCGAGCAAGCGCTACGCTCCCGCGGCGCGAGGCTCCTCCCCTCTGGGAGACTCCTCGCGCCGCGACCGGGCTGAGACGACCGGGGCGGGCACCCCGCGGGCCGGCACGACGATTACTCGGATTTCCTCTGGTTGATTCAACGAGAATGAGGGCCGTGGAGAGCGGCCTCGAGAAGACGCGAGCACATTTCCGCGAGGCCTTCCGGACAAATCCGGCCGCCGCCTACCGCGACTGGTTCCGACTCCAGGAGGAGCTGCGCGAACGGGAAGATACGGAGACATCCCGCGCCCTCGCCGACGACCTCTGGACGTTCATCCGCGATTTGCCGTTTGCCGGGGAGGAGGAGCGGGCGCGCTTCTTCCACAACGTGGCGGTCTTCTTCGGAAGCCCCGGTCCCGCCGCCGACCTCGCGCGCGCCCGCGAAGCCTTCTCCATCGCCCTGGCCCATTTCGACAAGCACGAAGAGACCGGCTGGCACGCCCGAGTCCTCCACAACTTCGGGACGTCGCTCTCGAACCTCGGCGAGACGGCCTCGGATCTCTCCGAGTCCGTCGTGCTCTTCCAACGCGCGCTCGATTGGCGAACCACCGAGCGCGAAATCGCCCGTGGCGTTACGCTTCACAACATGGGAATCGCTCTGCGACGCCTCGCCTGTCTCGTCACTTCCGGCGGCGCGGGCGAGCTCGACCAGAGCGCCGCCGCCCTCAACGAAGCCGCTGAAATCCGCTCGCGGCACGGCCTCGCCGAAGGCCACGCCCTCTCTCTCTTTCACCTGGGCCTGACGCTGGATGCGCTCGAACGTCAGGAGGAAGCGCGAAAACACTTCCTCCAGGCCGGCGAAGAGTTCGAGCAACTCGGCAAGCTCGATTCCGCCGCGATCGCGCGCGAGCGCGCCGCCGGCTCGGCGAAGCCTTAAGAGTCCGTCTCCGCTCGCGTCACCAGATCTCGCAGCGGTCGGCGCGGATCATCGGGTCGCCGGGCTTGCAGGCGAAGGCGCGGGCGAACTCCTGGAGGTTCGAGGGAGGGCCGATCGCGCGGAAGCGGCCGAGCGGGTGTGGATTGGTGTTGACGATCAGCCTCGCGAACTCCGGGCGGTCGTTGGTGGCCCAGACCCGCGCCCAGGAGAGGAAGAAGCGCTGGTCGGCGGTCAGGCCGTCGATGGGAGAAGGCGCAGGCTTGCCCTCGAGGCTCTTCACGAAGGCGCGGTAGGCGATCGCGACGCCTCCTAAGTCGGCGATGGATTCGCCGAGCACGAGCTTGCCGTTCTCGTGGAGATCCTCTTCGACGATGTAGGCGTCGAACTGCTTCTCGACACACAGCGCGCGGGCCTCGTAGTTCTTGAGGTCTTCCGGCGTCCACCACTCCTTCTGGTTTCCCTGCGCGTCGAACTTGCGCCCGGCGTCGTCGAAACCGTGCGTCATCTCGTGGCCGATCACCGCGCCGATGCCGCCGTAGTTGACCGCGTCGTCGGCGGCCGCGTTGAAGAAGGGGGGCTGCAGGATCCCCGCGGGAAAGACGATCTCGTTTCGGGCGGACTGGTAGTACGCGTTGACCGTGGGTGGGCTCATCTCCCAGTCCGTGCGGTCCACGGGCTTTCCGACCTTGGCAAGGTCGCGGCGGAAATCGAAGACCGACGCGGCGAGGACGTTGGCCGCGTAGGGGCCGCGAGAGACCGCGAGCGGCGAATAGTTGCGCCACTTGTCCGGGTATCCGATCTTCTGCGCGAAGGCGTCGAGCTTCGCGAGCGCCGCCTTCCTCGTCTCCGCGCCCATCCAGGGGAGACTCTGGAGGTCGTCCCGCAAGGCGGCGACCAGGTTCTTGACCATTCGGTCGGCGCGCTCCTTGGCTTGCGGCGGGAAATGATCGCGGACGTAGATCTTGCCCAGCGCCATGCCGAGGGCCTGGTCGGTCGCGGCGACACAGCGTTTCCAGCGCGGGAGGTTCTCCTCGGTTCCCTGGAGCGTCTTCTGGTTGAAGTCGAAGTCCTCGTCCACGAATTTCTTCGAGAGCGACGGAGCTGCGGCGTGGAGGAGCTGCCAGCGCAGGTAGGTCTTCCAGACCGGGAGGGGCTCGGAGTCGAGGAGACCATTGACCGCCTCGAAGAACTTCGGCTGCCAGACGTTGACCGTGATCCCTTCGGGGACGCTCTCTCCGCGCAGATAGGTCGTCCAGGAGAACCGAGGCGTCAGCCGCGCCAGCTCCTCGCCACGATACGGGTGGTAGGTGTTGTCGGGGTTGCGCCGCTCGACGCGCGTCATCGCGGGTATGGCGAGCTTCGTCTCGAAGTCGAGGATCGTCTTCGCCTCATCCGCGGCCTTCGCGGGCGAGTCCCCGGCGAGCTCGAGCATCTTCGCGACGTGCGCTACGTATTTCGCCCGAAGTTGCTTCGATTCGTCGTCAGTCTTCGTGTAGTAGTCGCGGTCGGGAAGACCCAGGCCGCCCTGCAGCGCCGCCGCGATGACCTGGCTCGAGTTCTTGCGGTCCTCCTCCGAGCCGAACTGGAAGAGGGCATTAACTCCCCGCTCCTGCAGGCGGGCGATCTCCTCCTGAAGCGAGGCCCGGTCGGCAATCGCGGCGATCCGGTCGAGCTCTCCCTGGAGCGGCGCGATCCCGGCGGCTTCGATGGCGGGCTCATCCATGCAGCTCGCGTAGAAGTCCGCGAGCTTTCTCTCCTCAGGACCCGAGGCCGCCGGCTGTCCCGCCACGAGCTTCTCCAGGGTCTGGCGCAGGATCTCGCGGTTCCTCTCGTCCAACTCGTTGAAGGCGCCCCAGCTCGGATAATCGGCGGGGATCGGATTCTTCTTGAGCCACCCGCCGTCGGCGTACCGGTAGAAGTCGCCGCAGGGAGGCGCACTCGGATCCATGTCCCCGGGATCCAGTCCGCGCGCGGCCGGGGCTGCGGGCGCGGCCATGGCCGGGGTTGACGGCGCGGCGGAGACAGCCGGCCGGGAGCCGGTCGAGCAGGCCAGGGGCAAAACCATCGCCAAGCAGAGGAGGAAAAAATCCATCGAGCGCACAAATCGCATGAAGACTCCTTTTCGCAGTGAGATACGGGGCGCCCTCGGAAGAGTTCTCGTCTCGGGTGGCGGCAATCAGGGGAGATCGCGCGGTAAGAGTCTGGGCTTTCCGCGGATCGGGACCGCAAAGTGTCGCAGGTCCAGAGTCGCGATCGCCGCCGGACGGAGCCTCTCGGCGATCGCGATGACGACCGCGTCCACGAGTCTCATTCTCAGGCCTTTGTGGCGAAGGCAGATGCGATGCGCATCGGCCAGGTCCGGCTCATCTCCCCACTCGACGAAGAAAGTCCCGCCGGCAAGGTCCGCAAAGAAAGCCTCCTGCGCTCGTGCCCCCACATGGACCGAAAGGAGGTAATCGACCTCCGGAAGAATCGCCCACGGCAGGACCCAGGCATCCGGATCCGATTCGAAGAGCGTTCGCAGAGGACCATGGTGGCGGTCATCGGCGTCGATCAGCGCGATGACCGCCCCCGTGTCCGCGAGGATCACCCGCGGCCGCCGGTTCGAGAAGGCCTTCTGGCGTGGAGCGGCTTCTTGTCTTCCCCCATGCCCTCCAGCAACTTCTCCGCTCGCTCGGCGACATCCCCTCGGCCGCTATGACCAACGCCCAGGCTCAGGACCTTTCTGCGGCGGCTATGCTTGCGTGCAAACTCCGAAACCGCCTCCCGCACGAGGGCGGCCGGAGATCGCCGGATCTCCCGGCCGATCGCCTTGAGGCGGCGGTAATCACCTTCATCGAGATAGACGGTCGTCTTCTGGGTTCCTATACGGCAACCATATATGCTAGTCTTCCCGAAGTCAAGCGCCCCCACCCCGAGCCGTTTCTGAACAATGTCCCCGGGACGTCGAGAGTCAAAAGAAGGTCTCCAGCCGGAGGACGAAGGGTCATGCTTACATCAAGACATCAGATAGTTTATGATTTGATGCGTGAGAACGACCTTGACCCTCGACGATGATGTGGCCGCGGCTCTGGAGCGGGCTCGGAAGCAGAATGACGCCAGTCTGAAGGAGGTCGTCAACCAGGCGCTGCGCAAGGGATTACCCGAGCTGGCGCGCCCCGTTCGCAAGGGCAAGAGGTTCCGGACGCGGCCGCTCTCGCTCGGTAGATGCCTGGTCCCAAGTCTGGACAACGTGGCGCGGGTCCTTGCGATCGCGGAGGGCGAGACCTTCAAGTGATTCTTGTGGACGCGAACCTGTTGATCTACTCGCAGGTCTCCGAACTCAAGGAACATTCCGCAGCAAGAGCCTGGTTCGACGATCGTCTCAGCGACAGCAGCTCGCGCATTGGCCTCCCCTGGCCCTCGCTCCTCGCCTTTGTCCGGATCGTGGCGAATCCCCGCGTATTCAAGAAAAGCACAACCGTGACCGCCGCCTGGGAACGAGTGGAGCGATGGCTCGAGTTGGAATCCGTCTGGATTCCGATGCCGACCGGACACCATCCTGCGATTCTCAAACGGCTCCTGGCTGAGACCGGGGAAGAGGGTGACCTCGTGCCCGATGCTCATCTGGCGGCACTTGCGATTGAACACGGCTTGACGCTCTGCAGCGCGGATCGCGGCTTCGCGCGTTTTTCCGGCCTTCGGTGGGAGAATCCTCTCGGGTCGTAAGGTCGCAGCGGCTCTCACAAGAACGTCTCCGGGCGGAATCGGACTGGGCCGCGGCGTTCGCTTCGCGAACAGCGGCCGGAAACTTTCAAAACCGAAGCTTCTGGTCCGGCGCCGGGTTCTCTTGGGTTCACAAGAACTTCCTCAGCTGAAACCTGCCTCTCCGTTCCAGGAGGGGCTTCCAAAGGTCGCCGAGCTTTTTGACACGCGCGGGGACGTTGTCGATGCGGAAGTCTTCGATCGAGACTCCTTTCTCGATCTCCTTCCAGGTGACCGGCGTCGAGACGGTGGCGCGGGGCTTGGGACGCACCGAGTAGATCGAGGCCAGTGTCCGGCCCCAGGCGTTCTGGTTGTAATCCACGAGGACGCGGCCCTCGGGGCGCTTGGCGATCTTGTATTCGGCGGTCACGAGCTTCGGGTCCCGCGCTTCCATGGCCTGCGCGAACTTCTTGGCGAAGCTCCAGACCTGTTTCTGAGTCGGACCGCGGACGATCGGGACATAGACGTGGATTCCTTTCGAGCCGGTCGTCTTGGCGTAGTTGGGCATTTTCAAAGCGTCCAGCGACTCGCGAACGAGGAGAGCCGTCTCACGGACCTTCTCGAACGTCGCGCCGGGAACGGGGTCGAGGTCGAAGTGAACGTAATCGGGGCGGTCCACGTCGTCGCAGCGGGCGTACCACTGGTTCAGGTCGATGCAGCCGAGGTTGACGACCCAGAGGAGCGAGGCGAGGTCCTGGACCATCGGAAAGTCGATGACGTTGCCCGAGGAGTGTTCGATCGAGCAGATCTCGATCCAGTCGGGGCGGGGCGAGGGGGCTCGCTTCATGAAGAAGAAGTCGCCCGAGGCGCCGTGGGGATAGCGCTTCATGACCATCGCGCGATCGCGCAGATGCGGCAGGAGCGCGGGCGCGACGCCGGTGTAGTACTGGAGGAGATCCCGTTTGGTCAGCCCGAGCTCGGGCCAGAAGAGCTTGTTCAGGTTCGTCAGACGGACCGTGCGGCCGGGGAGACGCAGCTCGACTTGCTCGGCGTCGCGCGGAAGTTGGGGAGTCCCTTGAGTTCGCCCCTCACCCGGGAGAGGGGGACGAGACCGGCGGGAGCGCATTGCGGGGTGGTAGTCGCGAGTGGCGGGGCCGGGGCGGTTCACGAGAACCTCGGCAGCCGGGGAAGCTTGGCAGGCCGCGGGCCATGGCGGACCGTTCCGAGTACGGGACGGTAATCGAGCTCCCTTCCCTCACGCACGCGGCGCAGGAGCAACCCGCCGCGGCTCATGTCTCCGCGCCCCACGAACTCCGACGGGAAGAGCAGCCGCTCGCCGAAGACTTTCCCGAGGATATCCACGTACTTTCCGCTCGCGATCGATCCCAGCAGCACGATCTCGCAATCATCCGCGCGTTGCGCAAGCTCCCGCGAAGCCCGCGCCAGGGGCCGGCGGTATCGCGGGTCTGCGGCGTCGATCGCGACCCGCGCGAAGCGGCGCAAGTCGTTGAGATTGACCGGCTCGTCCGCCGGCCAGAGCCCCGCGCTGGCCGTGATGACGAGAACCCCGGCCGAACCTTCCGGAGGCCGCGCGAACTCCCGGGCGTAGGCGAGCTTGCCCCGGAAATAAAGGCCCGACAGGAAGCTGAAGACGTCCCCGAGCGGCGCTCCTTCGGGAGTCCGAAGCCGCTCCGCCAGATCGAAGCGCGCCTGCCGGCTGAAGACCATCCGCGCGCGCAACCCCGAGCAGCTCGCCGGCGACAACAGAAAAATTCGACCCACCACAAGCGAAATATAACGGCGTCAACCTTAGTCTCCACCCCCAATGGCAAAATACCGGATCGAAGGCGGCGGCACGGCCGGTTTCGAAGGAAGGGGCCAGGGACGTAGGCCGCTTCACCTTCACGCGAAAGAAATAACCGACGCCCGACATTCAGCGAGAAGCGACGGGCTTTGCCTTCCCGTGTTCTTCGATGTGCTGCTTGAACTCCTTCATCAGCGCATTGGGGATCGGCACGGACAGGTCGTAATGGGCGATCTTCCAGGCGTCTTCGACGCGCACGAGCACGCCCGAGCCGCGCGCCGGGCCGAGGTTGGGCGTGTCGAGGCGCTCGTCGAACCACGCGACGCAGCGGTCCGGTGAAAAGGAGATGTGCCGCTCGACCGCCTTGAAGCTCCAGGCCTTCCCCTTCGCGAAGTACGGATGCGCGTAGCGGCGGAACTCCTCGACGGACCAGCGCTCCGTCGCGTCGGTGCCCAGAAACACCGCGTCCGTCGCGAAATGCGCGAAGTAGCGCGCCTCGTCCGCGGCCGCCGCCGCCGCGTGCCAGTCATCGAGCATCGCGGCAGCGGCAGTCTCAAGGTTTCCGCCATGCGGCCCGGAGGCCGGCAGCAGAAGGCACAGCACCGCGGCGAGAAACATCGCGTTCTCCTTTCGAGAACCGTCAGGCCAGAGGATGCCGCCAGCGCAGGCCCGGAAAGCGGCTGAAGTCACGGTCCGCCGTGATCCATTCGGAGCCCGATTCGATGGCCAGGGCGGCGAGATAGGCATCCCAGATTAGATTTCCCTTCGCGCCGGCTCTCTTGCACAGATCCAAGAAGATCTCCCAATGCCGGGGACCGGCGGCAACCTGCACGCAGTTTGGTTGACGCCTGAAGTTCTCGACGAACACCGCAGCCGCCTCGACGGGAGTCGGAAAACGGAAGACTCTCGGATGAGTTACGACTCTCAGGAAACCGGCGAGGACGATGTCCGCTACAGCGTAGGGTTCCGGAGCGTTGACGAGCCGTTCGAGCCAGGAGCGCCAGTCTTTGTGGCGGGGCGAATCGATCCGAAAGGCATAGACGAGCACATTGACGTCAAGAAGAACCATCGAGACCGTCCATCCGATCGAGCAGGGCCGCGGTGTTGTCGAGGTCGACTCCGGGCAGGAGCCCACCCCCTCCCGCGGTCGGCAGTCTCACGCGTCGGCGCTTCGCCGGGCGGCCCTTCCGAGAGAACGACTCTCGCAAAGCGTCTTCGATCACGGCCGTGAGCGTCCGATGGGACTCCGCGGCCTTCTTCTTGGCCTCGATTAGAAGAGCGTCATCCAACCGGATCGTGGTTCTCATGCATCAAAACATACAATCTAGACATAAATATGTCAATCGTTCGAGCAGGCCTGGGCCGCCTCCCCGGGGATCACGATAGGCACCGAACGAGACGCCTCGTGCTCCTTCAGGTACGCGCCGGCATTCATCATGCGCTGCGTGCGCAGGAGGACTCGCGTCAGGTACGGGATCTCGCGCGGGCGGACCTGCCGCATCCAGTCGCTCCACTTCTTTTCTCCTCCGAGGTTCAGGATCGAGCGGCGCCAGGTCTCGGCATACAGCTCGAAGAAGCGCCTGGCCCCCAGGCGAGGCTCCCACAGGACGTGATGCATGTCGTACTTGAACCAGGGCTGCCCCGAGAGCACGGGCGCGAGCCTCTGGTGAAGCTCCGTGCCCGGCAGGGGAGTCAAGATCGTGTAGCCCGCGCGCTGGAAGCCGTGCCGCGCGACGAAGTCCCAGAGCTGCCGGAAATCCTCCTCCCGCCAGTCCGGGTCCACCAGGAAGTTGCCGGTCACGCCGTACGCCATCGAGCGCGAGATCCTGGCCGCCTCGACCGAGGCCGCGACGTTGTTGTCTTTGACGACGTGATCCAGGCCGTCGTCGGA
>WNGB01005374.1_pt1 | contig 23299 bp, 17 predicted proteins | sample 5400681 | NCBI WGS metagenome assembly WNGB01 (sample SAMN13153367, study PRJNA577476) | soil metagenome | isolation source: 115 cm soil or saprolite under grassland replicate 2 | place: USA:California | collected 2016-06-15
GCAGCCGCTGGCAGCCGAGGTCGTCGGCGTCGTTGATGACGGTCTCGATGCGCAGGGCACGGCCGTCCTTGAGGTACTGCTTGATGCGGGAGTGCTTGTAGAAGACGTTGACGGTGACGCTGTCGGTGTGCCGGTCGATCGCGGTCTTGAAGGTGCCGGTGGTTTTGCGGCCGCGTGGGTCGCGTTTGAAGATGAGCTCGACGCTTTCGGGGCGTCCCAGGTCGAGGTTGTCGGCCACCAGCGCCTCGAAGAAGGCTCGGGCGTGGCGGGGGGCGTCCAGCACGATGGTGCGGGAGGTCTCGACCTGCCGCATGGTCAGGTCCCACCAGAACCCGGCGTCACGGTCGGCGGCCGAAAGCGGCAGCGGCAAACGGGCCATCCAGCGTTCGAAGAACACGCGGATCGTGCCGGGACCAAGCCGGTCACAGATCGCTTGCAGGGCGGCGGGGTCGTCGCAGGAGGCAAACCCGTTGGACAGCTCGGTGAACCGATCCCGGCCTTGGTGGCCTGCCGCTTGGCCCACTCATGGCCGTTGACGGGAGACCTTGATCGGGTAGGGGAAGTAGGAGCAGAGCTTGATGAACCCAGGGCCGAAGTCGTCGTGACCGTGACCCGGCGTTGCTGCTTGGTGAAGGAGAACTGCGGGGGCTTGGCCGGGTCGGTGTCGCGTTTGCGGGCGGTCCACACCGGGGCGAACTCCTGGGCCACCCCGATCGCGGCGACCTGCGACCGGCCGGTCCTGGCCGCCCGATCCAGATGGGGCCCCATCACCTCGACTTTGCGGTCCTGGCGTCCAAACCGCACCACCGGGATGTGGTTGGTCTCGGCGAAGCGCCGCATGCCGTCACGGAACCGGCTGCCGATCTGGTCGAACACCGCCGGCGACGCGATCGGCATGCCGCGGTGCTGGTGCAGGAAGTACACCACCCCGCCGGGGGTCTGCAGGCGCTGCACGAACCCCGACAGGTACAGCCGATCCAGGCACGACAGGTCCAGCACCGTATGCCCGTCCAGCACGTCGTTGACCGTCACCGAGGACGGGCTCGTCGACCGCGGCACCTGTCACCTCCCGCAACCAGGCCTCCGGTGGCGAGGATGAACCCACCCGCACCGTCCCCACCAGGCCATCACCGTCTGGGCGGTCCGAGGCGGAGCCTCTCTGGCCCGCTGCTGTTGTTCGCGGAACAGATCGAGCAGGGGAGCCGGCAACATCTTGGCAACTTTCCTCAAGCCTTCACGACCTCGCCTTGATCCACGCAGTCACTGGCGTGATCCGCGCAGCACCGGGTCGTCACTCTATTGCCCCGTAGTCAGCATGGAACGGCCGGCTGCGGTCCGCAGCCGCCTCCGGTCCCTACTCGCTGGAGGATGCACGGTCGGCCCTGCAGCCCCTGGACCCGCAACCGCCGTCGCGGCGTCGCGTGGCGCAGCGTCCGAGCCCTGACGCTGTAGGCATATACACCACCGCGGGCCCTGCCGGATCTGTCTGGAGAGATCGACCCGACAACACTTATGAACGTGAGATGAGGGCTGCGACAACTCCGAGGAAGAGGATGGAGTCCATTACGGCCCAGATCGCCCAAGACCAGGCAACGAGCTTGCGTGCGGCTTCAGGCTTGGTCGAGACGCGGTTCATGCCCATGCTGCTCAGCACGATGCCGAGAATTCCCAGAGGAAAGAAGAGGAATACGGCGATCGTGCCGAGCGCACAGGCGAAGACGACCCCCCTACGGGTGAACGCGCCGTCTGCACCGACCCCAAGGGGGAGCCGCTGGCGGGCCATTGCGACTGGAGCTGCAGGAGGGCCGGGCACCTCAGAGTCCATCTGATCTCCAGAGCGTACAGGATATGCCAACAGCGACGAATATACCAGAATGACCCTTGCTGCCAAGAACTGGTCAGGTCGGCTCTCAGGGCAAGGCCCGTATCCTGCGGCGCCTGGGCGCTGTCGCCCGAAGGCACGAGCCTCTTGTAATGCGAGAGCAGGGCCGTGTATGAGCAGGGCCGGCCCTGCTCATACACGGCCCTTGCGCTCCCTCAGTAGCCGGCGCCCAAGCCGGCGCGCGGCACCGTCGCCAGCACCTGCTGCTGGTAGTAGACCGGGCCGCCCTCGTCGGCCGTCACGCTCGAGGGGTAGTGGGTCGAGACCATGAGCGCGTAGACGTTCGCGTTCGAGATCGCGAGCGCGAAGTAGTCGCCGATGAACCCGCGGCCCGTCGGGCAGGGGTCCCTGGCTCCGGCGCAGGGGTACTGCGAGAGCCCGCCGAGATGCTGTCCCGGCTGCTCCGGATCCCACGTGTACTGCGAGATCCGCACGTTCGCGCCGACCGGCACGGCCCCGCCGCCGTTGTCCTTGTAGGCCTGCAACGAGGTATCGATGCAGAAGTTGGTCCGCCCGACGTCGGCAGGCAAGACGCTCGGGTCGTTCGGGCACGTCACGCGGCGGTCGTAGAACGCCACCGCCACCGCGCCGCCGGGGCCGGCGGCGACCGACGGCTGGAACTGGTCAGTGGGCACGTCGAGCGCGTCGACGTTGTCGTTCACCACGACCGGCGTCGTCCAGGTGAAGCCCCCATCGGTCGATTGCGTGAAGTTCACGTCCATCTGACCGGAGGCCGCGTCCCAATCCTCGTAGGTGAGGTAAAGGTGGTTGGGATAGGTCGGGCTCGCGGCGAGGTTCTCGGTGATGCCGTCGCGGAAGCGGGTGTTTGGCAAGACCCCGCCCGGGACGCCATTCACCGTCGTGATTGGCACGAACGGCGTGAACGTTTGGGCGTCGTCGCTCGAGCGGGCGACGTAGATCGTCGAGGAGGTCCCATTGGGTGGGAACGAGACAACCGCGACGTAGACATTGCCGGCGGCGTCGATCTCCGGGTACACGTACGTGACCGCCGCGCCGACCTGGGAGGGCGGGCTGATCGTGACTGCCTTGGCGAAGGTCTGGCCGCGGTCGCGGGAGACGGCCATGCGCACCTTGATTCCCTGGCCTGCCGAGGAGCCGTTGAAGACAGCCCAGGCGGCGTACACGTGGTCCTGGAACTTGTTGCCGGGGATGTGGTTGACGGCAACCCACTGCTTGTCCTCGACGTGCCCGGCCTGCTTTGCCGAGGCGTTGTTGGGCGGCTCGAGCGCCACGCCGCCGTTGCCCTTCACCCAGTGGCGTCCCATGTCGTCGCTGTACGAGATGTCGATCTCGCCGTCCGGATGGAGCTTGGTTGCGTCGAAGAACGAGTTGAACGGCAGCATCGTCTGGTAGACGCGGCCGGTGGTGTCGAAGTCGACGTTGGGGTCGGTCGTGTCGGTCCAGCTCGGCGGCATGGCCTGGGTACCGGTCGAGACGCAGTCGTAGCCCTGCACCTGGTTGTTCGAGATCGGCGTCCCGTTCAGGATCTGGTAGGCGCCGAGATAGAACATGTAGAAGGTCGAGTACTTGTCGAAGAAGAACTTCGAGCTGCCGACCAGATCCTCCGTCCCCGGCTTGACCGCGATCCAGGACTCGGAGTGGTTGGCGTTGAAGGGGCCAGGCCGGCACGTGCCGGCGAGCGGGACACGTGAGCCCGATGGGACGGGATAGCCGCCGCCGGTCGTCGGCGAGCTCGCGACGACGTTCGTGAACGGCGCGCTCCCGCTCCAGGGGGCACCGCCGACCCCGCTGGCGACGGGCATGACGCCGAGCACGAGCGCGGCCGCTCCGAACGCCGCGAGCACTCCGGGCAGTCTCCTCATTGTTCCTTCCCCTTTCGCCCGCTTCGGTAGCACTCGGTCTACCACGGCCGCGAGGTGACTACCAGAGGTCGACCCCTCCAGGGCTGTACCGTCGTGTCGAGCTTCAGATGATGGGTGATGGTGGTCAGCCCAATCGACTTCGACAGCTCCCGGCGACGCAGGCGCCGCCATCCGGCCGGCCCCGCCCCACATACCGGTCCCGCAGGCAGGCGCGCAGGTCGGCGAAGCCGAGCCGTCTGGCCTGCTGGTCGAGGACGTTGGAGTTCCTGAACCCGACGGGGAGAGCACCTCGTCGTGTCAGAGTCGGCCGATCAGCTCTTGGCCGACCGAGCCGATCAACTCGTCCATCGCCGAGCCCTCCATCGTGCGCGGCTGCACCACCAGCCGGTGCACCCCCAATTCGGCATACTGGCGGGCCGTCTCCAGGCCCGGCGTACCCGGTGGCGTGATCGTGACCTCCAACTCACCCAGCCCTGCCGGCCGCTCGTAACGGCTCGCCGCCGCGCGCAGCCTGGCCAGCGCAGCGGCGGTCTCGCCCGGGTCCAGGTCCCAGCCGAACCAGCCGTTGCCTGCCTGGACCGCGCGACGATACGTGGCCGGAGAGTGCCCACCGATCACGATCGGCGGATGCGGCCGCTGCACCGGCAGCGGCCGCTGCACCACGCCCGCGAAGCCGGTGAAGCGACCCTCGAACGACGGGACCGGCTCGTCCCACAGCGCCCGCATCGCCGCCAGGTACTCGTCGGTCCGGGCGCCACGATCGGCCAGTGACGCCCCCAGCGCGCGAAGCTCCGCCTCGATATAGCCGACTCCGACACCGACAGTGAGCCGTCCCTTGGAGAGAACATCGATCGACGTGAGCTGCTTCGCCAGCAGAACCGGCTGGCGCTGCGGCAGCACGATCACCCCCACCCCCAGCCGCACCCGCGTGGTGACCGCCGCCATGTAGGTCAGGGCGACCAGGGCCTCCAGGCGCGGCTGGTCCGGCGGGTCCGGCAGGCCTGACGGCAGGGCCACGTGGTCGCCGACCCACAACGCCTCAAAGCCGGCCTCCTCCGCCAACCGCGCCCGCCGGACCAGCGTCTCCGGGTCGACGCTGCCGCCCCGATGCAGCCCGTACAAGGCCAGCTTCAGCTCCTCAGCCATATCCTGCACACCCTAAGGGTTCACCGCGCCATGTGACCAGCGAGCCTCCCGCATGGTAAGCATGCGGCTCGCGCATTCGTAGAGAGGGATCGAAGGGTTCCCAACGGCTCGGGAGCGCAAGGCGACGAGCCTGGCTCCGTTCGTGAGGTGCCGGCCCGATGCAAACCGTCACCAGCACCACGACCAGGATGAGGATGAGGACCGTCCTGGCGTTGCTGGGGTGGCTGGCCGCCCTAGGCTGTTGTGCCGGCGGCCTGCTGGCCACCCTGCTGTGGACCCGACCGCTCACGTTCGGCACGCTGGCGCCGGTCGCCGTTCCCACCTTGACGCTGCAGCTCGGCTTGGCCACTGTCGGGCTGGTCTTGGCGCTGCGCCGACCCGACAACCCGATCGGCTGGCTGTATGTGGCCACTGGTCTGGTCTGGTCGCTGCAGACCCTGTGGATGCCCTGGATTGACCACCTGGCCCGCGGCCAGCAACCGCTGCCATTGGCCGCGCAGCTGGCGGCCGTCCTTGGGCAGTTCCTGTGGGCACCCGCCATCGTGCTGGGGGTCACCCTGCCGGCCCTGCTGCTGCCCGACGGGCGGCTGCGCTCGCGCCGCTGGCGTGTGGTCGCGGCCAGCAGTGTGACCGCCGCCGCCGTGACGCTGCTGGGCGGCAGCCTCGCGCCGGGACCGCTGGAGCGGCCGCCGATCGACAACCCGTTCGGGCTGGCCGGGGCGGCCGGCACGGTGGCCAGGGTCGTCGGGGTGATCGGCGTCGCGCTGCTGTGGGCTGGCCTGCCGCCCGCAGCGGTCTATGTGGTGCTGCGCTTCCGGGCCGCCCGCGGGGTCGAGCGCCAGCAGCTGCGCTGGGTCGCTGCGGGCGCTGCCGGTGGCGTGGTCGGGCTGGTGCTGGCCGCGACCGGTGGCTATGGGCTGCTGCCCGCCGCCTTGGAGGCGTTCGGCTTTCTAGGGTTGTTGTGCCCGCCGGTGGGGATCGCGGTGGCGGTGCTGCGCTACCGGCTGTGGGAGCTGGATCGCCTGGTCAGCCGGACGGTGACCTATGCGCTGGTCACCAGCCTGCTGGTGGTGCCCTACCTGCTGATCGTCCCGGCCGTCACCCGCCTGGCCCAAGGGGCCGGCAGCCTGGCGGTGGCCGCAGCCACCCTGGCGGCGGTGGCCGTGTTCCAGCCGCTGCGCCGTCGGGTGCAGGACGCGGTTGACCGGCGTTTCGCCCGGCGGCGCCATGACGCGGCCCGCACCATCGAGGCATTCACCGTGCGGCTCCGCCAGCAGATCGACCTGGATGGGCTGGTCGATGAGCTGCTAGGCGTGGTCGACCAGACGATGCAGCCGACCCAGGTATCCCTGTGGCTGCGCCCAACAGCAGACCAGCAGGCGGCGCAGCCGACCCCGCCACAAGCAAAGAGCAGCCGTAGAATCTGAGACGCATCTGGGCTGGTGAGAGCTGGCCCCTGGCCTGCTTCTGGGTCATCCTGCATTCATGCGAGTGCTGGTAACCGGAACGCGCGGCAAGGTGGGCCGGGCCACTGTGCCCGTCCTCCAGGACGCCGGCCACGACGTCACGGCGACCGACCTGGCGGAACCGGAGTGGGATCGGCCGGCGCAGGGCACGCCGCACTACGTGCGGGCCGACCTGACCGATGCCGGCCAGACGTATGCGCTGATCAGCGGCGTGTCGGCCAGCCAGGGGCCGCCTGCGGGCCGGTTCGACGCAGTCGTGCATGCTGCGGCGCTGCCAGCGCCGGGCCGCCACGCGCCACATATTGTCTTCGGCAATAACTTGATGGCGACGTTCAACGTGGTCGAGGCGTGCGTGCGGCTGGGAGTACTCCGGCTGGTGAACATCTCCAGCGAGACGGTGTGCGGCGTGAATTTCGCCGAACGCCCGTTCCTGCCCGACTATATGCCGATCGACGAGGAGCATCCGCTGCGCCCACAGGATCCGTACGCGCTGTCGAAGCTGTTTGGCGAGCAGCTGTGTGAAGCGGCGGTGCGCCGGTCGGATCTGCGCTGCGTGTCGCTGCGCCCAACATGGGTGCAGGACGCCAGCTCGTACGCGCGAAACCTCGGCCCGTTGCTGTGCGACCGGTCGCTGCCCAGCGTCACCGGCTGGTCATATCTGGACGCCGGCGACCTGGCGGAGGCGATTCGGCTGGCCGTGGAGTGCGACCTATCCGGCCACGAGACGATGTACCTTGCGGCTGGGGACACGATTGGCGATCGTGACCTGCATGCGTCGTGGCGGGCGGCCTACCCGGACGCGCCGACTGAGCTGCGTCCAGGGAACATTGGCATCGATACGAGCAAGGCCCGTCGCCTGCTCGGCTGGCGGCCCACCCGATCCTGGCGCGACCACCTCCGCGAGGACGGCACGCCGTTACCCCGGCGGAAACTTGGGCCCGAGCGCCAGTCCGTGCGTTGACCATGAATCCGGAGTTTCCGCACCACTGTGATCGGGCCGTGTCAAGGGCAGCATCAGTTCCTGCGCGGCGCGTGTAGCAGCGCGGGGATCTCGAGCAGCGATGTCACCGTGAACGTAGCTGCGACCTGGCTGCGATCGGCAGGCGCGTCCTCCCGGCGGATGAGTATTGTGATCATCCCGAGCGCGGCGGCTCCACCTACGTCCTTGGTGGTATCGTCGCCGACCATCGCGGCCTCGTCCGCGGAGCATCCCAGGCGCTCGAGCGCCAGGCGGAAGATCTCTGGATCAGGTTTCTCGTGCCCGGTGTCGAAGGATGCGACTACGGTGTCGAAGAAGCGGAGAAGGCCGAGGGTCTGGAGCACACGTCGCAGCACTTCTTCGCTCGACTGCGTTGTGTTGCTGACGATGCCGAGCCGGTAGCCGTCGCGACGCAGGCGATCCAGCGTGGGTGCCGAGTCTGGGAAGGCGATGACCTCGAGTTCGCTCAGTGGCGCGATCGCGTCGTCCACCCGCTCCACCAGGGTTTCGCCGAAGTCGAACAGGACCGCTCGGATCGGCTTGGTCTGTGCACCCGCGGGGAGGACGGCCGCACCTGTCGAGCGGCTGTGGCCGGCCCCGTCCGGCGTCTCCTGCGCGGCAAGGGCGCCGTGGAGCAGACCAGTCACCGGTTCGAGGCCGGAGACGCCGGTTGCGGCCAGCTCGGCGAGGTACTGGAGAGCCGCCTTGACCGCCCCGCGGCCGGGGCAGGTCGCTATGGCATGCCGGTACTCGGCAGCGGCTGGGACCAGGAGTGCGGCCCGGTGAGGTTCCTCGTCCCAGTCCGCCGCGCAGACGGCCGTGCCAACCAGTGCGGTGGCCAGGCTGTAGCGCGCCCTATACAGTCGGTCGCAGCGCTGGAGGCGCTCGCCGCACCGCCGAATCGCGTCGTCGAATGCCTCACCGGCCCCGGCGCGCCGGCTTCCGCGGAGCAGCACCACGCCGAGGGACAATGCGGCTAGGTAGCCGGTCTCTGGTACGTCGAGATCCCGGGCGGCACGCAGCCGTTGCTCGGCCTGTTGCAGATCCCCCTGCATACCGGCTGCGTTGCCGAGCCCGATAAGCTGGTAGCTCTGCTCTCGCCGTTCACCGAGCGCCACCGCGATCGCCAAGGCCCGCTCGTGCAGCTCCAGCGCGCGAGTGGGGTCGCCGGCGGCCAGAGCAGCCATTCCCATCCTGCCCAGCAGGATCGTCTCGCCGCGACCGTCACGAATCTGGCGGATTATCGCCAGCGACGCCGCGACGGCCGACTCCGCCGACTCGTCCTCTCCCTGTGCCTGGTGCACCAGGGCCAGGTTGCTCAACGACGCTGCTTCCGTGCGCCGATCGCCGACCTCTCTGGCAATCGCGACAGCACGCATGCCGAATTCGGCAGCCTCATCCAGGCGGCCCAGGTTCCAGTAGGCGAGCCCAAGCTTGTCCGACCAGACGCCCTCGCCCCTGCGGTCTGCGCACTCCACGGCGTAGTCGAGCGCCTGCTGGGAACAGCTCACCGCCTTGTCGATCTCGCCTAAGTTGCGGTAAACGCGACCTAAGCCGCCGACGTACTCCGTCTCGGCGCGGCGGTCGCCGGCTTCCCGCGCAAGCGCGATCGCTTGCTGGTAGCAGCCGACTGCCGTCTCGTACTGGCCGAAGACCTGGTGGCAGACGGCCAAGCTGGCGAAGTTCGCCGCCCGCAGCTGCGGCCGCGCCGGAGCATCCGCCACGCTGTTCCGTAGCTCCATGAGCCGCGTGTAGTGTCCCCACAGCGAGAGGTAATCGTGGTCGATGGACTGCAGCACCTCCAGCGCCCGGTCGGCCACCCCGCCGCGCAGGCTGTGTTGGATCTCTGCTAATTGAGGAGCGAGATCGTCGATCGAGAGCCATTGCTCTGGCGCCTTGCGGATGCTGGCGTAGAAGTCGGCCGCGCGCAGTTCCAGGTCCTGCCGGCTGTAGCCATGCGCTGCGGTGCCAGCGGCATCGCTGGAGTCAGGGATCTCGCCGCACGCGTGCTCGTGGTCCAGCGGCTGAAGGCTGAACTCACCCGTCCGGCGGTTGCCGCTGACGAAGTAGCCGCGGACCAGTCGCTGCAGGCAGCCGGAGACGTCGATACCGGGAAACCACGGGTGCAGCAGGTAGCTCACGGCGGTGAGGGCGGCCGGCCGTTCGAGCACGGCCAGCGCTTCCATGACTCGGCGCTCGCTCGCGCCGAGTCGTCGGTACCCCTCCGCGACCAGGCTCTCCACCGTCTGGCTGCCGAAGGTTCGTTCATCCTGGAGCAGGCTGCGCAGCGTCGCGGCCGGATCGCGCTGCAGTATCCCGGCCAGCACCTCCAGGGCGCGCGGGATGCCGCCAGTCAGTTCGGCCGCGCGCTCGAGCTCGGCCGGCATGGCGTCCTGCAGCCCCAGCTCGCCCTGCGGATCGAGGTCGCGGAGTAGGGCGACGGCGTCCTCCGGCCCCAGACCCCGAGACAGCCGGATGATGCGTACGTCCCGCAGCGCCTCCGGAGGCACGAGGAAGTCAACCCTGGAGGTGAGCACCAGCACTGGAGCCGCCGACTGGCGAAGACACGCCTCCACGAAGGCGTGCAGGCCGTCGTCGACGATTCTGCCATCGTCGGTCAGCATCGTCTCGACCGCGTCGAGAAGGATGAGGCATCGCCGGTCGTGCATCGCGTCGAGCAGCGTCTCGATCTTCTGGGACAACGTCGCATCCTGGCTCGCCCACGCTTCGGCCAGGCCGCTGGCCTGCTCCGCTGGCAGCATCCGGCGGATGTCCGCATAGAGGCGTTCTAGGGTCAGCCCCGTGCTGCGCGAGCTCAGGTACAGGATGCCGTCCGCCCCGGACGGCTCGGGAGCCCACGACGATCTGCTTCGTTGGGTCCCCAGGCTCGCCAGCACGCAGCACGCCAGCGCGCTCTTCCCCATGCCGGCCCTGCCCACCACGCTCACCAGGCGGATCGAGCTCTCGGTGAGAAAGTCCAGCAGCGACCGTCGCTCCGCTTGCCGGTTGAAGAAGCGCGAGACACCGACGGGCGGGGGGTTCACCACTCGCTGCTCGGCACGCCGCCGTTCCCGATCGGCTCGAGCCTGCTCCGTTCGCAGCTGGGCGACCTGGGCGTCGAGTCGCCGCTCGGCCAACCTGGTGATGGCCGTGGCAACGTCAGTGGCCAACTCGTCGGGCGTGGAGAAGAAGCCGACCATGTGATCGAGCTTGAGTTGGTTTCGGAGGCGCTCGACCTGCTGCTCACCAGGGCCGCGTTCGATCTGGTCCCGCCGCCACGGGGCGTCCTCCTTGGACAGGAAGATCAGCCGTTCTCGACCAGCGTTGCCCGCCTCCCGGTACTCCAGCTCGGTGATCGAGCAATCGTGCCCGGGTGGGTTGAAGCCGTACCGCCACGCGAAGATGCCCACGTAGACATCGCTGGCCCGCACGTCGGCCAGGCATCGGTCGACCGGTCGGTCGTCCGCCGCCACGTAGCTCTCCATCCCCACGACGTCGTAGTTGAGCTGGCGGAGAGTCGCGTCAACCTTGCGCCGGAACTCGACGAGGTCCTGGTAGGTCGACGAAAGGTAGACCCGGCGCCGTGAACGCTCGGTCCTGTCCGGGGCCACCGGCACGTCGTCGGAAGAGGCCTGGGCATGGTTGGTGTTCACGTAAGCGCCTTCGGGGCGAGGTCACGGTACGAGGATATTCTCGTCCGGGTAAGGCAATGCTCGCGAAGTCGTCGGCGAAGCCGAGGGTCGCCAAGGACAAGGTTCATGGCGCGGGCAAGCGCATCCGGGTCTCCCGGCTCGACGAGTAGTCCATTTTCGTCATGCTGCACCATCTCGGGAATGCCTCCCACCGAACTGGCGACGACCGGCACGCCGCACGCCATCGCTTCGAGCACCACAAGACCCAGCGGCTCTTGCCAAGTCGATGGAGCCACGAGCATGCCGGATCGGACCAGGATCTCCCGAATCCGCTCCGGTGGCAGGTATCCCAGCAGGTTCACCCGAGTCGGCAGCGCTGCCCGTTCGACCACGTCCCGCACCGCCGACAGCAGCGGCCCCTCCCCAACGATGTTCAACTCTGCCGGGACGCTCAGTCGACTCAGTGCCTCCACGAGTGTCCAGATCCCCTTTTCGGTGACCAACCGGCCGACGAAAGCGATCCGGTTGGACGGCCCTGGCACCGTCGCCGGCCGGAATATCGCCCGGTCGACCGCGCCACCGAGGACCTCCACGCGAGCGTTCGGCACCGTGGCCCGCACCTGGTCGGCCACAAAACCGCTGATGGCAAAGACACGGTCGGCTCCCGCGGCGGCCGGACCGTACAGCTCGAGGTACCTGGCTTCGCGCAACAGCAGTTGGGTATCGGTGCCGTAGCTGATTAGCCGGTACGGGATGCCATGACGTTCCCGCAGGGTCAGCGCAGCGCCGGCCAACACGCTGATGTGGTTGACCAGCAGCAAGTCCGGGCGCTGCCGCGGGAAGACCTGGTCTTCGACAGCGGCGGCCGCGCTCTCGCCCAGCGTCCGCAGTTGCCTGACGGTGAGATCGTCCAGCGTGCGCTCGCCGTCGCGGCGCTCGGGCCCGAAGGTCAGCATGAGGTCGAACGGCAGTTGGTAGGTGGTGCAGCCATACCGGTCCGGCCGGCGTGCCGACATGGTCTGCACCTGGTGTCCCAGCTCGGTCAGCGCGGCGGAGAGCGCGCGAAGATAGGCCCCCGAACCGCCCGCAAGGCTCAGGTCGAACTGGTGCAGGAACAGAACCCTCACCGCGCGCTGCCCCCACCGTCTGCGTAGATCCCTGCGTGGCAACCCTTTGCCAGGTCAGCCAGGGCACGAGCCGTCGTTCGTAGTGACCAGAGGCGCTCGACCTGCTCATGGATCTCGTGCTGCCGGCCCGCGATCTCGGCTCGTCGCCAACCCGTCTGAACCTCGTCGCGCAGCAGGCTCGCGAGCCCTGCGTGGTTGCCGACCGGGAAAAGGAACTCGTCCGCGCGGCCGGGGAACAGCGCGTCGATGAGCGTCCGGTGCGGGGGAATGTCGGAGATGAGCGCGGGGCAGCCCTGCAGGACCGACTCGATCGGGGTCATGCTCACCCCCTCGTACTCCGAGGCGGACAAGTAGGCGGCCCATCGAGAGTAGTCCGTGCCCACCCGAGGCGAGTGATCGACGTGTATCGTCTGACCGGTGCCACATGCGCGCGATTCCATCTGAATCTCCTGAAGCCGCGCGCGATCCTGCTCAGGGGAGTAGACAAGGCTGGGTGGCACGCGGAGGTACAACTCAGCGGCTGGACCAAGACCGGCGTGACAGAAGGCGCGCACGATGTCGGGGAACCGCTTTCTGGGTACCAGGCGCCCCACCGAGGCCACCGTTCTTGGCGCCGCGGACGCCGCTGCGGCTGGTCGACCGGCGGGGCTCTCCGCGACCGATACACCGACGGGCAGCAGGACCGCGGGAAAGCCATCTGCCATGAGCGCCCGCGCGATGTGTGGCGTGATGGCCAGCAGCCGTGCTCCATACTGGTCGGTCAAGACTGCCACCCGGTCGCGGTGGTGCGGCCAGTAGTCGTGAACATGAAGATAGAGCGGCTTGCCGCCACGCCCGCACCATCGCAGCAGCTCCAGCGTGAAATCCCAGCCGACCTCGATATGGAGATTGATGCCGACCACACAGTCGGTATCAGCATGCTTCGCAAACAGAGCAGCCACGAGATCGCCCGGCTCGCGAAACCCTTGATAGCTCTGACATTCCGCGTCGGTCTGGGGAGCCAGGGTCGGGATGAGACGCAGAAGCTCGGAGACCATGACGGTCACGCCGCTGACGCTCGGCAGCGCGAACTGATGGACGAGCAGGAGCTTGCGATCTCGACCCACGGACCGCCTCCCTTGAGTCCTCGCTGGCCCCCCCGTGTGCTGCGCCTGGGAGACGATGAGCCCGTCGCGACCGTAGGCGCCCCCGGGGGTGGGTCCCCTCGACCGTCCAGGCCACCATGACCTTGTCCCTCTGCGTCCCTCTGCGACCAGCTCCTCGATCGTAGCGCGTATGTCCGGGAGGGCGGTGGTGCACGCCGCCCACTTCTCGGTCTACCTTGAGCAGGTGGCCGATGCCGCGTACGTGGACAGGCGTGAGAGAGTCGACCAGTACCATCGCGTTCGGTGCCATGAGCTCGCCGGAGCGGACGCCCACACGGAGGGAACGACATGACGGACAAGGGCGAGCGCCAAGCACCGGTCGAGCTCAACACGAACGTCCCGCACCCGGCCCGGGTGTACGACTACCTGCTCGGCGGCAAGGACAACTTCCCCGCCGACCGGGCGTCAGCCGAGCGTGGGCTCGCCGCGGCACCAGAGATGCGTGACACCGTCCGGGCCAACCGGGCGTTCCTGGTGCGGGCGGTCCACTTCCTGGCCGAGGCGGGCATCCGCCAGTTCCTCGACATCGGCACCGGCATCCCGACCAGTCCCAACGTCCACGAGGTGGCCCAGGCGGTGGCGTCGGACAGCCGCGTGATCTACGTGGACAACGACCCGATCGTGCTGCAACATGCCCGCGCGCTGATGGCCGGGCCCGGCAGGGGCGCGACCGCCGTCGTCCAGGCCGACCTGCGCAATCCCAAGGCGATCCTGTCTGACCCGGACCTGGCGAAGCTGATCGACTTCGACCAGCCGGTGGCGGTCCTGCTCGTGGCGGTCCTGCACCTGATGGCCGACGACGACGACCCGGCGGGGATCGTCGCGCATCTGCTGGCGCCGGCGTGCTCGGGCAGCTATCTGGCGCTCTCCCACTTGGGCCGGGACTTCAACGAGGAACGGCAGATGGCGGTGTCCGCCTCTGCGGGACGCGACAAGATAACGCTCATCCCGCGGTGGCATGACGAGATCCTGGGCTGGTTCGACGGGCTGGACCTGGTCGAGCCGGGGCTCGTCCAGGTCGCCACGTGGCGTCCCGACGGCGACGTCAGCGCCGAAGAGCGGGAGCGCGTGTGGACCTACGCCGGCGTGGCCCGCAAACCCTAGGGCAGCCGCGGGTCGGTACCACGCAACAGGCCCGCTTGCCGAGACGCGCGGTACTGCGATTGCCTCCCTGGGTGCGTCGCATGGTAGAAATATGTGCTAATGAGCGAAATACGAAGCGAACCGGACACCGGGCCGTTCACACTCAGGTGGGCCTTCGAGCAAGCTGACCTGCGCGATGCGCTGACAGGCCGGCGCACCGCCCGTCGCAAGCAGCGCAGGAATCGTGTGGTGCTCTCAGTGTTCCTGGTCCTGGTCGCGCTCGTGGCGCTGTTCGACGCGACGACGGGCGAGACCATGGAGTTCGAAAGCTATGCCCGGATACTCGCGGTCGCTCTGATCACCTGGGCGGCGGTGGAGGGTATGCCCAGGCTGCAAGCCTGGCTTCAGTGGCGTGGGGCCACCCTGCTGCGCGGCGACTGGGAGGCGGTCGTGTCAACCGCCGGCGTGCGCATGCGCGGACAGGTGACCACAGCAGAGCTTGCCTGGCCAGCGTTCCAGCAGGTAGACGAGACCGAGCGATCGTTCTTGCTGGCGTATTCGGCGAAGGCGCAGGGCCCGGTGGTCGTCCTGCCGAAGCGCGCGCTGACCAACCCGGCCGACATCGTCGCGGTCCGCGATCTGCTGCATCGCATGATCGCCGGCTAGCTGGCAGTACTCCGTTAGGTTGGTGCGGGCAACCATCGCGCGCAACCAGGAGACGGCGACCCGCGCTACGCGCCTGGTCGCCGCCCCACTGCAATCCCTGCCGTCAGCGTCCACCACCGTCAGGGTAGCTACCTGGCCTGGCTCTGCATCCCCTCGCTCACAGCCCGTCTCATCGGCCGGCGCCCAGCAGGCGTCGCGCGAGCCGGCCCTGCAGCGACGTGACTGCCATGACGATCCACGGGGTCGCCCACAGGAACACCACCCCGCCCGCGGCGTGGACCGCCCACGCGCCGGCCAGGGTCGGCCCGCCCCAGGACTGCTGGTAGGAGTCCATCGTGCCCGGCCGGAGCGGGTACGCAAGGTTGGCGGGGACCAGCGACCACAGGTAGGCGGTCAGCGCCAGCGACACCAGGTTGACGGGCAGGCTGAGCAGCGCGTGGGCGAGCACCCGACCGGCCGTGTCGCGGGGTGCCGGCTCGTCGATGCGCAGCGCGAGATACTTGCGGGCAAGGCCTCGCTGCAGCCGTGCCGCGGCGCGGTAGCCGCCCAGCAGCGCAAGCGGCACCGAGACCAGACCGACTGGTAGTGCGAGGAGAATGTAGAACGTCCGCCGCCACGTGCCGACGCTGAACGGCAGCCTCCACCACTGGACGCGGGAGGACCGAGCTGGGGCTTGTGTCGCGCCGGACGGAGCGTACAACTGGCTCGTCGTCACGATGACGCATCCTTTCCTTTCGTCGTGTGGCCACGGCCAACCCGTGGCCAACCGTCGCCCCCGACGCTAGGCGTCGCGACCTGTAATCCGCGTCACCCTGCGGAGCCAACTTGCGCCGTAGCTCCCCGGTAGCACGGCCTCTCGCGCGTCCCGACACCGCAACCAGGCATCCCCGCAGGCGGTCGGGCACGAGAGGCAGCGATGAGCACGGCGTCCGGCCCACCTACGCACAGTCGCCCAGGCCATCGACATCGAGGCAGGCGGGTGGTGCGCCGTTCCCGTGTCACAACGTGGTGCGGGACCCAGCTCGGGGCCGGGGCACCAGGGAGCTGGCAGCTACCCTCGGCGGATCACAGTGCCTCGAGCGACAGGTGCTCGAACGGGAGGGCACGCAGATCTGTACCCGATGGCCGGCGAGGACCACCCGCCGCCCCGCGGTGTTCTCGCCGGCCAGCAGCGTTCCCCGCGTCGGCTTCCAGCTGTCGAGGGCCACCGCGATCGAGATCTCGTCCGCCGATGGCCAGCCTCCCATCGCGACGGTGGCGAGCAGATCGCCCAATGCACCGTAGAAGCCCAGCGCAGGCGCGATGACGATCCCGGCATCCTGTACCCGCGCGTCGTCGGCATATGCGTCGAAGGTCCTGATCGTGTCGTGGCCGCCAACACGGATCGGGTGCGCCACGGTCCAGCCTGAGGCGGCAGGTGGCCGCGCTGGCGCTTGGCAGGTGGTTGTTACCTACGGGCAAAGTAGATGAACTGCCGGTACAAACCAGTCCCCGGATCCTTGTCCCGCATGTCGGTCCAGGCCAGGTTTGCAACACCATCGGTGCCGTACTCCAGGCCGAGGTAGTCCCCATGGAAGGTGGCGCAGTCCTCGCAACCCGGGACGCCGGCGTGGAAGAACACCGACTCGTCCGGGTGGGACAGGTCCTGGCTCACCACCTGGGTCGAGAACGCCCCAGGGGAACCCTCGGCCAGTTCAGCGACGTAGGTGTTCCCCGGCCGGCGGTCGTTGTAGACGACGCCAACGGTCCCATCCGGGGCCACGTCCACCCACGGGAACCAGGACTCGGTGTCGGAGGTGTCGACCGCCACCGGCGCCGACCACGTCACCCCGTCGGTCGACGTGACGATGTAGGCCTTGGCGTTGGTGACCGGCTCGGCGACGTCATGGGTGCCGGCCCGGTTGTCGGTGAAGGTGATGTAGAGCCGCCCGGTCCTGGGGTCAACGGCCATCGCACCGCCGGTGGGGACACGGACCTGCAGGCCAGTCAGCGTCTGCCGGCCACGCACGTTGAGCGGGAAGTCACCAGTGCCATCTTCTAGGTCGACGACGTGCACCGGGTCAGAGAACGTGGCACCGCCATCGCGCGACGTGACCACCAGGTACTGACTCTCGAACCGCTCGCCCGGCTCCCATGCCGCCTCGTGCTGGCTGTTCTGGAAGGCCACGTGGAGCACACCGCCAGGACCGACCCGCGGCGCGGAGAACTGGTCCTCGTCGCACACGCCGGCCGGCCCGGAAGTCTGGAAGGTGCAGTACCGGGGGTTGCTACCGGAAATGATCTTGGGCGCCGACCAGGTCAGGCCGCCGTCGTCGCTCCAGGCGACGACGATCGGCGAGGCCGACGTGCGCTTGGCGTCACCGACAAAGCCGGTCCAGGTGACGTAGGTCCGCCCATAGAACGGAGAGGTCGGGTCGGTGTCGACGACCGCGTCCTCCTTGTCGTTGAACAGGTGCGCCCCGATTCCCTGCCCCAGGACCACCGGCACCTCCCAGGTGAGGCCGCCGTCGCGGGAGACCGACGCGACCACATCCCCGTTGGTCGCCGGTAACGCACTGGAAACCTTGAAATTCAACGACAAGTGAATGACCGTGCCGTGCTTGGGGTCAAAGACGGAGATCGGGTCGCTGCCGATCACGCTCGGCCCACGCCTGGACATGTTGCCGGTCCGCCAGGTCCGCCCGCCGTCAAAGGTCGTGTAGTACTGGTCGCAGCAGGAGCCGTAGTCGTTGGAGCTCGCCACCATGTGCAGCGGATCGGCGGGGTTCACCGCGACGTTGGGCTCGTTGTTAGGAAACGGGTCGTCGCAGTCAAGCCGCAGATCCGCTGTCGGGTCGCCAGTCGCCGTACACTCCTCCACCGATGGGCTGTTGGGCGGGGACTTCTGGGTGACGAACGGCTGCTTGGTGTCGTCGGCGGCGGCCGGGCCGGCAAGGCTGACCAGCAGGAGCGTCGCACTTGCCACCATCAGCAGACGGGTACGCATCACCGCAGAACCCCCTTTAAACGGAGCGACCGCTCGGACACTACCGCCCGTGTCAAGCCCGGCATGTCGCAAACGGCTTGCTTCAGTGCTGAGTCCGCTCGGTGAGGGGGAGCCGGACGATGAAGCGGGTGTCACCGGGCTGCGACTCCACGGTCAAGTCGCCTCCGTGGCGGCCGACCACGATCCGGTAGGAGATGTCCAGCCCGAGCCCAGTGCCCTGGCCGACCGGCTTGGTGGTGAAGAACGGCTCGAAGATCCGCTGGCGCAGGCGCTCAGGAACCCCTGGCCCGGTGTCGCCGATCTCGACCCGCACCCGGTCGCCGTCCATGGCGGTGCGGACCGTGAGCCGACCGTGGCCGTCCATGGCCTGGACGGCGTTGTCGATCAGGTTGGTCCAGACCTGGTTCAGCTCCCCCGCGTAGACCGGGACCGGCGGCAGTGACCGGTCGTAGTCGGTGACGACCTCGACGTGCTCGAGCGTGCTGCTGAGCATGACCAGCGTGCTGTCGAGCCCGGTGTGGATGTCGACACGCTCGTGCGGCGCGCGGTCCATGTTGGAGTACTGCCTGGCCGCGGCCACCAGCGACGAGATGCGCGTGACCGAGTCGGTGATCTCGTTGACGAGCAGCTCGGTCTCCAGTGTGTAGGCCAGCCACCGCAGGGCGCTCTCCAGCAGGGCCGAGCTCGCCCCGGCGGCGACCTTGTCCAGGAACTCGGGCGTGGTCCCGGCGCCCGCGAAGATCGGTGCCAGCTCCCATCCGCCCTCGACGCCGTGCTCGTCCAGCCAGTCGTTGATGGAATTCTCGCGTTCGGACTCCTGGATGGCGGTCAGCTTCCGCGCCTCCGACACCGCTTGGACCGCTTCCTCCTGCACGTCGACCAGCAGCTCGAGCAGCCGCTTGTCCAGCTTGTCGTGCGCCAGCATGGCCAGCTTGTGGCGCATGCCGGCCACCCGGTCCCGCAGCGACGAGGTTGCCCGCACCGCGGCGGCGGCAGGGTTGTTCAGCTCGTGAGTGAGCCCGGCCGACAGCGCGCCCAGCGCCAGGAGCCGCTGCCGCTGCCCGACGATGTGCTGGGAGGTGCGCATGCCCAGGAACAGGCCCTCCAGCAGGTGGATCGCCAGCGGGAACCAGGTGCGCATCATCCAGGCGAAGTCCTCGCGGCGCAGCACGAAGAAGCGGGCGTCGCTGACCACCCGGACGCTGGTTGTATAGGTCTGCTCGTCCCCGTCGCGGACGTAAGCCTGGGTGGCGCCAGCGTAGACGCCCACCTGGTCGGTGCGGACCATCTCCACGTCGTCTTGCCCGACCCGGCGGGTCATCGTGATGGCACCGGCGAGCAGGACGACGAACACCTCCGCCGGCGTGCCCTCCTCGAGGACGGTGGCGCCGCTTGGCAGCTCAACGACCCAGCCGTGCTCGGCGAGCCATTCAAGCTGGTCGTCGGAGAGCTTCTCGAACAGGAACAGGCTCCGCAGTGCCACAGCGGGGAGCCGCTGCGTGCCCTCGGCGATGGTCATGGCGCCCCCAGGTAGCGGTGTGCGAGCGTCACGGCCATGGCGCCCTCGCCGACGGCTGACGCGACGCGCTTGACCGAGTCGGCCCGCACGTCCCCGGCCACGAACACGCCGGGCACGCTGGCCTCCAGCGGCCAGGGGTCGCGGCGCTCGGTCGTGCCCGAGGGGAGGTGGCGCAGGGTCAGGCCTTCGAGGTGCCCGTCGCCATGGGCCTGGTCGACCACCGTGCACAGGCGCACCGAGACGTTGCCGAGAGCGTGCAACTGCTCGATCAGGTAGTGGGACATGCCGCGCTCCAGCGAGTCCCCCCGCACCACGAGCGTGACCGACTTCGCGTACCTGGAGAAGAACGTCGCCGCCTGCCCGGCGGAGTTGGCGCCGCCCACGATGAAGACGTCGCGGTCGGCGCAGTCGGCCGCCTCGGTGGCAGCCGAGCCGTAGTAGACGCCGCGCCCCGACAGCTCGCCGATGCCCGGTGCGTCCAGGTCGCGGTAGGCGACCCCGGTCGCGATGATCACGGCGTGGGTAGCGACCTCGGTCCCGTCGCCGAAGGAGACGACCCGTGACGGCCCCCTGGCCTCCAGCCCGGTGACGTCGCGGGTGGTGAGGATCTCGGCGCCGAACTTGACCGCCTGGCGGCGGGCCCGGTCGGTGAGCTGCGCTCCCGAGACGCCGTCCGGGAAGCCCAGGTAGTTCTCGATCCGCGAGGACTGCCCGGCCTGGCCGCCGGTCGCCTGGCGTTCCACCAACAGGGTGCGCAGGCCCTCCGAGGCGCCGTAGACGGCCGCGCCGAGCCCGGCGGGGCCGCCGCCCACGACCACCAGGTCGTAGAAGTCGGTGGCCGGCGTGGTGGAGAGCCCCACGGCGTTGGCGAGCTCGGTGGTGGAGGGCGCGACCAGCGTGGTGCCGTCGGGGGTGATCACCACCGGCAGCCTCTCGGCGCCGAGGTTGGCGGCCTGCAGCAGCCGGCAGCCCTCCGGGTCGTCCGATGCGAACCAGCGATAGGGCACGGCGTTGCGGGCCAGGAAGTCGCGCGCGGCGAACGACGGCGCCGACCACCGGTGCCCGATCAGCTTGGTCTCCACCATCTCGACGTCGGGCTGGCCGGTGTAGGCCTCGAGCATGGCGTCGATCACGGGGTAGAGCTTCTCCTCCGGTGGCTCCCACGGCTTGAGCAGGTAGTGGTCGACGTCGACGAGGTTGATGGCGGCGATGGCCGCGTCGGTGTCGGCGTAGGCGGTCAGCAGCGCGCGCCGGGCTCGGGGAAACAGGTCCATGGCGGCCTCGAGAAACTCGATGCCGCTCATCTTGGGCATCCGGTAGTCGGCGAGCATCACGGCCACGCGGCCGCCGCGCAGCTTGATCCCCCGCAGCGCCTCCAGCGCCTCGGCGCCAGAGCCGGCGCGCACGACCTTGTGGCCCTGCCCGTACCGGCGCCGCAGGTCACGCGCCACAGCGCGGGAGACAGCGGGGTCGTCGTCGACGGTGAGCAGCAGCGGACTGCCCGCCATCGAGCTACCTGGCGCCGTCATGCCACCGCGTCTCCTGGGAGCCCGTGGCCGGGGCGCGCTCGTCGGCGAAGACCCTTCGCCTGGACTCCAGGGTCGGTGTCCATGATCGTTCGTACCTCATCCGGGTCGGCGTCCCAGCCTCGAGGATAGCGATCCGGTACGGCATCGGCCGGCAGGAAACTCCCTCGACCAGGATCGACCGTTCTGCCAACGTTGCAGCCGTGACCGACCCGACCTCCCACCAGGCCATGACCGAGCTGTACGCCGGCCAGGGCTGGCCCGCCGACGGTGACGAGCTCCTGCAGCGCAGCCTGGCGCCGCGCTCGCCGGACATGCTGCTGGACGCGCCGGGCTGGCTCGGGCTCGGCGGCGGCCACCTGGTCCTGGATGCCGGCTGCCGGGACGCCACCTACGCGGTCGCGCTGACGCGGCGCTACGGCTGCCGGGTGCTCGGCGTCGATCTCGTGCTGCGCGGGCTGCCCAAGGGCGGGGCCTACGACGCGGCGGCAGAGGCGGCTGGGCAGGTCACCTTGGTCCAAGGCGACATCGAGGCGCTGCCGATCACGGACGGCGCCTGCGATCTGGTGTGGTGCCGCGACACCCTGTCGTGCCTGGGCGACTGTGCCGGCGCGCTGCGGGAGTGCGCGCGGGTGCTGCGGCCTGGCGGCGGCATGGTCCTGTACGCGGTGTTCGCCACCGACCGGCTCGAGCCCGGCGACCGCGCCATGCTGATCGAGGGACTGGGGAACTCGGCGGCGAGCATGCACCAGCCGACCGTGGAGGCGGCGATCGCCGCGGCCGGGTTCGAGGTCGCGCGGCGCGAGCGCATCGGCAGCGAATGGTCGGAGTATCGGCTCGAGCACGACCCCAGCTACCTCACCCAGGACTTGCTGCAGATCGCCCGGCTCACCCGCCACCGGGACCGCTTCGAGGCCGCCCTCGGACCGGTCTGGTACCAGCGCGCCCTGGCATTTGACCTGTGGCGGCTGCAGATCGTGCTCGGCAGGCTGGTGCCGGTGCTGTACGCGCTGGTCAAACGCGACGGGCGAGCTCGGTCAGACCTCTCCTCTCCCAGAGGCTGGTAGGGCTGGCGGGTATGATGTCGGCGTGCTCGACGCCGTTGGCCTGGATGCCACGGAACAGGCCGCCTCGCGCGGGTGCCCCGGGCTCGCGGGCGGAGTGCAAGCCGGGTGCCCCTGCGCTAGCGTCAAGGTCTCTTTCCTGAAACCGGCTGGCGATCTGCCTGGCCTGAGTGCCCGAGCCTGCGACCGACGGACAGGACCTTGAAGATGCACGAGCGACGCATCGAGATCCGCTGGAGCGACCTGGACGCCTATGCCCACGTCTACCATCCCGTCTACCTCAGCTACCTGGAGGCAGCGCGTGACCAGTGGCTCGACCGCGTCTTCGGTCTGGGCGGGCGGGTCTGGGACTATGTCGTGGCGCGCGTGGCGATCGACTACCGCGGCGCGCTCCGCTTGGCTGACGGTGCCGCGGTGGTCCGCTGCGGGCTGAAGCGGATCGGTCGGTCGAGCTTCACCACCGAAGAGGAAGTGCTCGCGCCGGATGGGCGGTTGGCCGTCGAAGCCGAGGTCGTCCTGGTCGCCTGGGATGCCGCGTCGGGCCGCTCACGGCTGCTCTCGGAAGCAGAGCGCACCGCGCTCGAGCACGAGTTCCGGGCTCTGGCGGACCCAACCCGCCGGCAGATCCTGCAGGACCTGCGCGACGGCGAGCTGGCGGCCGGCCAGATCGCCAGCCGGTTTGCGATCAGCGGCCCCTCAGTCTCGCGCCACCTCGCGATCCTCAAGGCTGCGGGGCTGGTGCGTGACCGGCGCGACGGCAACCGGATCCTGTACGCCCTGGAGCCCGACCACCTGGCGCTGACCGTCGGCGGCTTCATCTCGGCAATCTGCCCCGCGCAGGTGGTGCTGCGCCGCCGGCGAGGCCGGTCCGACGACACCGACCAGGAGGCCGAGCCGGCATGAGCGACGACCGTGGGGCTGGGATGCGGGTTGCGATCACCGGGGGGACCGGGTTCGTGGGAGGCCATCTGGCCACCCGCCTCGCCCGGCACGGCCACCAGATCGTCCTGATCACCCGGGCATGGACCAGCGACCCTGGGCGCAGCGGGTCCTGCGGCTGCCGGAGTGCGCCGCTTGGCGCTGCTGAGCTTCCTGCGGGCCCGGCCGGGCTGCGGGTCGGCCTATCACGAGTCCAAGTGGGCGGCCGAGCAGCTGGTGCGCGGCTGCGGCCTGGAATGGACGGTCCTCAAGCCCGGCATGATGTACGGGCACGGCGATCACATGCTCGACCATC
>WNGB01012627.1_pt1 | contig 23298 bp, 22 predicted proteins | sample 5400681 | NCBI WGS metagenome assembly WNGB01 (sample SAMN13153367, study PRJNA577476) | soil metagenome | isolation source: 115 cm soil or saprolite under grassland replicate 2 | place: USA:California | collected 2016-06-15
ATCGAGGAGGGTCGGCCGGCTTCCCGCGCGCGGTGCGCGAGGTCGGGGCGGTGAGCCCGCACCCGTTTTCCCGGAGGAGGCCCGGGCTGCGGGGGACCATGCTCCACGCCTGACCCTCAGCCGAAGAGGAGCGCCATGACCGTGCCCCGCAAGAGCGTGCTGCCGACGATCTCCCTCACCCTCGCCGTCCTGCTCGCCTCGCCCGCCCGGGCGCAGGCGCCTGCCGCTCCCGAGCCCCCGCCGTTCAAGCTCGGCGTCGTCACCTTCCTCTCCGGCGCCGCCGCGGGTCCGTTCGGCGTCCCGGCGCGCAACGGCGCGGAGGTGCTCGTCGAGGCCATGAATGCCGGCAAGTTGCCCGGGCCCTACGCCACGAAGGGCTTCGGCGGCCGGCCCGTACAGCTCGTCTTCATCGACGAGGCCGGCGGCACGACGAAGCAGGTGAGCGAGTACCGCGATCTCGTCCAGCGCCAGAACGTGGACGCCGTCATCGGCTACATCTCGAGCGGGGACTGCCTCGCGGTCGCACCGGTCGCCGAGGAGCTGAAGAAGCTCACGATCTTCTTCGACTGCGGCACTCCCCGCATCTTCGAGGACGCGTCGTACAAGTACGTGTTCCGCACCTCGAGCCATGCCGCGATGGACAACGTCGCCGCTGCCCTCTACGTCTCCGAGGTGATGCCGTCCGTGAAGCGGATCGCGGGCATCAACCAGAACTACGCCTGGGGCCAGGACTCCTGGAACGACTTCGAGGCCGCGATGAAGGTGCTGCGGCCCGGCGTCGAGGTCACCACCTCGCAGCTGCCGAAGCTCCTCGCCGGCCAGTACGGGGCCGAGATCTCCGCGCTCATGGGCGGCAAGCCCGACGTCATCCACTCGAGCTTCTGGGGCGGCGACCTCGACGCGTTCGTGCTCCAGGCGGTGCCGCGCGGCGCGCTGAAGAAGAGCACGGCGGTCCTCACCTGTGGCGAGACGGCGACGCACAAGCTCGCCGGCCAGATCCCGGACGGCACGATCATCGGCGCGCGCGGGCCGCACGGCGCGTTCGCGCCGGACAACGAGCTGAACCGCTGGTTCCGGACGACCTACCAGGATCGCTACGCCCTGTTCCCGAACTACCCCGCCTACCACATGTCGCAGGCGATCCTCGGGCTCAAGGCCGCCTACGAGAAGGCCGCGGGCGGCGCGGCGACCACCCAGGACCGAATCGTGGCGGCGCTCGAGGGGCTCGCCTTCGAGACCCCGAGCGGCACGATCAGGATGGCGCTCGGCAAGGGTCACCAGGCGGTCGAGGGGACCGTGTACGGGATGGCGAAGACCGTCGGCGGCAAGCTCACCTTCGTGAAGGTGAAGCATTACCCGGCGGACCAGGTGAACCCCCCGGAGGGCGTGAAGAGCGCCGACTGGATCCACACGTCGCTCAAGCCGGCAGGCAAGTAGTCACCCGGGCCCTCCGGGCGCGAGAGGCAGGCACGCCGTGAGCACGCTCGTCGCGATCCTCGTCGACGGCATCATCTATGCCTCGTGGCTCTTCATCATCGCCGCGGGCCTCACGATGATCTACGGCGTCATGCGCATCCTCAACATGGCGCATGGCAGCCTCTACGCGCTCGGGGCCTACGTCGCCGCGTCGCTCGTGGGCGCGTGGCTGCGGGGCGGACATCCGCCGCTCGGCAGCTACGCGCTCCTCGTGCTCGCCGCGGTGCTCGTCGGGGTCGTGGTGGGTCCGGTGATCGAGCGCGGGCTCCTCCGGTTCGCCTACGGGCGGGACGAGGTCGTGCTCGTCCTCGTCACCTACGCGCTGTTCCTCATCCTCGAGGACGCGGTGAAGCTCGTGTGGGGAGTCGAGTCCTACTTCGTATCGGAGCCGTACGGGCTCCTCGGCACGATCGAGCTCGGCGACCTCACGTACCCGACCTACAGCGCGGTGCTCGTCGTCGTCGCCATCCTGGTGGGCATCGCGCTCCGGTTCGGCATCTACGGCACGCGCTACGGCAAGCTCCTCCTCGCGGTCATCCACGATCGCGAGGTGAGCGCGACACTCGGCATCGACGTGGGCCGGATGTACCTCGTGACGTTCACCCTCGGCACCACGCTCGCGGCGCTCGGCGGCGCCCTGACCGCGCCGACGGTCTCGGTCGTCCCTGGCATGGGTGTCGAGGTGATCGTCCTCGCCTTCGCGGTGGTCGTCATCGGCGGGCTCGGGAGCATGCCCGGTGCGGCCCTCGGCGCGCTCATCGTCGGGCTCGTCCGCTCGAGCGCGGTCCACCTGCTGCCGCAGGTCGAGCTCTTCAGCATCTACCTTGCGATGGCGCTCGTGCTGGCGTTCCGGCCGCGGGGGCTGTTCGTCGCGGCGGAGGCGAGGAAGATATGACCCCGTCCCGTCAAACCCTCGGCGGGCTCGCCGCCGCGCTCGTCGCCACGCTCGCGCTCGCGCCCATCCTGCCGAAGTGGGCCCTCTTCCTCGTCACGATCTCGCTCGCGAAGGGGCTCGTCGTCCTCGGGCTGCTCCTCCTCATGCGGACCGGCCTCGTGTCCTTCGGCCAGGGGCTCTACTACGCGATCGGGGCCTATGCGGCCGGGACCGCGGCGGACGTCCTGAAGCTACGAGACGCGCTCCCGCTCGTGCTCGTCGGGACCGCCGCGGCCGCCGGGGTGGCGGCCTTGCTCGGGCTCCTGCTCGCGCGATACCGGACGATCTTCTTCGCGATGCTGAGCCTCGCGTTCTCGATGATCCTCTACGGACTCCTCGTCCGGACGCCGGCGCTCGGCTCGACCGACGGCTTCAACGTGGCGGCCCGGACCGTGCTCGGCCTCGATGTCGCCGGGCCCGTCGGCCGCTTCGGCGCCTACGGCCTCACCGCGGCGTGCGCCTTCGTCGCCGCGCTCGGCCTCGATCGCTTCCTCCGCTCGCGCCTCGGCCGGCTCGCCCCTGCGGTGCGGGATAACGAGCTGCGCGTCGAGTACATGGGCGCGTCCGTCCGGAACGTCGTCCACCTGAACCTCGTCGTCGCGGCGGGCCTCGCCGGGATGGGTGGCGCGCTCACCGCGCTGACGGTCGGCCACATCGATCCCGAGATGGCGTACTGGACGACCTCCGGCGAGTTCGTGTTCGTCGCGATCCTCTCCGGCACCGGCAGCGTCGCGGCGCCGTTCGCCGGCGCGGTCCTGCTCGAGCTCTTGCGGAGCTTCGCGTACGAGCACGCCCCCAACACCTGGCAGCTCGTCGTCGGCGGCGCGATGCTCGCCGTCATCCTGTTCCTGCCCGAGGGGCTCTGGTCGCTCTTCCTGCGCCGGAAGGGGGCCCGCGCGTGAGCACGATCCTCGAGACCGCCGGTCTCACCAAGGTCTTCGGCGCGGTGACGGCGGCGTCCAACATCAGCGTCGCGCTCGAGGAGGACTCGATCGTCGGCCTCATCGGCGGGAACGGCGCCGGCAAGACCACGTTCCTGAACCTCGTGACCGGCTACCTCGCGCCGACCTCCGGCACGGTCCGGTTCCAGGGGCGCGACATCACCGGTCTCGCGCCGCGCCGGATCACCCGGCTCGGGATCTGCCGCTCGTTCCAGATCCCCCAGGTGTTCGACTCGCTGACCACGTACGAGAACCTGCTCGTGGGCCTCGGGATCGTCGCGCTCGGGCGCAAGGCCTTCGTCGGAAGCGCCCTCGGCGACCAGGAGCCCGAGCAGGTGGCGGAGGAGATGCTCGAGCGGTTCCGCCTCCGCGAGTACCGCGACGCGCCCGCGAGCGTCCTGCCCGAGGGCGTCCGCAAGCTCCTCGACATCGCGATGGCGCTCGCGGTGAAGCCGAAGGTCCTGCTCCTCGACGAGCCGACGAGCGGCGTGTCGGCCGACGAGAAGTTCGCGCTCATGGATCTCGTGCTCGGCGCGATCAGGGCGGACCGGGTGACCGTGCTGTTCGTCGAGCACGACATGGACATCGTGCGCCGCTACACCCAGCGGATCGTCGCGTTCTACGATGGGAAGGTCATCGCGGACGGCGCGCCGGCGGCCGTGCTCGCCGATGCGGGCGTGCGCCGGTTCGTCGTCGGCGACGTCACGCCGGACGCGGCGGAGGGCACGTGCTGACGATCGAGGGGCTCGATGTCGCGATCAAGTCGGTCCGCATCCTGCGCGGCGTCGGGATGAGGCTCGCCCCCGGCCAGCTCGCCGGGCTCATCGGCCGCAACGGCGCCGGCAAGACCACGCTCATGCGCGCCATCGTGGGCGCCCTCGCTCCCGCCGCCGGCACGATCGCGCTCGACGGGAAGCAGCTCGGCGGCGTTCCGGCCCACGCCCGTACCCGGCTCGGGGTCGGCTACATGCCAGGGGCTCCAGCTCTCCGGCGGGCAGCAGAAGCTCGTCGCGCTCGGCCGCGCGCTCATGACCGGGACGAAGCTCCTGCTCCTCGACGAGCCGTTCGAGGGCGTCGCGCCCGTGCTCGCGCGCCGGCTCGCCGAGGTGGTCGCGCTCCTCCGCGACGGCGGGGTCTCGGTGATCCTCTCGGAGTCCGACCTCTCCCACTCCCGGAAGCTGCTCGACGTCGTCTTCCCCATCGATCGCGGCCAGGTCGCGCCTGCCCGGGCGCCCTGACCCGAGGAGCCCCGCCATGAAGACCGTCGCCGCCGTGCTGCGCGCCGTCACCGATCGCCGTCCATACACCGACTCTTCGCCCATGCAGCTCGAGGAGGTGGAGCTGCTCGCGCCGCGCGCCGGCGAGCTGCTCGTCCGGGTGGAGGCGGCCGGCGTCTGCCACTCTGACCTGTCGGTGGTGGACGGCTCGCGCGTCCGCCCCCTCCCGATGGCGCTCGGGCACGAGGCGGCGGGCGTCGTCGAGGAGGTTGGGCCGGGCGTCCGCGACGTGCGCCCCGGCGACCACGTCGTGCTCACGTTCGTACCGAGCTGCGGGCTGTGCGTGGAGTGCGCGTCCGGGCGGCCTGCGCTGTGCCTGCCCGCTGCGGCCGCGAACGGCGCCGGGGCGCTCCTCCACGGGCCTTCCCTCCTGCGCGATCACGACGGGAAGCCGCTCCACCACCACCTCGGCGTCTCCGGGTTCGCGCGGCACGCGGTCGTCGCCCGGGAGTCGGCCGTCGTCGTCCCCCGGGACGTGCCGCTCGCGACCGTGGCGCTCTTCGGCTGCGCCGTCCTCACCGGGGCGGGCGCGGTGCTGAACACCGCCTCGGTCCGTCCGGGGCAATCGGTGGCGGTGTTCGGCCTCGGCGGCGTCGGCCTCGCCGCGGTGATGGGGGCCGCCGTCGCGAACGCCGGGCCGATCGTGGCCGTGGACCCGGTTCCGGCCAAGCGCGCGCTCGCGCTCGAGCTCGGGGCGACGGTCGCGTTCGCGCCGGAGGACGCCGAGAAGGCGGTGAAGGACCTCACCGGCGGCGGCGTCGACTTCGGCTTCGAGGCCGCCGGGGTCCCGGCGGTGCTCGAGGCGGCGTTCCGGTCCACCCGCCGTGGCGGGACCACCGTCGCGATGGGGCTGCCGCACCCGTCGCGCACGGTCACGTTCCCGGCGCTCGCGTTCGCGGGGGAGGGGCGGACCCTCGTCGGGTCGTACATGGGATCCGCCGCGCCGCAGCGGGACGTTCCGCGGTACATGGCCCTCTGGAAGTCCGGCCGCATGCCGGTCGACCGGCTCCAGAGCGCCGCGATGCCGCTCGAGAAGATCAACGACGCCTTAGAGGCGCTCGCCGCCGGCGCCGCGGTCCGGCAGGTGCTGCTGCCGCACGGCTGATCGACCGACCCCACCTCACGGAGGACACCATGGCCATCGAGACCCTGAACCCCGCCACCGGCGAGCTCGTGAAGACCTTCCCCGAGATGGAGGCCGCGGAGCTGGACCGGATCCTCGGCGCCGCGACCGTCGCGCAGCGGGCCTGGGCGCGCGCCTCCTTCGCCGCGCGGGCCGCGCCGATGCGCACGGTCGCGAAGCTCTTGCGGGAGCGCGCGCCCGAGTACGCGAAGCTCATGGCGCTCGAGATGGGCAAGCCCCTCAAGGACGGCGCCGCCGAGGTCACGAAGTGCGCCTGGGTCTGCGAGTACTACGCGGAGACCGCGGAGGGCCACCTCGCGCCGCGCGAGGAGCCGAGCGACGCCGGACGCAGCTACGTCCGCTTCGATCCGCTCGGGGTCGTGCTCGCGGTCATGCCCTGGAACTTCCCGTACTGGCAGGTGTTCCGCTTCATCGCTCCGCACCTCATGGCGGGGAACGGCGGGCTCCTGAAGCACGCGTCGAACGTCCCCCAGTGCGCGCTCTCCATCGAGCAGGTGATGCACGAGGCCGGGTTCCCGCGGGATCTGTTCCGGACGCTGCTCGTCGGCGCCCGAGGCGTGCGCAAGCTCATCCTCGACGACCGCATCGCGGCGGTGACCATCACCGGCAGCGAGCCCGCGGGCCGTCAGGTCGCCGCCGCGGCCGGCGAGGCGCTGAAGCCATCCGTGATGGAGCTCGGGGGATCCGATCCCTTCATCGTGCTCGCCGACGCGGACCTCGACGCCGCCGCCAAGACCGCGGCGGTCGCCCGGACCATGAACGCGGGCCAGAGCTGCATCTGCGCGAAGCGCTTCATCGTCGAGGCGAAGGTGCACGACGCCTTCCTCGAGCGGCTCGCCACGGCCATGAAGACCGTCCGCGTCGGCGACCCGACCGATCCGGCGACGGAGATCGGACCGCAGGCGCGCCGCGAGCTGCGCGACGAGCTCCACGGCCAGGTGAAGCAGGCGATCGCGGAGGGAGCCCGGCCGGTGCTCGGCTGCGAGATCCCACCCGGCCCGGGCGCCTTCTACCCTGCGAGCGTCCTCGCGGACGTGAGGCCCGGGAACGTGGCGGCGCGGGAGGAGCTGTTCGGCCCCGTCGCGGTGGTGATCCGCGCGCGGGACGCGGACGAGGCGGTCGCGATCGCGAACGACTCCCGGTTCGGGCTCGGCGCCTCGCTCTGGACGCGCAGCGCCGCGGAGATCGAGCGGCTCGTTCCGCGCATCGAGGCGGGCGCGGTCTTCGTGAACGGGATGGTGAAGAGCGATCCGCGCCTCCCGTTCGGCGGCGTGAAGTGCTCGGGCTACGGTCGCGAGCTCGGACTCGAGGGGATCCGCGCGTTCGTGAACGTGAAGACGGTCTGGATCAAGTAGCGCGCCCTGCTCACGGCACGAGCACGGCCCGACCGACGAGCGCGCCGGCCGCGAGCGCGTCGACGCCCTCCTGGAAGCGCTCGAGCGGCAGCGTGCGGTCGACGACCGTCCGGACGCGCCCCTGCGCGACGAGGTCGACCGCCTGGCGCAGCTCCGCGAGCGTGCAGCCGACGGACGCGGTCACCACCTGCTCGCCGATGACGAGCTGGATCGGGTGGACCTGCAGCGCGTCCTCGGAGTAGCCGACGAACACGAGCCGCCCGCGCTTCCCGAGGGCGGCGAGGGACCAGCCCATCGTCTCGCGCGTCGCGACGAGCTCGAAGACGACGTCCGCCCCGCCGCCCCCGGTGAGGGCGCGGATGCGCGCCGGGACGTCCTCCGCGCCGGCGCGGACGGTGGCGTCGGCGCCGAGCGCGCGCGCCCGCTCGAGCTTCGCCTCACTCCGCCCTACCGCCACGACCCGCGCGCCGCGGAGCCGCGCAACCTGCACGAGCCCGTACCCCACGCCGCCCACGCCGAGCACGACGACCCAGTCGCCGAGCCCGACCCGCGCGAGCTCCGCGGCGTGGATCGCGCTCGTCACGGCGCAGCCGATCGGCGCCGCCGCGGCGTCCGAGACGTGGGCGGGGAGGGGGATCGCGTTCCGGGCCGGCGCGCGCACCCACTCCGCGAACCCGCCGTCGGTCACGAACCCGTGCTCGGCGCGGAGCGCGTCGCACAGGTTCTCGTCTCCTGCGAGGCAGCGCCGGCAGCGGCCGCAGCCCGTGTAGTAGTAGACGACGACCCGCTCGCCGATGCGCTCCGCAGGCACCCCCGCGCCGGCCCGCTCGATCCGGCCCACGATCTCGTGACCGAGCGTGAGCGGCGCGACGCCGAGGTCGAGGAGCCCGGAGGTGAAGTGGAGATCCGTGTGGCACAGGCCGGCGGCGAGGACGCGGACGAGCACCTCTCCCGGCCCGGGCTCCGGGGTGGGGACGTCCTCGAGCCGGAGCGGCTTGAGGGGGCCGTGATACCGGATGGCGCGCACGCGGGTTCCTTCACAGGTCGAAGCAGTGGGCGAACAGCACCTCGTCCCTCCGCCCGCGGATGCGCTCGAGCACCGCCTCGGGGGGCCGCTCGTCGAGATCGATCGCGCAGGACGCCGCCTGCGCCTCCTCGAAGACGGTGTTCCGGATCTCCTCCGCGTTGATGCCGGCCTCGCGGACGATGCCGAGGACGTTCGCGAGCACGCCGACCTTGTCGAAGTGGCGGACGACGAGCCGCGCGCGCGCCGGCGTCCGCCGGGCGACGTTCACGCAGCCCGGCACCTGCCCGGTCCGCACGAAGGTCTCGACGATCCGGACCGTCTCGCGGGCGATGGCGTCCTGCGCCTGCTCGGTCGACGCACCGACGTGGTGCGTGCCGTAGACACCCGGGAGCTTCGCGAGCGGGCTGTCGAACTCGGCCTGACCCTTCTCCGGCTCTCCGGCGAACACGTCGGTCGCGACGCGGATCCGGCCGGCGCGCGCGGCCTCGAGGAGCGCGTCCTGGTCGACGATCTCCGCCCGCGCGGTGTTCACGAGCGCGGCGCCGGGGCGGAGCGCCGACAGCACCTCGCGCGAGACGAGGCCGCGCGTCTCCTTCGTGAGCGCGAGGTGGAGCGAGAGGAAGTCCGACGCGCGCGCGAGCGCGAGGAGGTCCGGCGCGCGCTCGACGCCGGCCTCGCGGGCGCCCTCGTCGTCGAGCGAGCGCGACCAGGCGACGACGCGCATCCCGAGCGCGAGGCCGCGGCGCGCCACCTCGCGGCCGATCGCGCCGAGCCCGGCGAGGCCGAGCGTCCGGCCGAAGAGGCCGCGCGCCTCGGAGAACCCCTTCTTGTCCCAGCGCCCGGCGCGCAGCGCCGCGACCGCGTCGGGGATCCTGCGATCGAGCGCGAGGACGAGGCCGATCGCGAGCTCCGCCACCGCGATCGAGTTCTGCCCCGGGCAGTTCGCGACGAACACGCCGCGCCGCGACGCGGCGGCCACGTCGATCGTGTTCACGCCGGCGCCGGCGCGGACGACGAGCGAGAGCGCAGGCGCCCCCTCGAAGACCTCCGCCGAGACCTGCTTCGAGCGCACGACGAGGATCGACGCGCCGCGGGCGGCGGCGGGGAGCTCCCGCGCAGCGACCTCCGGGCGGTGGTCGACCTCGAGCCCCAGCGCCGCGAGCGGGGCGAGCTGCTCCTTCGGAAACGCGTCGGCGACGAGGATGCGCATGGGCCGCTCGTAACCCGGTTGGCCGGGGCGCGCCGCGCGGTCCTACGGGGAGCGCCCGCGCGGGACGGTCGGGGGAGCGCCCGTTCGGGACGGGTCCGTGGCGGCCGTCCCGCGCGGGGACTGAACGCTTGCCCGCTCGAGCGAACGCGTGCTAAACCGCCGCGAATGTCGATTCGCAGTCCGGCCACGCGGCGCGAGCGGGCCCGCGCGCAAGCCCGCCAGGACATCCTCCTCGCCACCGCGGAGGTCTTCGCCCGCCGCGGGTACGCGGCGGCGACGCTCGCCGAGCTGGCGTCGGCCGCGGGGTTCGCGGCCCCCTCGCTCTACCGCTACTTCGCGAGCAAGGAGGAGCTGTTCCGCGAGATCGTCGACCTCCTGCGCCGCGAGATGGGCGCCACGTTCGACGCGCCGGTGGACCGGTCGCTGCCGCTCGCCGACCGGCTCGAGGCGCTCCTCGCCGGACAGTACCGCCTCGCCGAGTCGCGGCGCGCCGTGTTCGCGGTCCTGCGGAACCCCGGCCCCGGGGCGCCCGCCGACGTCCGCCTCCTCGGGTCCCCGCACGCCGGGCTCGCCTTCTACGAGGAGCGCCTCGCGGCGTGGCTCCGCCGCCACGCCGCCCGCGAGGAGCTCCGCCATCCGCCCGCGATCGCGGCGCGCGTCTTCGCCGCCATCCTCTTCTCCTTCCACCCCCAGGACGACGGGGAGCCGTGCGGCGGAGAGCGCCACCGGCTCGTCGTCTCGCTCGCACTCGAAGGTCTCGCAGCGCCGGCCGGACGCCGGCGAGGAGCCAACCCATGGAACGCCCCACCCGCACCCTCTCCCTCGCGCTCGCTGCGGCGCTCGCCGCCGCGTGCGGGCGGCACGCCGAGAAGGCGTCGCTTCCCGAGCCCGGCCCTGCCGCCCGCTCCGTCCGTGTGATCCGTCCCGCAGGGACGATCGAGACCGGGCTCGCCCGCGCGACCGGCACGATCCGCGCCCGCGAGGACGCGGTCCTCTCCGCGAAGGCGACCGGCCAGATCCGGCGCGTACGCGTGCAGGTGGGCGACCGCGTGAAGACAGGCGCGGTGCTCGCCGACATGGACTCGACGAACGCCCAGATCGGCCTCCAGAACGCGCGCGCCATGGAGCGGCTCGCGGTCGCGCGGCTCGCGGAGGCGGAGCGCGAGGTCACGCGCGGGAAGATGCTGTTCGAGGGGCAGGGCATGCCGCAGTCGGCGTGGGACCAGGTCCAGACGGGGCGCGAGATCGCCGCGGCCCAGCTCGACCAGGCCCGCGCCGCGGTGCGCCAGGCGGAGCAGGCGGTGCAGGACGCGTCGATCACCGCGCCGTTCGGCGGCATCGTCACCGCCAAGTTCCGGAACGCCGGCGACACCGTGACGCTCATGCCCGTCTCGCCCATCGTGGCGCTTACCGACGTCGAGCACCTCGAGATCCGGCTGACCGTCCCCGAGGCGCTCGAGCCGGCCATCTCCGTCGGTCAGACCGTCGCGGGGACGACCACGCCTGGCGGGCGGCACTTCCAGGCGAAGGTCCGCGTGAAGAGCGCGATCGTCGATCCGGTGAGCCGCACCGTGGAGGTCCTCGCGGACGTCATGGCGGCGGAGGGCCTCCGCCCCGGCACGCTCGTGACCACCGACTTCGGTCACTTCGGCGACGGCGGCGGCGTGTTCCTGCCGGCGACGGCGGTCCGGACCGACGGGAAGGCGAGCTGGGTCTTCGTCGTCACGAACGGCAAGGCGGAGCGCCGCGACGTCGTTGTCCAGGCGGTCCACCCGGGCACGGTCGTCGTGAAGCAGGGGCTCGCGCCGGACGCCGACGTCGTCGTCGACCCGGGCGCGCTCGCCGCGGGCGACGCAATCGTCGCGCTCGCGAACTAGCGGCATCGAGGAGCGCACGTGAACCCCATCCGCACCTTCATCACGCGCCCGGTCTTCACCGGGATGCTCGCGCTCACGGTCCTCGTCTTCGGGATCGTGGCCTACCCGCGCATCGGAGTGGACCAGTACCCGGACGTCGACTTCCCCATCGTCACCGTCCTCACGATCCTGCCCGGGGCCGATCCGGAGGCGATCGAGAAGACCGTCACCGAGCCCCTCGAGGAGGCGCTCAACACGGTCCCGGGCCTCGCGACGTTGCGCTCGCTCAACGTCGAGAGCGTCTCGCAGATCATCATCGAGTTCGACCTCGGCCGGAACGTGGACGTCGCGGCCCAGGACGTCCGCGACAAGGTCCAGGCCACGCTCGCGAAGCTCCCGCGCGAGATCCAGAGCCCCGTCGTCCAGAAGTTCGACATCGGCGCGATCCCCGTCGTGACGCTCGCGTTCAGCGCGCCGCTCCCGATCGAGCGGCTCACCAAGATCGCCGAGGACGTCGTGAAGCCGTCCCTGCAGCAGATCCAGGGCGTGGGCTCCGTGGACGTGATCGGCGGCCGCAAGCGCGAGATCACGATCATCGTGGACCCCGCGCTCGCCAAGGGCTACGGCCTCGCGCCGTCGGACGTGGTGCAGGGGATCCGCGCGCAATCGATCGACGTCCCCGGGGGGCGCACGCTCGAGCCCGGCGTCGAGCGCTCCGTGAAGCTCGCCGGCGAGGCGCGCTCCGTGGAGGCGCTGCGCGCGCTCGTCGTCGCGAGCCCCGGGGGCGTCCCCGTCCGGCTCGGTCAGGTGGCGCAGGTGCTCGACGGCCCCGCGGAGGCGCGGTCGAGCGCGCAGCTCGGGGACCCGGAAGCCACGTCGCCGTCGTCATCGACGGGGCCCAGTTCATCCGCTCGTCCATCTCTGCCGTGCAGGAGGACATGATCGTCGGCGGCTTGCTCGCCGTCCTGGTCGTGCTCCTGTTCCTGCGAAACTGGCGCTCGACGCTCGTCTCCGCCGTCGCGCTCCCGACGGCGATCATCGGGACGTTCGCGGTGATGCGCGCGCTCGGGTTCACGTTCAACGTGATCACGATGCTCGCGCTGACCCTCTCGATCGGCCTCCTCATCGATGACGCCATCGTCGTCATCGAAAACATCATCCGGCACCTCGAGCACGGCGAGAAGCCGTGGGAGGCCGCGCGGAAGGGGACCTCCGAGATCGCGCTCGCGGTGCTCGCCGTGACCCTCGCGGTCGTCGCCGTGTTCGTCCCCGTCGCGTTCATGGACGGGATCATCGGCCGGTTCTTCTACCAGTTCGGCGTCACGGTCGCGGTGGCGGTGCTCATCTCGTACGGCGTCTCGATGACGCTCACCCCCATGCTATCCGCGCGCGTCCTCCGGGAGCACGAGTCGCACGGCGCCGTATTCGCCGCGATCGAGCGCGCCCTCGGGAGCCTCGATCGCGTCTACCGTCGCGCGCTCTCCTGGGTCCTCTCGCACCGCGTCTGGACGATGGTGGGCGCGACGCTCGTTCTCCTGCTCACGTTCGGGCTCGCGACGCAGCTCAAGGCGACCTTCCTGCCCCAGCAGGACATGAGCCTCGTGAAGGTCACGCTCGAGCTCCCCATCGGCACGGCGCTCGAGGAGACCCGCGCGCAGCTCTCCGATCTCGCCCGGCAGATCCGCGCGGTGCCCGGCGTGACCGAGACGTTCGCGGTCGCCGGCGGCGGTCAGCTCGAGGAGGTGAACAAGGGCGACATCACCGTGACCCTCGTCCCCATCAAGGCGCGCGCCTACGGCCAGCAGGACTTCAAGGCGTTCCTGCGCGCGAACCTGCACACGAGCCCCGCCGCGGTCGTGGCAGTCCAGGACTACAACGCGATGGCGGGCGGCGGGAACCGCGCGCAGATCGTCCAGTTCAACCTGCGGAGCACGGATCCCGCGGCACTCATCGCGGCGGTCGAGAAGACCCGCGAGGCGATGAAGCGGAACCCCGGCTTCGCCGACGTCGACACCACCTGGCGCCTCGGGAAGCCCCAGCTCGACGTCGTGGTGGACCGCGAGCGCGCCGCGGCGTTCGGCGTCCCGGCCGCGGTCCTCGGGCAGAACGTCCGCGCCCTGATGGGTGGCGACAAGGTCGCCGACTTCCACGAAGCGGGCGACACCTACGAGATCAAGGTGCGCCTGCCGCCCGCGGTCCTCGCCGACCCGGGCGCGCTCGGCGCCATCCCCGTGCGCGCCGCGTCCGGGCAGCTCATCGAGCTGCGCACCCTCGCGGACGTGACCTCCACGCTGGGCCCTGCGCAGATCGAGCACCAGGCGCAGCTGCGGCAGGTGACGATGCTCGCCGACCTCAAGAACTACTCGCTCAGCGAGGCGAAGACGTTCCTGAACGACTTCGCCAAGCGCGAGCTCCCGGCCACCGTCCATCGCGACTACGCCGGGCAGGCGAAGGAGTTCGACAAGATGGGCAAGGCGTTCGGGATGGCGCTCCTCCTGGGCATCGTCCTCGTCTACATCGTCCTCGCCGCGCAGTTCGAGAGCCTCGTCCACCCGTTCACGATCATGATGTCGCTGCCGTTCGCGGTGATCGGCGGCATCGGCGGGCTCCTCATCGCCCAGCAGTACATGTCGATGATGGCGATGATCGGCTTCATCATGCTGATGGGGCTCGTCACGAAGAACGGCATCCTCCTCGTCGAGTTCACGAACCAGCTCAAGGCGCAGGGGAAGTCCACGCGCGAGGCGCTCCTCGAGGCGGGGCCGGTCCGGCTCCGGCCGATCCTCATGACCTCGGTCGCCATGATCGCGGGAATGATCCCGGTCGCGCTCGCCCGCGGCGACGGCGCGGAGACGCGCGTCCCGATGGCGGTCGCGATCATCGGCGGCCTCGTCACGTCCACGGTGCTGACACTCGGGATCGTCCCGGTCGTCTACTCGCTCGTCGACGGGCTGCGGAGCCGGCTCTGGCAGGCGGCGAAGGACGAGGAGCCCGCCGAGGAGCCCGTGCCGCACGTCCGCGCCGCGGCGGAGTGAGCGCTAGGACGAGGCGGCGCGCGGCGACCGCGGACGCTCCCGCGCTCCAGCCGTCGCGAGCCGGAGCATCGCCGCGGGCTGCGCGCCCGCGAGCACGCTGAGGCCGAGCGAGCGCGCCCTGCGCTGAACGCGCGCGCGCACGCGGCGCGTCTGCCGCGCCGCGGCGTCGCCCGAGCGCCAGATCATCCAGAGGACGAGGCCGGCGGCGAGCGGCGCGGCGACGAAGACGAGCGTCAGCACCATCGCGAGCGCGACCGACCCGCCGACGATCAGCGCCGCGGCGAACACGAAATGGCCGAGGAGCGTCGCCGCGCGTACGGCGAGGGACGGGCGCTCGCGTCGTCGGGAGGCGGGGTGGACCAGGATCGCGGGGCCGGTCGGCATGGGGGCCTCGGTGCGCAGCGCGTGCGCGCAAAAAGCGCGCAAGTCGATGAGAGCACATCCGGTGCGATCTGTCTCACCCCCGGCGGGGCAGAAAGTCGAGTCGTCGCGTCGGGTTGACCCAACGACGCGCGGTTGCTGAAAGAACGGTCGGCTGTTCGATGCGCCCTTCGACTTCGGGCCGGCTGCGCCGTCCCTACGCTCAGGGCGAACGGGGGAAATACCGCTCGTCCCGAGCGCGAGCTCGCGCGGGCGAGCTATCGCCAGGCGCCGAGACGCGCGTAGACGAGGGCGAGCGGCACCTCGTCGAGGTAGGCGCCGGCGACGGGACGCGCGGTGCGGAACGCGCCCCAGGCACGGTACTCCGCGTCGCGGCCTGCCCCGTCGAGCGCGACGACGGCGAGGTCCGCGTCGTCGGGGCCGGTCGCGATGGCGAGATCGGCGCGCAGCCGGCCGTCGCGCGCGAACGCGCGGAGCGCCGCGGGCGCGACGGACGGCCACCAGACGCGGGCACCGTCGCGGGCCCGCGCGTTCACGGCGTCGAGGACGCGCGCCACCGCCTCACCGCCGTCCTGCCGCGGGAGCCGCAGCGTCGCCGCCCCCGGCGCGCCGCCCGCGAGCTCGTTCCAGGCCGACGCGCCGGACGGGTGGAAGTGCGCCGTCGCCCGGACCGCCGGCCAGAGGACGACGAGCGCGAGCGAGGCGGCGAGCGGCGCGGCGCGCGCCGGCCACGCGACGCGGGACGCCGCGAGGAGAGCGCGCGCGCCGACGAGCGCGAGGAAGGGCATCGCGTGGAGGACCGGGCGGACCCCGCCCGAGGCCGGGGCGATGCCCGCCGCGGCGGCCGCGAACGGAGCGAGCACGCAGGCGAGGAGGAGGACCTCGTCGGCGGCCTGTCCGGCCGGCGCCCTCCCGCGCAGCGCGCGCACGAGCCGGAGGACGGCGTGCCCAACGCCGGCGGCGTACGCAGCGAGGACCCCCGCCGGGATCGTGAGCGCGGCAGCGGCGAGGTGACGGAGGGGCCCGGGGATGCCTGGCAGCGTGATGCCGAGCGCGCTCGCGGTGGCGCCCGGGCCGGCGAGGGCGGCGGCGCGGGCGAGCGGCGAGATGACGAGGGAGGGCCACGCGGCGAGGAGGACGAGGGGGCCGAGCAAGAGCGTCGAGACGAGGCCGAGCGGCGCGCCGCGGAGCCGCGCCTCGAGCGCGCCCGGCACGGGGGCCGCGCGGAAGACACGCGCGAGCGCCGCGTGGAGCGCGAGCGCCACGAGGAGCACCCACGCGTCGGCGCGGGCCGCGAGCGCGGCGCCGAACAGGAGCCCGGCACGGACCGCAGCGCGGACACGGCGCCGCGCGTCCGGGTCCACGGCGGCGCGGCGCCAGGTGAGCGCGGTCGCGACCGCGAGCGCGGCGAGCGCGAGGTCCGGCGTCAGGACGAGGCCGGCGTGCAGGTGGCGCGGCGCCGACCAGAAGAGCGCGGGCGCGAGCAGCGCCGCGGCCGGGCCGGCGAGGTCCCAGGCGAGGAGGGCGAGCGCGGCGGAGAGGAGCGCCCCGAGGAGCGCCGTCCCGAGCCGCGCCGCGCGCAGGTGCGAGAGCCCGAGCGGCGAGGCGATCGCGCGCGTCGCGGCGGCCGCCTCGGCCGCGAGCGGCGGCGCCTCGACCGGTACTCCGCCCGGCGCCCGCAGCGCCGCGTCCGAGCGCTCGAGCACGGCCGCCTCGTCGCGCGAGATGCCCGGCCCCCCGGCGAGCGCCGCGAGCACGACGAACGTCGCGGCGGCAGTGGCGAGCGCCGTTCGCGCGCGCCGCGCGACGACCCACGCCGCGAGCGCGTGCCCGCGCTCGAGCGCGTCCGCGAGCCTCATGGCAGCACCACCGCGTCGAGGCAGAGTGCGAGCGGGGCCGGGCTCGTGAGGACGAGCGAGAGCGGCCGCGCCTGGCCAGCGCTGCGCGTCAGGTCGATGCGGAACGGCGCCCACCCGGCGCTCACCACCTCGGCTGCGCCGATCTCCTCGCTGTCGAGCAGCACCGCGACGCGCACCGTCGCGGCGCCGGCGAGAGGGCCGACGGGCCCGGCGTGACCGTGCAGCGTCCGGCCGATGCGGGTGCTCGGGAACGCGATGACGAGCGGCGCGTCGAGCGGGGTCGCCGCCGCCGCCGAGAGGCAGGGGCGCGGGACGCCGGCGACGTCCCGGACCGACCGTTGCACCTCCACCGCGCCGTCGCGGCAGCGGAAGCGGCCGGCGCCCTCGGGCGCGCAGGGCTCGCCCCCGAGCGACACCTCCGCCTGCGCGAGCCGATCCGGCAGGAACGCGAGCGGAAGCGACGGGAACGCGAGGTCGTAGCGCGTCACCTCGATCGCGCCGAGCCGCGCGGGCGCCTCCGATCTCGCGGCGCGCTCCGCGAGGTCCACCTCCGCGTCCCAGCGGAACCGCGGCGCGTCGGGGAGCGAGATGAGCCAGACACGGCGCACGCCGACGAGGTCCTCGCCCGCGTAGCGCGCCTGCGCGAGGACGGGGACGGACGCGGGCAACACCTCGCGCGCCCGCTCCGCCCACGCCGGCGAGAGCGCGGCCGCATCGCCGGGGCGCGCGTCGCGCTCGACGAGCGCGCGCACCGCGGCCCAGTCGAGCGCGGTCGGGAGACGGTCCGGGAGCCGCGCCTGGAAGAGGACCGACGCCGCGGAGACGAGCGCGATGGCGGCGACGAGCAGGATCGCGGCGGCGCGCAGAGGCGGCGGCCGGTGCGACCAGGCCCAGAGGAGGGCGAGCCGCGCGCCCTGAAGCCCCTCGCGAAGGTGCGCGGCGGTCCGCTCCCGCGCGAGCGCGGCCGCGCGGCGAACGAGCCGCGTACCCTCGCTCATGTCTTCGCGAGGCGGATTCTCCGCTCGCTCTTTTCGCGGCAGAACGTGCAGAGCTCGATCTCGGGGCTCGCCGGCAGCCCCTGCGACCACGAGGGGTGCATCGCGCAGCGGGCGTCGTAGCAGTGGTGGAGGTCCCAGGTGTGCCCGATGGCGTGGATCGACTCGCGCGCGAGCCGCTTGCGCCACGCCTCGATCGACGCCTCGGTGACGCCGCGCGCCGGCAGCCGCGACAGGGTGATCACCGCGCGCTCGCCGCCGAACTCGGCGAACCCCCAGCACGGCGGCTCGCCGAGCGGGCCCTCGGGCAGCGCGAGCGGCGCGGAGGTGATGTAGAGCACCTTGTCGTCCGGCAGCGTGCGGATGGGCGCCACCTCGCGCAGGAGCTTCATCGCGTCGAGCCGGCCGTCCTTGCGCTCCGCCTCGGGCGGAACCGGCTTCTCGCCGGCGTGCTCCGTCCCCACGCCGAACGCGCGGTACAAAGTACCCGTGAGGAACGCGAGGTCCGCCGGGTCCATCCGCTCGAGCGTGACGATCCGGATCACTTCTTCTTCCCCCCGCGCTTCGGCGCCGGCTTCGCGACCTTCTTCGGCGCGGCGGGCTTCTTCGCCGGCTTCTTCTGAACCGCCTTCTTCGCGTGGACCTTCTCCTTCGGCGCAGGCTTCTCCTTCGCGGCCTTCGCCTCGCCCTTCGCGGGCCTCACGGTCCTCGCAGGCTTCGCAGCGCGCGCGGCAGGCGCGACCGGTTGCACGGGCGCCTCACCCTCCTCGGCGTCCGCGCCTTCCGCGCCTTCTGCGCCCTCGGCGGCGGGCGCGGCCTCCTCGCCGTCCTCCGCCTCGACCGGGGGCACCTCGGCTTCCACCGCCCCGGGGGCGGCACCCTCGAGGGCGCCGGCGAGGTCGATGTCGATGCCGAGGTCGGACAGGCCGAGGTCGTCCTCCTCGGCGGGGACCGGGCGGCGCTTCTTCGGGCGCGAGGGGAGGAGCACCGGCGTCGGCGGCGGCTTCAGGTCGAACTTCACGCCCGCAGGCGGCATGAGCGCGTAGTCCACGTAGTCCTCGGCGAGGACGGCGGGGACGCCGAGCGAGACCGCGATCTCGTGGACGAGCAGGTGGCGCGAGTTGTCGTACTGCTCGCGCTCCTTCGTCGGGAGCGGGCGGATGCGCGAGAGCGAGTGCAGCCCCTTCACGACCTCCGCGACGCCGAGCACGCCGCCCGCGATCAGCCGGTCGGCGTTGTCGCGATGCCGGACCTTCCAGTCGAGCTCCGGGTCGTCGAACTGCGCCGCGAGGTAGTGGAAGACGCCCTCCATCTGCTCGCCGGTCGCGACGCGGCGGAGGCCGATGGACGCGACCTTGTTCTTCGGCACGAGGACCGCGGCGCCGTCCTCCTCGCGCTGCATCCGCACGAGCTCGAGCTTCTGCCCGGCGATGTCCTTCTCCTCGACGCCGACGACCGCGCAGACGCCCTGGTTCGGGTAGACCACGCGGTCGCCCGGCTTCATCTCGGACGCATCGGCGATGGTCCCCTCGACGGCAGGCAGCTGCTCGCGCTGCTCGTCGGGGTGTCGGGCGGGCGGGCCTCTCACGGTTCAAAGCTCCTACCACGCGACCCGGGGGCCGGCAATCGCCGACGGGGCCTCCGCGGCGCATGGCGATATCGTGCTCGGGGCAAGGATCTTCACGCCGGCGCCGGACGGCAGCGACCCCGCACCGCGCCCCGGCCGGGATCTCAGGAGGCGTCCGAGGGCGGGAGCGTCTCCGCCGCGCGGAGCCTGCGCGCGCCGAGGTCGACGTAGGCCGGATCGCGCTCGAGGCCGAGGTAGCGGCAGCCCGCGCGGAGCGCCGCGACACCGGTCGTCGCCGAGCCGGAGAACGGGTCGAGCACGAGGTCGCCCGGCGAGGCGCTCGCGGCGAGGACGCGCTCGAGAAGAGCGAGCGGCTTCTGCGTCGGGTGGCGCCCGTGGACCTTCTCCCTCGGAGCGGGCGTGGGGAGTGACCAGATCACCTGCTCGTCGCCGGGCGCGGGCGCCTCCCAGATCTCCCACAGGTCGCGCATCTGCTTGCCGCCGTTCGCGGCCTTCATCGCCTTGTAGTTGAACCGGTGTGGCAGCGGCCGCGCCTTCGACGGGCTCGCCCAGAGCAGGATCTCGGTCGAGTGCGTGAAGAAGCGGCAGGCGAGGTTGGGCGAGGCGTTCGGCTTGTACCAGGTCACGGTGTTGAGCAGATGGAAGCCCATCTGCTGCATCGCGAACCCGATCGAGAAGATGACGTGCTGCGTGCCGGAGACCCAGATGGTGCCAGACGGCTTCAGCACCTTGCGCACCGCCTCGAGCCAGCGCGCCTGGAAGGCGTGGTCCTGCGCGACCCCCTGGGAGGCGTCCCAGCCACCCTTGTTGACGCTCACGCGCTTGCCGCTCTGGCAGGTCGATCCGCCGTTCGACAGCATGTAGGGCGGGTCGGCGAACGCGACGTCCACCGAGTGCGGAGGCAGCCTCTCGAGCGCCTCGACGCAGTCCCCCTGCACGAGCGCCCATGCACGCCCGCGCTCCGCAGTCCCGGGCAACCCATCCCACGCGTGAAGATCCAGCCGTCGAGCCATCCGCGGATCGTATGAGCGATATCGATCACGTCCACTTTTCGGCGGGTCCGGTGCGTTAAGAGTCTGCCGTGCACGCCCTCGACGCCGCGCTCGTGAAGGCCGCCGCCCGGCGCGCGGGCTTCCACGCCTGCGGCATCGCACGCGCGGAGCCGCTCGATCCCGGGCCCCTCGACCGCGTGCTCGAGCGGGGGTTCGAGGCCGACATGGTCTGGCTGCGGACGCAGCGCGCGCAGCGGCTCGATCCGTCGCTGCTCCTCCCGGGAGTCCGGAGCGTCGTCGTGGTGGCGCTCGCCTACCACGCGGGGGAGGCCCCGCCGGCGCCGGACGGCGCGGGCGAGATCGCCCGCTACGCGCGCGGCCGCGACTACCACGCGGTCATGAAGCGGAAGCTCCGCGCGGTGGCCGCCGAGATCGAGTCGGCGGACCCTGGCGCGCACACGCTCCCCACCTCCGACGTCGCGCCCGTCATGGAGAAGCGGTGGGCGGAGCGCGCGGGCGTCGGCTGGATCGGGAAGAACGGCTGCCTCATCACGGCCGAGCACGGGAGCTGGGTCGTGCTCGGTACGGTGCTCGTCGATCGCGAGCTCGCCGCGGACGCGCCGCACCCCGAGCGCTGCGGCTCGTGCGAGGCGTGCCTCCCCGCCTGCCCGACCGGCGCGATCCCGGAGCCCGGGGTCGTCGACGCGCGGCGCTGCCTGTCGTTCTGGACGATCGAGCGGCGCGGGCCGATCCCGACCGACATCGCGCCGCACCTCGGGAGGTGGGTGTTCGGCTGCGACGTATGCCAGCTCGTCTGCCCGTGGAACGACGCCGCGCGGCGCGGCAGCGATCCCGAGCTCCTGCCGCGCCCCGGGCGCGAGGCCCTGCCGCTCGAGGACCTCCTCTCGCTCGGCGAGGAGGCGTACCGCGCCCGCTTCTACGGGACGTCGCTCGCGCGGGCGCGCTTCGACGGCCTCGTGCGGAACGCGATCCTGGTCGCCGGCGCGAGCGGCGACGCTCGCTGGATCGATCCGATCCGCCCGCACCTCGCGAGCCCGCACGAGGCGGTCCGCGCCGCGGCGGCGTGGGCGCTCGGTGTGCTCGAGAACTGCTGACCGGCGAAGGACGTGGTCGTGGACGTGGACGTGGACGTGGACGTGAGCTTGGACCTGGACCTGTCAACACGACGCTGACGGACCAAGAAGGCCAGGTCCAGGTCGAGGTCCAGGTCCAGGTCCAAGTCCAAGTTTTGGTCCACCTCGCATTTCTGTGGGACGGGGTGGGGCCATGACGGCGCGCCGCGCAGGCCGTCGCCTCACCCGGTCACGGGACAAGGCCGCCGGGAGCAACCTGATACCATTCGTGAACCGTCGCGGAACGCGACGCGGCAGGGGAGGATCGCGGGTGGACGAGACGAGTGCCGCTGGGCCGTTGCTCACGCTCAGGTACGGCTGCGCCGACGACGCCCGGCGCGACCGACTCCCGGACGTCGAGCGCGGCGTCATCGCGCGGCTGAAGGTGGTCGTCCACGAGGGCGACGTCGTGCCCGCCCGGATCGAGCTCGCGCGCGAGAAGGTGGCCATCGACGTGCGCGCCCGGATCCGCTGGGTGACGCCGCTCGCGCGCGGCGCGCTCGCCGGCCTCGAGCTCGAGGGTCCCTCGCGGCGCGAGGAGGTCCAGATCGATCTCCTCCTCGGGATCCGCTCGGCCTCGCGCCCTGCCGACGCCGCCTACGCGGCGCTGCTCCCGCTCATCGCCGCGCCCGCGCTGCCGCGCCTGTCGGTCGCGATGCTCCAGCCGAACCGCGTGCTCCGGGAGGTGCTGTCGAGCGCGCTCGTGCGGCTCGGGCGCGACGGGAACGGGTGGGACTTCCAGCTCGACGCAGTCGGGACCGTCGACGCCTTCCTCGCCGCGATGGCCGACCGGCGCCGCAACCTCGCCGTCGTGGACTGCGACGGGATCGCGTCCGCCGCCGACGCGCTCGTGGACGCGATCCGCTCGCACGCTGAGTACGCGCGGTTGCCGCTCGTGCTCCTCTCGCGCAGCCGCACCGGCCGGCTCGAGGATCGCTACACCGTCACGATCCAGAAGCCCGTCGCGATGAAGTCGCTCCTGCACACGACGGGGATCCTGCTCCGGGGGTGAGATGATGCAGCGGGTCCTGGTCCTCGACCACAACAGCGCGGCGCGCAAGGCGCTCACCGCGGCCCTGAAGCGGCTCGGGTTCGACGTCCTCGGCGCGGGCGACCTCGACGAGCTCGACGCCGCCCTCGCGCGGGGGAGATCGGACGTGCTCCTCCTCGAGCTGCAGCTCCCCGACGTCTACGGGAACGACCTCGTCCCCTGGCTTCGCGAGACCCGGCACGTCGATCGCCCGATCCTGCTCTACGCGAACCGGGCGGCCGACGAGCTGCACCGGCTCGCCGAGGAGTGCGGCGCCGACGGGTTCGTGCGGAAGACGGGGCGGCCGGACGAGGCCGCGGCGCACGTCGAGCGGTTCCTGACCGGCGGCGACGCGTAGCCCCCCGCGAGGAAGTCTGCCCCTCACCCCGACCCCTCATGATTCGTCACATTCCGGTGCGCGATCGGGACCTGGCGGTCGCGGAGAGCGCCGGACCGAGCGCAAGTCGTCCCTGGGGCATCGAAGGGGCGCTGCGGGCGAGGCGGCGCCGCGCGACTGAACCGTCCCGGCGAGATCGGCTCACCCGCCGCACAGGCGAGCGCGCTCGGCCTCGAGCGACCTGCGCTCACTGGGGCGCCGAGAAGCCGACCACACCGCGACGGGTTCCCCTGCGGTTCCTCCCCGCGTGAACTTGTCCATCCACGCGTCGCCGTAGACCTGACGCGCAGCGAGCTGGTTGTGGAACCTGCACAGGCATCTCGTGTTCTCGACCGTCGGCGGCCCACCCCGCCCGCGCGGCACCACGTGATCGAGCTCGACTTGATGAGTGGAGCCGCAGGTCCCGCCCCCATCGACCGGCCATTGACAGCGCCCGCCGTCCCTCTTCCACACGGCCCGCTTCACATGGGCGGGGACGTGGTCCGGCTTCGCAGGGGGCGGCTCGCGCCGTGGCTTCTCCACGAGCCCCTTCCGCTTGGCGTGGCGCTCGAGGAGGAGGTCGAGCCCGGCCTCCAGGATCTCGTCCTCGCTGGCGCCGGGATGCGAGTGGGAGAGCGCGGCGCGAGCGGCCGCGAGCTTCTCCATGAACCGGCGCGTCACCGTCACGT
>WNGB01003861.1_pt1 | contig 23294 bp, 19 predicted proteins | sample 5400681 | NCBI WGS metagenome assembly WNGB01 (sample SAMN13153367, study PRJNA577476) | soil metagenome | isolation source: 115 cm soil or saprolite under grassland replicate 2 | place: USA:California | collected 2016-06-15
TCCCCCGCCCCAGCCCCCCGGGGCCCGGTGATCGTCGCCGTGTTTTGTCGCCTCCTGCCGTAGGAGGTCGGCGATGATCACTCGTGGGGTGGCGTGGTGGGGGGCCCGGCCCCCTGGGGCGCGGTGATCGTCGCCGGGTTTTGTCGCCTCCTGCGGTAGGAGGTCGGCGATGATCACTCGTGGGGTGGCGTGGTGGGGGGCTCGCCCCCGGGGGCGCGGTGATCGTCGCCGGGTTTTGTCGCCTCCTGCCGTAGGAGGTCGGCGATGATCACTCATGGGGCGGAGGGGTGGATGGATGTGTGGCCAGGTGCGGTGATCGTCGCCGGGTTTTGTCGCCTCCAGCCGTAGGAGGTCGGCGACGATCACCCGGTGGGCGGGTGTGGCCCCAGGTCACGCGGCCCGGCGTGGGTCGGCCGCCGGGTAGGTACGGGCGTGGGTCGGCCGCCGGGTGGGCCGGCGTGGAACGGCCGCGGTGTGGGCCCGGCGGGTTCGGCGGCGGTATGGGGCCGGCGTGGGTCGGCCGCGGTATGGGCTGCGGGCGTCGGCCCGCCGGTGCGCGGCCGGTGCGTGTCGGCGGGGGCGGGGCGGTTCGCACCGATACCGTGGTCGGCATGCCCGCCCGCACCAGCTCCGGCTCGCGGCCGCGGAAGGCGCCGGCGCGGGGGAGTACGGCCTCGCGCGCGCGTCCGCCGGCCCCCCGCAAGGCGCCCGGCCGCCGGCCGCCGGCCCGCCGCCCGGCCAGCCCACGGCCGGTGGGCGCCGTGTTCCGCGGGGTCTACCGCGGGCTGGCCGGGCTGTGGATGCTGCTGGCGCACGCGGTCGGCGGCATCTCCCGGGCGGTGGGCAGGCAGGCCGCCACCGCCCGCGACCTGGACCCCGCGCACCGCCGCGACGGTGCCGGCCTCGGGGTGCTCGGCCTCGGCCTGGTGCTCGCCGTCGGGCTGTGGTGGCACGGCGCCGGCCCGGTCGGGCGGTGGCTGGGCGGGGTACTGCGCGCCGGCCTCGGCCGCACCGCGCTGGCGCTGCCCGTGCTGCTGGCGTTGGCCGCGTTCGTGCTGCTGCGCCGCGGCGGCAACCCGCAGGCCCGCGGCCGGCTCATCGTGGGCTGGGCGGCCGTGGCGCTGGCCGCGCTGGGCCTCGCGCACGTCGCCGCTGCCTCGCCGGCCGACGCCGCCGGGCGCCATGACGCCGGGGGCGTGTTCGGCGCCATCGTCGCCGGGCCGCTGACCGCCGGGGTGGGCGTGGTGATGGCCGCCACGCTGCTCTGGCTGGTGGCGGCGTTCGGCGTGCTCGTGGTCACCGCGACCCCGCTCAACCAGGTGGCCACCCGGCTCCGCGAGCTGCCGGACCGGCTGCTCGGCCGGCATCACCCGGCCGCCGAGCCGGACCCGGAGCGGGACGCGGAACGCGGCCGGGAGCCGGCACCGGAGGAAGCCGCCGAGCCGGTGCACCTGCGTCGGGCGTCCCGCCGTCGGCAGGGCTCGCTCGCCGCGTCCGCCGCCGATCCGGCCGGCCCCCATCTGGCCGGCCCCCATTTGGCCGGCCCCGATCCGGCCGACCCCGATCCGGCCGGCCCTGGCGGGGTGGAGCCGGTGCCGGGGGTCCGGGGCAGGCCGGCGGCCCGCAGGTCGGAGCCCGGGCCGGCCCCGCTGCCCACCCGGGCCGAGCAGCTCGCGCTGGCCGAGGGCGACTACCGGCTGCCGCCGCCGAACCTGCTCACGCACGGCGCCCCCGGCAAGGTCCGCACCCGGGCCAACGACGTGGTGATCGCCGCCCTGCAGGAGGTGTTCGAGCAGTTCAACGTCGATGCGCAGGTCACCGGCTTCACCCGCGGACCGACGGTGACGCGGTACGAGGTGGAGCTGGGCCCCGGCGTGAAGGTGGAGCGGATCTCCAACCTGTCCCGCAACATCGCGTACGCGGTCAAGTCGCCGGACGTCCGGATCATCAGCCCGATCCCGGGCAAGAGCGCGGTCGGCGTGGAGATCCCGAACACCGACCGGGAGAACGTGCACCTCGGCGACGTGCTGCGCTCGCACGCCGCGACCGGCGACCCGCACCCGATGGTGGTCGCGATGGGCAAGGACATCGAGGGCGGGTTCGTGGTGGCGAACCTGACCCGGATGCCGCACATCCTCATCGCGGGTGCCACCGGCGCCGGCAAGTCCAGCTGCATCAACGCGTTGATCGCGTCGGTGCTCACCAGGGCCACCCCGGACGAGGTGCGGATGGTGCTGATCGATCCCAAGCGGGTCGAGCTGTCCGCCTACCAGGGCATCCCGCACCTGGTCACGCCCATCATCACCAGCCCCAAGAAGGCCGCCGACGCGCTGGCCTGGGTGGTGAAGGAGATGGACGACCGCTACTCCGACATGGAGGCCAGCGGGGTGCGGCACGTGGACGACTTCAACCGCAAGGTGCGCAAGGGCGAGATCAGGACCCCGCCTGGCAGCGAGCGGGTCTACCGGCCGTACCCGTACCTGCTGGTGATCGTGGACGAGCTGGCCGACCTGATGATGGTGGCGCCGCGCGACGTCGAGGATGCGGTGGTACGGATCACCCAGCTCGCCCGCGCCGCCGGCATCCACCTGGTGCTGGCCACCCAGCGGCCGAGCGTGGACGTGGTCACCGGGCTGATCAAGGCCAACGTGCCGAGCCGGCTGGCGTTCTCCACCGCGAGCCTCGCCGACTCGCGGGTCATCCTGGACCAGCCGGGCGCGGAGAAGCTGATCGGCCGCGGCGACGGCCTGTTCCTGCCGATGGGGGCCAGCAAGCCGCAGCGGATCCAGGGCGCGTACCTGTCCGACAACGAGATCCACGCGGTGGTGGCGCACTGCAAGGACCAGGCCCAGCCGGCGTACCGGGAGGACGTGACCGCGCCGCCGCAGGGCCGGAAGGAGGTGGACGAGGACGTCGGCGACGACCTCGACCTGCTCTGCCAGGCGGCCGAGCTGGTGGTGTCCACCCAGTTCGGGTCGACCTCGATGCTGCAGCGCAAGCTGCGGGTCGGGTTCGCCAAGGCCGGCCGGCTGATGGACCTGATGGAGTCGCGCGGCGTCGTCGGCCCGTCCGAGGGCTCCAAGGCCCGCGAAGTTCTGGTCACGCCGGAGGAACTCGACGGCGTCCTCCACACGTTGCGCGGAGGGGGCTAGGGCGTGAACGTGTGATCACGCTTTGTCCTGGCGTGTCGGTGCTCCGTAGACTGGGTAGCAGGCCATTTGCCGTAGTGGTTAGTCCGCCAACTCGCCCCGGAAGGCCACATCGTGACCGACGACGTCCACCGCGACGGATCGCAGCCGGCCGGCGAGCCAACCGCTGCGCGGAGTCCGGGTGCGCAGACATCGGGCACGCAGACGCCGGGTGCCGCCCTGGCGGCCAGCCGCGAGCGGGCCAGGCTGTCCGTCGAGGACGTCGCGGCGGCCACCCGGATCCGGTCCACGCTGGTGCGCGCGATCGAGAGAGACGAGTACGAGCGGTGCGGTGGCGAGGTGTACGCGCGCGGCCACATCCGCTCCATCGCGCACGTCGTCGGTGCTGACGCCGAGGGGCTGGTGGCGGACTTCGACCGGCGGTACGGGCGGCAGCTCCCCAAGCTCACCGTCGCGCCGATCAGCACCATCGGCGAGCCCGTCCGGGAGATCACCCGCAAGGCGACGAAGTCGGCGCCCAAGTGGCCGGCCGCGGCCATCGCGGTGCTCGCGCTGGTCGTCGTGCTGCTGGCGGTGAGCTGGGTGGTCGGGCGGCGCGCCGAGCGCGGCACCCCGCCGCTGGCCGGCGGCACCGCGGTGGCGACCGCCCCGGCCAGCACCGGTACCCCCAGCGCTGCCACGAGCGCCACCCCGAGCAGCACCGCGCCGAGCACCACCGCCCCGGCCACGACCACGCCGCCGACCCCGCCAGGGGTGACCGTGCACCTGCAGGTCACCGCCGACGCGAGCTGGGTACGGGTCACCTCCAGCACCGGCATCCAGCTCTACGAGGGCATTCTGACCGAGGGACAGGGCAAGGACTTCCACGATCCGACCGCGCTGGCCCTGCGCTTCGGGAACGCGCCGGTCGTCGAGGTCACCGTGAACGGGACAAAGATCGGCAGGCCGTGCACCACGCAGGTGTGCAGCCTGACCTACCCGACCGACCGCACCCAGGCCGGCTGATCGTGCCCGCCGGCTGATCGTGCCCGCCGGCTGACCGTGCCCGCCGGCTGCCGGGCACGGTCGGGTCCGCCGGTACGCTCGGTGCGTGTCGTCCCCCGCCCCCGTCCGCAGCGTTGCGCTGGTCACCCTCGGCTGCGCCCGCAACGAGGTGGACTCGGAGGAGCTGGCCGGGCGGCTCGGCGACGACGGGTGGAAGCTGGTCGAGGACGCCGACGACGCCGACGTGGTGGTGGTCAACACCTGCGGGTTCGTCGAGGCGGCCAAGAAGGACTCCATCGACACGCTGCTCGGGGCGGCGGACACCGGCCGCAAGGTGGTCGCCGTGGGATGCCTCGCCGAGCGGTACGGCGACAGGCTCGCGGCCAGCCTGCCCGAGGCGGACGCAGTGCTCGGCTTCGACGACTACGCCGAGATCGGCACCCGGCTGGACGACGTGCTCGCCGGCCGGCCGCTCGTCCCGCACACCCCGCGGGACCGCCGGAGGCTGCTGCCGATCACCCCGGTGGAGCGCGGCACGGCCGCCGTCGCGGTGCCGGGTCACGGAAGCGTGGCGCCGGGACGGGGTGGTGCGGAGCCGGAACGCGGCGGCGTGGCGCCGGGACGCGGGGTGCCGGGACGCGGGGTGCCGGGACGCGGCGGCGCGGTGCAAAGACACGGCGGCGCGGTGCAAGGACACGGCGGCGCGGCGCAAGGACGCAGCCATGCGGTGCCGGGCCACGGCGACGCGATGGCGCCGCGGTACGCCGGCGGGGTGCTGCGCCGCCGGCTGGACGACTCCCCGGTGGCCCCGCTGAAGCTGGCCAGCGGTTGCGACCGGCGCTGTGCGTTCTGCGCGATCCCGTCGTTCCGCGGCGCGTTCGTGTCCCGGCCGCCGGCCGACGTGCTGGCCGAGGCCCACTGGCTGGCCGACCGGGGCGTGCGCGAGCTGGTGCTGGTGAGCGAGAACTCCACCTCCTACGGCAAGGACCTCGGCGACCTGCGGCTGCTGGAGAAACTGCTGCCGGAGCTGGCCGCGGTGGACGGCGTGCGGCGGATCCGGCTGTCCTACCTGCAGCCGGCCGAGATGCGCCCGGGGCTGATCGACGTGCTGGCCGGCACCCCCAAGGTGGCCCCGTACTTCGACCTGTCCTTCCAGCACGCCAGCGAGCCGGTGCTGCGCCGGATGCGGCGCTTCGGCTCGACGGCGCGGTTCTGCGGGCTGATCGAGCTGATCAGGGCCGCCTGTCCCACGGCCGGCATCCGGTCCAACGTGATCGTCGGGTTCCCGGGGGAGACCCGCGCTGACGTGGCCGAACTGGAGCGGTTCCTGGTGGCGGCCAGGCTGGACGCGGTCGGCGTGTTCGGGTACTCCGACGAGGACGGCACCGAGGCGGCGACCCATGACCGCAAGGTGCGGGCCGACGCGGTCGCCAGGCGGGTCGCCAGGCTGACCGGGCTGGTCGAGGAGCTGACCGCGCAGCGCGCCGAGGAGCGGGTCGGCGAGCAGGTCGAGGTGCTGGTCGAGTCGGTGGACGGCGCCGTCGCTCAGGGCCGGGCCGCGCACCAGGCGCCGGACGTCGACGGCTCCATCGCGGTCACCGGCGCCCGCGGAGCCCGGGTGGGGGAAATCGTCCGGGCCCAGGTCACCGCCACCGAGGGTGTGGACCTGGTGGCGGAGCGGCTGGCATGACGTCGCTGGTCCCGGACCCGGCAGCCACCCCGCCGCAGACGGTGCGGGTGGCCAATGTCGCGAACGGGCTGACGCTGCTCCGGCTGCTGCTGGTTCCGGTGTTCGCGGTACTGCTGCTGCACGCGGACGGTGCGGACACCGGCTGGCGGGTAGCGGCATGGGCCGTGTTCGCGGTCGCCTCGATCACCGACCGGATGGACGGCCAACTGGCCCGCAGCCGCGGGCTGGTCACCGAGTTCGGCAAGCTGGCCGACCCGATCGCGGACAAGGCGCTGATCGGTACGGCGCTGGTCGGGCTGTCCTCGCTCGGGCTGCTGTGGTGGTGGGTGACCGCTGTCATCCTGGTGCGCGAGATCGGCGTGACGCTGCTGCGGTTCTGGGTGATCCGGCACGGGGTGATCCCGGCCAGCCGCGGCGGCAAGCTGAAGACGCTGCTGCAGGGGGTGGCTATCGGGCTGTACGTGCTGCCGCTGTCGGACGGGGCCGCGCTGGTTGCCGCGTGCGTGATGGCCGCCGCCCTGCTGCTCACCCTGGCGACCGGCGCCGACTACGTGGCCCGCGCGATGAGCCTGCGCCGTGCCGGCGTGCGCCAGGCCACCGCGGCCGTCCGCGCCGCGCCGGCCGCGCCGGCCGCCGGGCCCGCGGCACCCGCCACGCCCGCAGCGCGGGCCGGGGCACCGGCCAGGTCCCCGGCGCCGGCCAGGACTGCGGCGTCGGCCAGGGCTACAGGGCAAGCGGCGGCACCCGCAACGCCCGCAGGGCAGGCCCCGGGCCCGGCCGGTGCCCCGGCCGGGCCCGGGGCACCGGCCAAACCCGCGGCACCCGCCACGCCCGCAGCGCAGGCCGCTGGGCCGGCCAGGCCCGGGGCACCGGCCAAACCCGCGGTGCCCGCCGCGCCGCCCGAGGCGGCCGAGGCGGCCGAGCCGTGAATATCGATCCGGCACTCATCCATGCGGCGCTGGCCGACCAGGGCGCCACTGTCGCGGTGGCCGAGTCGCTCACCGGCGGCCTGCTGGCCGCTGCGCTGACCGAGACGCCGGGCGCCAGCCGCACCTTCCGCGGCGGGCTGGTGGTGTACGCCACGGACCTGAAGGCCACCCTGGCCGGCGTGCCGGAGCAGGTGCTCGCCGAGCACGGCCCGGCCAGTGCGCCGGTGGCCGAGGCGCTGGCCGACGGGGTACGGCTGCGGCTGCGGGCGACGTACGGCGTGGCGCTGACCGGCGTGGCCGGCCCCGACCTGCAGGACGGCAAGCCGGCAGGCACCGTCTACGTCGGGCTGGCCGGCCCGCACGGCCGGGCGGTGCGTCACCTGGACCTGGCCGGCGACCGGGCGGCCATCCGGTCCGCCGCGGTGCAGACCGCGCTGCAACTGCTGGTCGCGCTGCTGTCCGAACATCCGCCCGTCCCCGATCTGGAGGGGGTGCGGAATCCGTAGGGCTGGTGGACCGTTAGACCGACGTGTTTACGCCAGTGGCGTAACGGATGGACCTTTGCCGGTACTACAAATAGTGACCGTTGTACGGTGGTGTGACCGCGCGAAAGGGGTGGACCGCATGGCTCTGCTACGTCGGGTGCTCGGCGAGACGCTGCGTGGGCAGCGCCTGCGCCAACGGCGCACCCTGCGCGAGGTGTCGGGTGCCGCCCGGGTCAGCCTCGGTTACCTGTCCGAGGTCGAGCGTGGTCAGAAGGAAGCCTCCTCGGAGCTGCTCGCCGCCATCTGTGACGCGCTGGAGCTGCGCCTGTCCGACGTACTGGGCGAGGTCAGCGAGGGTATGCGCCGCGCCGAGCAGCCGGTTCCGGTCCGCCGCGAGCTCAGCCCCATCCGCCGCGTGCCCGCCGTGGTGCCGGCCGAGAAGAGCACCGAGCAGGCTGGCGGCGCCATCCTCGAGCCCGCCCCGGTCTCGGTGGACGGCGCCGAGGCGGTGCCGGTGGCCGAGGTCGCCCAGGTTCCGGCCCGGTGTCCGCTGGAGCCCGCCGGCGGCGACTCCCGCGAGGTCCTCAACGCGGTGCTGCGGATCGGCCCGGGTCGGGTCATCGCGGCCTGACGCCGGGTCGTACCCGGGCGTGTCGCTTGACTGCCTCCGGGTCGTACCGGGGCGTGTCGCTTGACTGGCCCCGCCGACGGGTGACAGTTAAACCGTGGCCGAACCGCTGCACGACCGCGCGCGTGCCGACGCTGTACCCGTTGCCCCAGGGTCAGCTGACCCAGCGCCGCCCGAACCGGCGCCCCGCACCGCCCAGTTCGACCCCGCCTCGTTCGACCCCGCGTCATCCGGCACCGGGCAGCCCGAGTCCGGGCGGTCCGAGTCAAGGCAGCCCGAGTCAAGGCAGCCCGAGTCAAGGCAGCCCGAGTCCGGGCAGCCCGAGTCCGGGCAGCCCGAGTCCGGGCAATCCGAGCCCGAGCGGTCCGAGTCAAGGCAGCTCGAGTCCGGGCGGTCCGAGTCCAGGCAGCCCGAGTCCGAGCAGCCCGACGCCAGCCGCCCGGAGGCCAGCCGCCCCGACCCGGGGCTCGCGTCCGCGCCGCCGCGCCGGACGGCGGGCACCCGGTCCCGGGCCGGCAACGCCATGGCTCGTACCCGGGCCGGCCTGCTGGAGGGGGCGCTGCGGGCGGTGGCCAGGCAGGGCACGCGGCGTACCACGATGAACGACATCGCCGCCTCGGCCGGGGTGGCCAAGGCGACGCTGTACAACCACTTCCGCGCCAAGGACGACGTCTGGTCCGCGCTGGTCGAGGCCGAGCTGACCGGGCTCGCCGCGGAGTGCGCCGGGCTGCCGCTGACCGAGGCGCTGGTCCGGGCGGCCACCCGGATCAGCCAGCACGCCGCGGTGCGCCGGATCGCGCAGAGCGAGCCGGCGGTGCTGTCCGCGCTGCTGGTCGAGGACCCGGGCGGGCACGGCTGGCGGCTGGCCCGGGATGCGGTACGCGGCCAGCTCGCCGCGGCCGGGGTGGGCGGGGAGGACGTGGTACTCCGTTGGCTCGCCTCGCACCTTGCCACCCCTGCAGGACCGGATGCCATCCGCGCCGCCGCCGAATGCCTGACCCGCGGACTGCCGTCCGGCGCAGACGCGACCTAAATCACCGACCCGGCCCACGACGGGCCGGACCGGCTGCCAGACTTGCCCAGAGGGCGGCAGGGCAGGACATCCCGAGGAGCATCTGTGGTCCAAGCCTCGAGCCTGCGGCGCAGGATCCCGCTGCTGGTGGCGGCGGTGTTCGGCGTCGTACTGGTCATCGTGGTCCGCAACCTGGTGACCGGTGGGGGGTCGTCCGGCGGGGGCGACCAGCGGGCGCGGGCCGACCGCAAGAACTGCATCCCGCTCAGCGTGACCGCGTCCAGCGAGAAGGCCGCTCTGCTGTCGCAGATCGCCGAGGACTACAACGGGACCGACCGCAGGGCGGCCAACCGGTGCGTGGACGTCCGGGTCACCAGCATGGCCTCCGGCGGCGCCGCCGAGGCGCTGGCCCGCGGCTGGGACGAGCGGACCGATGGGCCGCGCCCGGACGTGTGGAGCCCGGCGTCCCGGTCCTGGACGGTGCTGCTCCGGCAGCGCACCCAGGCGCGGGACAAGGCCGACCTGGTGCCGGACGACGTGCCGTCGATCGCGCAGACGCCGCTGGTCATCGCGATGCCGCAGCCGATGGCGCAGGCGCTGGGCTGGCCGGACAAGCAGCTCGGCTGGTCCGACGTCCTCGCGCTGGCCCGCGACCCGCGCGGCTGGGGCAGCCGGGGGCACCCCGAGTGGGGCCGGTTCAAGCTCGGCAAGACCAACCCGAACTTCTCCACCTCCGGCCTGAACGCCACCGTCGCGACCTACTTCGCCGCCACCGGCCGGTCCTCGGACCTGACCTCGGCCGACGTGCGGGACAAGAAGGTGCTCGACTACGTGCGCGGCGTGGAGAGCAGCGTCGTGCACTACGGCGACACCACGCTGACCTTCCTGCAGAACCTCTACGACGCCGGGGCCAAGGGCCAGGGGCTGTCCTACATCAGCGCGGTGACGGTGGAGGAGAAGTCGGTCTGGGACTACAACCAGGGCAACCCCAGCGGCGACCCGAAGACGCTCGGCCAACAGGGCAAGCCGGGTACGCCGCTGGCCGCGATCTACCCCAAGGAGGGCACCCTCGTCTCGGACAACCCGTACACGGTGCTCAAGGCCGGGTGGGTGGACGACGCCAAACGTGCCGCGGCCGCGGACTTCCTCGCGTTCCTGCGGGATGGCGACCAGCAGCGCAGGTTCACCGACGCGGCGTTCCGGTCCTTCGACGGCAAGCCCGGCGGGCCCGTCAGCAGGGACAACGGGCTGCTGCCCGAGACGAAGTACACCGTGATCGAGCCGCCGGCGCCGCAGGTGCTCAACCAGGTCGCCCAGTCCTGGAACACGCTGCGCAAGCGGGCCCGGGTGCTGATGGTGATCGACGTGTCCGGCTCGATGGAGCAGCCGGTGCCGAGCGCGGGGGAGAGCCGACTGGAGCTGGCCAAGCGGGCGGCGCTCACCTCGATCGGCCAGCTCGCGCCGGACGACCAGCTCGGGCTCTGGTCATTCTCCAGCGAGCCCGCGGGCAGCGATCTGCCGCCGTACCAGGCGCTGATCGAGCCCGGCCCGGTCAGCCGGATCAAGGGCGAGTTCGCCACCAAGGTGAACGCGCTCAGCCCGAACGGCAGCACCGCGCTGTACGCCACCACCCGCGCGGCGGTGCGCAGCATGCGGGACACCTTTGACCCGGCCAAGATCAACGCCGTGGTGCTGCTGACCGACGGGAAGAACGAGTACGACAAGGACAACAACCTCGACAACCTGCTGGACAACCTGGACACCGAGGACGGCGACGCCTCCGTGCGGGTGTTCCCGATCGCATACGGTGGGCAGGCCGACTTCTCCGTGCTGCAGCGGATCGGCCGTGCCTCGAAGGCCACCGCGTACGACGCCAGCAACCCGGCAACCATCCAGAAGGTGTTGGCCAACGTCCTCAGCAACTTCTGACGTGGTGGGAGACTGGGCGGCGTGGGCAAGCGGGACAGCCTGGTAGACCCCTGGGGCGGCGTCGTGGCGGGCGTGGCCGGTGGCCTGGCGTGGGCGGTGACGGCGCCGGTCGGCATCGTCGCGGTGCCGATCGGGGTGGGTGTGGCGGCAGCGGTGTACGGCGTCAAGCTGGCCGCCGGCGCGCTGACCCGGCGCGGCAACGCCGAGCCCGGCCCTGGGGAGCTGCCCAGTCCGGAGCGGGGCAGCCCGGCGGAGATCTGGCAGACCCGGGCGCTGCGCGCGATCCGCGACCTGCACGACCTCACCCACTCCGACCCCGGGGCGCCGTCGGCGCTGCGCTCGGTCGACGAGGGCGCGCGGCAGGCCGAGGACCAGGTGCGCCGGCTCGCCGGCCAGGCCACCGCCGTGACCCGTGCGCTGTACCGGATCCCGACGCCCCGGCTGGCCGACGAGCGCTCCCGGCTGGCCGCCGAGATCGCGGCAACCGCCTCCGCGGAACTTCGGGACGAGCACCGCCGTTCGCTACGAAGTGTGGAAGAGCAGCTGGCGGTGGCCGATCGGCTGACGTCGGCGCGGGACACCCTGCTGGCCCGGTTGCAGTCGACCGCCCTCGGACTGGAGGGTCTGGTCGCCCGGACCACCGAGGTGCTCGCGCTGTCGGCATCGGCTGTCGCCGGTACGGCGGACGACGGGATCGCCGGGCTCGCCGAGGAGCTGGACGGGCTCCGGGCCGGGCTCGCCGAGACCGAGGAGCTGTCCCGCCGGGTGCTGGACCGCGGATGACCCGGGCCCGCCGACCTCGGTGGGCGGATCCACGGCGAGTCGCCCCCTCGCCTGGACCACCGGCGCGGCCTGCTGGTCGCGGCGGTGGTCCGCGCTCTGACACGATGGAGATCGTGCGGCGTACGGTGAGGGAACGTCGCTGACAGGAGGACGAGAGATGGCCAAGGCCAACCCCTTTGTGAAGGCCTGGAAGTACTTTTTGTCGTGGTTCGGTGCCAAGGTCGACGAGCGGGCTGACCCGAAGATCCAGATCCAGCAGGCCATCGAAGAGGCGCAGCGAGCTCACCAGGCCCTGTGCCAGCAGGCCGCGCAGGTAATCGGCAACCAGCGGCAGCTCGAGATGAAGCTGACCCGGCAGATGTCGCAGGTGGAGCAGCTGCAGGCTTCGGCCCGGCAGGCGCTGGTGCTGGCCGACCAGGCCCGCGCCAAGGGCGACGCCCAGAAGGCCGGCGAGTACGAGCAGACGGCGACGACGTTCGCCACCCAGCTCGTCTCCGCCGAGCAGGGCATGGAGGACCTCAAGAGCCTGCATGACCAGTCGCTGCAGGCGGCCGAGCAGGCGAAGAAGGCGGTGGAGAACAACGCGCTGGTGCTGCAGCGGAAGCTGGCCGAGCGCACCCAGCTCCTCAGCCAGCTCGAACAGGCCAAGATGCAGGAGCAGGTGTCCTCCTCGCTCACCCAGATGTCGGAGCTCGCCGCGCCGGGCAACGTGCCGTCACTGGGCGAGGTGCGGGAGAAGATCGAGCGGCGGTACGCCACCGCGCTGGGCCAGGCCGAGCTCGCGCAGAACTCGGTCGAGGGCCGGATGCTCGAGGTGCAGAAGTCGACCCTGGACATGGCCGGCTCGGTCCGGCTGGACCAGATCCGGGCCAGCATGGGTGGCGGGCAGCTCGCCGGCGCTCCCGAGCCGCCGGCCGTCACGCAGGCTCCGAAGCCGGCGGAGCAGCCGGTTGCCGAGACCGCCCCGAACCCCGGCGGTCAGGCCGCCCAGCAGTCCTGACCCCGAGCGCGCGGTGGAGCAGCCTGCGTGGAAGCGCGCCGTGGAGCAGCCTACGTGGAAGAGGGAGTTCGCCGCGGCACTGGCCGAGGCGCGCCATCCGCGTAAGAAGCTCATCCGGGCGCGGCGCCGTGGCCGCCGCCGTACCGTCTTCCGCGCGCTCACCGCGCTGGTCCTGGCCTGGTGGACGTCGGAAGCCGGCGACCGGCCGGCCATCGAAGGCTCCGAGATCTTCCTCGGCGGCGCGACCGCCCTGGTCGCGGTGAGCACCGTGACGGCCGGCGCCCGGTGGTACCAGCTCGAGCGGCTGCCGCTGCCGCTGCCGGCCGCGGCGCCGCCGCCGGAGCTGCCGCCGCCCAGCTCGGCCGCCCGGGTGCCGCTGGAGCGGCTGGCCAACCGGGAGCGGGCGCTGGGCGAACTGCTGGCGCTGCTCGGTGCCGCCGCGGACGAGGTCGCCGCCGAGGCGGGCCAGGCGGCGATGACGCTGCGCGAGTACGGTGCCCGGCTGCGGGCGGTCGAGGCCGCCCGGGACGGCGCGGAGGGGGAGGCGGCCGCCGGGCTGGACGCCGCCGTGGGCACCCTGCGGCAGCGGCTGGAGGAGGGCGTGTCCGCCTATGACCGGCTGGTCACCGTGGCGGCCGAGGCGGTGTCGGCGGGTAGCGCCGGCTCCCTCGACGCCATCGCGGTGCGCCGCCTGGAGGATGCCGCGGACACCCTGGCCGGGCTGGCCCGCGGCCTGCGTGAGGTGCGTGCCTCCGGCGCCCCCGCGCCATTGCCGCCCACCCACCCCTGACCCATCCGGTCCCGTCCACAGCGGATGATCGTGGCGACGGGTCGGCGGGGTTTGTTCCGTGCACACGGGGCATGATGTGGACCATGTCCGTCGTCAGCAGGGTCTCCCGTCCGCTGCTCGCAGCGATCTTCGTCTACGGCGGGATCGACAACCTCAAGAACGCCAAGAAGAAGGCCCAGGCGGCCGAGCCGGTGGTGCGCGGGCTGGCCGGCCGGGTCTCGTTCATCCCGGACGACCCCGTGACCGTGGTGCGCATCGACGCGGCGGCGAAGGTGGCCGGTGGCGCGGCGCTGGCGCTCGGTGTCTTCCCGCGGCTGGCCGCGCTCGGCCTGGCGGTCGGCCTGGTGCCCACCACGCTGGCCGCCCACCGGTTCTGGGAGGAGGAGGACCCGGGCACGCGCGCCATGCAGCGGGTGCACTTCCTGAAGAACGCCGGGCTGCTCGGCGGCCTGCTGCTCGCCGCCGGGGACACCGGGGGCCGGCCGTCGCTGGCCTGGCGGGCCCGCCGGCTGCCCCGGTCGGTGCGGCACGCCGCGCACGACGTCCGCCGGGACGCTCCCATCGCGGTGAAGTCCACGGTGAGCGCCGCACGCGAGCGGCTGCCCATCTGACCCGACGCCACCCGACGCCACCCGAGGCGGCGCACGGAGCGCAGCGGGCACCTGAGCGCGGCCCCGGCCGCCCGCCCGCGCGGGTGGACGGCCGGGGCGTGCGTGGTCAGAGGTTCAGGGTCCAGGTGTCGATGAAGCCGGTGTCCAGGCTGGCCGCGTCGCGCACCTGCAGCCGCCAGGTGCCGTTGCGCACCTCGCTGGACAGGTTGACGGTGTAGGTCTGGTCGATGTTGTCCGCGCTGCCCCCGGACCTGTTCTGCAGCGTGTAGACCGTGCCGTCCGGCGCGACCAGGCTCACCACCAGGTCACCGATGTAGGTGTGCTTGATGTGCACCTCGGCGGTGGAGGTGGACAACGCGTTGCCGGTGCAGCCGGAGACCGTGACCGGGCTGGACACCGTGGCCAGGTCCGGGATCTGCACGTCGTTGGGGTTGGTGAACGGACCGCAGCCGGGCGGCGGCGGCTGGCCGTCGCAGTACTGCGCCTGCTTGCCGATGACCTTGTACGGGCAGTCGGAGTTGTCCAGGAAGTACATCAGGGCGTCGTGGTTGCGGGTGGTCTCCCGGGGGATCACCTCGTCCGGCGGGTAGAAGCCGCCGCCGGTGCCGCTCGGGCCGGGGTACATCTCGAAGGTGAAGCTGAAGATCCGCTCCACCCCCCACAGCCAGTCGTCGATGGTGCCGTCGGTGATGTACAGGTCGCTGGCCTGCTCCGGCGTGTACCCGTTGGTGGCCGCCATCGCCCGCCCCATGGTGGAGAACACCGCCTGGTCGTCGGTGGTCAGCCCGGGGCCGGTGTCGCTGAAGGTGTAGCCGTACGGCCAGAGCACGAGCTGGCTGTAGCTGTGGAAGTCGATGTTCGTCCTGATCTGCTGCACGCCGCCGACGACCCGGGTCTTCACCCAGTTCGAGACCACCGTGGTCTCCGGTGCGGAGAACGGCGACGCACCGTGGTAGGTCTCGCTGCCGGTGCTGCTCGAGGAGCCGCCGCAGCAGGCCCAGTTGTAGTCCCAGTTGCGGTTGAGGTCGGTGCCGACGTTGGTGGTGCCGCTGTTGGGCTGGCGGTTCTTCCGCCAGGACCGGTAGGACCCGGTGGCGATGTCGTACTCGCCGCCGTCCGGGTTCAGGTCCGGGACGATCCAGATCTCGCGGCTGTCCACCAGGCTCGTGACGTGCGTGTCGGCGCCGTAGTTGTCGATGAGCAGGTGCAGCGTGTACAGCGCCATCTCGACGGTGAGGTGCTCGCGGGCGTGCTGGTGGTACGTGAGCAGCACCTCGGGCTCGTCCTCGTCGGCGGCCACGTTGTCGGAGACCTTCACCGCGACGATGTTCCGGCCCTGGTAGGACTGGCCGATCGTGGTCTGCTGCGCGATCTGCGGGTGGGCCGCGACCAGGCTGTTGATCTCCGAGGTCATCTCGGCGTAGTTGTGGTACGCGGAGTCGGCGGAGGGGAAGTCGTAGGGCGTGACCGCACCGCTGCGGGCCGGGACCACGTCCAGTACCACCGTGTAGCCCAGCGCGCGGATCTGCTCGACCTCGGCGGCGGTGGCGGTGACGTTGAGCCGGCTGTCCTCGACGTAGTTGATCGCGGCGCCGGTGCGGGCGACGGCGTTGCGGTCGGCCAGCGTCTTCACGCCGCTGATCCGGTACTCGGCGCTGGTCCGGCCGGGGTCGGCGGACGGACCGGACGGGCTGGACGGGCCGGTGGGCGCGGCCGATCCCATGCCCATGAACATGAGGATGCTCAGGAGCAGTGCCCCGAGCACGATGAACAGGCGTCTGCGCTGCACGCTGACCTCCTGCGGCTGGGAGCCCCGAGGCGGGTCCTGTCGAGGCTGACCCCGGGGCCGAGGGGAGATGCCGGTCAGGCACTGCAGAAACTGAAGCGTTCCCAGGCGTTTGGTGTCAATATGCGGCGCTTGCCGGAACTCTTATGGGCTATGCCGATTGGGGCCTTCTCCGCCCGGGATGTCGAGGGCCGCGCGGCGGCGCCGGAGGAAGTCCCGTTCGGCGGCGTTGCCGGCCAGCCCGACAGCCTCGTCATACGCGGCGGCCGCCTCCGCTGTCCGGCCCAGCCGGCGCAGCAGGTCGGCACGCATCGCGGGCAGCAGGTGGTAGCGGGGCAGCGCGTCGGCCAGCCCGTCCAGCAGCGCCAGGCCGGCGGCCGGGCCGTCCACCTCGGACACCGCGACCGCGCGGTTGAGCCGCACCACCGGGGAGCCGGTCAGCGCCTCCAGCTCGGCGTACAGCCGGGCGATCGCCGCCCAGTCGGTGTCCTCCGCGCGCGCCGCCACCGCGTGCTCCCCGGCGATCGCGGCCTGCAGCAGGTACGGCCCGGCCCGGCTCGCGCCGCTACCCGGGCTGGTGCCGCCACCGGAGCTGGTGCTGTCAGCGGGGCTGGTGCCGCCGCCGGGGCTGGTGCCGTTACTGGAGCTGGTGCCGTCTCCGGGGCTGGTGCCGTCTCCGGGGCTGGTGCCGCTAGCCGCGCTGGCGGTGCGGTCCGGAGAGCTCAGCCGGGCCGCCCCCCGGATCAGCGCCACCGCCTCGGCGATCTCCGCGGTGTGCCACCGGGACCGGTCCTGGTCCGGCAGCAGTACGAGGTTTCCGTCCCCGTCCAGCCGGGCGTCCCGCCGGGAGTGCTGCAGCAGCATCAGGCCGAGCAGCGCGGCCGCCTCCGGCTCGTCCGGCATCAGGCCGACCAGCACCCGGGCCAGCCGGATCGCCTCCGCGGCGAGCTCGCGGCGGATCGGCATGTCGCCCGCGGTGGCGGCGTACCCCTCGGTGAAGATCAGGTACAGCACGGCGAGCACCCCGGACAGCCGCTCCGGCAGCTCCGCGTCGGCCGGCACCCGGTACGGGATTCCGGCCTGGGCGATCTTCTTCTTGGCCCGGGTGATCCGGGCGGCCATCGTCGGCTCCGAGACCAGGAACGCGCGGGCCACCTCCGGCGTGGTCAGCCCGCCGACGCAGCGCAGCGTCAGGGCCACCCGGGCGTCGGGCGCCAGCGCCGGGTGGCAGCAGGTGAACAGCAGCCGCAGCCGCTGGTCCGGGATGGTGGACACGTCGTCTGTCCCGTAGTCGGGCTCGGCGTCGCCCTCGTCGACGACGAGCATGGGCAGCTTGCGCGCCAGGGTGGCCTGGCGCCGGAGCACGTCGATGGCCCGGTTGCGCGCGGTGGTGAGCAGCCAGGCGTCCGGCCGGTCCGGCAGGCCGCGGGTGTCCCAGGCGGACAGCGCGGTGGCGAACGCGTCCGCCAGGCACTCCTCGGCCAGGTCCAGGCTGCGCAGTTGTGCGGTGAGCAGGGCGAGCAGGCGCCCCCAGTGCTCGCGGTGCGCCCGCTCGACCGCCTCGACTGGTGTCACTAGCCCATCGTGGGACGGACCTCGACGGCCAGCCCCGGGGAGTGCGGTACCTGCTTGGCAATGGTCAGCGCCTCGTCCAGGTCGGCGCATTCCACGATGTAGAGCCCGCCGAGTTGCTCGCGCGTCTCGCCGAACGGCCCGTCGCTGACCACCCCGTCGCGCACCGTGGTCGCCGTCCGGGCAGCCTTGAGCCCTTCGCCGGCCACCAGCCTGCCCTCCGTGGCCAGCCGCCGGGCCAGCACGCCGTGCTGCGCCACGATCTCGTGCAACTCCTCCTCGGGCAGCGCCGACTCGGCCGCCTCGTCGCCGTACAGCAGGATCACGAATCTCACCTGCTCACCCCCGTGCTCGTCCTGAACTCCACCGCGTCGGTCCTCTCCGTCCGTCTTCAGCCGATGGTGCCGGCCTTGCCGGGTGATGACGAACGGTGGCCGCCCGGATCGACAACCTCCCGCGGATCCTCGGCCGCCTGCTGGTCCACCGCGTGCTGGTCCACTGCGTGCTGGTCCAGTCCGTGCTGGTCCAATCCGTGCTGGTCCGCCTCTGGCTGGTCTGCCCCGGGCTGGCTTGCCGTGGGCTGGTCCGTCGCGGGCTGGTCCGCCTCAGGTTGGTCCGCCTCAGGTTGGTCCGTCGCGGGCTGGTCCGCGGCCGGCTGGCAGGCGGGGCACCAGAACGTGAGCCGAGCGTACGGCGCGGCTCCCTGGCCGGCCACCTGGATCCGGCCACCGCAGCGGCGGCACGGGCGCCCGGCCCGGCCGTGTACCCAGTGCTGCTCGCCGCGGCGCAGGCTGCCGGTGGTGGACTGCTCGGGATGGTCACGGTTGGCGTAGAGCAGCCGGTGCGCGGTGTCCACCAGGGCGCGCAGGTCTGGGACGGCCGCGGTCGGCGCCCACGGGTTGAGCCGTTGGATGAACAGGATCTCGGCCTTGTAGATGTTGCCGACGCCGGCCAGGTTGCGCTGGTCCAGCAGCGCCTCGCCGACCGCCCGGTCCGGCTGGGCGGTCAGCCGGCGCACCGCCTCCTCCGGATCCCAGTCCGGGCCGAGCAGGTCCGGGCCGAGGTGCCCGACCAGGGTGTCCTCGCGGGCGGTCTCCAGCAGCGCGATGTCGTGCACCCGGTACCCGACGGCGGCCCACTCATCGTTGGCCAGCACGGCCCGGACCTGGTGCTCCGGCCGATCCGTCCGGCCCGGCCGATCCGTCCGGCCCGGCCGATCCGTCCGGCCCGGCCGTACTGTCCGGCCCGGCCGACCTACCGCGGCGCCCCGGTGGCCCGGTAGCTCGCTGGCTCGGTGGATCAGCCACTCACCGTCCAAGCGCAGGTGGCTGTGCAGCGTCACGCCACCGCCGATGCGGGTGAGCAGGTGCTTGCCGCGCGCGGTCACGGCGGTCACCTCGCGGCCGGTCAGGTCCGCCGCGGCGAACCGCGGCACCCGCAGCTCGAACCGCCGCAGCGTCCGCCCGGCCAGCGCCGCGTGCAGCCGCTTGGCGGCCAGCCACACGGTGTCTCCCTCGGGCACGGTCCCATCCTGCCCGTTCGCGCTGCCGGCGGCGGCAGCCAGCACCGGCCAGGAGTGGCAGGATCGAGGCATGACGACGACACCGGACCGGGTTCGCGTGCACTTCCCCGAGATCAGCTCACGGGCCTGGGAGCACCCGGCCGACCGTACCGCGCTGGTGGCGCTGCGCAGCCTGTCCGGCTTCGACACCGTGCTGAAGGCGTTGTCCGGGCTGCTGCGCGAGCGCCAGCACCGGTTGCTCTACCTGGCCTCGGCGGTACGGGTGGACGACCGGCAGTTCCGCCACGTCAACCAGATCTACGCCGACGCGCTCGCGGTGCTGGACGTAAGGCAGCGGCCCGAGCTGTACGTCATCCAGCAGCCGGTGCCCACCGCCATCACCATCGGCATGGACCAGCCGTTCATCGTGGTCAGCACCGGGCTGCTGGACCTGACCGACGACGAGGAGCTGCGGTTCTGCCTGGGCCATGAGGCCGGGCACGCCGCGTCCGGGCACGCGGTGTACCGGACGATGCTCATGCACCTGATGCGGCTGGCCGGGAACTTCGGCTGGATGCCGCTCGGCGGCTGGGCGCTGCGCGCGCTGGTCGCCGCGCTGATGGAGTGGAGCCGCAAGTCGGAGCTGTCCGGGGACCGGGCCGGGCTGCTGGCCGGGCAGGACCTGGACGCAGGCCTGCGGGTGCAGATGAAGCTGGCCGGCGGGGCGCGGCTGGACGAGATGGACACCGAGGCGTTCCTGGCCCAGGCCGCCGAGTACGACGCGACCGGCGACCTGCGCGACGGCGTGCTGAAGCTGCTCAACCTGGAACTGCAGTCGCACCCGTTCTCGGTGCTGCGCGCGGCGGAGCTGAAGCGGTGGGTGGACGGCGGGGAGTACGACCGGATCCGCAACGGGGAGTACCCGCGGCGCGGCGAGGACCGCAACGCGTCGCTCGGGGAGGAGATGCGCAACGCGGCCCGTACGTACAAGGCGAACTTCGACATGTCGGCCGATCCGCTGATCAGGACGATCCGGGACACCGGCCGCGACTTCGGCACCGCGTTCGACGCGGTCGGCCAGGGGCTGGCGGACACCGTGAACAACCTCCGCGAGCGGTTCACCGGCTGGCGGCGCCCGTCCGGGTCGGGCGGCGGATCGCCCGAGAGCCCGTGGACCTCCGACGCCCCGGCCGGCACGCCGCCAAGCGCCGCCCCGCCGTCGGACGCCGCGCCGTCGGACACCGCGCCATCGGGCACCGCGCCGCCGGACACCGCGCCATCGGACACCGCGCCGCCGGACAGCGCGCCTCCGCCAAGCGCCGCGACGCCGCCGGACACCGCCCCGCCCTCGGACACCGGTCCCGACGATGCCGCGGGCGGCACGTCGGGTGGGGCCGTGCGGGCTGGCGAGGCCGGGGCCGGCTCCGGGCCGGGCGACGCGCCGGCCGCGGGCCCGGCGGACGAGTCGCCGCCCGCCGAGGGGCGGACGGACGGGGAGGGCGAACCCGGGCGCGGGCCGACCGGCGGAGGGGCCGGCTGACCGCCGCACGGCTGGTCGCCACCCGACAGGAGATCGGTCCCCGGCTGCGCGCGGCCAGGGCGGCGGTCTTCGTCCAGTTCGCGGCACACGGCACCGTGACCGCGCTGTGGGTGGCGCACATCCCGGTGGTGAAGGGCCGGCTCGGGCTGGACGACCGGGCGCTCGGGCTGGCCCTGTTCGCGTTCTCCGCGGGTGCGGTGGCCGCGATGCAGGCGATCGGTCCGCTGGTACGCCGTACCGGTACCCGGACCGCCAACCGGATCTCCGCGGTGATCCTCTGCGCCGCGCTGGTGCCGCCCGCGTACGCATCCGACCTGGCCACCCTGTCCGCGGTGCTGGTCGCGTTCGGGGTCGGCACCGGGCTGCTCGACGTGGCGATGAACGCGCAGGCCGCCGAGGTGGAGCGGGAGTACGGCCGGCCGATCATGGCGGCGTTTCACGCGGTGTGGAGCCTGTCCGCGATGGTCGGCGCGGCGCTCTGCGGGCTGGCGATCCGCGCCGGCTGGCCGATGAGCCGCACCCTCGTGGCCGGTGCCGTCCTGCTCGGCGTGGCCGCCCTGGTGGCCAGCCGGTGGCTGCTGCCCCATGCGGAGCCCGTCCCGGTGACCGGCCCGGACCCGATCACCGGCCCGGACCCGGCCACCGGCCCGGAGTCGGTCATCGACCCGGAGCCCCGGCGGCGCCGGCGGCTGCCGACGACGGTGTGGCTGCTCGGCGGCCTCTGCTTCGGCAGCTTCATGTGCGAGGGGGCCGCCGCCGACTGGGCCGGCGTGCACCTGCGCGACGTCCTCGGCGCCGCACCCGGGCTGGCCGCGTTCGGGTACGCCGCGTTCGCCGGGGCGATGACCATCGGCCGGCTGCTGGTGGACCGGGTGGCGGGCGCGGTCGGCGGCCTGCCGGTGCTGCGGTACGGCGGGGTGCTGGCCGTCGTCGGCGTCCTGACCGTGGTGCTGGCGCCGGTGCCGGCGGTGGCCATCGCCGGCTGGGCGGTCGCCGGGCTCGGCCTGTCCGGGGTGGTGCCGCAACTGTTCTCCGCCGCGGCGAACTCCACCACGGACGGCGCCGCGGCGCTGGCCCGGGTGAGCTCGCTCGGCTACCTCGGCACGCTGGTCGGCCCGGCGGTGATCGGCCTTGTCGCGCACGTCACCGGCCTGGACACCGCGCTGCTGCTCCTCGTGCTGCTCGGTGCCGCCATCGCGGTGGGCGCGCCGGCGGGGTTCGCGGGGCGCCGTGGAGCGGCCGTCTAGCCGGCGGCGATAGCATTCTGCGGTCGCGACTGGCGCACGTACTGAGGTGGAGTTCACCACCGGGAAGCGACCCCGCGACCTCGCGGCACCGCGCGCCTGGGTACCGAGGTCTCGACGTAGCGGCCGATGGCCAGGAGGTCCCGATGCACTCACCCGCAACGCCCCATCTCGCCCAGACCGACCCTGAGATCGCGCAACTCGTGCAGGGCGAGGCGCAGCGCCAGTTCGAGAAGATCCGGCTCATCCCGTCGGAGAACTACGTGTCCACCGCGGTGCTCGAAGCCACCGGCACGGTGCTCACCAACAAGTACTCCGAGGGCTACGCCGGCAGGCGGTACTACGAGGGGCAGCAGTTCATCGACCCGATCGAGACGCTCGCGGTGGAGCGCGCCAAGGCGCTGTTCGGGGTGGAGCACGCCAACGTGCAGCCGTACTCGGGCTCGCCGGCCAACCTGGCGGTCTACCTCGCCTTCGCCCGGCCCGGGGACACCGTGATGGGGATGGCGCTGCCGATGGGCGGCCACCTCACCCACGGCTGGTCGGTGTCGGCGACCGGCAAGTGGTTCCGGCCCGTGCAGTACACCGTGCGCCGTGCCGACGGGCGGATGGACTTCGACGAGGTGCGCGACCTGGCCCGCCGGGAGCGGCCGAAGCTGATCTTCTGCGGCGGCACCGCGATCCCGCGCATCATCGACTTCGCCGCCTTCGCCGAGATCGCGCGCGAGGTCGGCGCCATCCTGGTCGCCGACGTGGCGCACATCGCCGGGCTGATCGTCGGCGGGGTGCACCCGTCGCCGGTCGGGCACGCCGACGTGATCTCCACAACGACGCACAAGACGCTGCGCGGGCCGCGCGGCGCGATGCTGATGTCCACCGCGGCGCACGCCTCCGCGCTGGACAAGGCGGTGTTCCCCGGCCTGCAGGGGGGGCCGCACAACCACACCACGGCGGCCATCGCGGTGGCGCTGAAGGAGGCGTCGGCGCCGGAGTTCCGGACGTACGCCGCGACCATCGTGGCCACCGCGCGGGCGCTGGCCGAGTCGCTGGTCGAGCGCGGGTACGACCTGGTCTCCGGCGGCACCGACAACCACCTGATCCTGGTCGACCTGACCGGCAAGGGAATCGGCGGCAAGCCGGCCGCGAAGGCGCTGGACCGGGCCGGCATCGAGCTGAACTACAACGCCGTGCCGTACGACACCCGCAAGCCCTTCGACCCGTCCGGCATCCGGTTGGGCACCCCGGCGATCGCCACCCGCGGGCTCGGCGTCGGGCAGATGCCGCAGGTGGCCGAGTGGATCGACGCGGCCATCCAGGCCGGGCAGAAGGACGACGAGGCGGCGCTGGAACGGATCGCCGGACAGGTACGCGACCTGCTGGCCGACTACCCGATGCCCGGGTGGGCGCCCACGCCCCTGAATTGACCGGCGCGGGAGGTCGCACACCCTGTCGTGGCGGGCGACGGTGCCGTCGCGGCGCTCGGCGTACCAGCTTGCCGGCTCCGCGCGGTAGGCCGGTAGCCGAGCCGCCGGCACAGCGCGCGGGCCCGGTGGTTGCCCTGCTCGACCGTGCCCGCTCCGTGCGGTACGCCCGGTAGCCGCGCCGCCGGTACAGCGCGCGGGCCCGGTGGTTGCCCTGCTCGACCGTGCCCGCTCCGTGCG